>Ga0315271_10003130_pt1 | contig 10450 bp, 6 predicted proteins | sample C3_top_MG_FD_204664 | JGI IMG/M metagenome (GOLD analysis project Ga0315271, IMG submission 204664) | Sediment microbial communities from Yellowstone Lake, YNP, Wyoming, USA - C3_top | ecosystem: Environmental > Aquatic > Freshwater > Lake > Sediment | place: USA: Wyoming | collected 2017-08-01
CTGCAGCTATGGGTGTCGACCGTGCATCAGCAGGTGGTGGTATTCCACCTCGTATTCAACCTGTTGCTGGCGGCAAGCTTCATCGCCTTCACCGGCGCGTTGGCGCGCGCACTCGAACGCTGGTTCAGCGCCCCGAAGCCCTCGGGCACCGAGCGCCCGCAGCACCTCGACCCGTCGGCCCTGGCCACGCCGTCGCTGGCCATCAGTTGCGCGGCGCGCGAGGCCCTGCACCAGGCCGATGTGGTCGAGACCATGCTGCGCGGCATCCTGCCGGTGCTGCGCGACAACGACCTCGAACTGGCCAAGCGCCTGCGCCAGATGGACGACCAGGTCGACGACCTGTACACCTCGATCAAGCTCTACCTGACGCAGGTGTCGCGCGAGGCACTGTCCGAGCGCGAGGGCCGGCGCTGGACCGATGTGATGTCGTTCACCATCAACATGGAGCAGATTGGCGACATCATCGAGCGCGTGCTGCAGGATCTGGAGGACAAGAAGATCCGGCCAAATCGCAGTTTTTCCGACGCCGGCATGGGCGAAATCTGCCACCTACACGAACGCCTGGTGCTCAACCTGCGGCTGGGCATGAGCGTCTTTCTCGACGGCCACGTGCGCGACGCGCGCAGACTGCTCGAAGAGAAAACCCGCTTCGGCGATCTGGAGCGCGAGTACGCCGCGACCCACATCGCGCGGTTGCAAGACCGCTCGGCGCAGAGCATCGAGACCAGCTCGCTGCACCTGGATCTGATCAGTGACCTCAAGCGCATCAACTCGCACATCTGTTCTTCGGCCTACCCGATCCTCGATTCGGCCGGCGCGCTGACTCAAACCAGGCTGCGCCATTCGTTCCTGCCATCGCTGGACGCTGACGAGCCCAGAGCCTGATGGCATTGACCTGGCCGGTGGTGGCGGCCGTGCTGGGCGGGGCGGTACTGCATGCCGGCTGGAACGCACTGGTCAAGTCCAGCGGCGACAAGGAACTCGACACCGCGCTGGTGCATTTTCTCGGCGCGCTGGTGGCACTGCCGCTGCTGCTCGTCGTCGGCCCGCCGCCGCCCATTGCGCTGCCCTACATCGCCACCTCGCTCGTGATCCACGTCGGCTACTACGTTGCGCTGGCCGGTGCCTACCAACACGGCGAGCTCGGCTTGACCTACCCGATCATGCGCGGCTTTGCGCCGCTGCTGGTGGCGCTGGGCAGTTCGACGGTGCTCGGCGAAGCGCCTTCGCCGCTGGCCTGGGTCGGCATTGTCGGCATCACGCTCGGCGTGGCCCTGGTCGGCCTGGCCCATCCGGGCCAGACGCTGCACCACGGCAAGGCGCTGGCCTTTGCCTTCGCCAACGCGGTGATCATCGCGGTCTACACCTTCGTCGACGGCAAGGGCGTGCGCGGCACTGTGGCCGCCGGCCACAGCGCAGCAGCCTATGTGGTGCTGCTGTTTGTGCTCGATGGCGTGCCGTACCCGTCGCTGGTGTACTTGCGGCGCGATGCGGCCGGCCGCCGCGCCATCCTGGCCTACGCGAAGAGGCGCTGGCCACTGGCTGCGCTCGGCGGGGCCGCATCGATCGGTTCCTACACCATTGCGCTGTGGGCGATGACGCGCGCACCGGTGGCCATGGTCGCGGCGCTGCGCGAAACCTCGGTCCTGTTTGCCGCCGCATTCGGCGTCTGGTTCCTCAAGGAGCGCTTCGGGGCCCAGCGCGCGGCCGGCGCGGCGGTGATCGTGGGCGGTGTCTTGGCCCTGCGCCTGGGCTGACAGGGAGAGGATGGTCATGACTGTGAGCTGGAAAGTCGTGCGCACCGACGCCGAACTCGAAATGCCGCGAACCGATGCGCATCTGCGCGGGCTGGGCGCGCGACTCGTGCTGCTGCCGGAGACAGTTACCGAGGACAAGCTCGCCCGTGAGGTCGCCGACGCCGACCTGTTGTTGATGTGCTATGCGCGTATCACGCGCCGAGTGATCGAACGCGCCACACGGCTGCGGGCGATCGTCAAGTACGGCGTCGGCATCGATGCGATCGACATCGATGCCGCGCGCGAACGCGGCATCGCCGTGGCCAACGTGCCGTTGTATGCCGAGGAGACTGTCGCCGAGGGAGCCTTCGCGCTGCTGATGGCGCTGGTCAAGCGCTTCAAGCCGATCCAGGCGGCCATGGACCACGACGGGTGGGCCTGGCCCGAGTCGCGCTGGCTGGCGCACGATCTGGCCGGCAAGACGCTGGGGCTGGTGGGCGTCGGGCGCATCGGCCGCAGCATGGCTCGCATGGCGGCGGCGTTTCGCATGCGCGTGCTGGGCTACGACCCCCATGTGGCAGACATGCCGGCCCGCCGCTGCGACGATTTGGACGCGATGCTCGCCGAATGCGACGTCGTCTCGATCCACTGCGTGCTCAATGCGCAGACGCGTGGACTGATCGGCGCTGCACAACTGCGGCGCATGAAGCCCGGCGCGTTTCTGATCAATGTCTCACGTGGCGAGATCGTCGACGAGGCTGCCTTGCTCACCCATTTGCAGGCAGGTACCCTTGCCGGCGCTGCGCTCGATGTCTACGCACGCGAGCCGCTGGGCAAGGCGGGGCATGCGCTGTCGCCGCTGTACGCGATGGACAACGTGATGCTCTGGCCGCACCTCACCTTCTACACCCACGAGGCGATGCAGCGCCTGGAGGACGACACCTTGGCGCGCTGCTTGGAGGCCCTCGAGGGCCGGCCCCTCACGGTGCGCTCGCAGGATCCGCGTCTGCGCGCGCAGACGATCGGTGTGCGGTTCGAGCCATGAGCCCCAGGGACGTCGGCCGCGACTCACGAAGCAGCGGCGCCCCCTTGAGGGGGAGCGCTGAAGGTGCTTCGGGGGTGCTGCAGCCTAGGCCCGCAACTGTTTCAGATACCAACGGATGAACGCGTCGACGTTGTATTCCAGGCGTTGCGACAGCGGGCCCGGTTCGTAGCCGATCGAGTCGACGCCCTTCTGTTGCCACTTGCAGATGTTCCAGTCCTGCTCGTTGGTGAGCTGCCAAAACGGCAACAGGCGGTCGAGTTGATAGTCCGGGCCCTCGCTCGCCTTGGCATTGACCAGCCAGTAGCCGCGCATGCGCGTCTTGCGCGGGCCGGCCGGCAGCATGCGAGCCACGACCGCATGGTCGCAACTCGCATGGACCCAGAAGTTCGGCAGGCTGCGCATGCGCAGCACGCCGACCTCTTCGTCCTCGTAGTCGCCCATCAGCGGCGCGACGCGGCTGCCGTCCATTGACTCCGTGACGAATCCTTCCGCCAGCGGTGTGCGGTTGCTGGTGTACCAGAGGTCCCTCTCGGGGTCAGGAAATATGGCCAGCCCACCCGTTGGATGCGAGGCGGCTGTATCAGACAGCATCCATTTCGCCGCGATGCGGGCAGTCGCGGCGTCGATCTTGTGCCGCATCGCCGGGGACGCGGTTTTCTCGTCCACCACATCGAAGTTCGATTTCACATATTGCGGGTGACAGGGCAGGCAGTGAAAGCACTCGCGGTTGTTCTCCCAGACCAGCTTCCAGTTCGCATCGACCTCGTAGTCGACGACATGCGCCAGCCGTGCGGCTTCGAACCCCTGTGGTTTGCCCACCGCCGTGAATTCGCTGCGCAGACCGTCGATTTCGGGCGGCTCGGCTGCCAGCGACACATAGATCAGGCCCGTCACCACCGCCACGTGCAAGGGCTTCAAGCCCAGCTGTGTCTTGTCGATGCCCTCGTGCATGCCCTGGCAGGCGCGCAGCTCGCCATTGCGCGCGTAAGTCCACGAGTGGTAGGGGCAAACGATGGCACGTAGGTGCCCACTGTCGGCGCGGCAAAGCTGTGTGCCGCGATGGCGGCACACGTTGTGAAATGCGCGCACCTCGCCATCGTCGCCGCGCAGCACCAGGATGGGCGCCGAACCGACCGCGAAGGTGATGTAGTCGCCCGGGTTGGGTAGCTCGAAGACAAAGCCGGCGAACAGCCATCCGGCTTCCCAGACGCGACGCAGTTCCGCGGCATACAAGGCCTCGCTGTGATAAAGCTCGTGGGGCATGCCGTGGCCGTCGCGCCGCTTGGCGAGCAGGGCCTCGAGCTCGGGCGCAAGTCTGGGGGCGGGCGGACGCTGATCAGGCATGGCCCGTTCCTGGCGAGACTTGGCGCTGGCTGTGGGGTCGTCAGGCGAGGATGGCGCTGCGCTCGGGGTCATACAGTGGCCGCGCATGGCGCAGCGCCGGGAAACGCTCGCCCATCACCTCGATCGCCAGGTCGGTTTCGGCCGGCTCGTCGGCGGCGATGTAGGCGCAGAAGATGTTGCGGCCGATCGTGTGGCCGAAGCCGCCGCTGGTGACGCGGCCGAGCACGCGCTCTCCCGCGAGCACGACTTCGCCGCCGTGCAGCGTCGGCTCCGGCGGTGCGGTGAACCAGGCCAGGCGCCGTGCCGGCCCATCGGACTTCAGCTGCGTCAGCGCCTTGCGGGCCAGGAAGTTGCCCTTTCCGACGGCAACGCAGAACCCCAGCCCGGCCTCGTAGGGGTTGTAGTCGGGCGTGATGTCCGCACCCCAGACCAGATAATGCTTTTCGAGCCGCAGGCTGTTGATCGCCCGGTAGCCGACGTTGGCAATCCCGTGCCTCTCAGCGCAGGCCCAGAGCCGCTCGTAGAGGTGCAGCGCGTACTCGACCGGCACGTGGAGTTCGTAGCCGAGTTCGCCGAGGTACGTTACGCGCAACGCGAGCACCGGCGCGAACGCCAGGTCAAGCTCGCGCGCGCTCATGTAGGGGAAGCTGGCGTTGTCCAGCGGCGCATCGGTCAGCAACGCCAGCACGTCGCGTGATTTCGGACCGCACAGGTTCAAGACCGCCTTGGCCGACGTGTGATCGACGATCTCGACGCTGCCGTCACTCGGCAGGTGGCGCTCGATCGTCGAGCGGTCGCGCACACCCAGCGCGCTGCCCGTGACGAAGTAAAAGCGGTCTGCGGCCAGCCGCGTGATAGTCACGTCGGCCTCGATGCCGCCGCGCTCGTTGCACAGTTGCGTGTAGACGATGCTGCCATCGGGTCGGTCGAGGTCGTTGACCGCCAGCTCTTGCAGCAGTGCCAACGCCGCAGGGCCCCGGATCTCGAACTTGGAAAACGAGCTCATGTCGATCAGGGCCACACGCTCGCGCACCGCGCGGTGCTCGGCCGCGACGGCAGTAAAGGCCGGGCCGCGCTCGAAGGTCGGGATGTCCACCGCGGGCGTCCCCGCAGGCGCAAACCAGTTCGGCCGTTCCCAGCCGAATTTGTTGCCGTAGACTGCGCCGCAGTGCATCAGCTTGTCGTAGAGCGGGCTGCGCCGCGCGCCGCGGCCGGCCTCGGTTTCATGGTTCGGCCAGGCGATGTGGTAGTAGCGGGCATAGCTCTCCACCGCGCGCTCGTACAGGGTGGCCTTGACCGAGTGCGGCGTGCCGAATCGGCGTACATCGAACGGCCACAGGTCCAGGCCCGGATCGCCATCGACGATCCAGTTGGCCATGACCCAGCCTGCGCCGCCGGAGGCGGCGATGCCCGACGTGAAGCCGCAGCAAAGGTAGAAGTTGTCGAGCTCGGGTGACAGGCCAATCACCGGCTCGCCATCGGCGGTGATCGGAATCGGCCCATTGATCATTTGCCGGATGCCGATTCCGCCCAGCACGGGAATGCGTGCGCACGCAGCCTGGCCCAAGGGCTCGAAGCGGTCGTAGTCGGGCTGCAGCAACTCGGGCCCGAAATCCGCGGCAATGCCTGCCGCACCCCATGGGGGCGTGTTGGTCTCCCAGCCGCCGACGGCGAGCGCGCCCGCCTCGGGCTTGACGTAGAAGTTGCCGTCGGGATCGCGCAGCGAGGGCAGGCCGGCGGGGATGCGTTCTGACTTTTCGGTCACGAAGTACTGGTGCTCGACGGCACCCACGGCAACCCGCGTTCCGACCATCGCAGCGATCTCGCGGCCCCACATGCCCGCCGCGTCGATCACACATTCGGCCGCGATCTCGCCGTGGTCGCTAATGACGGTGGTGACACGGCGGCCGCGTTTGCGCAGGCCCGTCACGCGCACGCCTTGGTAAATGCCGACGCCGCCGGCACGCGCACCTGCGGCATAGGCCTGCGTGAGACTGGCCGGGTCGACATCGCCGTCGCCCTCGATCCACGCGGCGCCGACGACGCCGTTCAGTTCCAGCAGCGGATACAGGTCGCGCGCCTCGCGCGGTGTCACCAGGTCGACACGAAAGTCGAAGCCCTTGGCCATCGTCGCCGAGCGCTTGAGCTCCTGCCAGCGTGCCGGCGACGATGCCAGACGCAAGCTGCCCGTGCGATGCCAGCCGGTGGCCTGACCGGTCTGCGCTTCGAGCTTGCCGTACAGCTCGGCGCCGTAGCGCATCAGGCGCGTCAAGTTGCTGCTGCTGCGCAACTGTCCAACGAGGCCCGCGGCATGCCAGGTTGCACCATGCGTCAGTTGCAGGCGCTCTAGCACGATCACGTCCTTCACGCCGCGCAGGGCCAGGTGGTAGGCGATGCTGCAGCCGATGACCCCGCCGCCGATGATGACGATGCGGCTTTGCGTTGGAAGGGACATCGCAAGCTTTCTATCGCTTTCGCCAGGCCTGTGTTGTGCGCTCGAAGCGGCGCGTCAGCATGAGGTGGACGATCTTCACTGCGGCAGAGGTCGCGACGATGCACATGGCCATCGCCGCCGCGGCCGCCGTGAACCCGGCTTCGTCCATGTTGATGATCGTGACCGCCGCCGGCTTGGTGTCGGTCGAATACAGAAAGATAACCGCCGAGACCGTGGTCATTGCGTTGACGAACAGATAGATGCTGACATCCAGCACCGCCGGCAAGCAGACCGGAGTCGTGACCCTGACCATCGTGCGCAACAGCGAAACTTTCAGCGATGCGGAAACGGCTTCGAATTCGCCGTCGAGCTGCTTCAGCGCGGTGGTCGCGGTGAGGTGGCTGACGGTATAGAAGTGCGTCACCGAATTGACCACCAGGATGGTCATCGTCGCGTAGATGAAGCCCAGCGGATTGCCGCGTGCATTGAAGAAGAAGATGTAAGCCAGCCCGAGCACCAGCCCGGGAACGGCCATCGGCAGCATGGCCATGAACTGGGCGATACCGCGCCCCCACGCGAAGCCGCGCGTCTTTTCGAGCAAGTAGGCGCCGAGAAAGACGACGACCGTGCCGATCACAGCCGTCCAGCTGGCCAGCTCGATCGAATTCCAGTAGGCACTCCAGCCGTTGGAGTCGAATTCGCTGAACGCATAGTTCTTCAGCGTCAGCGCAAGGTTGTACGGCCAGCGGGTGACGACTGAGGCCCAGGCCGCCATCGCCAGAATGCCCGCGATCAGGCCGCCGACGAGGGCGCAGAAGCCGAACAACAGCCAGTCGCGGCGCGGCTCTCGCTTGGGCTCCAGAGGCACCGCACGTGCCGACAGCAGTGCCACCTGCTTGCGCTCCGTGATGCGGTTGGCAGCGAACGCGACCACAGCGGGCAGCAGCAGCACGAATCCGACGACTGCCCCCATCTCGAAATTCTGCTGGCCAATCACCTGCTTGAAGATATCGGTGGCTAGCACGTTGAAGCGCCCGCCGATCACCTTGGCGATACCGAAGTCGGTGACGACGAGCGTGAAGATGACGAAACCAGCGCTGATCACACCGTACTTGGCCCCCGGTAGCGTCACCGTGAAGAAGACGCGCGTCTTCGACGCGCCCAGCACGTCCGCGGCTTCGTAGAGCCTGCCGTCGGCCATCGAGAGTGCGGCCACCAGGATCATCAGCGCGTGGGGAAAGCAATAGAAGACCTGCGCCACGATGATGCCGCCGGCGCCATAGATCGAGCCCCCGAACAGCAGCTCCTTGAGGAATCCCTGGTTGCCGAAGAGATAGATCAGCGAGATCGCGGGCAGCAGCGATGGCGCAAGAATCGGGATCAGGGCCAGGGCCTGGAACAGGCCCTTCCAGCGCATGCAGCTGCGCTGCAGCGCGTAGGCATAGACGAAGGCCAGCGGCAGCACGATCACAGTCGTGACGACCGAAACGTATAGGCTGTTCCAGACCGAATCGAACAACGACGGCGTTGAGAAATAGAGCAGGTAATTGGCCAGCCCGACGAACTCGCCGTTCTGGTTGTGGAAGCTCTTGGACAGCAGCGTCCACAACGGCAGCACGAGCGTGAGCAGCATCCAGCCGATCAGCACGACGAGGCCCGCCCGCATCACCATGTCGTCGCGGTCGAGCTGGCGCCGGACCACGGGATAGGCCGCTGCGGCCGCTGCCGCCGGAGTGGCAGGAGTGGCAGCCGCCGTCACGGCAGTTGCGCTGCCCGCGGGAACACGCGCAGCCACTCTGGCGGCAGCGCGATCAGCATGTCCTTGCCCACCCCGACGCCCAAGTCGCGCATGAGGTTGATCGAGAAGTCGGCCACGATCGGTGCCTCGCCACCCTCGACGGCGAGCTTGACACGGCAGAACGCACCCAGGAACTCGACATCGGCAATGCGCACTGGAAAGGCGTTCGGCGTACCGGCGGCGACACCGCGCACGGCGATGTCCTCGGGCCGCACGGCCAGTGTGATGTCATGGCCGACCCCCGGCCGAACATCGAGCTCACAGACCAGGTCGATCCCCGCATAACGCACCTGGTTCGCAGCGCTGACCACGGCCGGCAGGAAGTTGGTGGTACCGACGAAGTCGGCGACGAAGGCGCTGCTGGGTGTCCGGTAGACCTCGCTGGGAGTGCCGACCTGCTCGATCACGCCCTGATTCATCACCACGATGCGATCGGCCATCGTCAAGGCCTCTTCCTGATCATGTGTGACCATGATCGTCGTGACCTTCAGGCGCTGATGCAGCTGGCGAATCTCGCTGCGCAGGTGCGCGCGCACGCGGGCGTCGAGCGCAGACAGCGGCTCGTCGAGCAACAGCAGGCCCGGTGACAGCGCCAACGCGCGCGCCAAGGCCACGCGCTGCTGCTGGCCGCCAGAGAGCTGCGCCGGGTACTTGCGCGCGGCCTCGGGCATGCCGACCAGTTGCAGCAGATCGACCACGCGGGTCTGGATCTCGACCTTCGCCACACCTCGGCTGACCAGGCCGTAGGCCACGTTGGCCGCCACGCTCAGGTTCGGGAACAGCGCATACGACTGGAACACGATGCCGAAGTCGCGTTTCGAAGCCGGCAGGGTCGAGATTTCCTTGCCGGCCTGAAAGATGCGCCCCGAGGTCTGGATGTCCAAGCCGGCAATGGCGCGCAACAAGGTGGTCTTGCCACAGCCCGACGGTCCGAGAAAACAGACGAACTCGCCCGGGAATATCTCGAGCGAAACGTCCTTCAACGCGGTGAACGCACCGAACTGCTTGACCAGCCGCTCGATGCGAAGGTAAGGCGCTGTCATGGAAGGCTCCTTCTCCCGCACACAGGAGAAGGGGCCCGCATCACTTCGGTGCCGACTTGGCGTCGTAGCGCTTGGTCCACTCGGCAAGGATCTTGGCCCGCTCCTGGCCCATCTGTGCCAGGTCGATCTTGGCCATGGCCGCATCGGCGCTGGGCGGGTAGTTCGGCGGCGCCGGGTTCATGCCCGGGTAGCCCGAGATCGCGTAGTACTTGCCATACAGCTCGTAGGCGCCCTTGGAGATCGCGAAGTCGGCCAGCTTTTGCGCCGCCGCCAGGTTCTTCGTGCCCTTGACGATCCCCGTGGCCTCCATGTCCCAGGGTGCGCCTTCCTTGGCCAGGATGATGTCGATCGGTGCGCCGGCGGTCTTCTCCTTGGCGCCACGCATGTCAAAGCCGATGCCGATCACGCGCTCGCCCTTGGCGGCCTGCACGCAGGGCGCCGAGCCCGAGTGCGTGTAGACGGCGATGTTCTGGTGCAGCTTGTCCATGAACTCCCAGGCCGCCTTCTCACCCATGATCTGGATCCAGGCGTACACCGCCTGGTAGCCGGTACCCGACGAGGCCGGGTTGGGCATCACGACCGAGTCCTTGTAGACCGGATTGCCGAGATCGGTCCAGGCCGCCGGCTTGGGCAGGTTCTTCTTGCCGCCTTCGACGGTGTTGAAGCACATGACTGCCAGCCAGGCATCCATGCCGGTCCAGCTCGGCGGGTTCTTCGCGCTGCGAAACGTCGGCTTGATCTGGTCCAGGCCCTTGGGCGCATAGGGCTCGAGGAGGCCCATCGAGTCGAACAGCGCGACACTGGACGCCCCCAGGCCCCAGATCACGTCGGCGCGTGGGTTGTCTTTTTCGGCCAGGATGCGCGCAGTGATCACGCCGGTCGAGTCACGCACCCAGGCGATCTCGACATCCGGGTTCGCGGCCTCGAAGGCAGTCTTGTAGGCTCCGACCTGGTCGGCCTCGAGCGCCGAATAGACCGTGATCTTGGTCTTCTGGGCCAAGGCGGGGGTGACGAGCAGCGCGGCGACGGCAATACCTGCCGCCGCTGTGA
>Ga0315271_10003132_pt1 | contig 10449 bp, 5 predicted proteins | sample C3_top_MG_FD_204664 | JGI IMG/M metagenome (GOLD analysis project Ga0315271, IMG submission 204664) | Sediment microbial communities from Yellowstone Lake, YNP, Wyoming, USA - C3_top | ecosystem: Environmental > Aquatic > Freshwater > Lake > Sediment | place: USA: Wyoming | collected 2017-08-01
AATGAGCGGTGGTGTCCTGGGGCTCCTGCTCGACCGCGCCCTCGAACGCCTCGAGCGCTTCCTTCAGCCTCCCGGCGCCGCTGTGGAGCGCGCCGGTCGCGTTCAGCACTTCCGCGCTTTTCGGCCACCGCTTCGCGGCGTCGTTGAGGATCGACAACGCGTCGCCCGGCTGCTGCTGGCGAAGGCTGCAGTCGGCCAGGTCGAAGTAGACGCGCTGGAAGTCGGGGACCTGCTTGCGCACGCTCGTCCACTGCGCGCGCGCCGCGTCGATGTTCCCTTCGGCGAACTCGGCCCAGCCCAACACGTAACGAACCCACGGCGGTGCCGCGGGATGCCCGGCGGCGGCCAGCAGCGCCCCTCGAGCGGCCTTCGTGTCGCCCGCCTGGTAGGCGTCCCAGCCCGTGCGCGCTTGCGCCTGGAGTTCGGCGGGGAGCATGGCTGCGTCCCCGGGCGCGGTTTCGCGAAGGGTCGCGGCGTCTGCCGCGTGCGTCGGCGTCATGCGCGCCGCACCCTCAGCCGGGGCAGGCGCGGCCGTCGGCCGCGGGGCGCTTGTTGACGCCGGGCTGGTCGGTGCAGGCGTTGCCGGGGCAGGGACGACCGCCGGCGCGGCCGCTGCCGGAGGCGCAGGAGACGCGACCGGGGCGGCAGCTGTGGGCACCGGCGACAACGGCGCGATCTCGGCGACGGTCCGACCGGCCGGCGCAGGGCTCGCGTCCGGCTTGCCCGTGGCTTCCGCCACCGCATTCCGCAGCGCCGCGGCCAGTTCCCTCTCGCTCGTCACCAGCGTCCCGCCAGTCCCGGCAAGCAGGCCGCTCCACAGGTCGTCGCGCGCGAGCGCGGCCGACCCGCCCCGCGCGTTCATGGCCACCAGGCGCAGCGACGCCGTGGCCGCCGCGGCCAGCAGCGCCTTCACCTGCGCATCCTGCCCGCCGGCCTTCTCGCGCTCGGCCGACGGTGCCGAGAACGCGTCCGATATCCAGACGATGGTCTTTCCGCCCGGGAGGGGCGTCAGTGTCTTCGTCAGCGCGGCGAGCGTGGCCAGCGTCCGCCGCGAACGCATCGCGGGATCGCCGACCGGCCGGTTCGCCGCGTCGAGCGTCGCCGCGAGTTCCGCCGCGCGGTCGTCGCTGCGATCCAGCGGAATCGCGCCCGGCTGCGCCAGCAGGTCGTTGCTGACGCGCATCGACGCCACGGCGGCGAGCAGGTCCGTCGGGTTGGAGGTCAGGCGGCCGCCGACGATCCGGTCGCCCGAGACGATGCCAATGGCCATGCCGTCCGGGAGTTCCCCGCGCACGAAGGCCTCGACCGCGGCGCGCGAACGCAGGAGCGACCCTGCGCTCATCGCCTGGAGATCGAACACGAACAGGACCTGGCTGGAGGATTGTGGCGCCGGGGCGGCGGCGGCGTCGGCAGGGTGCGGCCATGCCGGCGCTTGCGACGCAAGGCACGACAGCAGGCAGGCGGCCGCGAGGACGGCGAAACGCTTCATGCGCAACCTCAATGATGCTGCCAGAAGCGTTCCACCGGCAAGCCGCCAGTTCTTCATGCGAAACGCGACATTCCAGCGCGTCGGGCCGAGCGGCGTCACCCCGGCCGGACGCGGCGCCCATCGGGGTCGGAGCGCTGACAATTTTCGGCACTTCCGCGCTCGCAGAATTGTCGTTACGTTTTGGTGATCGACAAGTGGACAAAAAAGGTCAGCGCTCCGACCCCGAGACGTCGATGACGGTCAGGGCGTAGCGCTTCTTTTCGATCTTCTGCAGGAACGCGATCTTCGTCCCGTCGGGCGACCACGCCGGCAGGAGCACGTCACCCGTGCCGGGCAGGTCGATCTTCTTGCCGTTGCGATCGATCACGACCAGTCGCCTCTTGCTGTTCACGAACACCAGCGCCTGCCTCGGGGCCGGCGCCCAGCTGAAGCTGCCACCAGGCGCCAGCGCGCTGTTCTGAACTGCGTAGATCGTCTCGCCCTTGAACCGTACCGTGATGGTGACGACCTTCTGCATCGAGCCGACGTCCTTGGCAATCTGGTTCGAGGAAGGATCGGACCTGTTGGGGTTGTCCGTGCCGCCCGAGAAGTCCTCGCCCGTTGACCCGGTCGCCGTCTTGTTCTGCTCGCGCCGCTCGATGTCGAGCTTGACGTCAGGCGAGCCCGGAGCCGTCAGCCCCGCCTTCCAGCTCCAATAGAGCGCCGCCCAGGCGGGCTCGTCGGTGACCTGCTGCAGCGCTCCCGCGGGCGTGAGGACGTAGTTCTTCCCGCGCTCGTTCTGGAAGATGTCCCTCTCCACGGACCGCAGGAAGAACTGACCGTCGTCACTCCAGGAGAGCCTGGTCATCTCTCCCTTGAGCTTGCCCGCGTCGATTTCGGCGACGACTTTCGGGGCGGAGACCGTGGCCTTCGAGCTGTCGAAGGATGGAGCCTGCGCGCCGCCGGCAACCGCCGCGGCGAGCGCGAGAACGAGGGCGGTCAACATGAGGACCTCCGGGATGAAGGAGCGCTACTGTTCCCTGGAGACGTCGGCGATCATCAGCGCGAACTTGCCGCGGCCTTTCTGCGCCAGCCACGCGAGGCGCCGGCCGTCGGCGGCCCAGGCGGGCAGGACCACGCCCTTCGTGGGTATGACCTTCGTGTGCGCCCCCGCGGCGTCCACCAGTTCGAGTTCGTGCTTCTCGTTGGAGAACGCGATGGCGCCGAAGCCCTCGGGCGCCCAGCCGTAGGTGAGGCCGAGGATCGGCCGCGAGTTGACGAACTCCGAGAAGACGTGGCCTCTCAGCTTGAACGTGGTTGTCGTGACCATTTGCGACTGCGTACCCGCCGCGAAGATCGCCGCCCCCTGCGGGCCGAGCGCCGACCCGGGTCCGTACGGGTCGCCGGAGTTCTGCGCGAGCGAGCCCCCGGCGCCGGCGCCCGTCGCGGTCTTGCGTTCCGTCCGGCTCTCGGTCTCGATCTTGAAGTCGGGCACGCCCGGGCAGACGAGCGCAGACTTCCACGCCCAGTATTGGACCGACCAGAGCGGCTCGCCTTCGAACGGCTTCACGGATCCGTCGGCCATGCCAAGCAGGTAGTGATGGTCCTTCTCATTGCCCCACAGGTCGCGTTCAACGGTGAGCAGGTACATCACCATTCCGTCTGGCGACCAGGACAGCTTGACCGGCGCTCCGCGGACCGCGTCGCCCGACAGCTTGACCACGGCCCGCTGCTTGGACACGGTCAGCCGCGCGCCCTTCGGGGGCTGACTTGCGGGCTGCCCCTGCGCCAGCAGGGCGAGAACGACAAAGGTGGTCAGCATGTGGTGGTCACCGTCCCGTTGAACGCTGTTTCGCGAGTCGGTCGAGCGCCTCACGCGCGGCCCCCAGTTTCGGGTCGAGCTGAAGCGCGAGCGAGTATTCCTTCGAGGCGGTCGCGCGGTCGCCCTTTCCCTCGGCCACCAGCCCCAGGCCGTAATGCGAGCGCGCGGGCTGGTACCCCAGCGCGAGCAGTGCCGCGAACTGCGTCCCGGCGACGTCGAATCGTCCCTGGCGCATCGCCGTGTTGGCCAGCCACACCCGGGCCTGGGCGTAGGACGGGTTGAGGTTCACGGCCGCTTGATACTGCACGAGCGCGTCGCCGCTGCGGCCCTGGCGTTCCGCGAGTCGGCCCTTCGTTGCCGCGACCTCGGGCGACAGCGGCTCGACGGCGGCTGCCTGGTCGAGCTTTTTCCCCGTCTCGTCGAACCGGCCCATTTCCATCAGGGCGAGAGCAGCCGAGACCGAGGGGGCGGCGCTCACCGGGTTCAGCAGCCCAGCCGCTTCGTACTCGCCAACCGCCTTGTCGAAGAGACGCTGCTGCAGGTAGACGTCTCCGAGCGCCAGGTGGACGTCGTAGGCCCGTTCGTTGATCGCTGCCGCCTGCTGCAGCTTCGTGGCGGCCGCGGTCACCTCGCCCCTTTCGAGGGCCTTCAGCGCGTCCTCCACCAGGTGACGAAACTCGCGCAGCTTCGGCACCATGTCCTTGGGATCGGCGCCGCGCGTCGCCGACCCCGAAGGCGCCACGAAGCCGACGTAGCCGAGGCTCCTCAGCCGCTCGATCGTTTCGCGGTCGGGCGGCGCGGAAGGCGCAGTCCCGGCGGCGCCCAGCCCATCGGCCACCGCGCGCAAATCCGCCTGCAGCCGCCCGGCAACGCCGGCCTGGCGCTGGACGACGTTGAATGCCTCCGACCTGTCGGTGCGCAAGTCGAACAATTCGGGCCGCGGCGCATCGACGAGCTTCCACTCGCCCACGCGGGCCGAGCGCAGCTCGCTCCACCCGAAGTGGAACTTGGGGTACCACGTCTCCGCGTACGACAGCGGCGGATTCGCGCGCGGCCGGCCCTTCACCACGCCGAGCACGCTCTCACCGTCGAGACGCGGCACGGCCGCCACGCCAATCGCATCGAGCACGGTGGGCATCAGGTCAACGGCCCGGACCTGCTCGCGGACCACCGTCCCCGCGCGCTCGTGACCGGGAAGACGCATGATCCACGGGATGTGGAGCACCGAGTCGTACAGGAACACGCCGTGGTCCGGTTCGCCGTGCTCGCCCAGGCTCTCGCCGTGGTCCGCGATGGCGACAACGAGCGTCCGGTCGAGCGCGCCAAGCGCCTCGATCTTCAAGACCAGCTTCCCGACGGCGCTGTCCACGTACGCAATCTCGCCGTCGTAGGGCTGCTTCTGGAATCGCGCGTTGAACGGCGGCGGAGGCGTATACGGCGCGTGCGCGTCGTAGAAGTGGACCCACGCGAAGAACGGCCGGTCGCGCCGGACACGACCGAGCCACTGGAGAGCGGGCGTAACGACCTGGTCGGCGGTCCGCTCGGCGGCCAGCTTGTTCCTGGCGTCGAACCGGTCGAAGCGGGCGTCGAACTCGTCGAATCCCTGGTCGAAGCCGTACGGCGCGCCCAGGATGAAGGCCCCAACGAACGCGCCGGTCTGATACCCGGCTTTCTGCAGCACCGACGCCAGCGTCGCGGCACCGCGCGGCAGGGGTGTCGCGCCGTTGTCGCGGATTCCCAGTCGTCCGGGATACACGCCGGTCAACAAGGCGGCGTGCGCCGGCCCCGTCAGCGGAGCCTGCGTCGTCGCGTCCGCGAACCGCACGCCCTCCCGCGACAGGCGGTCCAGCGTCGGAGTGGCCGCCAGAGCGTAGCCGTAACTGCCGAGGTGGTCGGCCCTGACGGTGTCGAGCGTAATCAGCAGGACGTTGAATCGCGGCGCCTGGGCCTCGAGCAACGCCACTGCGACCAACGCGGCGCAGAGGCATGCCGCCGCCAGGCGGCGGCTCATTTTCGCTCGACCTGCGCGAGCTTCGCCTTCAGCTCGGCCGACCCCGGGTTCAGGCGGACGCCCTCGGTGAGCACCTGTCGCGCCAGCTCGGGATGCTGCTCCCGCGTGTAGGCCTCCGCCAGCGCCAGGTACGCCGAGACCATCTGCGGGTCGTTCAGGACTGCATTTCGCCACGCTGTCACCGCCTCCGCCTGTTTCCCGGAACTCGAGCGCACCCAGCCAAGGAAGAAGGCGGTCGGCGCGGAGTTGGGCTGCGCGACGAGTGCCTGTTCGAGCGCCGCCGCCGCCTCGTCGTAGCGCTCCGCCGCGAACAGCGACAGGCCTCTCAGCGCATGATACCCGAACGGCTGCGGACCGGCGGCTTGCCCGAGCAGTCGGCCGGCTTCGGCCCACGCCCCGTTCCCTGCCTGGACGGCCGCCAGCTTGAGCGCGCTCTTCTCAGGTGCGCCCGCGCCCACCCCGCCGACGAACCTTCTCGCGAGCTCGCCGGACAGGATCACCGCCGGCGTCACGCGCTCCACCACGGGGGGCGCGGCAGCAGGCGGAGCCGCAGCCGCCGACAGCACGAACTGTCGCACCACCTCGGTGACCGTCTCGCCGCGCGCGCGGAGCGTCGCGCGCGCGATGTAGTCCCCGGGCGGCACGCCGTCAAGCGGAACGGCTGCCTGCGCGGGCCGGCCGGCGCCGTTCCCGACACGATGGACGTCCGCCAGGTCGGCCTTCACCGATCGGACAGCGGTGTCGCCGCCGAGCGGGAGGACGTCGAGCGTGACGTCCAGCGATTCGAGATCCACCGGGTTGCGGGCGTAAACCTCGAGCGCGGCGGAGAGCCCTTCGCCAACGTAGCAGGTCGGTCGAACAGGCAGCATGTCGGAGCGCCGCCCGATGATCAAGTCGCTGGCGGTCACGTCCACGCCGTCGAGCGCGCGAACCTCGAATCGCCGATCGACCGTGCCGGTGGTGCCGCCCGGCTCACGCACCGCCGTTCGCAGCAGGTACTCGCCGGCAGGCAGGTCGAACTGGACGCGGAACTGGCCCTGCGCCGTCGTGCGGCCCGGCGTCGGGGCCTTCGGGAGCGGCATGATGTCGGTGCCGCTGGCCATCACGCGGCCGTCGCGCGCGTCCCTGGCGACGAATACGACGTCGGCAGGCTTCGTGCTGGGGCCGGTCGCCACGGGCAAGTCCGCCTGGAGGCTCATCAGCACGCGCTGCGCGCCCGGGCTGCTTCCCCTCGTCACGTAGGTCGTCATCTCGAGCGGCAGCCCCTGCTGGGGGAACGGCGCGCCGAGCGCTGCGTCGATCGCCGGCCGGCGGTCCGAGGGCTTCACGGGATCGCGAAGCGAGTAGCCGGTGCGGGACGCCACCTGCGCGCCTGGCCGCGTCACCGAGACCTTCACACGATGGTAGTCCCGGCGATCCGACAAGGCTCTCTGCGGCGCCTCGAAGCCGACGATGTAGTAGTCGGTCGAGGCGCTGACGATCTGGTTGAGCGCTTCGTCCATGCGGTTGCCCGCGTCCAGCACCACTTCGCCAGAGGTTTCGAGCGCGAGCGTGTGCAGGGACTCCAGACGGCTCTGCACCTCCGAAGGCTGGGTGGCGCCAACCGGTTCGGACGCGTTCAAGTCCACGTTGCGCCGGTTGACGTCGAGAGAATAGATGACCGCGTAGGCTTCGGCCGCAGCGGCGGCCACCCGGTCGATGTCCACGCGAAGCCGGTCGCTGAAGAAGCCTTCGGAGACGAGGATGACCGTCTTCCGCCCTTCGATCTTCGCAAGTTCGCGGACGATGTCTGCGAAGGTCAGCAGGAAGGCCCGCGTCTGGCTCTCGACCCGCTCGGTGATCGTCCTCGCGTTCTCCTTGGCCACCCGCACCGTCTCGTCGGCGGTGTCCGTCGCCGACACGCCACCGGCCGTTCCGACTCCCGTGACGTCACCGCCGGCTGCCAGGTTCGACGCGACCCTGTTGAGGAAGCGCTGCAGGTAGTTCGGATCGCCCCGGACGATCTGGTACGCCTCGAAGTCGGTCATCACCGCGCCGACCGCCATGCCCTCGCGATCGAGCATCCCGCGAACCTTCGGCAGTTCGTTCAGCGCCAGGTTCGGGTTCGATGACAGCGGAAGCTGCGGTCCCGGCCCTGGCAGGGCGTACAGCCCCACGCGATCCCCGGGCTTGACCCGCGTCTTGAGGAACTGGGCAACCGAGTTGCGGGCCCGCACCTCGTTGCCCGGCGTGATGTGATTCTGATCGAAGACAATCAGGTAGAGGTGGCCCCGTGGCGCGCCCTGGTTCGTCGAGACTTCGGCGCCGATGGTCCGGCGTGCGGTTTCGAGGTACGTGCCCGCGGGCTCGGCGACGTGCTGGAACAGCACGACCGGGCGCCGCGCGCCCCCCTCGTTGACGGTCACTTCCTCCGGCTTCAAGTCCTTGATTGGGAGGCCCTTGCCGTCGAGGATGCGGACGTCGAGCCGGACGAGTTCGACGCCGGCCTTGAAGACAGGCGGCTGCTGCGCCTGTGGCGTAGCCGGCGGCGGTGTGGCAGGCGGCGCCTGGGCGGCCTGCCGGGCCGGGGCAGCCTGCGCTGACGGCGGCGCCGTCTGCGCGCCGGCAAGGACCACGGGAACTGTCAGAAGAACGGCGGCGAGCCTGAAACCAGTCATGGGGACGCACCTGCCGATGGGAAGACGGGTTGTTTCAGCGATCGTAGCACGCTGACAGCAGTTTGCCGGAGAGGACCGGGACGTTACCTCGGCTGTCGGCCCAGCCGTTCCAGCAGTGCCTGGACGCGCTGGATGTCACGCGCGTAGAACGCCGGCGGGGCGGTACGCGCGAACTGTTCGAGGTAGGGTCGCGCCGCGTCGGCCTGGCCGTCGTTGGCCAGTTCGGTCGCGAGGTTGTAAAGCGCGTCGTAGTTCTCGGGGTCGCGACGGACGGCGCGCGAGAAGTGTTGGATGGCGGCCGCGCGGTTGCCGGCCTTCAGTTCGACGACGCCCATGCCGTTGTGCGCCTGGGTGGACTCGGCGTCCGCTTCGAGCGCCGACGCGAAGTACTTCCTGGCGTCGGCCATGCGGCTCTCCCCGAGCGCGATCGAGCCGAGGTTCTCGAGCGCCATCGTGTTGGCCGGCTCGATCGTGAGCAGGCGTTCGAACGTGGTCCGTGCCTCCGCGTTCCGGCCGGACCGCGCGAGCGCGATGCCGAGGGCGTTCAGCGCGTCGGAGTCGGCGGAATTGCCCGCGACCGCAAGCTGCAGCAGCGGGATCGCCTCCTTCACGTTTCCGGCTTCCGCCAGGTAGGTGCCGAGGCGCGTCTTGATGATGACGCTGTCGCAGCCGGCCTTCATCGACGCGCGTAGCGTGGCGATGGCGTCCGCCGGCCGTCCAACCTCCCACTGAATGGTCGCGAGCTGCGCGTAGGCGACTTCCATGTTCGGCCGCTCGGCGACGACCTTCTGCAGCGCCGCGATGGCCGCCTCGGGCTGCCTGCGCTCGTAGTACTCGACGCCTTGCCGGAGTTGGCGGTCCACGGCGACGAGGCGCTTCGGGTCGTCATCCTCGGTGTAGCGCGTCTTGCCGGGCGCCGAACCCGTGACGTAGCCGAGGGCCTGCAGGCGCGCGCGCGCGGCAGGATCTTCGTTCTGGCGACCGGCCGCCTGCGTCGAACCGAACGCCCGCAGCCTGGCCTCGAGCGTGCGCTGGCGTTCCGCGTCCTTGCCGACGAGGTTCGTCTCTTCCTTGGGATCGGCCGCGAGGTCGTACAGTTCGGGCAGCGGCAGGTCGATGAACTTGTCGCGCTCCACCATCACGCCCTTCAGCGGCGCCCACCCCCGGTTGTACATCGTCGAAAGCGCCTCGAAGTACGACGAGCGCGGCGTCGCGTCCTTTGACGTGGCGTCGAGCAGCGAGCGGCCGGGAAGGCGGTCGGGCTTCGGCAACCCCAGCCCATCGAGGACGGTCGGGACGATGTCCACGTGGCGAGCCGGGATGGAGGAGACACGGCTCCGGGCAAGCACTGAGGCTTGCCCCACAGACGTCCCACCAACCTGCGCGACGATCAGCGGGATGCGCAGCGTTGACTCATACGCGAACAGGCCGTGCGTCAGCTCGCCGTGATCGCCGAGGCCTTCGCCGTGATCGCCGGTGACGATGACGAGCGTCGGTCGGCCCGATGCGTCCCCGGCGGCATCGAGCAGCGGTCCCAGCGCCGAGTCGGTGAAGGCCACCTCGCCGGTGTAGGGGGAGTCGGCGTACTGCTGAGCGAAGGGCGGCGGCGGGTCGTACGGCGCGTGCGGGTCGAACACGTGGACCCAGGCGAACCAGGGACGTTGCTGCTTCGCGATCCAGGCCGTTGCGGCGGCGACCACCGCGTCGGCGCGGCGTTCCGGCATGTTGAAGCCGGCGGCCGTGTTCGACTTGCCGTAATGCTCGTCGTAGGTGTCGAAGCCGGCATTCAGGCCGAACCGCGAATCGAGCGCGAACGACCCGATGAACGCGGCGGTCGGCATGCCGTGCGCCTTCAGCATCGCCCCCAGCGTCGGCAGGCCGGACGGCACCCGAAAGCCGGCGTTGTCGTGCACGCCGTGTTCGGACGGGTAGGTGCCGGTCAGGATGCTGACATGAGAGGGCAGCGTGATGACGGCGTGCGCGTGGGCGAAGACGAAGCGCTCGCCGAGCGACGCGAGCCGATCGAGGTTCGGCGTGGCGGCGCGCCCGCCGTAGCACCCGAGCGCGTCGGCGCGGAGCGTGTCGATGGTGATCAGCAGGACGTTCTGGTTCGCGGTGCGCGTAAACGAAGGCGCGCCGGCGCGTGCGAAGTAGAACCACGCGGCCAGCGCGGAGCAGGCGACCAGGACAACGGCACCGGCGAGCAAGGCCGGACGCCGCAGACCCTTTGCCGGCGCAAGCTTCGAGCCTTTGGCCTGCGTGCCGGCTGGTGGTTTTGCCTGCGATGTGCGCGACAGCTTCTTCGCCACGCTCGTTCCCTCGTTCCCTCGTCCCTCGTCCCTCGTCCCTAATCCCTCGTCCCTAATCCCTCGTCCCTAATCCCTCGTCCCTCGTCCCTGCTTCGTGAAGCGCGCCGCCGCCGCAGCCTTGACCGCATCAGCGCGGGCGGTGTCACCGAAGATCGACCAGGTCTTCGCCGCCATCGCGTAGC
>Ga0315271_10003133_pt1 | contig 10448 bp, 12 predicted proteins | sample C3_top_MG_FD_204664 | JGI IMG/M metagenome (GOLD analysis project Ga0315271, IMG submission 204664) | Sediment microbial communities from Yellowstone Lake, YNP, Wyoming, USA - C3_top | ecosystem: Environmental > Aquatic > Freshwater > Lake > Sediment | place: USA: Wyoming | collected 2017-08-01
GGCCGGCCGAGGGGGCTCAAGGCCCCAAAAACCCCTCATAGGACCACCGCCCCTAGAAAGGTCGCACCCCATGGAAGAAAACGCAGTCACCACCGATAGCGGAATGGACGCCCCCCAGCCGCCCCGGGTGACGCCTCCCGCGTACCAGGGTCCAGCCCATAGGCGGAGCCCCGCCCTTGCCGCCTTCCTGTCCCTCTTTCCGGGATTCGGTCATCTCTACAACGGCGAGATCGGCAAGGCCCTCGCTTTCTTCAGCGCCTTCGCAACCTGCATCTTCGTGATGGCCGAGACCGACGGGGGCAGCGTCTTCTTCGGTCTGATGATTCCGTTCATCGTCTTCTACAACATGATCGAGGCCTACCGTTCGGCAGAGCGGATCAACCTCCAGTCGTTCTCGGGAGTGAGCCACTTCGACGAGCCGGCCTCCAACCAGCTCTGGGGCTGGTCTCTGGTGGTGATGGGCGGCCTGCTGCTCGCCCACAACCTCGGGATCTTCCGTTTCCAGTGGATCGCCAAGATGTGGCCCCTTCTGATGATCGCGGCGGGCATCGCCCTGCTCCGCGGCACGCTCTTCGGGAGCCGGCAGTGAACCGCGGCTTCTCCCCGGAAGCGTTCGGCTTCGGCGTCTTCCTGGCCACGGTGGGAGGGGTGTTCCTCCTCTCGAACCTGGGCCTCGTCGAAGCCATCCCCCTGTTGAGGAAGATCTGGCCGGGATTCCTCGTGGTCTGGGGCGTCGCGGAGATCGCCGGGTCGCGCGCGTCGCACCGCGGCAGCGGAGGTGAGAGATGAAATTCCGCAAGGTCCTCCTCCTCTTCATGATCGTGGCCTTTGGACTCATCATTGAGGGCATCACCGTCACCCGGAATGTCCTCAACGATGAGTCGTTCGAAGGATTCCGCGACTTCAAGATCGACGGCTTCCCCTTCACGAGGAGCGCCCGTTTCCGCGGCCCGTCGCAGGACTTCACCGAGAGCAAGACCGAAGAGGCGTCCGGCATCACCGCCATCGAGATCTCGAACGAATACGGCGACGTCACCATCCGCAGGACTTCGGACCCCAAGGCTCAGATCAGCATCGGCCTGCGCAAGGAGGTCTTCACCCGCCGCTCGGAGAGCGCGGAGGCGATCTCGGAGAGGGTGAAGCTCGAGGTAAATCGCGAAGGCGGCCTGCTGAAAGTCACGACGTCGCGGGCCTCGGCCGGAGAGTCCCGGGTGAAGACCCACATCGAGATCGACACGCCCACGCCGCTCGACACCCGCATCACCAACCGGCACGGGAAGATCGTGGTCGAGGGTGCCAAAGCGGTGAACGTCTCCGGCGAGTTCGACGACATGCGCGTGGTCGACGTGACCGGCGAGTGCGTGGCCAAGAACCGGCACGGCGCTCTCGAGGTCGTCTCGGCCGCGCTCGGCTGCCGGGTCGACGTCGAGTACGGCGACGCGCACGTGGAGAAACTCCTCGCACCCTCGCGCGTCGACGTCGCCCACGGCAACCTCAGTGCGATCGACCTCGCCGCCCTCACCGCCAATCTGAAGTTCTCCGACCTTCAGGCGCGGAAGATCGCGGGCGCGCTGATCACCTCGGGCGAGCATTCGGATCTGCGCATCGACGACGTGAAGGGCGACGTCACCTTGAACAACCAGGGCGACATCGACATCCAGAACATCCTCGGGCACATCTCCATCGACAACCAGCGCGGCCACGTGCGCCTGCTGAAGGCGGCGGCCGCGGTGATCATCAAGAACACCTTCGAGGAAGTCACGGCCTCGGACGTGGGCGGCCTTCTCGAGGTCACGAACCAGCACGGCAGCATCCATGCCCATCGGTTTTCGAAGGGCGCGAAGCTCGAGACGGACAGCGAGGACGTGAAGGCGGCGGATTTCTCGGGTCCCCTCAACATCACGGTCAAGCGCGGCGACGTCTCGGTGAAGCCGATCCAGAAGGTGCTCTCGCCCATCGACATCCAGGTGGACATCGGCGACGTGACCCTGGCGCTGCCCGATTCGATCAACGCGCTCATCGACGCGAGCGTCGAGCGAGGCAGCGTCGAAGGCAACGTGGGGGCGCTCAAGTCCTCCGAACAGGGGAAGCGCCTGCTCAAGGCCACCATCGGAGCGGGCGGGATGCTTCTGAAACTCCGTTCGCGCCTCGGCGACATCAAGGTCTCGGGCGAGGACGAACTCGACACGGACGAGCCCAACCTTCCCGACGCGCCCGAGATCGACCTGCGCTTCCGCCCCCGCCCCGGCGCCGACCCTCTGCCCGCGTTGCCGAAGCCGCCCGAGGTCCAGGAAGGCCCGAAGGCGCCGAAGCCCCCGAAGATGCCGAAGCTCCCCGAGCCCGCGCCGCCCGCGTCCCCGGCCCCAACACCGCAGGGTCGATAACCACAGCCGCCACGCCAGCGCGGGGGTTCGCAGACCGCAACGGGCGGTCCCAGCTACCAAGTTCGTGCTGTCCGTCCCGTACCCCCCTCACGTCATTGCGAGGAGCCATTCCGTTCGAAAAGCGACGAAGCAACCCCTTCGAGCCACTAAGATCCCGGGCCATGCGAGAAGCGCTGACCACGACCTCCCTCGATCTTCCACTTTTACGTCGTGGAAAGGTCCGCGACGTCTACGACCTCGGCTCCGAACTCCTCATCGTCACCACCGACCGGCTCTCCGCGTTCGACGTGGTGCTGCCGCAGGGCATCCCCGACAAGGGCCGGGTTCTCAATCAGCTTTCCCTCTTCTGGTTCAAGCGGCTCGAAGACTCGATCCCCAACCACATTGTCGCGGCCGACGTGGCCGACTTCCCCGCTTCGCTCAGGCCCCATCGCGAGCTTCTCGAAGGGCGTTCGATGGTGGTGCGGAAGACCGATCCGCTGCCCGTGGAGTGCGTGGTTCGCGGGTATCTGTCGGGCTCGGGCCTCAAGGACTACAGGAAGACGGGCGCGATCTGCGGACTGACCCTGCCCGCGGGACTCCTCGAGTCGCAGAAGTTCCCGTTCCCGCTCTTCACGCCCGCGACCAAGGCGGAGACGGGTCACGACGAGAACATCTCGTTCGACCAGATGGTGAAGCTCGTGGGCTTCGATCACGCCGAAATCGCGCGGGGCGCGGCGCTCACCATCTACGAGAAGGCGCGGCGTCACGCGGAGTCGGTGGGCCTCACCATCGCGGACACGAAGTTCGAGTTCGGCATCGTGAAGGGCGGGCTCATCTGGATCGACGAGGCGCTCACCCCGGACTCGTCGCGCTTCTGGGAGGCGTCGAAGGTGGAGCCCGGGAGGACGCCGCCGAGCTTCGACAAGCAGTTCGTGCGCGACTGGCTCGAGACGCTGACCTGGAACAAGACGTATCCCGGGCCGGATCTGCCCGCCGAGGTCATCGCGGGCACGCGGTCGCGGTACCTGGAGGCGTTTCGGCGGTTGACGGGGAAAGAACTCGCGGGGGGTTAGCGGCGATGGAGGGCCCGGCGGAACGCGATCAGGGCGCTTAGGGCCATCCGCTCCAGGGGGCTGCGATGGAGCTTGTAGTACAGCCGATGGCTCTCGTCGTAGGCGTCGCGGGATCGCTTCGACGCCTTGGCCATGCTGGTGCCCAGTTCGTGAATCACCACGGCCTGCGGGATGAACATCACGGTGCCCGAGGCCTCGCGTAGCCGCAGGCAGAGATCGGCGTCTTCTTCGTACAGGAAGTAGCGCTCGTCGAAGAAGCCCGCGGCGCGGGCTTCGGACATGCGCAGGAGCATGCAGGAGCCGGAGATCCAATCGACCGCGCGCTCCTCCGCGGCGAGAGCGTGGACCTTTTCAAGCGCCCAGGCCGCGCCGGACTTCACTCCCTTCACCAGCGTTCTCTGGCGATATTCGGCGGCGAGGCTCAGATCGGGTCCGAAGCTCACCTGCGGGCGACCGTCTTCGTGCACCGTCCTCGGGCCGAAGGCGACCGCGGCGGGAAGGCGGTCGGCGGCGGAGAGCAACTGCGGGATCGTCGACGAAGTCAGGCGCGCGTCGGGATTCAGGATCAGCGCGAACTCCGTCTCGATGGCGCGGAGCCCCCGATTGTTCGCCTTCGAGAAGCCCTCGTTCCCGGTCGAACGGATCACGGTCACGAACGACCCGGCGGCCTGCGCGACGTCCGCCGACGCGTCGCTGCTGGCGTTGTCGACCACGATCGCGCGGGCGCCGGGCGCGTGCAGCTCGATCGAGGCCAGGCAATCGCCAAGAACGTCCGCGGAGTTGTAGCTCACGACCACGATGCTCACGCGCGAGCCGCTCATGACGCGGCCCTTTCGAGCACGGCGAGAGTCTCGTTCGAAGCGCGGACCCACGAGAACGACTTCGCGCGCTCCAGGCCCTTCCATCGCAGATCGGCGCTCAGCTTCGGCTCATTCAGAGCCCGGTTCAGGGCCGCGGCGACCGCGGTCTCATCGGGCTCGACCACGAGGGCGCCCTTCGCGAACATCTCGTCGAGGCTCCCGCGATTCGCGATGACGACGGGCACGCTGCGCGACATCGCCTCGAGCGCCGGCAAACCGAAGCCCTCGTACTCGGAGAGGAACACCGCCACGTCCGCGGCGGCGTAGTGCGCCGCCACCTCCTCATCCGAGACGAAACCCGACACCCGAACCGCCTCCGCGCATCCGAGGCTCTGCGCGAGTGCTTCGAGGTCCTCGAAGGGATGCGACCGGTTCTCTCCGATGATGCCCAGGCGGATTTCCGGCATCGCCTCGCGAAGACGAGCCACCGCGCGGATCAGGGTGCCGACATTCCGGCGCCGGAGAACCGTGCCGACGGTGATGACATAGGCAGCGCCCTCTTCGATGCCGAGGGCCTTCCGGCTCTCTTCCCGGCTCGAGCCCGGAGGCAGATCGTCGTCCGGACCCAGCAGAACCACCTCGGTCTTCGCGGCCGCGGCGGCCCCGAGATGGCGCTCGACCTCGGTCTTCGTGAACTCGGAGCACGCGAGGATCGTCCGGGAGGCGCGCGCGGACAGACGGGCCATCACACGGCGCCTCAGTCCATGGGCGAAGCCGAACTCCTCGCGGCGGGCGAAGAAGGAGAGATCGTGGATCGCGGTGACCCGCGGAACGCTCGCGAACAGCGGACACGAGTAGGCGGGCGAGAGCAGGACGTCGATGCGATCGTCGACGAGCGCCTTGGGAAGCGTCCGCTGTTCCCAGGCAAGAGCGTGCCCTCCGGGCAGGGTGCGGGTTTCGAGGCAGGGCGATTCCACGGGGAGCGCGATGGGCGCGCTGCCGTAGATCACGAACTGATGGCGCTTGTCGAGCGCGAAACGGCGGAGCAGGCTGCGCAGGTACCGCCCGACCCCGGTCGGCTTTCCGGAAAGCTCCCGGCCGTCGATGCCGATCCGCAGCGACCGACTCACGACCCGAGCACCTTCCGGTAGAACGCGAGCGTCATCACCGCGGTTCGATCCCAGTCGAACCGGCGGCTCCTCTCGAGCCCCGCCGCCCGCAGTTCACTCGCTCGCTCGGGGTCCTCGAGCACGCGGGAGAGCCCCTGCACGATCGCCTCTTCGTCGGTGGGATCGTCCACGAGCTCCGCGGCCGGTCCGGCCATCTCCTCGAGCGACGACCCTTTCGAGCACACCACGGGCAGCCCCGCGGTCATGGCCTCCACCACGGGAAGACCGAAGCCCTCGTCGAGGCTCACGAGCACGAGGCAGAGGGACGCGGACATCAGGGCCCGGATCTCGCGCGTCTCGAGATACCCGGTCGAGACGATGCGCGGACCGGGGGCTCCCGCACCCGAATCGAACGACTCGCCGGGGCCGACCATCACCAGGGGCGGGGGATCCAGGATCCGATCCGCGAGCGTCCGATACGCGGCCACCAGGCGGCCAAGGTTCTTCCGCTTCTCTTCGCTGCCCACGTAGAGGATGCCGCCGCGCGCGAGCCCGAGGCGCTCGAGGAGCGCTTCCACCTCACCGGGCGTGGGCGCCACCCGGAAGGCAGGATCCACCGCGTAGGGCGTGACGCAGATCTTGTCCCGGGGAATGCGCAGGAGGCTTTCGACCTCGCGCGCGGTGTGCTCGGAGGGGCAGAGAATGCCGTCCGCCTGCGAGGCGTTGTGTTGCACGAGCGGCGCGTAGTCGCGGCGGATCTCCGCCTCCGTCATCTCCGGGTACTTGAAGAAGAACAGATCGTGGATGGTGACGATCCGGCGGGCCCGGCGCGCGGGGGTGAGGAGCGCATGGGGCGAATGCACGAGGTCGAACTCGCGGCCGCACAGATCCTCGATGGCCGGCCAGGAAAGACGGTTCCAGGTGAAGTTCAGGACGCGAACCGGAATCGGGAGATCGACCACGTCGACGTTCGGCCCCGAGGGCGCTTTCGACCAGCGCTCGCGCAGGGAGGAGGTGAAGAGCGTGAAGTGCGACGAGGGCTCCAGGCGCGGGAGGGCTTCGGCGAGGGCCCCGATGTAGACGCCGACGCCGGTAGGCCGGGAAAGCGCCGGACGGACATCGAGGGCGACTTTCATCGACGGCCCTTCACCCTGGCCGCCTTGGCCTTTCGCCCGAACGACGATGCCGGTTCGCCCGCGCGGCCCGGCCCCTCGCGCATGAGCGCCAGCGCCGCGCGCGGATCGAGCACCCGCACCGGAGACTTCACAAAGCCCTTCGCATCCCTCGAGATGATCGCGTCACAGCCGGCTCCCTCGGCTGCGGCCGCGCAGACCGCGTCCTCGAAGTCGGCCCAACCAAGGGCGAGCGCGCGACGAAGAATCGGACCATCGACCGGGGCGATCTCCGGTACGAGCAGGAGATCGTCCATCACACGTCTCGCAAAACGCTGGTCGTGGTGACGGGCCACGAGATAGAAGATCGTGGTGATCCCGTGCGCGGGCAGAAACGCCTCGATCTGATGGCGCTCCGCAGCCGCCCAGAGAAGCGCCGCCGGTGCCGCGTGCGGACTCCGATCGAGGACGAAGTCGAGAACAACGTTGATATCGAAGAGGACCCGCCTCAACGGTACTTGTGCTCCAGATATGCGAGGTAATCGGCTCGATCGACCTTCTGACCGCGCAGAACCCCGAAGAGTCTTCGAGTCACCGGCGGCAGATCCCCTCCCGCGGGCGCAGCCGGGCTCGAGACGGCGTCGAGATAGCGCTCGACCAGCCGCGAGACCGACGTGCCTCGTTTCTGAGCGAAGCTCTTGGCCCGAGCCACCACCTGAGCATCGACGCTGAGAGTGAGTTTCTTCATACGTATCTCTAGAACAATCTTATACGTAGGACTTCAGGGGAGACAACACCGGTTCGGGGCCGCCACCCCGGTGGACGCGGACCGCCGGCGGCCTTTGATAAACTCCGTGTTCCCTCGCTAGGCATCGCGTCTCCATCCGCCTCACGGGACCGACGGTCGAGGCCTCACGAACCGCCCCCGCAATCACCCCTAGAGCCAAGGAAACCACAAGGACCTCATGAAGATTGGTGTTGTCGGCACGGGCTATGTCGGTCTCGTCGCCGCGGCCTGTTTTGCAGAAAACGGGAACAGCGTGATCGGCGTCGACATCGACGAAGCCAAGATCAAAGCCCTCCTCGCCGGACAGATTCCGATCTACGAGCCCGGCCTCGCCGAGATCGTGGTCCAAAACGTTGCCGAAGGACGCCTTCGTTTCACCACCGACATCACCCTTGCCGTCAAGGAGTGCGACGTCCTCTTCATCGCGGTGGGCACGCCCCAGGACGAAGACGGCTCGGCCGATCTCCAGTACGTGCTGAAGGTGGCCGAGCAGATCGCCGACGCCATGAACGGCCCGAAGATCGTGGTCAACAAGTCCACGGTCCCGGTGGGCACCGCGGCCAAGGTGAAGGCCGCCATCGAGGCCCGCACCAAGCACCAGGTGAGCGTGGTCAGCAACCCCGAGTTCCTGAAGGAGGGTGCGGCGGTCGACGACTTCCTCAAGCCCGACCGCGTGGTCATCGGCACGTCGGATCCGAAGGCCGAGGCGATCATGCGCGAGATGTACGACCCGTTCGTGCGGACGGGCAAGCCGATCCTGGTCATGGACAACGTTTCGGCCGAGCTCACCAAGTACGCGAGCAACGCCATGCTCGCTCTTCGCATCTCGTTCATGAACGAGGTCGCGAACCTGTGCGACGCCACCGGCGCCGACGTGGAGATGGTCAGGAAGGGCATGGCCACCGACTCGCGCATCGGCCCCGCCTTCCTCTTCCCCGGCCTCGGCTACGGCGGCTCCTGCTTCCCCAAGGACGTGAAGGCCATCGACCACACCAGCCGCGAGTACGGCTCGCCCATGGAGATCGTGGCCGCGGTCGAACGCGTGAACGCGAAGCAGAAGACGATCATGCTGCCGCGCATGGAGAAGATGCTCGGCGGCTTCCAGGGAAAGAAGATCGCGGTGTGGGGTGTCGCCTTCAAGCCGCGCACCGACGACATCCGCGAGGCGCCCGCCCTCTTCATCATCGAAGGCCTCCTCGAGAAGGGCGCCACGGTGTCGGCTTACGACCCCAAGGCCATGGATCACGCGAAGGGCTCGCTGCCGAAGTCGGTGCTCTGGACGAAGACCGGCTACGAGGCGCTCGAGGGCGCGGACGCCCTGCTCCTCGCCACCGAATGGAACGAGTTCCGCGAGCCCGACTTCAACAAGATGAAGTCGCTCATGCGGCGTCCGCTCATCTTCGACGGCCGCAACATCTTCAACCCGAAGACGGTCAAGGCCCTCGGCTTCGAATACGTCGGCGTGGGCCGCCGGTAATTGCGGGTCGCGGTCACGGGCGGGGCGGGCTACATCGGCTCGCATGCCACAGCCGAGCTACTAAGCCTCGGACATCAGGTCACGGTCATCGATGACCTGTCGGCCGGCCACGAGGAGGCGGTGCCGAAGTCGGCCCGTTTCGTGCGCGCGGACATCGGCGACCTGGTGGCCATGACCACCGCCCTCGACCACCACGACGCGGTGATCCACTTCGCGGGCCTGCTGTCGGTCGCGGGCTCGATGAAGGATCCGCGCTCCTACTTCGAGACGAACCTGGTGAAGGGTTTGCGGCTTCTCGATGCCGCCCGGGCCGCGGGGGTCAAGCGCTTCATCTTCAGCTCCACCTGCGCGACCTATGGCGTGCCCCTGGGGCCGCTCACCGAGGACCACGTCAAGGAACCGGTGAATCCGTACGGGGTTTCGAAGCGCGCCTTCGAGCAGGTGCTCGAGGCCTACGCGCGTATCGGCCAGGTCCGCGCCATCGCCCTGCGCTACTTCAACGCGGCGGGCGCGAGGCGCGACGGTTCCCTCGGCGAAGACCACACCCACGAAGAACACCTCATTCCCCTGGCTCTCGACGCAGCCGCGGGACGACGCGGACCGCTGGCCGTCTACGGCGACGACTACGCGACTCCGGACGGCACGTGCCTGCGCGACTACATTCACGTCGACGACCTGGCCCGCGCGCACGTGCTGGCGCTCGAGGCGGTGGATCGCACGGAGGCGCCGTTCACGCCGATCAACCTGGGCACCGGTCGCGGCACCTCCGTTCGCGAGGTCATCCAGTCGGTCGAACGCGTGACCGGCACGAAGGTGCCCCACTCGGTCGGACCGCGCCGGGCCGGCGATCCCCCGGCGCTGGTGGCCGTGCCCGAGAGATCGCGCTCCGTCCTCGGCTTCGAGCCCAAGGTCCCATCCATCGACGAAATCGTCGAAACCGCGTGGACATGGCGCCAGACTCATCCTCGGGGATACAGTAGCGGCCGATGAGACGCTCCAGCCCCATTCCCGACCCCCTGCTGTCGGTCATCATCCCGGTCTTCAACGAAAAGAACACGGTCGAGGAGATCATCGACCGCGTGATCGCGGTTCCGGGGGTCCGCAAGGAAGTCATCATCGTGAACGACGCGTCCACGGACGGCTCCCGCGAGATTCTCGACCGCCTGGCCGGCCCCAAGGGCTTCCGCCTGTTCCACCAGGAGAAGAACCAGGGCAAGGGCGCCGCGGTCCGCCGCGGGATCAAGGAAGCCACCGGGGACGTGATCGTGGTGCAGGACGCCGACCTCGAGTACTCCCCCGAGGAGTATCCCGACCTCCTCGACCTGATCATCAAGGGCAAGGCCGACGCGGTCTTCGGCTCGCGCTTCATCGGGCGGCACCGCTGCCACCTCTTCACCCACTACCTGGCGAACCTGTTCTTAAACCTCGTCACCAACATCCTGTACAACACCACCATGACCGACATGGAGACGTGTTTCAAGGCCATCCGCGCGGACATCCTCAAGCCCATGCCGCTGCACTCGAACCGGTTCGGCATCGAGCCCGAGATCACGGCGAAGCTCTTCAAGGCGGGAGCGAGGGTGTACGAGGTTCCCATCACCTACGACGGCCGCGACTACGCCGAAGGCAAGAAGATCACCTGGAAGGACGGCTTCCCCGCCCTTTGGACGCTCATCAAGTACAGATTTACAGATTAAGAAAATGAAAAAAGCACTCATCACCGG
>Ga0315271_10003134_pt1 | contig 10447 bp, 8 predicted proteins | sample C3_top_MG_FD_204664 | JGI IMG/M metagenome (GOLD analysis project Ga0315271, IMG submission 204664) | Sediment microbial communities from Yellowstone Lake, YNP, Wyoming, USA - C3_top | ecosystem: Environmental > Aquatic > Freshwater > Lake > Sediment | place: USA: Wyoming | collected 2017-08-01
GAGCAGGGGCTCCCCAGCATGAAAATTACCGGGATCACCGCCACGCTGTTCAGGGACTCTTTACTGGGACCAGCACGTGGTTGCCTGGTGGAACTGACATCGGATGCAGGCCTTTGCGGCATCGCCATCGCCAGCCCATGGGCCCGCCCTGCAATCCTGGCGCTGGGTAAGGATCTGCTAATGGGTGAAGACCCGCGTAGCGTAGCTGCATTTTGGCAGCGCGCCGGTCAACTCATGACAAGTCACGGCGATGCCGCCCTCGGCCATGCACGGGCGGTTCTCGATGTGGCCATGTGGGATTTAAAAGCCAAGGCACAGTCCGAACCATTGTGGAAGGCGCTGGGTGGCGGCCGCCCACGAGCCAACGCCTACCTCAGCTGGCCCAATGCCAATGCAGGTGAAAATGGCGCAGCTGAAGATGGTTTCACCACCTGGCTGGCCCGAGTGAGCGGCGGCTTCGGCATGCGTGGCGGGAAGCTGTCCGTCAGCTCCGACCCGGAACTCAACAGGCAGCGCCTGGATTCTATGCGCCGGGCTCTCGAGCCCCACACGCATGAGCCGCAGCTGATGATTGACGCCGGTGGGCGGTGGCGGCCCAAGGACGCGATTCGCCACATCCGTGCACTGGAGTCAGAGTTTGACCTGACCTGGGTGCAAGGCATTGCTGAATGCGGCGACTTCCTCGGCTCCCGGCGTGTCAGCGACAGCATTCGTGCCGGCGTGTGCGCCGGCGGAGAATTATCAACCCTCAATGCCTTTCTTCCCTGGTTCCACCACCAGGCAGCCAACGTGATCGAAATCGACATGCACCACTTTGGCGTTACTGGCGCCATGCAATTGGCGGATGCGGCTTTTGCTTACGAATTGCCGGTGACGCTGACTGCGGCGCCGGGCAATATTCATGTTCACCTTGCGGCCGTGATGCCCTCCTTTATGAGCATGGAAGTGATTCCGCCGGAGTCCGGCGACGGGCCGGTGGACAGCGATGTGCGCTTTGAGTCCGGCTGGGGAATTGCCGGGGACGCGCCGGGCACTGGCCTGACTTTTAACCGTAAGTTCCCGGGTAACGTCACCCTGGAACCGGCCAAAGATATGCAAGCGACATGAAAATAAAATGAAAATTACGGGCTACCGCTACGAAACCTACATGATGAAGCTGGACCGGCCAATTGCCGACTGCAATCTTCCGGAAGGCGTGGAATTGCTGCCGGGTTCGATCCTGTATATCGAGACCGATGAGAATATTACCGGCCTGTCACTGGGTTTTGGCGGCGGCGGCATCGAAAGTCTGTTCCCCGTGATCGAAGGTGAAGACCCGCGGGAAGTTACGCGGCTGTGGATGAAAATCGTCGACCATATCCACAAAGGGGGCAACGAAGGCGCAGCCAACTACACCCTGGCAGCCATCGATATCGCCTTGTGGGATTTGAAAGCCAAGATCGCCGGCCAGCCGCTGTGGCGACTGCTGGGCGCGGCACACGGGCGGGTCAAGGCCTATGCCAGCGGCCTGGATTACTGCCTGTCTGACGAAGACCTGTTTACGTTCTATCGCCGCATGGCAGATGTCGGCGTGGACGCGGGCAAGCTCAAGGTGGGCCTGGACCTCAAAGCCGACATGCGCCGGCTGGGCATCATGCAGGAGGCCTTGAGCACGGCTTCGAAAAACCCTGTGCTGACGATTGATGCCAATGAATACTGGTCACCCAAGCAAGCCATTCGATACGTCCGGCAAATGGAGGAAAAATTTGACCTTGCCTGGGTAGAGGAACCCGCACGGCGCTGGGACTACCAGGGCCTGAGGCTGGTGTCAGAGCAGGTTTCAGCCGCTGTCGCCACCGGCGAAAACGTCAACAGCGTAGCGGATTTCTACGCCTTGGTCGCCAACCAGGCGGTCGATGTGCTGAACGTCGCTGCAGGCCACTCCGGTGTCACCGGCTGCCGCCAGGTGGCCAACCTCGCCCAGGCTTACGCCCTGCCGGTTTCAATGATGAATTGCCAGGCCAATTTCATGGCCCATGTGGCCGCTGCACTGCCCAACCACATCGGCATGGAGGTGGTTGATCCCGGCCGCGAACAGTGCCTGAAATTCGACAATCACATCGAAGACGGTTACATCGTGCTGGGCAACGAACCCGGGTTTGGGATTACGGTTGATGAGCCTGCGTTGGCTGCCCTGCAGGCCAATCCGCCCAAGGGCCGGGGTACCTTCCCCTTGTCACGTCGCGCAGGTGCCGGCCGCTATATCGTTCCGCTGCGGCCCGGCGAGGTGCCGTGGCGGCACAGCTCCGAATAGATTTGCCTGGCTGGACTACTTGAACAGAGGAAATCCGTCCGTGCCCACATGAAATTTGCGCACGGTGCCGGTCGCTGCTTCGGTTACGTAAATGGATTGTTCACCAGCGGGGCCGAACACCAGGTTGGTCGGATAGATTCCGCCGACTTCAATTCTCCGGATGACTCTGCCCCTGGGATCAAGCACGGTGACATCGCCCTGGCCGAAAACAGCCACGTAGAGGTTTCCATCCGCCCCGAATTTCATGCCGTCCGGCCCCTTCAGACCGGGCGCCGCCGCCGGGTCGATGACGTTGCCGAACACTTCTTTCTTACCGGTGGTTCTGCCATTGCTCCACTCGTAGCGATGAATCAAGCCCTCCAGTGTTTCGGCAATGTACAGGTTCTGGTCCGGGCCAAAAGCGATGCCGTTGGTGAAGCGGATGCCCTGGTCTATGGTTTCCACTTCTCCGGATTTAACATCAACCCGGTAAACACGGCCGTCATACTTGAGGTTTTCCCAATCGGGGTTGAGCGCGCCACCCGGCGCGAATTCTTCCACTTCAATGCCGGAGTCGGTCAGGTAGAGGTCGCCATTGGGTGCAAACGCGAGGTCATTGAGGAACAGGAAAGGCTGGCCCTTCCCGGCCTTGGCGAAGGCTTCGGTCTTGCCATCGAGCGTCAGCTTGACCAGCGCTTTCTGCGCCGTCTCGGCTACCCAGATGCAACCGTCGGCATCCTGGGCCAGCCCATTCGGCCGCCCGGTGCGCGCTACCCGGCGGCGGGACCTTGCGTCTTTGCTGATCCAGGTGATACAACCAGTGTCCGGCGTCATTTCGGTGAACAGGAAATTTCCGTCCGGCAACAGTACGGGGGCTTCGGGAAAACCAAGGCCGCTGGCAAAAATGGTCATGGTGTAAATCTCCGGTTCAAATACAGGTCTGGATTCATCAGCTCTTGCGGTATCTTGCCATGGCTGCATCGGTAAAATCAGTGGATGCACCGGGCTCGGCGGGGCTGAGGCACTTTCCGTTCTCCAGTTGAATCTGGTGGCGGAACGGTCCCGTTTCCCAAATCGGGATGACTTCCAGCAGCCAGTTGTTGGGAATGGCTTTCACCAGATGCTGGTGAACCTGCATCAAGTCCCCGGCATGCGGACAGACGCGCAGATTGGCGGTGTTGGCCAGTGCTGCCACCTCCAGCCACGGCGTGATGCCGCCAACGCGGCACACATCCACCTGCACCACGTCCACCGCATTATTTTCGATGTAGTCCCGGAATGCATGGGTGGTGTAGACGTGCTCGCCGAGTGCGACCGGAAGGTTTGTGCGTTGCTTCAGTACCCGGTGCGCCTTGATGTCGTCCGGGTGCAAGGGCTCTTCAATCCATGACAGATCCAGCTCCTGCAGCAAACCGGTGGCCTGGCTGGCCTGCATCAGGTCCCATTTCTGGTTGGCATCTGCCATCAGGAGGACGTTGGCCGGAATCGCCTTGCGCACCGCGCTGACCCGCCGGAAATCTTCCCCGCTGTCCGCCAACCCCACCTTCATCTTCAACGCGGTGTAGCCCTGGTCAACCAGGCTTTGTGCCTCGTCGGTCAGCTGTTCGATGCTGTAATTCAGCCAGCCGGCGTGCGTATTGTAGATGGGCATGTCAGAAGATCTCGCTCCACCCAATACCTGCCACAAGGGCTTTTCAGCAGCCTTGGCGATGATGTCCCACAGGGCAATATCCACGGCCGACTGAGCCATGGTGGTGGCGCCGGCGCGGCCGATCCAGTGGGCTTTGCCAAAATACAGTTGCTGCCAGATTTCCCTGACGTTGAAGGGGTCCTTTCCGATAAGGTCAGTTATGTAAAGTGTATCCAGGACATTCTGGATAACGCTGCCCCCACAGCCCACGGTCACCGTGTAGCCCGTGCCCGCAATGCCTGCATCGGTATGGATCATCAAGCCGACGAATTCCAGGCTGGTAACCGACTGCATGCTGTCAGCGATTTCGCTGCCTATGGGTATGTCGAGGAGGAACGATTCTGCGCCGGTTATTTTCATGGGCTGGCTGTGTTGAATCCGGGGCTTACCGCTTCGCGCCCACGGGTGCCATGGGATAACCGAGGCCCTGGTAATCAAAATCACCGAGCTCGTGCGTGCGCACCGGGTCTGTTGCGGCTGGACAGGCGTAGTAGGCGCGGATTTCCTTGATCAGGCCCTCGCGGGAAAATACATACCACTCGTCACCGCGCAGATAGACCCCCAGCTTGGGTTTGAAATGGGTCCATTCGATCACTGCTTCGAGCCGCGTGGCATCCACGATGATGCGGTCAACGGTCCAGCTGGAGCCGAAGCGCTGCACGGCCGCTACCCAGCCCGCAGCAATGTTCCGGGCGCCGGAAAACGTGCCTTGCGGTGCGCCTGCAGGAAAGTAATGCACACCGTCTTCGGTCCAATAGCTGGCTATCCGGTCAGCATCGGCCTGCGTGCATGCATCAAAATATTCCCGGATGGTGGTCTCCAGGCCCCTGGCTGTCGTGTCCCTCATGATCCTGCTCTCCTAAAACAATTCAGTATTTTTAACATGCGGTTCACCGCTGAGCGCGAGCGTCACCTCACCCAGTGATTCAATCCGCCCTTTCACTTCGTGGTGCGCGCCAATCTTTCGCGAGCGGATGCAGGTGCCGGGAAGGACGATATGTCCTGCCTTCAATGCGACGCCATACTGCGCAAGGGCATTGGCCAGCCAGGCAATGCCACTGGCAGGGTGGCCAAGGATGGCGCCGGTGTTGCCGGTTTCCAGCACTTTGCCATCGATTTCGAGAACCGTTTCAAGATTATCGAGAGCCAGCGCCGTGGGCTTATGCCGTTCCGGGCCCAGCAATACCCGTGACGAGGAACCATTGTCAGCCACCGTGTCCGGGAGTTTTATCTGCCAGTTCACGATACGTGAATCAATCACTTCAAAACACGCGCAGACATAATCCGTTGCCGCCAGCACATCGGCAATGGTCACGCCCGGCCCTTTGAGGTCTGCGCCGAGCACGAAAGCCGGTTCGACTTCGATTTGGGGATCGATCAATTCGCCCAGGGCCAGGGGTGATCCGGGCGTCAGGAACATGGTATCCAACAGGTGCCCGTAGTCGGGTTCAGTCACCCCGAATTTTTCCTGCATGGCCCTGGCGGTGAGGCCAATCTTGTGTCCAAGGATTCGTTGCCCGCCCCGCAGGCGCCGTTCCACGTTGAGCCGCTGAATTTGATAGGCATCTGCCAGGCTCAGGGCAGGAAAAATTTCCGTCAAGGGCGCGATCGGCCTGCGCTCATGTTCTGCCCGGAATAATCTGTCCGCCAGATCGGCCACCGGTACGACCGCGGAGTTGCCTGTTTTCATGCACGAATCTCCATTGCAAATTCAGCCGCAGCCCAATTCAGCGATGGCCGAGTTTTTCCTGAACGCCACTGAGCGCCATCCCGGCTACATGGCGCGCGCCGTCGGCCAGCATCCGTCCGTCAAAACTGACGCATTGCAGGGCAAATCGTCGCGCCGCCCACTCTCCGCAGCTGGCCGGATCATCGATATAAATTCCCAGCGCCAGGTGGGCCGGCACGGTTGCGGCAAGACGCTCAGCGGCCTGGTGTACTTCCGCACTTCCCGGGAGCACGCCAAGGGAAAGAGCGAGGTCGTAAGGCCCGACAAAAATAGCATCGATTCCCGGCACCGCTGCAATTTCCGCCGCCCTGGTCAAAGCTTCCTTGCCCTCAATCTGCACCACGACGTAGGTCGCCTCACCCAGCATTTGCAGAGGCGCTTCCAATGCATCGAATTTCATCAGCGGAGAAAATCCCCGATTCCCAAGGGGCTTAAAGCGCGACTGTTCGACAATGGACCGGGCGCGCTCCGGCGTACCCACGTGGGGTGCCATGATGCCGTGTGCGCCCATATCGAGAACTTTCCCAATCAATCCGGCATCTTCGCCCCAGGTGCGGACCAGTACGGTCAAGCCGACGGCCTGCCCGGCAACGATCAGGCTCTCCAGCGCAGAGAACCCGACGGAAGAGTGCTCCATGTCCAGCACTACAAAATCAAATCCTGCGAGGGCCATGGCGGTCAAGGTTGCTGGAGTGGGCAGCTCAATCAGGAAGCTGCCGAGCGCCCATCCAGCGGCTGTTTTTTGGCGCAATGTGTTGCCCCGCAGCAAGGATTCGGACAGCCGGGCGGAGCCTTCATTGGCAAAATAATTTGGGTTCTTCCATGGTTTGGCCGGGAGGTTATTTTTGTTCATTTTCGGGTCCGTCCAGCTGTCATGTCCTCATTCCCCGCGGTTTGTTGAGCGAAATCCAAAGGCCCGGAAATCCATTGCTGACATGTTAGCTTAGGAAAGCGCTGGATTCCAGAAATGAAATGCAATCTCCTGGTTTTTCTTGCGATGCCGCTCAAGTCGACTATTCACTAAAGATAGCGTGCAAGCAGCTTCGTGTGTGGACAGGCACTGACATGTTAGATAATATCCTGCGATGCTTGAATTGATCCACCCGGATCCATTGCTGCGGCAGCGTCGGCCGTCATGGTTCCCACAGGGTCTGCGCCACCTGGAGACCGGAATGAAGCCAATCATTTTGTTATTGCTCAGCCTCACTACAGGCCTGTTTCCGGGTCATGCGAGTTCTGCACCCAAGCCTGCACCCAGGGTTGTGTCCACCGAGGTGATCGGGCCATTCACCGGCGCAGACGCCAAGCTTCACCCGGGCAATGCAGCGCCCCTGCGCATCGAGTACTACGGTACAGATCTGGGTTTCAGCTACGCGCATGCCGGCCAGATACATTTCCTGTTTGGTGATACATGGGCCACGGAAGCGTACGCCCCGATAGAAGCTTCCACCGGTGCGCGTCAGGACGACGGGTTCGGCACCGTGGCACTAGCCGACTGGCCTGATCCAGCCGCGATCACCAGCCAGAACATTCCGCTGATTCTGCTGGCGCAAAATCCCGGCACCAGCGAAATGTCTGCCCAGGACCCGGAGCACGTGATGGACCTCGGAAAGACTCCCATGGCCGGGTTCAGCAACGGCGGTGATCAATTTGCCATTTTCAATGTCACCAAACCCTGGGGATGCGCCACCGATGCGGACTGCGGCAGCAGCCTCACTTGTGACACGGGCCTTGGCTATGTGGGTGTGAGTTATGCCCAGCAGGACGGCTTGACACTTCCATGTATTGATGGCAACGGAATCTGCATCGCAGAAACGATGGTGAACCCCGCCGCTGATCCTCCACCAGCCAGTGGCTTTTGCAGCGACACCACCAGCACCATTTGGGGCGATACGGCGGGCGGGAGAGTGCAGGCCGTGGCCCTGCAGCAACGGATTGGCATCCGCTCCAAAACCGATCCCAGAAAATATGGCGATATTCAAGCCTGGCTGACCAACAAGTTCGTCAACATGACTGCCCGCACCGTGCAGAGCTTCATACCGGAAAATGGTACTGAACAGGATTATCAGACCGCGAGAGACTCCGGCGACGCGCGCCGGGTGTTGGTATGGGGACGGCCTGGATTTATCGGGGTCGGCGCCAAAGGGCGCAGCATGGGCCTTTATTTTGCCTACGTCGACATGCCAAAGGGACCCAGGTTTTCCTGGAAGGTGAATTACTTCACCCACACGGTCGGCGGCGTCCCGCAGTTCAGTTCCAATGAGCGTGACGCACGTCCGCTGGACCTGGATGCAAGCCAGGCTGGTATCCAGGCCGCAGAGCAGCATGACATCACCAATCAAATGACGGTTTCCTGGATTGAACCACTGGGCAAATGGGTCATGTTCTACGGCGGGGGAATTACTGTCTTGCCTTCGCCGCCGTTTCCAGATTGCGGCACACTGCAGCTGTTTACCGGCAGCGAATGCAAAGACGCAGTGGTCGGTGATGGCGCCATCCACATGCGCACGGCGGACAACCCGTGGGGGCCGTGGTCGCCACCGCAGGACGTGATCGCCGGTGGCGATCCCAAGGTAGCGGGTTCGGGGCAATACGGCGTCGGCGGCATGCTGCACCACCCTGCCTGCACAATCGAGGGCTGCGCGCCGCATTCGCAGACGGCGTTTTACCACCCGGATGAGTATGGCTTTTTTTACGCTGCCAACATCATCGAACAATGGACCAAAGCAGTGGATGGCGGAGTTGACGTGATCTGGAATGCCTCCACCTGGGATCCGTACCGGGTGGTGCTGTTGCGCACCCGTATCAGTCCCTGAAGTGTGACCAAACACCATGACATACCAGAAATCCTCATTGTTCACATACGCACTCATGTCCTTGCTGGCGCTTCCCGTTGCCGCATCCGAGCCGACCGTGGGGCAAACCACCGTGCTCGGACCCTTCACCGGCGTGGGCGCCACCCTGCACCCGGATAATGTTTCACCTTTCCCCATAGCCTATTACGGCACGGACCTCGGCTTCACTTACCAACACCAGGACCAGCTGAAACTCCTCTTCGGCGACACCATGGCCAATCCCATAGGCGATCCCATCGAAGCGTCGACCGGGCGGACCTTCGACGACTCCTTCGGCTCTATCAGCCTGACCGATTGGCCTGATCCCACCACGTTTGCGCCGGGACACATTCCCCTGATCAAGCTGGGACAAAATCCCGGCAGCACCGAAATGGCCGCCATCAATCCGGGACATGCCATGGAGGGATTCAAGACCCCGGTCGGTGGTTTCAGCAACGGCACACGTGAATTTGGCCTGTTTTTTACCTTCAAGCCGCAGGGCTGCAGCACGGACACGGACTGCAGCAATGGGATGCAGTGCGACAACGGCCTGGGCTTCGCCGGACCACCTTACAGCACGGATTTGGGAGTGACGTTTGGTTGCGTCGATGGCTCGTCCGAAGCTTGCGTCGCCGATACCATGGCTGATGCCAGTGGCGCCGCCGTCGCAGGCAGCGGATTTTGTCTCGACCGCGGCAGTTCAGTCTGGGCTGACTCCGCCATTGGCCGCACCAACGCCATGGGTGTCAAACTGCTGGTCGGTTTGCGCAGCCTCGACAATCCAAAAATGTACGCCACCGTGCACGAGTGGAAGACCAACCGGTTTCTCAATGTAGCACTGCGCACCGTGAACGACTTCGATCCCGCCACCGCAGCTGACGGGTCGCACCAGGACTACCACCCGGCTGACGGCCATGGCAAGAGCCCGCGCGTATTTCTGTGGGGGCGTCCGGGATTCATCGGCGTGAAGAGCACCGGTCGCGACCTGGCACTTTATTTCGCTTACGTGGATCTGCCGACCGGACCCGATTACGCATGGGCGCCGCAGTATTTCACCGGCCTGGATGAAAACGGCCAGCCCCAGTTTAGTGCCAGCGAAAACGAAGCCGCGGCGGTGGATCTCGATTCATCCACACCGGGCGTGCAGCCGACCGAAGTCCATGACGTGGTCAATCAGATCAGCGTTGCCTGGGTGGGTGAACTGCACAAATGGGTCATGTTTTACAGCGGGGGCATTATTAAACTGCCGATCGAGCCTGTGCTGCCCCACTGCGGTGTGCTTGAGTTGTTTGCCGGCCAGGAATGTGCCGAGGTGGTGATCGGCAACGGCGCATTGCGCATGCGCACCGCCGACCAGCCGTGGGGGCCCTGGTCACCGCCACAGGACATCATTGCGGCCGGTGACCCTGCCGACGGCCCGGTAGGCCAGTACGGCCCGGGCGGCATGTTGCGGCACCCGGACTGCACCGCACCCGGTTGCGCGCCGCATACACCGGCACGTGAGGCTAATCCGCAGGAATATGGGTTCTTTTACAGCGCCAACATCATCGAGCAGTGGATCCGGCCGGCCGACGATGGCGTTGACATCATCTGGAACGCTTCGAGTTGGGATCCTTACCGGATCACCCTGCTGCGCACACACATCAAGCGCTAGAATGGTGATATGCAGGAATTCATGAACCTCGAAGGGCGCGTTGCGCTGATCACCGGCGGTGCCGGCGGCATTGGCCTTGCCGTGGCCAAGCGCTTTACCGCGGCTGGCGCCAGCGTGGCACTGGCGGATCTGCGCGAGGATGCGGTCATGGCGGCGGCTAAAGGCTACGTTGCCAAGGGTTTCCGGGCCATTGGCCTGGCGGGTGACGTGAGCCAGCCGGAAGTAGCCCGGGCGTTGGTTGCGGACACACTCACTGCTTTTGGTCGTA
>Ga0315271_10003135_pt1 | contig 10446 bp, 9 predicted proteins | sample C3_top_MG_FD_204664 | JGI IMG/M metagenome (GOLD analysis project Ga0315271, IMG submission 204664) | Sediment microbial communities from Yellowstone Lake, YNP, Wyoming, USA - C3_top | ecosystem: Environmental > Aquatic > Freshwater > Lake > Sediment | place: USA: Wyoming | collected 2017-08-01
GCGGACCGGCCCGCGCAGCGCTGTGACGACCACATCGGGCGTCTCCTCCGCCTCGTCGAGCAGCTCGAACACCCGCTCCGCGGAGGCCACCGCGGACTGGATGACGTTGGCGATGCTGGCGGTCTGGGTGATCGGCATCTGGAACTGGCGCGAGTACTGGACGAATGCCTGGACGCTGCCCAGGCTCAACTGACCGTTCGCCACCTGGATCCCGCCGATGACCGCGATCAGGACGTAGTTGAGGTTGGAGATGAACTGCATCGCGGGCTGGATCGTGCCGGACAGGAACTGCGCCCGGTAGCTGGCCTGGAACAGCCCTTCGTTCTCCGCGTCGAAGCGCTCGATCGCTTCCTGCTGCCGTCCGAACGCCTTGACGATGCTGTGCCCCGTGTGCATCTCCTCGACGTGGCCGTTGAGCAGGCCGGTCTTGGCCCACTGGGTCGCGAACTGGACCTGCGAGCGCTTCGCCACGAAGACCGCCACGCCGATCGAGAGCGGGACGGTCAGGAGCGAGACGACGGCCAGCAGGGGGCTGATCCAGAACATCATCGCCAGGACGCCGATGATCGTGAAGACTGCCGTGATGAGCTGGGTCATCGTCTGCTGGAGTGAGTTGGCGATGTTGTCGATGTCGTTCGTGACCCGGCTCAGCGTATCGCCACGCGGGTGGCTGTCGAAGTAGCGCAGGGGCAGACGCGACAGTTTGGCATCCACGTCCCGGCGCATCCGGTAGACCGTGCGCTGCGAGACCCCGGCCATGACATATGACTGGGCCCAGCTGAACAGCGCGCTCAGGATGTAGACCGCCGTGACGGCCAGGAGGACGTTGCGCAGGGCTTCCATGTCCACGCCGACGCCAGGCGTGACGTTCATGCCCGCGAGCATGTCCGCCTGGTGGGTCTGGCCGGCGGCGCGCAGTGCGTCGACCGCCTGCTGCTGGGTGAGCCCGGCAGGCATCTGCGCGCCGACCACCCCATCGAACAGGATGTTCGTGGCGTTGCCAAGGAGCTTCGGCCCGACGACGACGAATGCCACGCTCACGATGGCGAACAGGGCCACGAGCAGGATCCGGCCCAGCTCTGGACGGAGGGTATCGGTCAGGCGGCCGAACGTGCCCCGGAAGTCCCTGGCCTTCTCGGGCGGCAGGCCGGGCCCGCCGAACGGTCCCCCGCCACCCATGCCACGGGACGGTGGGCGTGGCGCGCTATCGGACCCGCGGCCCGCGGGCCTGCTCACGCCGCCTCCTCCTGGCTCAGCTGCGAGTAGACGATCTCACGGTAGGTCTCGCACGTCGCCATGAGCTCCAGGTGGGTCCCGATGCCGGCGATCGTGCCGCCATCGAGGACGACGATCCGGTCGGCGCCCATGATCGTCCCGACGCGCTGGGCGACGATGACGACCGTCGCGTGGGCGATCTCGCGGGCGAGCGCGGCGCGCACCAGCGAATCCGTCTTGAAGTCCAGCGCCGAGAAGCTGTCGTCGAAGACGTAGATCTCTGGCCGTTTGACCAGGGCCCGGGCGATGGCCAGCCGCTGGCGTTGCCCGCCCGACAGGTTCGTGCCGCCCTGGTTGACCGGTGCCTCGAGGCCCTCCGGCAGTTCGCGCACGAACGATTCGGCCTGGGCGACGCGCAGGGCAGCCCACAGCTCGTCCTCGGTCGCATCCGCCTTGCCGAAGCGCAGGTTGCTGGCGATCGTGCCGGAGAACAGGAAGGCCTTCTGCGGGACGAGCCCGATGCGTGCCCACAGGTCGTCCCGGCGCAGGTCGCGGACGTCGCTGCCATCCATCGACAGGGTCCCACCGGTCACGTCGTAGAAACGCGGGATGAGGTTGATGAGCGTGCTTTTGCCACTCCCCGTACTGCCCACGATCGCGGTCGTCTGGCCCGGTTCCACCCGCAACGAGATGTCGCGCAGGACCGGATCCTGGGCGCCCGGATAGCGGAACTCGACATCCCGGAACTCGAGTGCGCCCGATCCCGGTGGCGGTGTGGCGGGCGTCGCTGGGTCGCCGATCGAGGGCGCCGTGCGCAGGACATCCTGGATCCGTACGGAGGACACCACTGCGCGTGGCACCATGACGAACATCATCACGGCCATCATCACGGCCATCAGGATCTGCATGACGTACTGCAGGAATGCGATCAGGTTGCCGATCGGCATGTCGCCACTTTCGACGCGCAGGCTGCCGAACCACAGGATGGCGACCGTGGACAGGTTGAACACCAACATGAGCAACGGGATCATCAGCGCGAACAGCCGGCCGACCTGCAGCGACGTCGCGGTCAGATCCCTGTTCGCCTCGTCGAACCGTTCCTCCTCGTGTCGGGTGCGCACGAACGCCCGGATCACGCGGATCCCGCTGAGTGCCTCGCGCGTGACCTGATTGACGCGGTCGATCTTGCGCTGCATCGCCTGGAACAGGGGCAGGGCCCGAGACATCAGCAAGCCGATGATGAGGGTCATGATCGGCAGGATGACGATCAGGATGCCCGCCAGCGGGATGTCCTGGCGGAGCGCCATGACCACTCCGCCGATCGCCAGGATCGGGGCGATGATCATCATGTTCAGGCCCAGCAGGACGACCATCTGGACCTGCTGGACATCGTTCGTGTTGCGGGTGATGAGCGACGCCGTGCCAAATCGATCGAGCTCCGCCTGGGAGAAGCTCTCCACCTTGCGGAAGATGGCGCTGCGCACGTCGCGACCGAACGCCATGCCGGTCTTCGAACCCCAGTAGACCGCGATGATGGCGCACACGACCACCACCAACGAGACGCCCAGCATGATCGCGCCGGTCGACAGGATGTACGGGATGTCGCCCGTCATCACCCCGTTGTTGATGATCTCCGCGTTGAGCTCCGGCAGGTACAGGGTGGCGATCGACTGGACGACGAGGAGGGATACGACCAGGGCCAATGCCCGGCCATACGGTCGCAGGTAGGTGCGCAGCAGGGCGATCATGCGGAACGCTCAGATGGTCCCGCCGGCTCCTGCCGATCCAGGATGTGTCGAAGGAGTCCCTGGAACTCCTCCAACTCGGGTGGTTCGAGCGCTGACAGGGCCTGGCGGATGACATCGAGCCGGACGCCCGACAGCTCCTCGACGAAGCGTCGGCCGGCTTCGGTCAGTTCGCATTCGACGACGCGCCGGTCGTCCGAGCGATGCGCGCGTGCCACCAGGCCGTGCCGTTCGATCCGCGCGACGAACCCGCTCGAAGCCGTATGGCTCAGGTCGAATACCTCCGCGACCCGGCCCATCGGTTGGGGCCCCTCGCGCTGGAGCAGGAAGAGCAGGCGCATCTGGCCCATGGTCAAGTCGCGCGCGGGATCCGGCGGGACCTGGCGGGGCATGCCATGGAAGACGCGGATGAGGTCCGTAGCGGTCGCGGTCAGCCGACGGTCGGGACCGGATAGTTCATTCACCCAAGGATAGTACGCGTCAACGTGAACTACCGTCAAGAGCCGGTCGGATGTGGTCCGAGCGGCTCTACCTGCGCCGCCGGTCGCCGGTCATCATCGGGGTACGATCGGGCTGACAGCCGGCGTTGCCCTGTTTCGGAGGTTGGTTAGATGCGAGTCCTGGTGGCGGTGGCCTCGAAGCACGGGTCGACGATGGAGATCGCCCGGATGCTCGGGACGTCCCTGACCCTCCGGAAGATCGAGACCGACGTCGTTCCCGTCGGGAGCGTCGCATCGCTGGAGGAGTACGACGCGGTCGTCCTTGGCAGCAGCGTCTACATGGGTCACTGGCTGGAGCCGGCCAGGCTCTTCGCCGGGGAGCACGCGGACGAGCTGCTCCAACGGCCGGTGTGGCTCTTCTCGAGCGGACCGCTTGGTGATCCGGCCAGGCCGGCAGAGGATCCGGCCTACGCCGCCAACCTCGTCGAGATGACCGACGCTCGTGAGCACCGCGTGTTCGGCGGCAGTCTCTGGAAGGAAGACCTTGGCATCGCCGAACGAGCCATGGTCGCGGCCGTCGGGGCGCCGGAGGGTGACTTCCGGCCGTGGGCGGAGATCGACGAGTGGGCCGGCCAGATCGCCGACGCGTTGACCACGTCCGACTGACGCTCCGGTCCGGTCGGCATGTGGCCGCTCAGTCCAGCTTCCACCAATGCCAGGTCATGGAGGCGGTCAGAGGCACGCCCGGCAGGACGACCCGGGGCACCAGGTTGACCGAATCGGGGGGGCCTGTCTGCGGCTCGACACAGATGGCGTCGTCCGGCTCGTCGTAGACCACCCAGTGGTCGCAGGTGGAGGTCAGCGACAGGGCGAAGCGTCCGGGCCACACGAGACGCGGCGGCGTCCTGACGCCCGTGAAGCAATCGTCCCAGGGCCCGTCGGATGGTGCCGTGAGTCGGCCGGTGGGGAGCCCGCCGGGCCCTCGCTCGTACATCTGCTCCGCCTCGAACTGCAGCTGTGCTGGAGCGGACGCCGGCACTGGCTCGGCCACGGTCCCGGCCAGTTCGCGTCGGAACCACGGGTGCCAGCCCATGGTCGCCGGCATCGGCTCCTCTGCCTCCAGCGTCATCGAAACCTTCAGGCCGCCCTTGCCGAGCACGAAGTGTTGGCTGACTCGCCCGGCGAACGGCCAATCGGGCCCAAGGTCGATGGTGATGCGGCCCTCGGCCTGCCGCTCGTCCTGGACCGTCCATGCCCGCTCGAACACCGTCCCGTGGATGGCGTGCGGTGGCATGGTCAGCGGCAGCGAGAACGCACGTCCGTCGAACGCGAACGCGCCGTTGCGGATCCGGCCCGCGAACGGAACCATCGGATAGCTGCCCCACATCATCGGTCCCAGCCCTTCGGTCACGAGCAGCTGCGACCCATGCACGACCAACGATGCCATCCGTCCTCCGTGAGCCGGGCTGATCTCGAGTCGCGCCGTGGCCGATTCGAGCACGATGGGAGGGGGTGGCGGCAGCGCGGTCATGGCATGCCGAAGCGTACGGCATACACCAGGCGCGCCGCCACTCCGACCGGGACAGGGCCGGCTCGGGAACCGCCCGGGGACTGCCCGGGAACCGACGGATGGGGCGGCCCTGCTATCGTGACCCCGTGGAAGCCAGCCTGCTTGTCCCGCCCCAGACCGACCAGGGCGCGTCCGTCGGTGGCATCGAAGCGCGCTGGCTGGGTCGCGTCGAGTACGACGTCGCTCACGCCCTCCAGAAGCGCCTGGTGAGCGAACGAGCGGCCGGCGAGATCGGGGACCAGCTCCTGCTCCTTGAACATCCGCCCGTCCTGACGCTTGGCCGTCACTCGGACCCGGCCCATGTCCTGGCCTCGCCGGACCGACTCGCCGCACGCGGCATCGCGGTGCACCGGGTGGAGCGCGGCGGGGAGGTCACCTATCACGGGCCCGGCCAGCTCGTCGCGTATCCCATCATCGCGGTCGCCGCGCGCGGGCTCTTGCTGCGTCCGTTGGTCCGCGCCCTCGAATCGGCGCTCGTCGCGACATGCGCGACGTTCGGTGTCAGGGCCGCTCGCCGCGACGGCCATCCAGGCTGCTGGTGCGACCCTGAAGGTGCCGAGCCGCGCAAGATCGGCGCCCTCGGCCTGCGCGTGGAGCGCGGCGTCACCTACCACGGGATCGCGTTGAACGTCAGCGTGGACCTCGCCGACTTCGAGCTCATCGACCCGTGCGGGATGCCGGGGGTCGTTTCCACCTCGATCGGCCTGGAGCTGGCCGGCCCGGACGTGATGCCGCCTCCGCCCACGACCGCCTCCGTGGAGCGGGCTGCGCGCGCCTTCGCTCCGGCCTTCGCGGCGGCCATCGGTGCCTCGCTGACCTGGCCTGGACCCTGACCCAGGTGGCCGCCGGGCTGTTCGAGCTGCGCAAGGACCCGATCACGGGCTGGTGGGTGGCCACCATGGTGGACCGTGCCTTTCACCGCGACCGCTTCGCCCGTGCCGCCGAAGCGGTGGACGACCACCTGTTCGGATGTGCGAACTGTTCGACGCCGGACGGCGATGGAGTCCGCGTGCGGATGCTCAAGGATTTCGCGTTCCATGTGGTCGGGACCGGCGACGAGGCGCGTGAACTGGACAAGGGCCTCGCCCAGGTGGCGCTGTCGCAGGCTCGCGCCACCGGTTCATGGCGGACCGTCGTGGCCCCTCCCGGGGAGCATCGGCCATTGCACGCGGTCGGCAACGACCTCATCGAGCAGCTCCTGGCCGGCGCCCGGGATGCACTCGTGGCGGCACGCGGAACGGGTCAGACCGAGTACCTCCAGGTCGTCCAGAACTGGGGCGCCCAGGCGGGCGCAAGGACGAACCACCTGTGCCTGGATCTGTACGACCTGCCCCAGATCCCGCATCGCATCGCGGAGGAGCTGGGCGGCGCGGCCCGGTTCGTCATCCGGGAAGGGGAGTGCCCGTTCTGCCGGCTGGTGCGCGAGGAGTCGCGGCGCCCGGACCGGCTCATCTGGGAGGACCACACAAGCGTCGCGTTCGCACCATACGCCTCGCGGTCTTCGTTCGAGACGTGGATCGTGCCGCGGCGCCATGAGGCTGACTTCGGCCAGGCGACGAGCGTGGATATCGCCGCAACCGCTGAGGCGCTTCGCCAGGTCCTGTCGCGACTGGCTGCCAGCCTGGACGGGCCGCCCTACAACCTCGTCCTCCATACGGCGCCGCTGAGGGAGCGGGTCGATGCCACCTACCACTGGCACTGGGAGATCCACCCGCGTCTGCGGGAGATCGCCGGCCTGGAGCTGGGAACCGGACTGCCGGTGAACCCCGTCTCACCGGAAGACGCGGTGGAGGAACTCCTTGGACGGACGGACGGATCGGCCGGTGGGCCGGAGTGAGCGCCTTGGCCGGCGCCGTGAGGCGGCGTCACACCAGCGACGGGTCCGCCGTCTTTGGCCCATCGAGTGCGCGATGTCCATCGAACGCGCTCCACGCCCGTATCCGCCCGGAGTCTTCGTGGCCGCCGATCCGACATTCGCCTACCTTCGCCCAGCGCTCGAGTCGGCTCGTCCAGCCGCACGCGGGCTCCGTGCGATGAGCAGTACGTGGGATCGGGACGAGGCGGCCGCCTTCGTCGAGACACTCTTCGCCAAGCACGAGCGCGAGATCTTCGGTTACCTCCTGCGGATGATGCGCGATCCCGAGGTTGCCGCCGACATGACCCAGGACGCGTTCATCAAGGCGTACAAGCACTACGACACCCTGGAGAAGCCCGAAAACGCGCGGGCATGGCTCTATCAGATCGCCCACCGCGTCGCGCTGGACGAGATCCGACGCCGCAAGATCATCCGCTTCTTCCCGTGGACCGGCGAGTCCCATGGCGCCGCCCCGTCCGCGGAGCACCTGGTCATGGACGCCAACCTGTCCGGTGACATGCAACGGGCGCTGGCCCGCATCCCGGAACGCCAGCGTGCCGCACTGCTCCTGGGCGAGGTCCACGACCTCACCGGGCTGGAATTGGCCGCCGCGCTGGGTGTCAGCCACGTGGCTGCTCGAGCCCTCCTCACGCGGGCGCGCGAAAGCCTCCGGCAGGCGCTGGCCGTCGAGCGCGCCACCGACGCCGCGGCCGACGCAGCCGCAGATGCTGCCGAGGTCGCTGGGTCGTCGCGCCACGGCGGCTCCATGGAGCCACGCTCGTGACCAGGCTGTGGCGCGTGAGACGCCGCCCCGATCACTGGGCGACGCCGCATGACCGGGCCAGGCACCGTGCCGCCGAGCGTCTGGACGGACCGCTGGGGGTGATCGAGGCGGCCTGGCTTGAGGAGCACCTGGCGGAATGCGGTGCGTGCTTCGCCACGGCCCAGGCCTTCGAAGTGGACCGGATGGGCCTGCGATCCCTGCGCGATGACATCCCGGTGCCGCCGCGCGATCTGTGGGCACGGACCTCGGCGGCCATCGAACAGGAGTCCGCCGGCCACCGTCGGGCGTCCACCGGCGCGGCCGGCAGGTCGCCCCTGGCGCAGTGGGGCGCCATCGCCGGGGTCGTCGTGGTGGCGGTCGTGGTCGGCTCGTCCCTGCTGCAGGGAGGTTGGCTCGGACGTGCCGGCGGTACCGCCGTCGGTCCGCAGGGCTCGTTGACGGCTCTGCTGACGCCGCAGCCGCTGCCGTCCGGCATCGAGGTCACGCCCGGTGCCACTCCCATGGTCGTGGATGCCGGCGACGTCGGATGGTTCGATGTCGGGGCGGACGGCTCGTACGCCTACAACGTGGCGAACGTGGACAAGGTCTGCGCGCAGGTCGACCAGGCCAGTTGTGCGGCGCTGGATGCTGGCCATGGTCGGCCGCTCGCACTCTCGACGTCGCCCAAGTCGATCATCACCTCGCCGGCCAACGGGCAGACCGTCGTGGTGGGAGCGGACGGTTCCGGCGGCAATGCGGTCTTCGTCGTGGCCCTGCCGGAAGACCAGGCTGCGTCGCCATCGCCGACGGCCGGTGCCGACAGTCCTCCGCCCTCGCCGACAGCCGTCCCGACGGCCACTGTCGCGACCGCCAGCGCCTCGCCGTCCGCAAGCGCACCAGCGGTCGCCACGACCGCTGGCCCATCCATCAGCTCGTCACCCTCGCCCGTCGCGTCGCCTTCCGCGGATCCGTCCAGTCCACCGCCCTCTGACCCGCCGAGTCCCACGCCGACGAGCGACACGACGCCGACGCCAACGATGACCCCGGCGCCGACGGCCGAGGCGCTTGCGATCGTCAGTGGCGTGACTGTCGTCGGGGACGCTGCCGCGTTCTCACCGGATGGCGAGTGGTTCGCGTTCACCGCGCGGCCGGCCGACGGCTCCGCGGGGCCGGACATCTACGTCTGGCATGTCGGCGAGCCACACGCACACGCGATGACCACGGATCACCAAAGTGCCTTCGGCTCATGGGCGGATGGCCTCGTCATCGGGAGCCGACCAGGGCTTCCTTCGACCACCGCGGCCTCCTCCCCAGGTGAGACAGCGGGTGCATCGCCGACCCCTGACCTGCAGCCGGTCGCGGACGTGGGACCGGTCACGTTCAGCCTGGATCCGTCGACCGGCACGGAGCTCGTCCTGCCTGTTGCGTGGTGGCGGCCGGCCGTCTCGCCGACGGGCCGACGGGCCGTGGTCTGGGATGGCTCAGTCCGGGTCGACAGCGCCGGCAGGACGATCGCGCCGGCGGACGGGCGCCTCGTTCTGGTGGACTGGGGAGTCAACGACACGGCCCCCACGGCGCCCAGGGTCGTGAGCAAGGACCCCATCTCGGACTTCACGGTCCGCTGGGACGAGACGGGTTCGTGGCTCGCGGTCTGGCTCGCTGACGCCGGCGATCCCATGATCGGGCGCTTGAGTCTGCTGCACCTCGATCCGGCGACCGGGAAGGTCGACCGGCCCGCGGCGGGACCACAGGACGTGCCGGCCATGCCGGGCTTCTCCATCGAGAACGGCCGACTTGCCTGGGCGTCCCCACCACGCCAGGACGGCGAGGGGAGCCACGTCCAGATCGTGGCCTGGTCCGTGGACGGTGTCGGGTCCATCGAGAGCGCACCCGGCCAGGATGTGGTCGTCGTCCGCTAGCCAGTCGAGTCGCCGGCTGCATCAGGCCTGACGCGCAGGACACGACACTGGCGTGCAGACGGATGTCTCGCGTCGTACAGTTCTCGTCCTATCGTGCGATTCAACAGATTGGCCGTAGGGTCGGTGCTCATCGCCGCCCTCGCCCTGGTCACGCTTCCGGGTCTTGCCGGTTCACGGGTCCCCAGCCCGGTCGAGCCTGTCCCGGTCAGTGCCTTCCAGCCGCTCTCGGTCCAGGCAGTCAGTTCGCCGTCGGTGCTATCGATGGGCCCGCTCGACATGGCGTTCGCGTCCGACGGCGCCATGACCACCGCCGACGTCTTCCTCGAGCCGGGCAGGGCGCCGAAGCACGGCCCCACCCAGCGGCACAGCGCGGACCAGCCCGAGCCAGGCGCCGGTTCCGTGAACAAGCCACCCAAGGTCAAACCGAAGCCGCCGCGATACACGCTGACCGGCGCTGCCACGTTCTACGACGCCGGGACCACCGCGATGCGACTCCCCCGCGGCACGAAGGTGGTCATCTGCGGCCGTGGCGGTTGCATCCAACGGACCGTGACGGACTACGGCCCGACGCGCAAGGATCGGATCGTGGACCTGTATCGCCCGGACTTCTTTGCGATCTGCGGCTGTGCATCCTGGTCGGGCTCGACGACGGTGACCGTTTCCGTCTACTGAGCGAGCGTCGCGCCGCGCCGGCCACCTCGCGCTATCATGCTCTCGACCCTTCAGCATCGGCCCGGTGAGGCCGCCCCTGAGGTCCTGCGAGGCCGGGAAGGAGCGATGAGCAGCCGTCAGATCATGACTGCGGACGAGATCCGTCGGGCGACGACGCGACTGTCCCACGAGATCATGGAGAAGCAGGCCGGCACGGCCGGGCTCATGCTCATCGGCATCCAGCGACGTGGCGTGCCGCTGGCTGGGCGGATCGCGGCATCGATCGCC
>Ga0315271_10003136_pt1 | contig 10444 bp, 8 predicted proteins | sample C3_top_MG_FD_204664 | JGI IMG/M metagenome (GOLD analysis project Ga0315271, IMG submission 204664) | Sediment microbial communities from Yellowstone Lake, YNP, Wyoming, USA - C3_top | ecosystem: Environmental > Aquatic > Freshwater > Lake > Sediment | place: USA: Wyoming | collected 2017-08-01
TCGATCTCGCCGGCCGGGTCTTCGCCCTGGCGCCAGAGGCTCTTGCTGTCGCGATAGAGCGGCATCGACAGGCCGATCGACTGCGTCAGGTTGGCCGCCGAGGTGTGCAGCTCGATCTCGATGCGGTCTGGAAAATGCTTGCTCGGCTCATCGAGCACGACGTGGCGGCTGGTGACGACGAACAAGCGCTCATCGCGGGCGAAGAAAAAACCCGTGGCGCGCGTGAGCAGGCGCTCGCCGTCGTAGGTGGAAATCTGCGTGGCCGACAAGAGCAGCGGTTCGGTCATTGCAGCGGCGCCTGGCGGTGGTAACTCAACAGCCGGCCCTTATAGGCCTGGCGGCCGGGAGCGGCCGGCCGGTCTAGCCGCTCTTCGTGCATGGCAAAACCCTGCGCCGCCATGCGCCGGTTGAACCCCACGCGGTTACCGCGATCGGGGTCGACGATCCAGACCAAAGCGCCGGGCGAGGCATGGCGGCCGATGAAGCCGGCCAAGGCGCCGCCTTCGTCGCGCTCGTACAGCAGGTCGCTGCCGACGATCAGATCGAAGCGCCCGCACAACGCGTGCAGGCCGCAATCGCTGGCGCTTTGCCGCTGCGTCGCCGACGCGCTCCAGTGGCCATGGCGGTACTTGATCGGCACCAGCGCGTTCAGGCGTATGTTCTCGACCATGAACGGCCCGGCCAGCGGGTGGTTATCGCTGGCCGTGACATCGGCGCCGCGGCGGTGGCTGACCAGGCTGGCCAGACCGAGGCCACAGCCGATCTCCAGAATGCGCTCGCCGGCCAACACCGGCCGCGCAGCGAGCCGTGCCGCCAGCTGCGCACCCGACGGCCACAGCAAACCGAACAGCGGCCAAGTGGCCGACGAAATGCCCAGCCGATCGGCCGTGCCGAGTGGATCGGCGAACTGCTGGCGGTCGAGCAGCGAGCGGATCACCAGGTCATCGACGCCGGCAACGCCGATCTGCTCTTGCTTGGTCTGATAGCCGTGCATCGGCGGAAGTGCGGAGACTTTGCCCAAGGGCCGCGTGGGATGGCGAAGGCTCGAGTATGAGGCTGCCGGCATGGCACCACCCGCGGCTCGCTCACAGGGCGATGCCCCCTGGCACGGGGCAAGGCCCGTCGCGCTCACAGCGCCAGCAATGCCGTGAACCGCTGCATGTCGACATTCCCGCCGCTGACGATCACGCCCACGCGCTGCCCCTTCAGCGCCTGCTTGCGCGCCGCGGCAAAGCCCAGGCAACCGGTCGGCTCGACGATGATCTTCAAACGCTCGGCGAAGAAGCGCATGCACGCCACCAGCTCGGCGTCGCTGGCGGTATAGATGTCGTTCACATCGCGTCGGATGATTTCAAACGTAATCTTGCCCAGGTGCTGGGTCTGTGCACCGTCGGCAATCGTCTGCGGCGTGTCGATGTGCACGATGGCGCCGCTGCGCAGCGATTGCTGGCCATCGTTGCCGGTCTCGGGCTCGACGCCATAGAGTTTGGTTGGCGGCGACAAGGCTCGTGTCGCCAGCGCGCTGCCGCTGAGCAAGCCGCCGCCGCCCAGGCAGACGAACAGGGCATCGAGCGGGCCGGCCTCGTCGATCAGTTCCTTGGCCGCGGTGCCTTGGCCCGCAATGACCTCGGCGTTGTCGTAGGGCGGCACCAGGGTCATGCCATGCTGTTCGGCCAGGCGCGCCCCGATGGCTTCGCGATCTTCGCTATAGCGGTCATAGAAGACCAGCTTGCCGCCATAGCCCAGCGTCGCGGCGACCTTGGCCGCCGGCGCGTCGTGCGGCATGACGATGGTGGCAGGCATGCCGAGCAGGCGGGCCGACAACGCGATGGCCTGTGCGTGGTTGCCCGACGAAAACGCCACCACACCCGCCCGGCGCTGGCGCGTGTCGAAGCACGACAGCGCATTGAACGCGCCGCGGAACTTGAAGGCGCCCATGCGCTGGAAGTTCTCGCACTTGAAGAACAGGCTGGCGCCGAGTTCGGCGTCCACGGTGCGCGAAGTCAGCACCGGCGTGCGGTGCGAGTGGCCCTCGAGGCGGCGTGCGGCGGCGGCGACATCGTCGTAGGTCGGCAAGGCGGGCATGGCGGTCCTCTGGGTGGCAACAATGCACAGCGTAGCCGAGCCGCGAAGTGCCGCATCGCTGTGCGGCGACGACGTCACTGGTTCTGCTGGCCGGGCCGCTGCTCGCGGCGGCGCTCCTGCGCCGGTGGCTGGCGCTCGTCGCGTTCGTCGGCGCTTGGCCCGCGCGCGGGTTGCGCGGCTGGCTGCGCGGCCGGCGGTTGTGGCGCTGGCACGGTGCGCACGCCTTGCACCGGCGGCGCGGCCTGCGCCGGCTGCACCGCCTGCGCCGGTGCGATCCGCTGCGGCTCACCGCGCGGGTTGTTCTGGCCGGGCGGGACGCGCCGGTCTGACGTGTCGCGCTGCGGCTGCTGTGTTTGCGGCGCCGCGCCGCGCCCGGGGGCCGGGTTGACGCGCGAGTCTGCTGCAGGCGGCTGGCCGCGTTGTGCTTGCCCGCCGTCGCCCCGCGCCGCCGGTCGGGCTGGCTCGCCTGCCGGACGCGACGGCGGCGGCACCCGTCCCCACGGCGTGATGCCCACCGCGCCCGGCGCGGACGGCACGGCAGCTACCGCACCGCCAGGCACAGCGACCACGCGCGAGGGCGTGGCAGGCGGGGCCGGGGGGGCGACGTTCGGCGCTCGCCGGTCGTTGCCCTGCACGGCCGGCTGCAGGGGCAGCATCTGCCAGCGGCGGATCGTGCCCTCGTCGACCGGCGTGATCACGGCCTTGCCGACTGGCTTGCGCTCGTGCAGCACATTCTGCGATACCACCGTCACGCCGCCCGGCACACCCTGGTTGGTATACATGATCGGGCCGGTGGGCGCCGGCTGGTTCGGTCGCAGCGGCGGCTGCCAGCGCCGCTGCGCGTTGTTGACGTTGGTGATGTAGATGTTGGTCACGCTGTAGGTCGGGTGGTAGACCTCGCGCGGGGACAGCGGCACCCAGCCCACGGCCGGGCCGCCGAGGTTGATGCCGATGCTGAGGCGCGGGCCGCCGATCCAGGCCACCAGCGCCGGTGCGTACACCGGGCGCGCCACGTATTGGCCCGGGCACCAGGCCCAGCGGCCCTGCCAGGAGATCCAGCGGCCGTAATGGAACGGCGCGAAGCCCCAAGGCGCATCGTCGACCCAGGTCCAGCCCCAGGGCTGCACATACGCCCAATGCCCATAGCGGTACGGCGCCCAACCGGCGTCGACGCGGGCCGGGTACCAGATCGCGCCGTACTCGGGGTGGCGGTCCCAGTCGCCGTAACGGTTGAGATCGTCGGCACCGGTCATCTCGGGCGAGACATAGGCGCTGCGCGGCGTGGCGCGCTCGGACTCGCGGTCCTGCTGCGCGAGCCAGGCAGAGAAGCGGTCATTGGCCGGTGTCGACCAGCTGTAGTGGGTGGTGCCCTGCTCGGTCCAGAACTCGGCACGCTGGCCGGCGTACATTTCGAGCACGCTGTCAGTGGCCTCGAAGCGGATCGCACCGACCATCGCACTGGCGAAGCTGCCGTTGTTTTCCTGGTCGACGCGGTAGTGGCCGGCACCCAACGGCGCGAAGCGGCCTTCAGCCGTGGTGACGACGAATTCGCGCGCCGATTCGCTGCGGCGCAGCCGTAGCGCCAGGCTGCCGTGGTGCAGGTGAAGGCCGACCTGGCTGTCGTTGAGTTCGCTGACCTCGAGCTCGCTGCCGCCGTCCAGGCGCAATGTGGCCGAGCCGATCTGCAGTTCGGCGCGGGCGTCGCGCTCGCTCGAAAGGCGGTCGCCGGTCGTCACGGGGCGGTTGGGCTGCGCGGCAATCCACTCACCCTGTTCGGCATCGAAGATCCAGATCGAACCGTGGGTTTGCGCAATTCGGCCGACACGGCCCGGAGGGTCGGCCCAGGCCGAGGCGCTGGCCAGCAGCGCGGCGGCGGCCAGGCTGAGCAACGCCAAATGGTTGAAGAGGACGCGAACGAACGGGTGTCTGCTACGCAGCGTCATGGTCGTCAGATTCAGCATGGTCATGTCTCCTGGGCAGGCACCGTTTGGACGGCACCTGCGTGGGCCTACAACGCCTCAGCCTGCACCGGCGCTGACCGTTTCACATCGCTTTACAGGTTCAATCGTCGGCCGACTGCGCCGGGTCGAGATCGGGGAACAACACGCTGGTGAAGCCGAGCTGTGTCAGATCACGCATGCGGGTCGGGTACAGGCGACCGATCAGGTGGTCGACCTCGTGTTGCACCACGCGGGCGTGAAATCCTTGCGCCTCGCACTCGATCGGTTGACCCCGCGGGTCAACGCCGCGATAACGAATGCGCGAGAAACGCGGCACCATGCCGCGCAGGCCGGGCACCGACAGGCAACCTTCCCAGCCCTCTTCCTCTTCAGTGCCCAGCGGCAGGATCACCGGGTTGATGAGTACCGTTCGCGGCACCGGCGGCGCGTCGGGGTAGCGCGCGTTGGTCGCAAAGCCGAAGATCACCAATTGCAGGTTCTCGCCGATCTGCGGCGCCGCGAGGCCCGCACCGTCGGCCGCATGCATGGTGTCGAACATGTCGTCGATCAGGGCGTGCAACTCGGGCGTGTCGAAGGCGCGCACCGGTTCGGCCAGACGCAGCAGGCGGGGATCGCCCATTAGCAGGATTTCGCGAATCGTCATCGATTGACACTCCGGTGGAGTAACGCATCTTCGGCGCAGCGGCCCATGGCCGCCAGTGATGGGCGAGGTGCGATCGCGCTCACGAGCGCCACAACCACGCCGCGCCGCGCACACCCGACGAATCGCCATGCACGGCAGCAAGTAGCGGCGTGGAGACCACATCGGAAAAGACATGCGGCGCGCAGCGCGGTGGCACCGCGTCGTACAGCGCCCCGATATTGCTCAACCCGCCGCCGAGCACGATGACATCGGGGTCGAGCAGGTTGATGACCTGGGCCAGCGCGCGGGCCAGGCGCTCGGCGTAGCGCTCCAGCGTGGCCCGCGCGGCTGCGTCGCCACTGCTGGCGGCGCGCGCAATCTCGCGCGCGTCGAGCATGCCACCACCATGGCGCAAATGGTCAGCTGCCAGGCCGGGGCCACTGAGCACGGTTTCGATGCAGGCGCCGCGGCCGCACCAGCAATGCGGCGCAGGCACGCCGCGGTCTGCGGCCATGCGCGGGGCGGGGTTGTGACCCCACTCACCGGCGATGCCGTGCGCGCCGGCCCAGGCCTGGCCCTTGAACGCGATGCCCGCGCCCACGCCGGTGCCGAGAATCGCGGCAAAGACCATGCGCGCACCGGCACCGGCGCCATCGACCGCTTCGCTGACGGCCAGGCAATTGGCGTCGTTTTCGATGCGCACCGGGCGTGCGAGCAGGCGCGCCAGGTCGCGGTCGAGCGTGCGGCCGTTGAGCGCGATCGTATTGGCGCCCTTGACCAGCCCGGTGGCCGGCGAGACGCAGCCGGGAATGCCGACGCCGAGCGGCAGACCCCGCACGCCAAGCTGGGCTTCGGCACGATGGATCAGGTCGCCAACGGTCCATAGCAGCGCGTCATAGCCACCCGCGGGTGTGGCCACGCGCTCGCGCAGCAGGAAGCGGCCGTCGTCGGGGGCCAGCGCGGCGACTTCGATCTTGGTGCCACCGAGGTCGATGCCGAGCAATGGATTGGTCATGGTGGCGCAAGCATCGCACGCAATGCCTCTTCGTCGATCACGGCCACTCCGAGCGCACGCGCCTTGTCGAGCTTGCTGCCAGCTTGGGCGCCGGCAACGACGAAGTGCGTCTTCTTCGACACCGAGCCCGAGACCTTGCCGCCCGCGGCTTCGATCATCGCCTTGGCATCTTCACGCGACAGCGCGGGCAGCGTGCCGGTGAGCACGAAGGTCTGGCCGGCCAGGGGCAGCGGCCGTGGTTCGGCGCTGCCAGCGTGCTCGGGCCACTTGATGCCGACCGCGCGCAACTGCTCGACCACCTCGCGGTTGTGCGCCTGGGAGAAGAAGGTGTGGATGCTCTGCGCAAGCACCGGGCCGACATCGTCGACCCAGAGCAATTCCTCTGCGCTGGCGTCCATCAGGCGCTCGATCGTGCCGAAATGCCGGGCCAGATCCTTGGCCGTGGTCTGGCCGACATGGCGAATGCCGAGCGCGTAGAGAAATCGCGCCAGCGTGGTCTGCCTGCTCTTGGCCAGCGCGGCCAGCAGATTGGCCGCGCTCTTGTCGGCCATGCGCTCGAGCGCCGCCAGCGCGGTCGCGTCGAGCCGGTACAGATCGGGCAGAGTGCGGATCACGGCGCCGTCGACCAGTTGCTCGACCAACTTGTCGCCCAGGCCCTCGATGTCCATCGCCCGCCGGCCGGCGAAATGCAGGATCGCCTGTTTGCGCTGCGCGGCGCAGAACAGGCCGCCGCTGCAGCGGTGGTCGATGCCACCCTTTTCGCGCACCACGGTACTGCCGCAGACCGGGCATTGGCGCGGCATGCGAAAGTTGGGCACGTAGCTGTGGCGTTGGCCCGCGACGCGGCCGACGACTTCAGGAATCACGTCGCCGGCACGGCGCACGATCACCGTGTCGCCGACGCGCACACCTTTCCTGCGCAGCTCGAAGACGTTGTGCAGGGTGGCGTTGCTGACCGTCGTGCCGCCGACGAACACCGGCTCGAGCTTGGCCACCGGCGTCAGCTTGCCGGTGCGGCCGACCTGGATCTCGATGCCGTTCAGCCGCGTGTGCTGCTCCTGCGCGGGGTACTTGTGCGCCACTGCCCAGCGCGGCTCGCGCGAGGCAAAACCAAGTTGCTCCTGCAAGGCACGGCTGTCGACCTTGTAGACCACACCGTCGATGTCGAACGGCAAGGCGTCACGCTGCTCGGCAATGCGAGCGTGGAATTGAATCAGACCCGGCGCGCCCTGCACGACGCGGCGCTCCTGGTTCACAGGCAGGCCCATCGCTGCCAGCGCGTCCAGTAACGCGCTGTGCGTGGCCGGCACGACCCAGCCTTGCACGTCACCCAGGCCATAGGCGAAGAAGCTAAGGGGCCGCTGCGCGGCGATAGCCGGATCGAGCTGGCGCACCGCGCCGGCGGCGGCATTGCGTGGGTTGACGAAGGTTTTCTCGCCTCTTTCGCGCTGGCGCGCGTTCAGCGCCTCGAAGTCGTCGCGGCGCAGGTAGACCTCGCCGCGCACTTCGAGCACTGCGGCCTCGTTAGCGAGCAGGCGCAACGGGATGGCACCGACGGTGCGGATGTTCTGCGTCACGTCTTCGCCGCTCTCGCCGTCGCCGCGCGTTGCCGCCCGCACCAGCACCCCGCGCTCGTAGCGCAGGTTGATGGCCAGGCCGTCGAACTTGAGCTCGCAGGCGTAGCTCAGGGGTGCTGCGTCCGGCCCCAATCCGAGTTCGCGGCGCACACGTGCATCGAAGGCCTCGGCGCCGCCGGCCGTGGTGTCGGTCTCGGTGCGGATCGACAGCATAGGCAGGGCATGGCGCACCGGCGCGAAGCCGGCGAGCACGCGGCCGACCACGCGTTGTGTCGGCGAGTCGGCGGCCAGCAGCCCGGGATGCGCGGCCTCGATGGCCTGCAGCTCCTGGAACAGCTTGTCGTACTCGGCATCGGCAATCTCCGGCGCGTCGAGCACGTAGTAACGGTGGGCGTGATGGTGCAGTTGCGCGCGCAACTGGGCCGCACGTGTCGCGGGGTCAATCGATGCCCGCTGTGCCGCCATACCCGTCCGTCTACTGGAACAGTCGCCGCGCTACCGCCGTCCCGGCGGCCATGTCGCGCGATTCGAGGGCGCGGTAGAGCTTGTTCAACTCCTCGGCAATCGCCGCGAAATGCTGCAGCGTGAGCGGGCGGCCCTCGTCGTCGACGGCGCTGGCGTCCATGTCATCGCCCAGGGCGCGAATGGCCTGCTGCCAGGCGGCGAACGGCTCGGCTTGCTGCGGCGTTTGCGCCACATCCAGAGCCAGGGTGAGTTCGCGCACCGGGGCCGACGCGGGGTCATCGGCCAGCGCGGCCTGGGCATCGAAGGCCAGCACCAGCATCGGTGGGGCCCCTTCCTCGGCGGCTGGCAAGACCAGACGACCGGCCGGCGCGCCAGGCACGAAACCATGGCGCGAGGCGCATTGCTGGATATAACCCACCGACCAGGCCACCGAGTTGGCGCGCAGCAGCACCGACAGCGTGGCGTCGTGCGGGCTGGCAAAGGCATCGAGCTCGCGCGCTCGCGCCACCACGTCGAGCATGTCGGGGAAGTCAGGCACAGCACCGATGGCGTCGGCCATCGTCTGCAGCTTTTGCACGAACTCGGAATATTCGATCTCGTTCAGCGCCCCGCTGCGGTTGGCCAGTTGCACGCCGGCCTGCAGTTCGCCGTAGCGCTGGCCGAGCGCCAACGCCTCCCACTCGCCGCTGGCGGCGCTCAGGCCTTCGATCTGGAACGGCTTGCTGCCGGCGCGACGCGACGCCGGCACGTGCGCCAGCAGCATCTCGCCACTGGCGGGGGCTTCGAGCGCGAGCGTGGCGATCGCGTCGATCAATGCATCGATGCGCGCACCGCCGCGGCGCGCGGTCGTGGGCAGCTGTGGCCCCGCAGCACCCGCTGTCGCGGGCATGACGCCGAGCGACGGCTCGACACGGTCGGCCCCGGCCGCCGCCGCAGCGGGCACTGCCCGCCGCGGACGGGCCCGGCGCGTGCTCCACAAACCGTGCCCGGCCAATACCACCAGCAGCGCGATGGCAGCCAGGATCAGCGCCGTCGTCAGGGTCACGGCCACGATCTCGTGCAGAGCGAGCACACCTGGCGCGGGGCTGTCATTCAGGCGGCCTCGGCCAGTGTGACCGCTGCGTCCATGTCCACCGCAACGATGCGCGACACGCCCTGCTCCTGCATCGTCACGCCGATCAACTGACGGGCCATTTCCATAGCGATCTTGTTGTGGCTGATGAAGAGGAACTGGGTGGCCTGGCTCATCTCGGTGACGAGTTTGGCATAACGCTCGGTGTTGGCGTCATCGAGCGGCGCATCGACCTCGTCGAGCAGGCAGAACGGCGCCGGGTTCAACTCGAAAATGGCGAACACCAGCGCGATCGCAGTCAGCGCCTTCTCGCCACCCGAGAGCAGGTGGATGGTGCTGTTCTTCTTGCCCGGCGGCTGCGCCATGACCTGCACCCCGGCGTCGAGGATCTGATCGCCGGTCATGACCAGGCGGGCGGTGCCGCCGCCGAACAGGGTCGGAAACATGCGGCCGAAGTGCTCGTTGACCTGGTTGAAGGTCTGCGCCAGCAGCTCGCGGGTCTCGAGGTCGATCTTGTGGATCGCACCCTCCAGAGTGGCAATCGCCTCGGCCAGATCGGCGTTCTGCGCGTCTAGAAAGGTCTTTCTCTCTCGCGCGCCAATCAGCTCTTCGAGCGCGGCCATGTTGACGGCGCCTAACGCGGCGATGTCGTGCTGGATGCGGTCGATGTCGCCCTGCAGGCCCTGCAACCTGACGCCACCCTGGGCAATCGACTGCGCCAGGGCGGCCAGGTCGACCGCGGCGGCGTTGAGCTGCTCGACGTACTGCGCGCCCCCCAGCGACGCAGCCTGCTGTTCGAGCTGCAGCTTGGTGATCCGCTCGCGCAGCGGCTCCAGGCTGTGCTCTACGGTCAGGCGCTGCTCGTCGAGGCCGCGCAGCTTGGCCGTCAGGTCGTCGTACTGGCTGCGCTGCGCGGCCAGCGCAGCTTCGCGTTCGAGCTTCACTGCCAGCGCGGCCTGCAGCCCGGCCTGGGCCAGTGCATCGTCGAGCGCCGCCAATTCGGCATTGATCTGCACCGCCGCCTGCACGTTGGCCGCCACCTGTTCGGCCGCGGTATCGATGGCACGCTGCAGCTCGGCGCGGCGTGCGGCCAGTGTGCGCGACTCGAATTGCGCTTCCTGCGCCTGGCGCTCCAGCGCACGGCCCTGTTCGCGCGCACCGGCGAGCGCCCCCTCGGCAGCGATGACTGCCTCGTCGAGTTCGGCGTGGCGCTCCTGGGTCGCAGCCAACTGAATGTCAAATTCTTCGAAGCGCGATTCGCCGCCGGCCCGCCGCTGCGCCAGGGCCTGCAGCCGGGCATCGATCTCGGTCACTTCGTCGTCGAGCTGGCTGCCGCGCGCCTGCGTGGCGGCGGCCAGCTGCGCCAGCCGCATCAACTCGACCTGCATCTGGTGGGCACGTGTCTGCGCATCGCCGGTTTCACGGCGCACACGGGCCAGCTTGATCGAAGCTTCGGTGCAGGCCGCCTCGGCCCGCACCAGCGCGCTGCGGGCTTCGTCGGCCATCAGGGCCTGGGCCCGCTGCTGGCGTTCGAGGTTCTCGATTTCCTGTGCCCGCGCCAGCATGCCCGCCTGCTCGCTGTCAGGGGCATAGAAGGCGACTGCAAACTGCGACACCGCATGGCCCTCGCGGGTCATGATGACCTCG
>Ga0315271_10003137_pt1 | contig 10443 bp, 12 predicted proteins | sample C3_top_MG_FD_204664 | JGI IMG/M metagenome (GOLD analysis project Ga0315271, IMG submission 204664) | Sediment microbial communities from Yellowstone Lake, YNP, Wyoming, USA - C3_top | ecosystem: Environmental > Aquatic > Freshwater > Lake > Sediment | place: USA: Wyoming | collected 2017-08-01
GTGAGCAGCCCCGAGAGGGCGCGCCCAAGGAATTCAGCCGACGCTCATGGTGGTAGACGACACGATTCCGCTCGGAGAGGTGGCGGTCTTCAAGCCGCTGAAGGCTGCGGCGGAAGCCGCGTACCGCCGCGCCATCGCCGCGCAGGTCGAGGGCAGGAGTGCGGAGAGCGCGTGGGACGAGTGGGAGGACGCGACCGCCGCGCTGCTACTGATCTCATGGGCGGACGGCGCGGAGACAAGCGTTGCGGCGGCGGGAATAGATTCCGCCGAGGTTGCGGATATTCCCGTTGCGCGGTTTGCGGCGATTGAACAACCCGTATCCCTCAGATTCCGCGTCGGCCCATCCCGCCGAGCCGTGGAGAGGTACACGCAGTTACTACCGATCACCCGTCAGAAGTGGGAGGAGTTGATTGCCTACGCCCTCACGGCAGCGCATGAGATGCGCGAAGACGAATCAGGAAACGCTCTACAGGCGATCATGGATCGCAGCCCTATGGTCGCCGCTCTTATTCGGGGCAGTCTCCAGCGCGATCCTACCGCGCCTATCACGGAGGGCGATTTGAACCGTGACCCTGCGGTTCAAGGGGTTGTTCAGGGGACATTTTTTGTCACCTCCATGAGCCAGACGCAGGTTGAACAGACCAAGGATCTGCTTGCCAAGACCATCCGTGGCGATATCACGATGTCCGTCGCAGGGAAACGGCTCGAACGCCTAGGGGTCGGCGACTTCGTCGAGCAGGCGATTCTAGAGACTGGGACGGATCTGACCGCCGCTCGGCTCGAAACGATCTACCGAACCAACCTCAACCGCGCTCAGACTCAGGGTCGTCTTGACATCTGCCGCGACAAAACCGTGCAAGCGTTCGTCCCGCTGATGTCGTTCAGCGCGACCAAGGACAAGAGAACCCGCGAAACGCATAAGGCGATGGACGGGTATGTCGCCACCGTTGAGCAGATCGACAGGATGGGAATCCCTGCCCCGCTTGGTTTCAACTGCCGCTGCGCTTGGGTTCCGATGTCCATTGCCAAGGCAGTCAGCCGAGGATTCTGCGACGAAGACGGAAATCTCGACCTTGACGCAATTTCCAAACATAACGGCAGACGGCAGGAATTGATCGACAAGCGTCTAGTTCCCGATGCGGGATTTATTTCAGGCTGATAGCATCCCCGCGTTATGACTCCCTCCCACCGAATCTCGAATGACGGCAACAAGGTTGTGATCCACGACCTTGAGGTTTTCTGCGCGTACAGCAAGAAGATCGACGGTGACACGGATGACGATCTGAAGAAGTTCGACAACAACCGCGTGCGGACAATTGTCGAAAACACAAACAGGCACATGAGCATGGGCAGCGCAACGCGCCTCGTGGTCATGCATGAGAAGGACGGCGACGAACCTAAGTCGAGCGTCGGCCGCTTCACGAAGATTTCCTATCAAGAGCGCAACGGCGTAGGCTTCATCGTCGGCGATTGCGAGGTTGAGCGCACCGTGTTCGACAAGTTGCTTGCAACGAATGCGTTCCCTCGCCGCAGCGCAGAGATCTGGCAGGATCAGAATCATCTGTCGGAAGTCGCGCTGCTTGGTCGCGAGACTCCGCGACGACCATTGCCCGATACGAATTTCAATCGCTCGGGAGAGTTGGTTACATTCGCACGACCTCTCCGATTCGACATGGGGACGGTCGGCGGCGGTCTTTCAACATTCATTCCCGACACGAAAGGCACAAAGAAAATGGCAAACGACAACGAAACAGATCTGCGGTCGCAGGTAGATATACTCCGCGCATCGCTCGACGAACTCAACGGTCAATTCAAGAAGCGTTTCGCTGAACCTGAGTCCGACGAGGACGAGGAAGTTCGCGAAGGCGAGAAGGACGAAATGTCCGCCGACGACATGATCGCTGATCAGTTCGCGGAAGAGGAAGGCGATGGCGATGGCGTTCACATCGACATCGACTCACACGGCGACGATGATGAGGAAGACGAAGACCTCTTTCCCGCTTCGCGCCAAGGCTCTGTTGATGTGTTTGCAATGCGCCGCGAGAACTCGCGTATGCAGCGTGAACTCTCGCAGATTCGCAGCGACCTCGCCAAGGCGAAGTTCGCTCGCGAGATTGACGCGATGGAACAGGACGGCTACCGCATCCCTGCGGCTCGTCGTGGTCGCCTCATCGCGGAACTCTCCGCATCGCGTGACCCATCCGATCTCATCGACACTTGGCGCGATCTTTTCGCTCGCGACCCAATGAACACTCGCATCGACATGAGCCGTTCGTCGCTCCCACAGGGCGACATCGACTCGAAGCAGATTGCAGAACTCGTCCGCGAACACGCGGGAAACCCAACAGCATTCGCCAAGGCGGTTAACAGCCGCAACAAGCGTTAACCAAACTTAGGAGAAACAAAATGTCAGACATGGGATTCACCCCAAATCTCGTCGCAGGTGCAGGAACCTACGGAACCATTGCGCCATTCCGATTCGTGAGTATGGATGCCGTCTCTTGGTCGGGTCTGTCGGGTGCTGCCACCGCCGCTGCCGCTTGCGCCCAGACTCCCGTGGGAGTTGCGGACGGGAGCGTTTATGGTTTCGGTCAGACCGCTCACGCTGTTCCTACTGGTCCAATCAACCTTCAGCCAAGCAACACCGTGCAGATTGAAGCGGGCGCAGCAATCACCGCAGGTGCATTCGTGATGTCCGATACTTCGGGTCGCGCCATTACTCACGCCGCTGTCACATCATCTACTGCTGTTTCGTGCTACCTCGCGTTGGAAACTGCGGCCGCTGCGGGCGACATCATCCGAGCCTACAAGTATGGAACACGCACGATCATCACCGCTTAAAAATTGACCGCGCTCACGCGCAGGAGTATTCATTATGGCCTTCTCTGTTGTCGGTGGCGGTCAATCCGCTTACATCCCAAGTACGAACGATCTCGCGACTGGCGCGCTGCAAGTGGAGTTCACTCGCAGCGTCAATCAGTTCGCGCTCACTCGTTACGCGCAACTCGTCCCAACCTCTAAGATGTCTGGTTATTACCTTCGACACGATGTCGCCGACAATATGCGTATTGTCAACGACAAGGAATTTCTCTGGAATCTTGGTACTGATCGCCCTACGGGCAAGCAGAACGCATTTGATTTCGTTGCGTACAACACGCAGCGATACGCATTTCCGTTCTACATCCCGCAGGAAACGGCTGCTCAGGCTGCGTGGGACACCGTCGCACAGCACGCTCGCAGCAAGGCGCAACTTGCGATGACTCGTCGCACGATGGGCGCAGCGACCGCTTTGGCTACGACCGCGAATTGGGGGCAGAATTTCGTTGCTTCTCCGAATACAACTGCGCAAGGTTTTAACGCGGTAGGCGGAGTCTGGACTGCCAGCACCGTAGCGGGTGCATTCATTCAGAAGTCGATTCAGCAGGTCATGCAACTCGTCGGCTTCTCAAGCGGCGGCGCGGTCAACCCATCGCAGTTGATTATGGTGATTTCGCCGAAGGTCGCTGTAGCCATCGCGCAGTCTGCTGAGGTCAAGGATTATGTCAAGGCAAACCCGCAATCGCCAAACTTCTTGATGGGCAACGACATCTATTCCCGTTGGGGAATTCCGTCTACCCTGTTCGGACTTGGCGAGGTCGTTGTCGATGACACCGTCATTCGCACAAGCCGCAAGGGCGCGACCGATGCCACCTCGTATATCCTCGGCGACGGCGCGTACTTCGTTTCGCGTCCTAATGGCCTTGTCGGTGTTGAGGGCGCAAACTCGTTCGCTACCGTTCAGATTTTTGCTTACGAGGACATGACCGTTGAGCAGTTCAACGATCCGCTCAATCGTCGCGTCGAAGGTCGCGTGATCGACAACAGCGTTGCAGCAATCGTTGCTCCTGTTTCGGGCTACTCGATCACCTCTGTCCTCTGATCCCGAATCCAGTTGATTGATAGGGCGGGGCGCACTCGCCTCGCCCTATTTCTTTAGGAGGTCGCATGGTTGCTTACGCCACATACTCCGATCTCGAATCCGCACTCGACGGAAACATCATCGCGCAACTCTGCGGAGACGCGGGGTCGCCGATGGTGGGACCGAATCCAATTACCGACGCTGCTCTAGAGCGCGCTACAGGCGTTGTACGCTCGTACATCCGCGTGGGGGGTATCTACTCGGAGGCAGAGATCACCGCGCTCAACGCGGCTTCTGATCCGTTGCTGATCCATCTAGTCGTTGACCTCGCGACCGAGTATCTGTTTCAGCGTCGAGGCAGCAAGATTTCCGCCGCCATCGAACAGCGTGTCAAGCAAAGTTATGCATTCTGCGAAGGCTTGCGCGACGGCAAGATGCTGTTCGGCGATGTCGCAGGTAATGCCGAAGCAGGAACGCCGCTCGTCGTCGCCGTGAGCAGTAGCAACCGTGCGTGGTACGCTCAGGCAAGCAACTCGCAATTCTTCCCGAATCGTCGGAGTGGAACCGCACATTGACATGGGCGCAAACAGTTCGCAAGACGCTGAAGATGCCACCCATCACGAATGGCATTGCGCAGGTTGCTGTCGAGTGGATGTCGGAACACATCCAGAACAGCCAAGGGCGCGGCGCGGGTGGGAAAACCGTTGCGCATCTGCCGCTGAAGAATGTCACCTCGGTCTTCAAGACGACGACGAAACCACGCAAGGGTGTTTTCTCTACGCGATACCAAACGGTGACGGTTGACGGAAAGACGAAGGTGCGAAAACTCTACCTCGTGCAGCAGTCGGGATACCGCAACGGCGGCCACCCTCTCCGCGACACGGGAGATCTATTCCGCTCCCTGCACGCTGACGGCATCATGGTCGGCGAAACGATCCGCATCAAGATGGGCGGAAACAAATACGGGCTGTATCAGGATCGCGGCTTCAAAACCAAGGGTCCAAACTACATTCCGCTGACGATGAAGGGCAAGCGCGGACACGGCACGGGCAACAATCCGAACAAAGAAAACCTGTCGCGAGGCAAGGATTTTATGATGGCGTGGAAAGGTGTAACCGTCCCCGCTCGTCCGTTCATTCTCCCGACTCGCGATGATCTGCGAACGCTCGGCGTTTCGATCTACCTCGGTCTAAAAATACTACTCAAAGGCAAATGACATGGCTTCGACACTTCAAATTGCAGGTCCGTGCGAGATTCTCGTCGGCGGTGTCCAACTCGGATATTCCGACAACGACAATCTCCCAAGCGTGTCTTTCACCGATCACATTCATGAAGTCAAAACCGTTCTCTCGGGCGCGAACCCCGAAGAGATCGTGACGCACGGAACATCCGCACGAATCAGCCTCGCGCTCGTGAAGTGGGACCAAGCCGTTCTCAATACGCTGCTCCTCGCGGCTCGCGGCGCGACTCAAGGAACTTCGATTGTCGGTCAGTTGCAAGTTGGCGGAGCGCATATGCAGACGGTCGTGTTGAGGTCTGTAGGAGGTGCGCCAACATCGCAATATTCGTTCCCATTTTGCTTCCTAACGGGCGATGCGATCACCGATTCTCAATGGGGCAACCGCGAGCGCGTCCTTACCCTCACTTTCAACGCCATCCCAAATGCGTCGAATGTCCTCTACACCTATACATCGTAAACAAAAATGAACGACCTCAACGACGACAACGACCCAATGCTGTTCTCCATCACGCTCCCGCACGGAAAGTTGATCGTGCAGTACATGGAGGTTCTTGCCTCGCTCCAGTCCGTACTGGCTGATGGCGGGGAGCCAACTCAAGCGCAACTTGTGCAAGCGATTCGCGCAACCGCAAGGACGGTCGAGGTCGCCGTCGCGACCACCGACGCAATGCTGATTGCGGCATGGCATCGCATGACGGGAGCAATACAAGCCTCGGGAAAAATCTGAGGACAGCCGCTCGTTTTCTCGCGGTGTATGGGAGACTTCCTAGCGAATTCCCTCCCGCAATTGCTCTAGGGCTGTCCTTGCATCTCCAGACGGTCGAGGCAGACAGAGTTCTCGCAATGGCAAAGTCAATTGCGATTGCGATGGGTGACTCCGAGACGCTCGCAAAGACCGTGTACGAGTCAACTGGCGACGAAAAACTGGCGCGGAACATCTCAATTCAAGCGCAAATGAACCGAGGCAAAAATGGGTAGCGTCTACGAAATCCTGTACTCGATCCGCGACGACCTAGCCAACTGGATGAACGCTCGCGGATACGGGCGTACCGTGTACCTCGTCGAGGCTCCCATAGACGAACTTGTCGGGCAGTTCGCAATTCAGATCGTCGCAGGACCAGACACCGCCGTGCATCCGAACAGCGGCGTAGGCCTGATTCGAACGCAGGTGGACATCATCGTTTGGTGGCGTGGATTCCTCGACCCTATGGGACGCGGAACGGAGCGCATCGCGGGCGACGACGGCATTCAGCAATTTGTCGATATCCTGCGCGAACACCTGACGCAACGGAAATACGACGGCATGGCAATCGCGTTGCTGTTCCGCAACGGCGGGACGCTGCAAGCCGTCGATGGATTGGACGGATGGCTGACGCTACGCGACTCCTACGATTTCGCTTACGAGATGACATGGAGCGTTACAAATGGCTGAAGACCTCGGCAATATCAATATCAACATCCGTGACGCATCAGGATCGGGCGGTGGGGGCGCAGGAGGCGGCTCTAGCGGCGGCGGAGCGGGCGGTGGTGGTTCTAGCGGTGGCGGTCCAAGGATCGTCGTACCGAAGCCTCCGCCGCTCATTCCCGATGAGGCAAAAAAGGAAAGTTTGATGTCGTCCATCTTCGGGAAACTGAAGATCGGGCAACTCATCTCTGCGGAGATGAAGGATCTCGTAACCAACCCAAGCATCGCAGGGTTTGGCGAACTTCTCACGGGAACTAGTACGGCGGGAGAGGCTCTCGCGGGACTCGGTGCTATTGCACTACCCGCAACGATTGCGCTTGCCGCTGTCGCTCTTGCCGCTGCGGCTCTGTACAAGTATTTCAAACTGCTTCAAGCCGCATCCGAGGCGGTTGCCAAGCGCATCCAAGAGGTCAACAAATACTCTGGAACATTGCTGAAGGCGGTGGCGTTGGAGCAATGGGCAGCGATTGGGAGAACGCTGAGAGAGGCAAGCGCGAACGGGAAAAACTACGCGCAGGTTCAACGAGAGATGACCCGTGTCGCGAATGCGTCGTTGGAAATCTCCATCGCGTACAACAAGGTGATGTCTGTCGGCGCGACCATCTTCAATCGGCTGATGTTGATTCTCCTGAAATCGATTGCGCCTTTTGCTCGACTGATTGGGCGATTCGCAGATTCCATTTTCAATGGCTTCGCAAATCCCTCCGCTCCGATATGGCTGAAGTCGATTGTGTCTGTGGCGTTGCTTCCGTTTGCAGGGATTCTCAACTGGGCAGTCATCATCTACAAGATTGGGGATCTGATCGAAAGGGCTTTGATTTACCTTGGTCTGATTTCCAAGAACACCGCGCCCGCAATCGGCAGCGATGTGAACGATTGGTTCCTTGCGGATGTGTACGCGATGCGCGGAATGAAATTCAATCCCGCTCGCACGAGGGCTTATTGATGTCAACCGAACTTCTCGTCAGACCGTTTGGAACAGCAGCGGGAGGAGCGGGTGGAATCCTCCATTCGTTTCCTAGGACAAACATCGAGTCGTATTCCTCAGAGGCTGTATTCGCAGACGACGGCATCACGCCGATCAGCAGTAGATACAACATCAGCGGAACTATCCTGATGGTTGAAGAGGACTGGACGCAAGTTCAATACTCGCTTGGGGTAAATGCGACGAGGTGCTACAGCATCCTGCTGACCAACGGCGTTCAACCGCTCATTGATTTCACCGCAGGTACGAGCAACATTGGTGGTCCGTACCTTAAATTGACGGGAACGCAGGTCATGGGCGGCGGCGGCGTTGTATTGGCTCGTTTTGAGATGAACGACGAGGTAAGTTGGTGCGGCACAACGGCAGTTCTATCGCACACATGGACGCAAAAGTTCACGCTGAACGAAGCGCAGATGCTCTCGCGGAGCGTGAGTGGTGCGCTAAAGATTAGGCGTTCTTCATCGTCAACCAATCAGACATACCCAGTTGCGTCGGGTAACGCATGGGCATCGGTTGGTCCATCCGCAGACCTTTACCGATTGGCGATTATCCCTGTTTCTCTAGGTTATGGATGGCGGCGCAAGTCGCAGGAATTCGCTTTAGATGCCACTTCGACAATCCTCCTGTACACGGTGCAAGACGAACAGCATCTTCACGACCTTCCTCCCGAGGTCAGGGTCGGCGAGATGGATTTTTCTTATGAGCGTTCCGCAACAGACGCTGGCATCGGTCATGTGTCGGTGACGGTTGAACTAGAAGGATCTCTTGCTCTCAAAAATCTGATGCAATCATCTGTAGGTGGTCTTTCGGGCGGCAACAGATATCTTGTGTCTCAGGCAATCACGCTGTCAAAGGCTCGCATTGATGCTAATTTCAGCGGAACGCTCATCACGCGCATGAAGGTCACCGAAAACAAATTGCTGTCAGGGTTCTCAATTAGGTTTGAACTCGATGCGATGGTGTTTCCGACAGCCACGGAAGGAAACATTCTTTATCCGCTCGCAACGATGGTCGGAAGGTTTTTTGAGATTCGCAATGGATCGGATCAATGCAAGGCTCTTCTTCGTCAGCCAAATCCGTACGGACCCGCTGTTGAGCAAGGTCTTCCTACCGCAAATCGATCAGTTCAGCGTTGGTCAATGGTTCCGCACTACTCAGGTAACGGCATCAATGGGATGAATTGCGGTGGCAATTCTGACCCGATGCCTACAGCGTCGGTGTTTTCGTATGCGGAGGGAGACGCAGATTGCAGCACTACTACGGTGTACATCGCCGATCAGGGGGCCGCATCAACAGTCGCAATGAATTCCGCATTTGATGGGAAATTCAAAACGGAGCAAACTCAGTATGGCGCAGATAGCGGATTTGTTGGCATCCTTGCCAAGTCAACCGTGATCACGCATATCCATTACGACACAGGGATGGTTCGTCTGCCAACGATGTATGTGAACAAGCCCGATGTTTTGATTCAGGTTGGAAAGCCGTTCGTCACTATCAAGGAACGAACTGAGATTGTGAGAGCAAACAATGCTCCATCACGCATCATGCGTCCTCTTGCTCCTCAAGCATTCCTGATTTCTGAAGACTGGAATTGCAATTACGGACAGTTTGATGCTCAAGGGAATCGAGTGTGTACTGCGGTCTACGAGCGAGTTTACGGGTTGTACGACGAAGGTACTGAGGAAGAACCAAATCCATCGGGCAACGGTTTTATCACTCAAGATTCTAAGATCAGAGCATGGCGAGCACCGTTCGGTGTTTTCCTTCCCCCTTTGACAAAGTCAGCCACCGATGCATCGCAAGCACCCGCGCTAAGTGTTCTTGGGGAAGCCGTACCTGAACCTACTGATCCTCCTACACCGACCGTCCCTGCAATTCAGTATGCGGTCCCACCACAGGATTTCTTCACAACATGAGTTTCTCTCAAACCGTGGAAGCATGGCTCACAAAGGATCGACTCAATCCAGAGGCGGTGAAGTATCCAGTCGTTTTGCCTACGCCCGAGATCATTGAGTTTGCTGCGGTACTCGATTACACCATCAAGGATCTGTTTGACATCTATCTGCCAACGGGTTTTTCGCGAGTAGGAACTGTCAAATTCTTAGTGGATGGGACGACTCTAATTGCGCTCTATCCGCAAGTCGATGCTGGTTCCAATTCGCCGCAAAGATGGTGGTTTCAATGGCGTGACGGTCGTGCGTTTGATTCGTATGTCAATTCCATTGAGGTGTATCTTCTTCCGCCTCGACCGTTGTTTACTCGCAATAGCATTCCTGACAACGGTGAGCCGCCCGCACTTTTCCTAATTACGGGAGAAGACAATCGCAGGAGGTTCCAAGGAGTGCAAGTTGGCAATCAAATTTACCAAGTAAATCCTGCGCAATTAACCGCGTCCAATATTGGAAATGCGTCAACTTCAATTCGTAGAGATCTTCCGCAAGATGGATCTACAGGTACTTCAAATGTAGAGGGTTATTACCAAAGATCATTTTCATCGGACGGTCGAGTTCCTCCTAGGACTGGACTTGGAACGGTTTCAAATTTAGTTACAACTTTGATTCGTGCTGCTTGGGGCTATGTCAATCCCATTCCGTCACATAACGGTCCTGTTTGGGAAATGACGGAGTGGGTAGATTGGCTTGGCGCAAGTTCGTTTGTGTACGACAAAACGGTATCCCCGCCCGTTCTCCAACTCAACGGTTGGTGGGCGCAAAACAAAGTTTGCCTCAACTGGAACAATCAGCCCGTCGCAATGGCTCTCGACATGATTCTGTCGAATTGCAATGCCGTGCTTGTTCCGATGTATCAATTAGAGGACATTGCTGATCCTGTCCAATTCAAAATTGTCGCTCTTA
>Ga0315271_10003138_pt1 | contig 10442 bp, 6 predicted proteins | sample C3_top_MG_FD_204664 | JGI IMG/M metagenome (GOLD analysis project Ga0315271, IMG submission 204664) | Sediment microbial communities from Yellowstone Lake, YNP, Wyoming, USA - C3_top | ecosystem: Environmental > Aquatic > Freshwater > Lake > Sediment | place: USA: Wyoming | collected 2017-08-01
CGAAAGGCCACCTACCTGCTCGGGCTCGACCGGAAGGCCGACGCGGAAGCGGCGCTCGCCCCCGCCATCGGATGGTCCCCCGACTGGCCCGAGGGCCGGGAGCTCATGGGTGACATCCTGCAGGCCAAGGGCAAGGCCGAGGAGGCGCTCGCGTCCTATCAGGAGGCCCTCATCCTCAAGCCCCAGATGGAGTCCGTCAAGCGGAAGGTGACCTTTCTGAAGCCGCAGGAGGAGGGCTTCGAGTCCATCTACCGGGTGGATGCGAAGGACCTGCCGGCGGATCTCTCTGCATATACTTCCCAGCAGGCCGTGGTGCTGGTGGACAACACGGTCGTGAAGGTGGAACAGAGCGGCCTCTCCAGCCGCTATGTGCAGCGGGTGATCGAGGTGCTTCAGCCGGGCGCGGCTCAGCAGATGCAGAGCTGGCCCATCGCCTTCGATCCCGACCGGCAGGAGGTGCGGGTCGTGGAGGCGAGCATCCTCAAGGCCGACGGGCGCCGGGTTCATGCCGAGAGCATGGTCACGGACGCGCTCTCGGACCCGCAGTACCGCCTGTACTACCGAAACAGGAACCTGGTCCTCAGCTTCCCTTCCCTGGCGGCGGGAGACCGGGTTTGGATCGAGTACAAGATCTCGGATGTGGGCGAGCAGAACGACTACGGACGGTATTTCGGAGATTTCGTTCCCTTCGCGGGGATGCTGCCCATCCTTCTCAAGCAGTACACGCTCGTCATGCCCGAAGACTTCCCGCTCTACTTCCAGGCCAAAGGGGTGGAAGCTCCGCCCATGGTCGTCACCCTCAAGGGGCGGAAAACCTACCGGTGGGTGGCTCGCGACATCGCCCGCATCCAGCAGGAGCCGGGCATGCCGGGCTTCTCCGAAGTGGCCCCCTACCTGCACCTCTCGACCTTCAAAGATTGGGACGCCCTCGGCCGTTGGTACGCGAAGTTCATCGCAGACCAATGGGAGATCACCCCCGAGATCCGGGCCAAGGTGGCGGAGGTGACGGCCGGGGCCAAGACGCCGGAGGACAAAGTCCGGGCCATACACCGGTGGGTGGTGCAACAGACCCACTATGTGGGACTGGAGTTCGGGGTGCATGGCTTCAGGCCTTACAAGGTCAAGCAGATCTTCGATCGGCGCTTCGGAGACTGCAAGGACAAGGCGCTCCTCATGGCGGCCATGCTCAAGGTGGCCGGGTTGGATGCGGCCATGGTGCTCACACGGACCCGTGACAACGGCGCCATCGAGGCCGCGCCCGCTTCTCTGGCGGTCTTCAATCACGCCATCTGCTATGTGCCCGAGTTGGACCTTTTCCTGGACGGGACGGCGGAATACACGGGTCTTTTCGAATTGCCGTATCAGGACCGGAATGTGTGGGTGCAGCTCGTGTGGCAGGACGGTCGCACCCGGCGGGTGCTGACGCCCCAGACCCATGCCCAGGACAACCAGTACAAAGCCGGCTACCAAGTGCAGGTCCCGCCCTCGGGGTCCGATGCCGAGGCCAGGGGATCGGTGACGATCACCGGCCAGGAATCTTCGTGGGTGCGGCGGCGGTACCAGGACCCGGACAAGCTTCGCGAGCAGCTCGAGAAGGACCTGTCGGGATCTTTCCCGGGGACCCATCTTACCCGGGTCGAGGCGGGCCCCCTGACGGACCTGTCGAGCCCCATAACGCTCTCCTTCGAGGGGACGCTCGGGCAGTTCTTCAGGCCCGACGGGAAAGGCCGCCTGAGCGCGAAAACATGGCTCGGCCGCATGAGTCTGTCCGCCATGTACGCGTCCCTCGAAAAACGAGTCCTCCCCCTGGAAACCGATTATCCGTGGGAGCAGACCTACACCGTGACATACACGCTTCCAGCGGGAGCATCCGTGGTGCTTCCCACCCCGCAGAAGATCGAAGGTCCCTTCGGCTCAGTGGTTCGCGAGGCCACGCAGGTGGGCCAGCGGGTCACCATCGGCCTGATCGTGGTCAGCTCGGCGCTGCGCGTCGAGCCTCAACAGTACGAAGCCTTCCGATCCTTCTGCCAACAGGTGGACCGGCTCACCGACGAACGATTCCGGATCACCCTCCCTGGAGAACAGCCATGAATTCGCCGTCCGTGGACCACCTGAAGAAAATTCTTCCCGCGCTCTTCCTGCTGGCAGGCGCCGCGACGGCTCAGGCTCAGACGGGGTGGGACGCCCTCCTGTCCGGCGCACCGCTGGCCCAAGCCGAGAACGCCCTCCAGCGCGACCTGGAGCGCGACCCTGCCGACGCCGGCGCGGCATTCGGCCTCGCCTTCGTGCAGCAGGCAAAGGGAGAACGGGAAAGAGCGGTCGTCACCGCTCTGGAAGGTCTTCGGAATGCACCCGGAGCCCCATTGGCCTTCCTGCTCGAAGACCTGGCCGGAGACGACGCCACTTACAACCAAGCCACCACGAGGCTCGTGTCGGAGGCGCTCCCCATTTTGACGGCGCGCTCGGAGATGGATCCCCTGGTCCGGTTCAACCTCCGGTGGCTGGGATACGAACTGGCCTCCCGGTCGGGAGACCGCGAGGCGAGACTCGCAGCCATGGCAAGCGCGGGGTTCGTACCCGGAGCTCTCTTTTCCAAGGCCCAAAAGGATCTGAGCCGAACGGCCTTTTACGAGGCAGGTCCTCCCGAGCGCGGAGATTTCTCCAAAACGCCGTGGAGCTATTCCAGGCTGGACGGCTTGCAGTGCAGGCCGCCGGCCTACGAGACGCCCGACGACCGGGAATTCAACCTCTACGCGCTCGTTCCCTTCACCGTGGGTAAAGCCCAAGACGCCCTCCTGTACTTCAACGCCGCCAAGCCCTTCCAGGTCTTTCTGGACGACCGGGATCTCCTGGTCAAGGATGTGTTCAAGCGCCAGGAGGACCCCACCGCGGTTCGGCGCGTGACCCTGGCCGCGGGATCGCACCGGCTGCTGGTCAAGATGCACGGGGGACGGGGCGATGACGGGATCCACATGGCGCTGCTGGACGCCGCCGGCGAGCCGCTGGTGGCCACTTGGGGCGAACGCGTTCCCGAGGGCCGCCCCGAGGCCTCAACGGACAAGGGGGAGTGGCGCGGCGCCTTCTGGACCAAGTTCCCTTCTAGCGACCCCAGATTCATAGGCTTCTCCAGCCTGTGGCACCGCTGGCAGGGCGATGTGGCCAAGGGCCGCCTGGTGATGGAAGATGCGGCCCGGCAGGCGCCCAAGTGCCTGGCGTGGAATCTCCTGACCGCCAAGATGTATCTCACGGAGGCGGATGATCTCTCTCCGAAGATCGCCCAGAGCCGGGCCGAGAAGGCGGTAGATGCGGCTCTCGCGGCGGACGCCACCTCCCCTCTGGCACTCTTCTTTAAATCCATCCTTCAGGGCGCCAATTCGGACGGAGACGAAGACCTGGCCGCGCTTTCGGCCCTCGTGGAGAAGTTCCCTTCCGATTCACGCTGGTTTGTGGCGCTCGCCGGGCGGTTTCAAGAGAAGGGCTGGATCTCTCAGGCGCGGGCGGTCCTGGGACGCGCATCGTCCTCTCTGCCCCAGTGCGAGAGCGTGGAATCGGCCTGGATCGCCTTTTATCAAGGCATTCCCGACCCCGAGTCTCAATCGGAGGCCATAGGCCGCCTTGAAGCGCTGCGCAACGCCGGACCCGAGTGGGACTCGTATTTCAGCGCCATGCGGCGATGGGAGGATCTCCACCGGCTCCTGGAACAGGAGGCGGTCCGATACGGTGACCGAGATGGCCACTACGCGCTTGAGTTGGCCAAACTTGAAGCACGCATGGGCCTGTACGAGCCTGCCGAGAAAAAGCTGGAGGCATTGGTGGCGCTGGATCACGGCAACGCGGACCTTGCGCTCTCGCTGGCTAGGGTGCGGTTCCTCAAGGGCGATGCCAGGGGAGCACAGCGCGCGTGGGACACGCTCAAGGACGCCAAGCCCGATGCGTTTCAGGTAGACATCGCGAGGTGGGCGATGGGGGAGTCCCTGCCTTTCCAGGACAGGCACTTGGACTTGGAACGCGTTTTGCGCGAAGACACTCAAAAGGATCCCGAGGCGGCGCCTTCCTCGCTCCTGCTCGACCAGATGTTCACCCGCGTTCAGAAGGATGGTTCGTCCTTGGAACGCTACCACGGAATCCTCCGGATCAACGACAAGGAGGGGGTGGACCGGGAAGGCGAGCAATCCTTGCCCGGCCAGGTGATCCTTTCCCTGCGGACGGTCAAGCCGGACGGCCGCATCCTCGAACCCGAACAGATCGCCAATAAAGAGACGGTCAGCATGCAAGGCCTGGAGGCGGGCGACCTCGTGGAATACGAATACATCACGCTCAAGCCGCCCTCGGGCGTGAAGCCCAACGCCTATGTCACCTCTCAGGTCTACCTGTTCCAGGATATCGAAAAGCCCTTCCATCGCACCCAGTGGTACATCGAATGGCCCGACTCCATCCCCATGCAGTTCTACGAACAGAACCTCCCCGGCCCCCCCAAGAAGGGGACGGCCGGGACGCTCCGCTGGCAGGACTGGGATTACAGGGATATGCCCAGGATCGCCCCCGAACCGGACACGCCCAACAAGACGCTCTATGTCCCGCTGGTCGAGGCGGTAGGGGGCATCACCTGGGAGGACCTGGGGCGCTTCCTGAAGGAGGGCGTCACCGGGTCCTACCAGATCACCCCCGAGGTGGAGCGACGGTATGCCGAAGCGGTGGGCGATGCCAAGACGCCCGAGGAGAAGGTCGGCCGGATCGTGACTTACCTCCTCAAAGAGGTGGACAGCGAGCGGGCCATGGGGTGGCAGGACCCGACGCAGGTCTTGCTCACGAGGCAGGGGAGCCGTATCCCCGTGGCGGCGGCCTTCCTCAGCTTGGCCGGGATCCCCTTCGACATGCTCGTGGCGGAGACCGTCCCGGATCGCGTCTACCGAGAGAACCTGCCCCGCATTGGCCAGTTCTCGGTCCCGGTCCTCAAGGTCAATCTCGCGGAGGGGCCCCGATACCTCACGCTCGCCAGCCCGTACCGGGACCCGTACATCCTGCCCTGGTACCTCCAGGGCGCGAGGGCGGTCTGCGCCAGCGCCAAGGAACCGTGGAAGGAACTGGACATCCCGGCCGATTTCGGCCGATGGAGGACGGCGTCAGAGCAAGAGACGCGCGAACTGCTGCCCGACGGCGACCTCCGGGTGGAGCACCGCCAGATCCTGGACCCCGAGGCCGCCGAAAGCATGCGGGGAGCGCTGAGGCGGTTGGACAAGGACCAGTGGCGGCAGGCCATCCAGATGGCCCTCTCCAAACAGCACGGCAACTTGGACCTCATCGAATACACCGTGGACGGCGTGGACGATCCCTTCGCGCCGCTCGGGTGGAACTACACGGTCGTGATCCACGGATACGGGCTCGCGGAGGGAGGAAAGCTGACGGTGCCCGATCCTCTCCCGGCCCTCCACCTCGGGCAAGTGTTCGCCAGCTTGCGCGAACGGAAACTGCCGCTCACCACGGGCGGTCCCATCTTCCTCAACCAGAGGTTCACGCTCAAACTGCCGCCCGGGGACAGCCTGCAGTACCCCATGGCCTCCCTCGACCTGAAGGGCAAATTTGGGGCCTACAAGATGACCAGCGGGCTGAAGGATGGGATCCTCTCCGTCGAGCGGCGGGCCGAGCTCCCCTTTCAAATCGTCTGGCCCTCACAGTACGCGGATCTTGCGGAATTCCTGCGGCAGGTGGATCAGGCCGAGTCGGGCCAGCTCGTCGCCGTAGCGCCTTAATTGCGCAGAGGACTTTGGGGGCCTCCGATCCGGGGCTGCTTGTCGGGTGCGTGCCGTATGGTTACGATGACGGGGAGGGCCCAATCCCTCCCCGCCCCGCGGGCGAAGCCCGTCGGGGACCCCACCCCACCCTTGGGACTTGCTTGCCACGCCTGTGGCTCACGAGGAAGTGCTCCCGCTCTCCGTGGCAGGAAATCAGCTCATTGCGCAGCGAACGCTTTGGGGGCCTCCGATCCGGGGCTGCTTGTCGGGTGAACGGGACAAGCCGGTCAAGCCCCGAGCTGTCAGCGCGTTCAGCCCACTCCATCTGCCGTCATGGGGGAATCGGGGGCACGCCTCGATTGCTCTGAACCGCTGCATGGTTTAGACTGGAAGTCCTGATAGCGAGGTCGGCGGATGGCAAACCCCCTGAGAGAGTTCACCCTCCCTTACCGTGCGGGCGAGATCGTCTTTCATGAGGGCGACCCCGGCGCGGAAATGTATGTCATCCAGTCGGGCCAGGTGGAACTCTATCGCAATGTGAGCGACGAGAAGCGATTCGTCCGAGTGTTTGAGAAGGGCGACTTTTTCGGAGAGATGAGCCTGCTCGAAGGGATGCCGCGAACGGCCACGGCTCAGGTCCTGGAGGACGCGGACCTCATCGTCATCAACGGCGCGACCTTCGACCAGATGATCAAGAGCAACATCGAGATCGCGGTGCGCATGCTCCGGAAGCTCTCTAAGCGCCTCCGCGAGACCACCGACCAGCTCGAACTTTCGCTCATCAGCCAGGGGAAGGCCGTGGTGATTCCCGAAGAGCGGGAAGCGACGCCTCCACCAGCGGCAGAAGCCGGGGAGCCCCCCCATGTGCTGGCGGAGTTCGTGGCCGAGGGTTCGCTCAAGGTCTTCCCCATCCACCGGGAGATCTCCCTGGTGGGCCGGAAGGATCCGGTGACCGGGATCACACCCGATGTGGACTTGACCGAGGAGGATGTGAAGCGGAGCGTTTCACGGCGTCACGCAAAGCTCATCTGCAGCAACGGTCAGTACTACATCGCCGAGGAGGTCGGGACGCTCAACGGGACCTTCGTCAACGGCAAGAGGATCCCCACCGGGGTCCTCACGCCGATCAAGTCCGGCGCCCTCGTCGGGTTCGGAATGCTCCGGTTCAAATTCGTGGAGTGCGCACGCAGCGGGGGCTGACGGCAACGCGGGATTTCCCTTTCCCCGTAATTCCGCGATCGAATTCCTACGGTAGGAGCGCCGCCCCTGCCTGCGGCAGGCAGGCCCGGCGCGATGGGGCTTTTCTTTCATTGGGGAGGGTCTATCATGCATTACGAAAACATCCTGTACGAGATCAAGGGCGGATCGGCGGTCCTGACCATCGCCCGGCCCGATAAACTCAACGCGCTGAACCGGGCTACCCTCGAAGAGCTGGCCAAGGCCATCAGCGCGGCAGCCGACGACGAGGCGGTGAAGGCCGTGGTGCTCACGGGCGCCGGGGAGAAGGCCTTCGTGGCGGGGGCCGATATCGCCGAGATCGCAGGGCTGGACGCGGCAAGCGGAAGAGAGTTCGCCCTCTTCGGCCAGGGCGTCTACCGAACCATCGAGACCCTTCCCAAACCCGTCATCGCCGCGGTCAACGGTTTTGCCCTGGGCGGCGGTTGCGAACTGGCCATGGCGTGCCACATCCGCATCGCATCGGAAAACGCCCAATTCGGTCAGCCGGAGGTGAACCTGGGCGTCATCGCGGGGTACGGCGGCACGCAGAGAATGGCGCGCCTCGTGGGCAAGGGGCGCGCGCTCGAACTGCTGCTCACGGGGGACCGGGTGGACGCCCGGAGGGCCTGCGAGATCGGGCTGGTGAACGCCGTCGTCCCCCTCCAAGACCTGTTGCCCAAAGCGCTGGAGATGGCCACGAAAATGGGCGCGAAGGCTCCCCTCGCCGTGCGCCACTGCCTCGAAGCCGTCAACGCGGGGCTGGACATGCCCCTGGAGCAGGGATGCTATCTTGAGGCGACCCTCTTTGGTCTGTGCTGTGCCTCCGAGGACATGCGGGAGGGCACGGGCGCCTTCCTGGAGAAGCGTAAACCCGTTTTCAAGGGGCGCTGAAGGGACAGCAAGAAGTGAAAAGGTAGAGGGGACAGGGGACAGGGGACAGGGGACAGGAAACCCCTTCGCGCCTGTCTGACTTTTCACTTTTGACTTTTAACTTTTAACTCAAATGGGCAAGGAGCGACATGGACCGCTGGGTGTACGACTGGAACCGTTGCGGAGACCCGGCGCCGGAAAAATGCGTGCCGGAGGCCCGCCCCGTAGAGGTTCATGACGAAACCCTCCGGGATGGTCTCCAGTGCCCCTCGGCCAAGAACCCCCCCCTCCAGGCCAAGCGCGATTTTCTCCACATCCTCGTGCGGATGGGCGTGCATTCGGTGGATATCGGCCTGCCCGCTTCGGGGCGGCATGTGAGGGAGGACACCCTCCGCCTTGCGGAAGAGATCGCGCGGGGGAGCTTGCCCCTGGAGGCCGCTTGCGCCGCGCGGACGGTGGAGGCCGATGTCCGCTCCATCGTAGAGATTTCGCAGCGCGCCGGGATCCCCATCTGCGTGGCGCTCTTCATCGGGTCCAGCGCCGTCCGGAAATTCATCGAGGGCTGGGACCTGGCCTTTCTCCTCAAAGCAACCCGAGAATGCGTGTCGCTGGCCGTGGGCGAGGGACTGCCCGTGGTCTTCGTGACGGAAGATACGACCAGAGCCTTCCCGCGCGTCGTCCGAGATCTCTACGCCACCGCCATGGGGTGCGGCGCCAGGAGGATTTGCATCGCGGATACGGTGGGCTGTGCCACGCCAACGGTAGCTCGGAATCTGGTGGCCTTCGTCCGGGGCCTCATGGCCGAATCGGGCCAGGAGGTGAGGCTCGATTGGCACGGGCACAACGATCGGGGGCTCGGACTCATGACCGCGCTGGTAGCCCTCGAAGCGGGAGTAGACCGGCTCCACGGCTCGGCCCTCGGGCTGGGCGAACGGGTGGGGAATACGCCGCTGGATCTCCTGCTCGTGAACCTCAAACTCATGGGCCGATGGCCCGGCGACCTCGCGCCGTTGAGCGACTATGTGGAATGGACGGCTCGCTGGACGGGTGTTCAGATCCCTTGGAACTACCCGGTCTTCGGCCGGGACGCCTACAGAACCAGCACGGGGGTCCACGCCTCCGCCATCCTCAAGGCGCTGGACCAGGGGCACGACGCGTTGGCGGATGTGGTCTATTCGGCCGTCCCTCCCTCCTGGTTCGACAAGTCTCAGATCATCGAGGTGGGTCCCATGTCAGGAGAATCGAACGCGATCTTCTGGCTCAAGGGGCACGGGTTTGAACCCACCCAGGAGAACATCGCCGCGGTGATGCGCCTGGCCAAGGCGTCCAACCAGACCCTCTCGGATGACGAACTCTACGGCGCGCTGGCGCCACCGGAGAACGCATGAGCCGCAGGATGAAAAAGGAGGAATGGGAGGCCTTCCTCGACGAACTCAAGACCGCCCTTGCCAAGATGGAAATCACCTACCGCGAGACCTCTCGCATCCGGAGCCCTGGGGCGTTGTGCACCGTCCGCGGGCGCCAGGTTCTGATCGTGAACAGGTACATGGATCCGGACGAGAAGGCCGAGTTGGTGAGGCGCGAGGTGAAGGGCGCCGATCTGGACGCCCTCTTCCTAAAGCCCGAAGTCAGGGAGTTCCTCGGGGGGTAATACCGGATCCCGCGGTTGGCCCCGGCATGACAGGGGAAATCAAGGAAGAGCATGCGTTTCCACTCTTCGAAGGCAGTAAATTGACTGGCGAAAGTCGAACTAAACCGGTCCAGAGCGTGTTCATCGGGCAGTTCGCGCTGTCCCAGGGAGAGTGTGCCCTGGCGGTTTACGGGCTCGGGTCCTGCGTGTCCCTCATCCTCTTCGATCCGAGGCTCGGAATGGGCGGCCTGGCTCATGTGCTGTTGCCGGGCGCGCCGCTCCCCTCCGACGCCATGCGGGACCTTCCGGCCAAGTATGCGAGTTGCGCGCTGGACGCGCTTTGCAATGGACTCCAACAGAAGGGTGCTTCCCCGTCCCGCCTGCAAGGGGCCCTCGTGGGCGGGGCCAGAATGTTCCAGTCCGACGCCGACTTGGATCAGGGCGTGGGCCAGCGCAATGTGGAATCCCTCCGGTTGCTCCTGAGCGCGCGCGGCATCAGGCTGGCAGCCGAAGACACGGGTGGCACCCAGGGCAGGACCGTGGTCTTCGACCTGCCCGAATGCCGACTACGCCTGCGGACCCTCCGCGGCGGCTGGACCGAGATCAATTTGAGGTAAGGTGGCCGCGCAGCGCCGTGTCCACCACTTCTTTTCCACCCATGCAACAGAGCAAGGGCGAAGGGCGGTCGCAGTAGGCCTCTCCTGAGGCCCATGCGTTCCCGCGGACAGGAGTGTCCGCACCACGGGAAAAGGGGGGGCGGGCGCTTACCGTCCGAAGGGGTGTCCATCCCTGGAAAAGTCGGGCAGGTAGTGCTCGTGGGCGTCGAGCTCCTGGATGTAGCCCTCTGAGAGCCCTGCGTCTTCGAGCGCGCACAGTGCCCTGGCGTACTCGCCGGCGCTGACGGTTCGCTGGAGGAGGGGATGGCCGGCGGCTTCGTGGCAAGGGTGGAATTGGGCCATGAGGCTCACCGCCACCTTCGGGCTCACCCCCTT
>Ga0315271_10003139_pt1 | contig 10441 bp, 9 predicted proteins | sample C3_top_MG_FD_204664 | JGI IMG/M metagenome (GOLD analysis project Ga0315271, IMG submission 204664) | Sediment microbial communities from Yellowstone Lake, YNP, Wyoming, USA - C3_top | ecosystem: Environmental > Aquatic > Freshwater > Lake > Sediment | place: USA: Wyoming | collected 2017-08-01
CCGACAATCCCCGCCGCACCGGAATCCACCGGAGAGGTGGCAGAGCGGTTGAATGCACCGGTCTTGAAAACCGGCAAAGTCGCGAGACTTTCGTGAGTTCGAATCTCACCCTCTCCGCCAGTTTATGAGCAAGAAAATCGACGCTGAATCACCGAGCCTCAGCATGTCCGCTGAAGCGATGCAGGCACTTGCGCAGCGCGCGACTGAACTGATCGTCGCCCGAATCGAGGGCCTTCGGGATGAGGCGCCCTGGCGCGGCGCATCGCGGGCCGAACTCGAACCGTTGCTGCGCGAACCGCCGCCGGAGCAGGGGCGGGATGCCCTTGCCGTCCTCGAGCGCGCCGTGCGCGACGTTCTGCCGGTCGCCGCGCGCGTGGACCATCCACGTTTTTTCGCATTCGTTCCCTCGGCGCCGACCTGGCCCGGCGTGATTGCGGATTACCTTGCAACTGGCTTCAACATCTTCCAGGGCACCTGGCTCGGTTCCGGTGGCCCGAGCCAGCTCGAGCTGGTTGTGATCGACTGGTTTAGGCAATGGATCGGGTATCCGGCTACCGGCGGTGGCTTGTTTACGTCCGGCGGCTCGGCGGCGATCCTCGATGCACTGGTGGCCGCTCGCGAGCATCATGGCGCGCCCGTGCGTCCTGCCGTTTTCATGAGCGATCAGAGCCACAGTGCGCTCGAGCGTGCAGCCCGCATCATCGGCGTGCGGCCCGATGGCATCTTCAAGATCGGCTCAGACGATGGATTCAGGCTACGGACTGGCGAACTCGGCCGCGTCGTCACTGAAGCACGTGAGAGTGGCTACACGCCCATCGCGGTCTGCGCCAATGTCGGCACGACCAACACCGGTGCGATTGACCCATTGCCGGAGATTGCCGCGTTTTGTGCCCGCGAGAAAATCTGGCTGCACGTGGATGCGGCCTATGGCGGTTTCGCCATGCTTTGTGAGCGGGGCAAGGTGCTGCTGGATGGCATGCATCTGGCGGACTCCATCAGTCTGGATGCGCACAAGTGGCTGTTCCAGCCCTTCGAGGCGGGCTGCGTGATGGTCCGGGACGTCGCAAAACTTGAGCAGGCTTTCAGCGTCCATCCTGAGTATCTGCAGGACACGCGTCTCGGCCTGGAGCAGGTCAATTTCGCAGATCGCGGGCTGCAGCTCACGCGTTCATTCCGCGCACTCAAAGTCTGGATGTCCATCCAGACCTTCGGCATGGAGGCGTTTCGCCGGGCGATCGCGCGAGGCATGGAGCTCACCGATCGCGCCGGCGACTACGTCCGGAAATCCGGGAGCCTCGAACTGCTGAGCCCGCCATCGCTCGGCATACTCTGTTTTCGCTACCGGCCACGGGATTCGCAATTGCCAGCTACCAGGCTCGATGAAATCAACGAGCAGGTGCAGGCGGCCGTCATTGCGGCGGGCACCGCCATGCTGTCATCCACGCGCCTGCGCGGCACCTATTCGCTCAGGCTCTGCATCATGTCCCACCAGACGACCTGGGACGACGTGCGGACAACGCTTGAAGCGATCGAGCAGCAGGGCCACAGGCTCATTTAGGCCGGAGTATCATCGGCCGCATGCACAAGGAATACGCGAATCTGCGGCGGCGCCCGCTCTTTGCCCCGGTCTGGCTGGCTGCGCTGGCCGCGGCGCTTGTCGTCGCGCTCGCCATCTGGATTTTCGCCTCGGCATCAACCACCACGATCCTCGTGATGCGGCATGCCGAAAAGGCGGCGTTGCCGGCGGAGGATCCGCCGCTATCGTTGGCTGGTGAGGGTCGGGCACAGGAGCTCGCGCATGTCCTGGGCGAGGCGCCGGCGGAATTCCGCATCCAGGGCATCTTCGTCAGCGAGTTTCGCCGCACGCAGGAAACGGTGCGGCCGCTGGCAAACCGGCTGGGTGTGCCTGTGATCGTCGTCCCGGCCGCCGACATTTCGCTGGTTGCCGATCGCGCGCGGGCCGAATACCGGGGCGGTCGCGTGCTGATCGTCGGTCATTCCAACACCGTGCCGGAAATCGTGGAAAAACTGTCCGGTGAAAAGATTCCGGCCATGGCGGAGACTGAGTACGGAGTTGTCTACGTCGTATCGCTGCCGCGCTTCAGCCGCGCCTCGGTCACGCGCTTCGATTTTCCCTAGCGGCGATCGCCCGCTCGACGAATTCCTGGTGACGGCTGATGCGCAGGTCGGCCAGCACGGCATCGATGATCTGACGTTGCGGGTCGAGCAGGAATGTCGCACGCCGGACGCCGATGCCGAGCGGCCCGTCGACATCGAAGGCCTTGATTGCGATCTTGTCGACGTCCGAGAGCAGCATGAAAGGCAGGCCGTGCTGGTCCCTGAAGCGGCGGTGGCTTTCAGGCGGCTGCGGACTGACGCCGACGACTCGTAACCCGGCGGACAGGATCTGCGTGTGCAGATCGCGCAGGTCGCAGGCTTCCTTGGTGCAGCCCGGCGTAAAATCAGCCGGGTAGAAATAGAGGATCAGCGCCTGGCCATTCAGGAGCCGCGAAAGTCGCTGCTCGCGGCCGTCCTGGTCGGGCAATGCGAAGTCCGGAGCGCGCTCACCGATGGCCAGCATGTCAGTTTCCCTCAGCCATGGGATTCGGGGCCGCGAAACACCGATTCCATGACGCCGTAATTCGAGCGATGCATGCCGAAGCGGGCATAGACCTCCTGGGCCCGCTCATTGCTGCGATCCACGTACAGGCGGATCCCGCAAATGCGGGAATCGGCACGCGCGAACTCTGCCAGGTGCCCGAACAGGGACCTGAACGCGCCCGAGCCGCGGTACTCGGGCAGCACATAAACCGACTGGATCCACAGGAACACGCCATTGCGCCAGTCGCTCCACTCGTAGGTCGTCATCAGCTGGCCGACGGGCCTGCCATCGGCCTCCGCGAGGTAATAGCGGCCGAGCGCCGGATCCTCGAGGACAGCACGGATACCCGGCAGCAGCAGCACCTGGTCCAGCACCATTTTCTCCGTTTCCTGCGCCAGCGCCTGATTGGCGCCAGCGATGAATTCCAGGTCGGTCACCGTGGCGTCGCGGATCCTCATGATTGCCGCAACGTTACACGATGCGCCTGCGGGAGTCTCCCGCGCCGGCCAGTTTGCTTGCTGCAAGGGCACCGGGTCTTTACAATCCCGGCCCTCGTCGTGGGGCGGTAGCTCAGCTGGGAGAGCGCTGCGTTCGCAATGCAGAGGTCGAGGGTTCGATCCCCTTCCGCTCCACCAATTTTCTTTGATTGACAGCCACGCGAACGCGTCCTAGCTTGAGGGTCACGCGTCGCGTTCCACGGCGTATGATTGGTGTCAACAATATCGGGAGAGGGCAGATGGCAGCGAGAAAGAAGGCGAAAAAGGCCGCTCGGCGCAGCACGACCCGCAGTAAGCGTCGTCCGGCAGCGCGCAGGAAGAGCGCCCGCAAGAGCGCGACGGCGCGCAAGACAATTCGCAAGGTTGCGCGCAAAGCTGCAAGCACGGCGCGCAAGACCGTCCGTAAGGCAACGGCGGCAACCCGCAAGACGGTGAAGAGCGCCAAGCGCCAGGCACGGTCGGCGATCAAGAGCACGGCAAGGTCAGTGCGTTCGGCGACCCGAAAGGTTGAGAAGGTGGCGACCCAGGCGGTGACCAGCGCGGCCGGGACGGTCGAGCGGGCCACTATTGCGGTTGAGGCATCCGTATCCGCGCCAAGGCCGGTTGAGCCGACTCACGCCATGGCGGCGGCACCGGTCATCTAGTCGCGCGGCGTGCGTGTCTGGAGTGTCTCGGGGACCGGTCCGTCATGGCCGGTCCTCGGGTAACATTGCGCCGGTTTCGCCCCGGTAGCTCAGTGGATAGAGCGGCCGCCTCCTAAGCGGCAGGTCGTCGGTTCGACTCCGGCCCGGGGCGCCATTGTCAGACCGGGTCAGTTCTCCTGTGCTGCGTTCCTGATCGCAACTTCATCGCGCACGGCGACAACCCCGCGCCCGAGTTGCACCCAGCCTCGGCCCTTCCAACCCTGAAGATACTGATTCACGACCTGCCGGGACACGCCGAGAAAGCTCGCGAGGTCTTCCTGTGAGATGCGCAAAGTGAATCCTTTACCGGATGGCTCGCCGTGCAGTCGGCCAAGACTCAGCAGGCGCTTGGCCAGGCGCGCGGGCGCTTTGAGCAGCGCAGCATCCTCCACGAGCCCGCTGGTCCAGCGCAGGCGCTCACCGCAGAGACGGAGCAGTTCGAGTGCGACCCGCGGTTCGCGTTCGAGCAATCCGAGGAAATGTTCGCGCCGGATCGTGACCAGTTCTGAAGGAAGGGTGGCGGTGGCTGACGCCGTTCTCGTGCCGCCGTCCAGAAGCGCGATCTCGCCGAATGTGTCCCCTGGCTCCATGATGTTGAGAAACATTTCGCGGCCGTCAGCCGCCCCGGCGCTGATGCGAATCTTGCCGGTGACAACGGCATACAGGGCGTCCCCTGGATCGCCTTGACTGAATACGATCTCGCCGTTACGAAAGCTGCGCTGTCCGGCCAGCTCCGCGATGCGCTCCAGAGCCGGGGGCGTCAGGCCGCGAAACAGCGGGCTGCGCTGGAGCATTATTTTTCCTGCGAGCGTCGTCATTCGGGGGCTCTCTGTGGTGCGCCGGGCGAGAAAGCGTGATGATACGCCTCATGCTTCGCTGGCTGATTGTCGTCGTCGCCCTGCTGCTGGCCGGTCCGGCCGTCGGGGCAGACTCGGAATTTCGATTCAACGATGTGCGCCGCGTGGTCGTGTTTGCGGACGTACATGGCGCGTATCAGGAATTGCTCTCGGTGCTGCGCGAAACCGCGGTCATCGACGAGTCGCTGCATTGGCGGGGCGGCGATACGCATCTGGTCAGCCTGGGCGACCTGCTCGACCGCGGACCGGATTCGCGCAAGGTCCTCGACCTGCTCATGCGCCTGGAGCGTGAAGCCAGGGATGCCGGTGGAGCCGTGCACCTGGTCCTCGGCAATCACGAGGTCATGAACATCGTTGGCGACCTGCGCTATGTGAGCGAGGCCGAATACGCAGCATTTGCCGGGCTCGAAGACGGCAAGCTTCGCGACGAGGCATGGAGGCTCGTTCACGATCAGGAACCCGCTGCGATACGTGCCGAATTCGACACTGCGTTCCCGGCCGGCTATTTCGCACACCGACAGGCGTTTTCTTCAACCGGTCAGTACGGCGCGTGGCTGCTGACCAAGCCCTTGCTGCTCACAATCAATGACACCGCGTTCGTGCATGCCGGGCTCCCCGAGATAGTCGCACGGCTGGGTCTCGAAGCCACCAACCAGACGCTGCATACGGAGCTCGCCGACTACTTGCGGACGTGGGCGGCAATCGAGAAAGAGCTTGGCCTTGCCCGACCCGTGCCTTTTCTCGAGCGGCCGGACACCGTTGCCGGCAGAGGGGCTGAGCAGCAATCGCAGACACTGCTCGCGATGCAGGATGCGGAGGTCTTCACAGTCAAAGGCCCGACGTGGTTTCGCGGTCAGGCCCTGTGCTACCCGTACACCGAAGCCACCAACGTGGATGCGGCGCTTGCAAAGCTTGGAGTTTCGCGAGTGGTCACCGGGCATACCGTCTCGCCGAACGGCAGGGTGCTGAGCCGATTCGATGGGCGGGTCGTTCTGCTTGATACAGGCATGCTGCGATCGGTTTATGAGGGTTCGCCGGCAGCGCTCATTTTCGAAGAAGGCCGCTGGACCGTCGCCTACGCGGATCGACCCGGACAGCGTCTGCAGCCTGAGGTGCTTCCGCGCGCCGTCGGTCCGCGTCCCAAGGGCCTCGATGACGATGCTCTGGAGCAGTGGCTCGAGCAGGCCGAAGTGGTCAACATCGAGGAGCTCGACACCGGCATCACCAATCCGCGCCGCGTCAGTTTGCGCAAGGACGGTGTGGAGTTACGAGCCGTCTTCAAGCAGCTCTCAACGGATTTCGGCATTGCCGATCACACGCGGGCGTTGAACGAATCCGACCGGTTCGAGTACGAACTGGCAGCTTACAAGCTCGATCGCCTGCTCGGGCTCGACATGGTGCCGGTAACGGTTCCACGAACCATCAAAGGCAATCGGGGAATTCTGCAGTTCTGGGTCGACGACTCGATCAACCTGCGCAAGATGCTCGAGCAGAAGTTGAAGCCCACGGGCTGGTGCGAATTGGCGCCGCAGTACAACCTGATGAACATTTTCGACTTCCTGATCGGCAACACGGATCGCACGCAGGAGAATGCGCTCTTCACGAAGGACTGGATGCTCGTGCTGATCGACCACACGCGGGCATTCGCGTTGTATCAGAAGAAGCTGGCGCTGCTGTACCAAGCGGAGATCCAGGTGCCGCCGGCGCTCGCCGAACGCCTGAAGACCCTGAATCGCGAGATGCTGCGTGAGGAACTCGGCCCCTGGCTGCAGCGACGGCAGATCGATGCGCTGCTGAAGCGCCGCGACCTGCTACTGAGCGAGTACCGCGCCCGGTCCGGTGGCGGGGAGGGCGCCGCGCCCTGACGATTCACGCGGCACTCCGAAGCGACGCGAGTACTCGCGCCCGACCAGCCACGCGACCAGTGTCATCGTGGCGCTGAGGATGATGATCAGCCAGACGAACTCCAGCCGCGCATCATTGAGCAGTCTCAGGCCGACGATGACCGAGAGCGTCGAGAGCAGGTCGCCCACCCGAAAGAAAAGCGTGTCGATGGCCGTCTTGGCCTGATATTTCTCGTCGCGACTCGTCGGGAGCAGCAGCGCGCAGCGGGTCGTGTTCAGGAGCGAGTAGTCGAGGCTCTTGTGCATGACCAGCACCGACTCGAGCATCGCGAATACCGGCACGATTCCGATGAGCAGATAGCCGGCCAGAAATGCGATCGGTGTGACCATCAGGGCGCGCGCGAGTCCGGCCATGTGGATGATTCGCGAGACCAGCAGCAACTGGACGAGCAGTCCTACCAGGGTGATCGTAGACCAATAGTTGCCCATGAACCGCCCGATAAACGCTGCCTGGGCCTCAGGCGCCTGCTGACGCGCGACCTCGACAAGCCAGTTGGACAGCACGTAGTCGCCGGTGGAACCAATCCAGTTGAGCAGCACGACCAGCGCGGCGATACCGACGAGGTAACGACTGCGACCGATGACCGCGAACCCACCGAGCCATCGCACGGCTTGTCCCGGCTCGCGTCCGGCCCCTTGCTCGTCAACCGCCTGCGCGCTACGCGAAGCCGTGGGTACGCAGTCGCGCGCCGGTTGACTGAGGATGGTGGCTCCGAGCAGAACCGCGGCAGACGCGAGCATGAGACCGTAAGGCCCAAACGTCTCGAACCCAACCGATGCGAGACGCGAGCCGATCCAGGCGCCACCGGATACACCGACGGCGATGACACTGAACAGCCGCTGACCGCTCTTGACACTGAACAGATCCGTGGCGAAGGCCCAGAACTGCGTCACTGTCATCACGCTGAATATGCTGCCCCAGACGAAGAACAGAAAGCCGAACCGCCAACCGGCCTGTCCGAGCAGGAAAAACACGACCAGGTTCAGCGCGAAGAAGGCGTTGACACACTGAAATACACGGCCGGTGGCCACGCGGCGAACCAGCAGGCCGTAGGCGGGGATGATGATGATCAGGAGCAATGCCTGCACGCCGACGGCGTAGCTCCTGAGTTCGGCATTGCCTTCCGTCAGTATCAACGCCTCACGCACCGGGCGGATCAGGTAGTAGGCCACCATGAGCAGCAAGGCTTGGAGGCCCAGAACGGCGATACAGCGACCTTCTCCTGCCTGCACCTTGGTGAACAGGGAAAGGAACCGCTCGAAGCCGCTCAGTTGCCTTTCATTGTTCATCGAGACCCCCCAGGTCGTGCCACGGAGACAGCGAGCTCCATTGATGTTGTGACGAGACTAGCGACGCGGCCTGGGGAGATCTGTCATGCGCTTGACACTGGGCGTGCGCTAATGGCCGAGCGGGGCGGCGTATGGGATAGTCCCGCAACTGCCGGGCGCAAAAAAACGCCCGGCCGTATCGGGGCCGGGCGCTGGAAGTGCACATGCGTCAGACTCTGCGGATCAGCGGCGCGTCATTTCGGGTGTCGAGAACGGCTGCAGTCACGGGCTTGGCTGACTCACTAAAGCTCTGCTGCAGTGCCGCAGGATTCAAGGACTCAATCACCGTGGTCATCAGCAAGGCGGTCGTTGCGATTGCGGCCAGGCCAGAGACGACGGTCCTGACTCGCGGGGACATTTCGATGTTCATGATTGCGCTCCTGGTGGAAGTGTTTCGATGCGGGAGTGATCCTGAGGGAAAGCGCTCCGTCCTTCTGTCATCCACCTGACACAAGCGTGAAGATGAAATCCAGGTTGTTCACCGTGGCGGCAGGCATCGCAGTCGGTGCGGTTTGCGCCTCGCTGCTTGCATTTCCGCAGGTCCGCAATCTGGAGCAGGAAGTCGGGCTGGGCTGGCTGTTCAAGTTGCGCGGCCCGGCAGAACCGCCCGATCAGGTGGTGCTGGTCCTGATCAATCAGGAGGCGGCTTCCAACATCTCTCTACCGCGGGACGCTGAAGAGTTTCATCGCTGCAGGGATCTGCGTGTCGGCGTTCCACCGCCCACGCATCAGAGCCTGCCTTCAATGCCTTCACGCTGGCCGCGATGCGTGCACGCGCAGCTCGTGGACAAGCTCGCGGCAGCGGGGGCAGGGCTGATCGCGTTTGATGTTCTGTTTCGTCAGCGACCGCCGCTGCCAGGAGTCAGTGGGGATCTCAATGCCTGGCAGGACGAAGTGCTGGCAAAGGCTCTCGCCTCGGCTGGCCGTGTGCTCATCGCGCAAAAGGTCGAGGTCATTGGCGGTCAGGAGACATTTTCAGAACTCAGCCCGGTGCTTGCCGATGCGGCGCTCGGGTCGGCACCGTTCCCATTGATTGCCGAGTCGGGGCGCAGAGCCGATCGATTCATGACATTCAAGGAGTCCGGTCTGGTCACGCCGACGCTTCCCGCGATCGCCTTGCAGGCTTACGTCATCGATGCGTATCCGCTGCTTGCGGAGCTGCTGGCGCGGAATGCGGGTGAGACGGCGATGTTGTTACCGAAGACGGCGGAGGAACTTGAGGCGAACCGGCATCTGCAGGCAACTTCGCTCCTGATCCGCGAGCTATTGCGTAACGACCCGGAAGCTGTTCGGCGGGTCCGCGCAGAAGTGTACAAGCCGGGCTCGCTGTCCGCTGCCGCGACCACGACCGGGCAGCTCCGCTCGCTGGTTGCCCTTTACACGGGAGACGGCACGAGACTCCTGAACCTGTACGGGCCGGCAGGCACCGTGCCCGCCGTCAGCTACGACCAGGTGCTGGCGCTTTCGCCGGAAGCAATGTCTTCCCGTTTTCGCGGTCGGGCAGTTTTCGTGGGATTTGCGGAAACGCTGCAGACCGAACAGGTCGAGCATTTTGCGACTGCATTTTCCTCGGGCGAAAGCCCTGATCTCAGTGGCGTCGAGATCGCGGCCACGGCGTTCTCCAATCTGCTCACGGACCGGACGATCCGCGAACTGCCACAGCAGCACTGGCTGGTTCTGACATTCCTGGCCGGGCTGCTGTCATATCTCGTTTGCGCGCAATGGCGGAACAGGCTGGCGCTCGCCATCATGGTCGTTGCGATCTGCGCGTACGCGGGAGCCGCGCTGTATCTGTTCGCCAATGTTGATGTATGGGTGCCGGTCGTGATGCCGATGCTCGTTGCCGCACCGGCCGGCATGCTCACCGCGTTTTCGTGGAAATACTGGACGGTGCACAAGCAACGCGCGCAGCTGCGTCATGCATTCACCTACTTTGTTCCGGGTGAAGTCGTGAGCATGCTCGAGCGCAATGCGGGGCAAATCGGCGGCTCACAGGAGTCGCTGGAATGCGCCTGCGTGGCAACCGATGCCGCAAACTTCACGCCGCTCGCAGAAACAATGACACCCGAGAAACTCACGGAATTCCTGAACGGCTACTTCGAAACGCTGTTCGGGCGGGTGGCGGATCACGGCGGCTTCGTCTCGGATATCGTCGGCGATGCGATGCTGGCGATCTGGCCGCATCGCTCGGCGGACACGCACCTGCACGTGCTGCAGGCCCTGTTGGAAATGCGCGACGCGGCCCAGAAGTTCAATGAGCGCCTCGCGGGCAACCGTTTGATGACGCGATTTGGCGTGGACTGGGGACGAGTGGCGCTGACCACCGTTGGAGCCCACGCGCACTACGAGTACCGCGCCGTTGGCGACGCGGTCAACACCGCGGCGCGGATCCAGGAATTCAACAAGAAGCTGGGCACGCGGGTTCTGCTGTCGCATCCCGCCATTGGAGATGCCGCAGACAAGTTCCTGTTGCGCGATCTGGGTCATTTCCTGTTGCGGGGCAAGAGCAACGCCGTACGCCTCTATGAATTGCTGGATACCAAAGCGCAGGCCACCGGCGAACAACTCA
>Ga0315271_10003140_pt1 | contig 10441 bp, 12 predicted proteins | sample C3_top_MG_FD_204664 | JGI IMG/M metagenome (GOLD analysis project Ga0315271, IMG submission 204664) | Sediment microbial communities from Yellowstone Lake, YNP, Wyoming, USA - C3_top | ecosystem: Environmental > Aquatic > Freshwater > Lake > Sediment | place: USA: Wyoming | collected 2017-08-01
CGATGGAGATCGAATCGGCGCTCGTCAGTTGCACCGAACTGGTCGCCGAGGCAGCGGTGGTCGGCCGGCCGGACGAAACCACCGGCGAGGCGATCTGCGCCTTCGTGGTCCTGAAGCGCGCCCGGCCTACCGGGGACGAGGCCCGGCGCATCGCGACCGAGCTGCGCAACTGGGTGGCCAAGGAGATCGGCCCGATCGCCAAGCCCAAGGACATCCGCTTCGGCGACAACCTGCCCAAGACGCGCAGCGGCAAGATCATGCGCCGCCTGCTGCGATCGATCGCCAAGGGCGAGACCATCACGCAGGACACCTCGACGCTGGAGAACCCGGCGATTCTCGAGCAGTTGGCCCAGAGCTTGTAAACCGCGTGTGCCGGCACCGCGTTGGCGATACGATCAAGGCCTGATCGTCGCTCCACGGGAGGTGCCATGCGCCCCACGATCCGCGCCATCGCGGCTGCGATGGCTTTGATGCTTGTATCCGCCGCGGCGCATGCCTCCGGCACCGTGCGGGTGTCATTCGTGCAACCGGAAAGGTTCGTCGATGCCGAAGACGTGCGCCGTGACAGTACCGACAACCTGCGCCGGCTCAAGAGCTATCTCGAAGAACAGGCCAGCCGCCACCTCAGCGACGGCCAGGCCCTGAGCATCGAGGTACTCGACGTCGACCTGGCCGGTGAAGTCCGGTTCGACCGCCGCCGCATGGACGACGTGCGCGTACTCCGCGGCATGGCCGACTGGCCGCGCATCACGCTGCGCTACACGCTGGAGACGGTTGGCGAGCCGGTGCGGCGTGTCGAGCAGACCGTCTACGACATGGCCTACCTTCAGCGCCTGAACCGCTACGCCGGCGACGAGCCTCTGCGCTACGAAAAGCACATGCTCGACGAGTGGTTCGACGCGCAGTTCGGCAGCGTCGCGGCCAAGTAGGCCGCCGCGCAGTTCAAGCGATCACATAGGCCGCCGCGGCGGTGGCGATCAGCGTGCCCTGATCGCTGGCCAAGCGCATCTGCGTCGAGCCGATACGCCCGCCCAGGCGTGTGACCGACGCGGTGGCGGTGAACGACGAGCCGATGCCCGGGCGCAGGAAGTCCACCCGCAGGTCGATGGTGCTCATCCTGGCGAACCGGTGCATGACCTGCTCTGTCGTTTCGTCGGCATGCTTCTCGCCGATCGCCACCATCAAGGCAAGACCCCCCATCGCGTCCAGCGTTGCCGAGATCACGCCACCGTGCAGTCGGCCGTAGAGGTAGTGGCCGACCAGCTCGGGCCGCATTGCCAGGCGGATGCGCGGCTCGGGTGCGGTCGCCGATTCGATCTCCAGTCCGAGCAGCTGGTTGAAGGTGATGCGGCGCTGGAACAGGTCGGCCAGCGCCGCGTCGAGGCGGGCCTGTTCTTCAGCGTTGCGGCGCGGGGCAGGGGTATGCACGGTCATGCAGCGATCGTAGCGGGCGCGAGCCCGGCAGCAGGCCGCAATCTGCGCCACACTCGCCGCATGAGCGCCCCGACCGGCCCCGAACGCCACGACCGCCTCGACGCGCTGCGCGGGGTGGCCATCGTCTGGATGGCCTTGTTCCACTTCTGCTTCGACCTGAACCACTTCGGGCTGCTCGATCCGAGGCAGAACTTCTACGCTGATCCGCTCTGGACCCAGCAGCGCGCCGCCATCGTCAGCTTGTTCGTGTTCACCGCGGGGCTGGCGCAGGCCGTGGCGCTCGACGCGGGCCAGCGATGGACACGCTTCTGGCGGCGCTGGGCCCAGATCGCAGGCTGTGCGGTCCTGGTCTCGGCGGGCTCGGCGCTGATGTTCCCTCGCAGCTGGATCAGCTTCGGCATCCTGCATGGCATCGCCCTGATGCTGATACTGACGCGGTGGGCTGCGCCGCTGCGCGGCTGGCTGTGGCCGCTCGGCCTGCTGCTGCTGCTTCTGCCGCATTGGCTGCAGCACCCCTGGTTCGACAGCCGCTGGACGTACTGGATCGGCCTGGTCACCCGAAAGCCCGTAACGGAGGACTTCGCGCCGCTGCTGCCCTGGCTGGGTGTGATGCTCTGGGGTCTGGCCGGCGGGCAGTGGCTGCTGGCGCATCGGCGCGGCGTCGTCGCCGGGCGCGTGCCGGCCGCCCTGCGGCCACTGTCGGTGCTCGGCCGTTGGTCACTCGGCTTCTACATGGTCCATCAGCCCGTGCTGATCGGCGCCCTGCTGGCTTGGCGTTGGGCCGTCGCATAGCCGGCAGTGAATTGATTGCGGCCGTGCGCGCGCCGCGGCGCGGCTACCATTGCATCATGCGACGCGCGCCTGCACCCACCCGCCCGTGAGCGCGTCGTGCCACCCCGCGCGCGATACCGCAGTTGCGCGCCACGCGCGGCCTGAGCGATGAGCGGCCGCATCCTGTTCGGTTTTCACGCCGTGACCGTGCGCTTGAAGACGGCGCCCGAATCGGTGCTCGAGATCCACCTCGACAGCCATCGCCGCGACACGCGCATGCGCCAGTTCGCCGAGCGCGCTCGCGAGGTCGGCGCCAAGCTGGTCGACAGCAGCGATGCGCAACTCACGCAATTGGCCGGCACCGCGAGGCACCAGGGCGTAGTGGCGCGCGTCAATCCACTGGCGCTGCGCCACTCGCTGGACGATGTGCTCGATGCGGTGACGGGCTCGCCGCTGGTGCTGGTGCTCGACGGCGTGACCGACCCGCACAACCTGGGTGCCTGCCTGCGCGTGGCCGACGGCGCCGGGGCCCATGCCGTGGTCGCACCGAAGGACCATGCGGTGGGCTTGAATTCGACGGTGGCCAAGGTCGCCAGCGGCGCGGCCGAGACCGTGCCGTACCTGATGGTCACCAACCTTGCCCGCTCGCTGAACGAGATGAAGGAGCGCGACATCCGCATCGTCGGCACCAGCGACGATGCCCAGCGCACGCTCTACGAGCTGGATCTCAGCGGCCCGGTGGCGCTGGTGCTCGGCGCCGAAGGCGGCGGTCTGCGCCAATTGACGCGCAAGACTTGCGACGAGCTGGTGCGCATCCCGATGGCCGGTGCGGTCGAGAGCTTGAACGTGTCAGTCGCCGCCGGCGTATGCCTGTACGAAGCGCTGCGCCAGCGGCGACCGCCATCGGCTCGATGACGTGTCGCTCAGACCCAGCCGAGCGCGCCCGCCGCGGCCCCGCCCGCGATCAGCCAAACCGGGTTGACCTTCGTCTTCAGCGACAAGCCGAGTGTCGCCGCGACCAGCAACCACGCCGCGGGCAGGCGCACCAGTGGCAATGCCAGTAGCCCACCGCTGGTGAGTAGCAAGGCGATGGTGATGGGAGCCATGCCGGCGACGAAGGCACGCACACCGCGCTGCTCGCGCCGGCTGCTGCCCCAGCGCGACACGGCCAGTGCCAGCGTCGTGCTCGGAATCAACATGCCGGACAGGGCGACCAGCGCGCCGCCGAGTCCGGCCACCGCGTAGCCGATCACCGGAACGAACAGCAGGTTCGGGCCGGGTGCCGCCTGGGCCAGGGCGACAGCGGCGCTGAACTGGCTGTCGTCGAGCCAGTGGCGCTCGTCGACGATATAGCGGTGGATGTCGGGTGCAGTCGCCAGTGCGCCGCCGATGGCCAGCATCGACATCGACAGGAAATGCGCGAACAATGCCCAGCCGTCGGGTCCGGCGAGCGTCATGCGGGTGCCCCGCGTGCGGCCTGCGCTCGCGCGGCCCTCATGCGCCGCTCCCCAACCGGCGCCAGGCGACCCAGACCGCAACGCTGCCGATTCCGAGCACCGCGTAGGCCATCGGCCAGCGCAGACCGCCGACGCTGGCCAACGTCGCCAGCAGTACCAGCGCGCTGGGCACGCGGCCGAGCGGGTTGTGAGCCAATGTGGGCAACAGCTTGCAGGCCGTGGCAATGATCAAGCCCGCGGCGACCGCACCCATGCCGCGCAACACGCCAGCCACATGCGGTTCCGTCGCGAACTGCCCGTACAGGGCGGCGAGCCCGAGCACGATGACCAGTGGCAATGCAAGCAGGCCGGCGAGCGCGGCAAAGGCACCGCGCCAGCCAAAGTAGCGGTCGCCGATGATCAGGGCCATGTTGACCACGTTGGGCCCGGGCAGGATCTGCCCGATCGACAAGGTTTCAGTGAACTGCTCGCGCGTCAACCACTGCCGGCGCTCGACCAGTTCACGCTGTGCCACCGGCAGGACACCGCCGAAACCCTGCAGCGCCAGGACGCTGAAGGCGCGCAGCAAGTCGGTGGGCGAGCGCGGCGCGGGCCGCAGGGCGGAGACCGCCGGGCTCAAGCCAGCGTCCTTGCCAACGGTGCGCGGCGCGCCCGGCGCGGGCCTACGCGCTCGGCAGCGCGGGTTGCGTTCAACGCAGCACCTTCAGCGCATCGGGGTTGACGATATTGGTCGGGCTCTGGTTGATGAAGTTGACGACGTTGTCGAACGCCGCGCCGAAGTACAGCTCGTAGTTTTCCTGCTCGACATAGCCCAGGTGCGGTGTACAGATGGCGTTTTCCAACCGCAGCAATGGGTGGCCCTGCAGGATCGGCTCGGTCTCGAAGGTGTCGACCGCGGCCATGCCGGGGTGTCCGCGATGCAGCCCCGTGACCAACGCGCCTTCGACGACCAACTCCGCGCGCGCGGTGTTCACGAACAGCGCGGTTTGCTTCATGCGCGCAAGGTCGTCTGCCGTCACCAACCCGCGAGTGGCCGGCACCAACCGCAGGTGCAGCGACAGCACGTCGCTGGTTTCGAAGAAAGCCTCGCGCGTCGGTGCAGGCATGAAACCGTCGGCGCTGGCCTTTTCGCGCGACGTATCGCTGCCCCACACACTCACGTTCATGCCAAAGGCACGGCCGTAGCCGGCCACGCGCTGGCCGATCTTGCCGTAGCCCCATAGACCCAAGGTCTTGCCCTCGAGCTGCATGCCGATGCCGAAGTTGGGGGGCATCGCGGCGGATTTCAGGCCCGACTGCTGCCACGCACCGTGCTTGAGGTTGCCGATGTACTGTGGCAGCCGGCGCATGGCCGTCATGATCAGGGCCCAGGTCAGCTCGGCCGGTGCGACCGGCGAACCCACGCCTTCGGCCACCGCGATGCCCAGCCGCGTGCAGGCTTCGACGTCGATGTGCGGGCCGACCCGCCCGGTCTGCGCGATCAGCCGCAGCTTGGGTAGTTTTTCCAGCAACTGGCGCGGGAAGACCGTGCGTTCGCGAATAAGCACCAGCACGTCGGCGTCGCGCAACCGGATCGACAACTGGCCGATGCCCTTTACCGTGTTGGTAAAGACCTTTGCGTTGAGGCGGTCCAGCTTGGACGCGCAGCGCAGCTTGCGCACGGCGTCTTGGTAGTCGTCGAGGATGATGATGTTCATGGCGCGGCTCGCACACGCGATTCTGCCTTGCGCGCTACGATGTGGGACGCTTTCACAAGGAGACACACATGTCCATCACGATGCATTCGGCCAGCGCACCGGTGTTTATTCGCATGTTTTCCAACTTGCTGGTCTGGCTCGACAAGGCGCAGGCGCATGCCGAGGTGCGCAAGTTCGACGCCAACAACTACGTCGGCCTGCGCCTGGCGCCCGACATGCTGCCGTTTGCGCGCCAGATCCAGATCGCCAGCGACGGCGCCAAGGGTTGCATGGCGCGACTGGCCGGTGTCGAGGTTCCGAAGTGGGAAGACAACGAGCTCACGCTGGCCGACCTGCGCGCACGGGTGCAAAAGACGATCGACTATGTCAAGTCGTTCAGTGCCGCGCAGATCGACGGCAGCGAGGACCGCGACATCACGATCCCGACGCGCGGCGGCGAACTGAAGTTCAGCGGCGAGGCCTATCTGAAGCACTACGCGATGCCGAACTTCTACTTTCACACCACCACCGCTTACGCATTGTTGCGTCACGCCGGGGTCGAGATCGGCAAGAGCGACTACCTGGGCGGGCGCTGAAGCGGCCCGCGCCACGGCTGGCAAGCGTCAGACGCTGCCGTACAACACCTTGCGTTGTGCCGTGTAGGCCCACCACGGCGCGGCGTGGGCGCCGCGCATGAACTCGGTGACGGCCATGAAGGTGTCGAGTACGCAGGGGTCCTGGCGCTGACCGGTGGCCGCGCACAAGGACTGGTAGAGCACAAAGGGGTCGCGGCCGCGCAGGTCGCGCGGGGTGTGCACACCGATCAGGCGCAGGTCGGCGGCCAGCGCCGGGCCCACGTTGGGCAATTGCTCGAGTGCCTGACAGGCGCCAGCGTGCGGGGCCTTGGGTTGCTTGATGCGCATACGACTGGCGCGGGCTGCCTGTGCCACGATCACATCATCATGTTGTTGCGGATCAGCCCGACCGCCAGCCCTTCGAGCTCGAACTGGGTCTCGCCCGGGGCAACGATGATGGTCTGGAAATCGGGGTTCTCCGGGATCAGCTCGATGCCGTGGCGGCCGCGCTTGAAGCGCTTGACGGTGACTTCGTCGCCCAGCCGCGCAACGACGATCTGGCCGTTCTTGGCCTCCTTGGACTTTTGCACCGCGAGCAGGTCGCCGTCCATGATGCCGACGCCCTGCATGCTCATGCCCCGCACCTTGAGCAGGTAGTCGGGCCGGCGCGCGAACATGCTGGCTTCGACGATGTAGGTCTGGTCGATGTGCTCCTGGGCCAGGATCGGGCTGCCGGCGGCCACGCGGCCGACCAGCGGCAGCGACAGTTGCGCCAGGCCTGGCAGGCTGAATTGCTTGCCGCGGGCCTCGTTCACCAGGCGCAGCGTGTCGGCGCGCAAGCGGATGCCGCGCGAGGTACCGCCCACCAGTTCGATCACGCCCTTGCGCGCCAGGGCTTGAAGGTGCTCCTCGGCCGCGTTGGGCGAGCGAAAGCCGAGCTCGGCGGCGATCTCGGCGCGGGTCGGCGGGGCGCCGGTGCGCTCGATCGCGCTCTGCACGAGATCGAGGATTTGCTGCTGGCGGTCGGTAAGCTTGGGGCGTTCTTCCATCGGGGCCACCGTTCGAGTCAAAGCTGGTCGTTTGTCCAGTGGCTGTATTTTTATCCAGATCGCGCACCAATGCAATCCAAAATCGTCATTCTGGGCACCGGCGGCACGATCGCCGGCACGGCCGTCAGCCCCGCCGATGCCGTCGGCTATACGGCGGCACAGCTCGGCGTGGCGCAATTGCTGGCTGCCGTGCCGTCGCTGGCACAGGCTCCGATCGAGTGCGAGCAGGTGGCCCAGCTCGACAGCAAGGACATGGACTTCGCCACCTGGCAGCGCCTGGCGCAACGCGTGGCGCAGCACCTGGCGCGTGCCGAGGTCGCCGGCGTCGTCGTCACCCATGGCACCGACACCCTCGAGGAAACGGCCTACTTCCTGCACCGCGTGCTGGCGCCGTCCAAACCGCTGGTGCTGACCGCCGCGATGCGCCCCGCGACGTCGCTGCAGGCCGACGGGCCGCAAAACCTGCTCGACGCGGTAACGCTGGCGCGCGATGGGCAGGTGGGCGGCGTCAGCGTTGTGATGGCCGGGTGCGCCTGGGCCGCCGCCGACGTGCGCAAGCGCCACACCTATCGGCTCGACGCATTCGGGGGCGGCGATGCCGGGCCGCTGGCAGTGATCGAGGAGGGGCGTGTGCGGGCACTTTGCGTGGCGCACCGCGCAGGCCCGGGTCTCGGCCTCGATGTGATCGCGCGCGACTGCGCTGCATGGCCGCGCGTCGAGACCGTGCTCAATTACGCCGGTGCGACAGGAGGCTTGGTCGATGCCCTGGTGGCGCAGGGCGTCGGCGGTCTGGTCGCAGCCGGTACCGGCAACGGCACACTCAGCGCCGCGCTGGAAAGCGCATTGCGGCGCGCCGCGCGGGCCGGCGTGCGGGTGCTGCGCGCCAGCCGTTGCGCCGATGGCCCGGTGCTCGGGGGCGACGCGGGCGAGTTGCCCTCGGCCGGGGCCATGTCGGCGGTGCAGGCGCGCGTCGAGCTGCTGCTGCAACTGCTCGCGCGCTGACTCGAGCCGACCGTCACCCGCACGCGGCCGCACTGCATGACCGAATCCGACGCTCGCCAGGTACTGCTCGTGCGGGCCGTGGAAACCGCACCTGCGCGTGATGCAGCGGCGCTCTGGCGCGACGAGGATGCCGCATGGGCCGGCGCCGAAGCGCGGCGGCGCGTCGGCGAACTGGCCAGCGCCGAGACCTACCTCGCCGCGCGCGCCGATCTCGCGCTGCAACGCCTGGCCGAGCGCGATGCGGCGTGGCGCAGCGACCCTTTGCGGCCGAGGCCGGGCGCATTGGCCATAGTGTTGGTGTTGACGGGCCTCGCGCTCGCCGCGGTAATCGTCGGCAACGTGCTCGGCCCTGAGCGGCGCATCAACCTGCTGGCGCCGCCGGTGCTGGGTTTGCTGGCGTGGAACCTGTTGGTCTATGTCGCGCTCGCCATCGGTGCCCTGCGTCGATGGCGCGAGCCCGCCGTCGTGAACCATGTGACGGGCTCAGGCTGGGACGGCGTCGTGCGGCGCATTTCGGCGGCGGTGGCTGCGCGCGCCTGCGCTGCACCGATGGCGGCGGTGCGGGCCCGCCACGCGGCCGACTGGGCGCAGGCCAGCGCCTCGTTGCAGGCGCAGCGCATGGCCGCCGGCCTGCATGGCGCGGCGGCCTTGTTGGCGCTGGGCGTCGTGCTGTCGATGTACCTGTTCGGCCTGGCCTTGGACTTTCGCGCCGGCTGGGACAGCACCTGGCTCGATGCGTCGCAGGTGCAGCGCTTGCTGCAAACGGCGTTCGGCGCAGCGGCCGCGCTCGGCGGCATCGACTTGCCCGATGCGTCGGCGCTGGCGCGGCTGCGCTGGGCCGAAGGCAGCGCCGGCGAGAGCGCGGCGCGCTGGATCCACCTGTACGCGCTGACGCTTGCCGGCGTGGTGATCGTGCCACGCGTCTTATTGGCGACGATGGCCTGGATGCGTGCGCGCCGCGCGGCGCGGCAGATCGCGCTGCCGCTGGACGCGCCGTACTTCAAACGGCTGCTGCGCGAGCGGCCGGCGCAACCCTGGCCGGTGACGGTGCTGCCCTACAGCTACCGGCTCGGTGCCGAGCAACAGGCCGCGCTGGGGCCTGCCCTGGCCGCCGTACTGGGGGCCGGCGCCCAGGCGCGGCTGGTTGCGTCGCTGCCGCTCGGCGCCGAAGACGAACTGGCGCGCCACCTGCCCGCCGACCTCACCGACAGCGTCGCGCTGCTGTTCGCGGCCACAGCCACCCCCGAGCGCGAAACGCATGGTGCGTTCGTGCAGGCGATGGCCGCGTGGCGGCCCGCGGCGCCGCCGTCGGCGTTGCGACCGTCGTCCCTGTCGGTGCTGGTCGACGAGTCGGGCCTGCGCCGCCAGTTCGGTGCGGCCGGCGACGCGGCGTTGCGCCTGCACCAGCGCCGCGAAGCCTGGCAACGCATGCTGCAGGCCTTGTCGCTGCCGGCGCCGCACTTCGTCGATTTGGGCGGCGACCGCACGGAATGAGCGGCGCACCATCGCCGGCCATCGCCGGCCCGCAAACCCTTTCGCTGAGCCTCGTGTCGCACACCAACGTGGGCAAGACCACGCTGGCGCGCACCCTGCTCGCGCGCGACATCGGCGAAGTACGCGACGAGGCCCACGTGACCGAGAGCGTCGAATCGCAGTTGTGGGTTGAATCGCCGGCGGGCGACCGCCTGCTGCTGTGGGACACGCCGGGCTTCGGCGACAGCCTGCGCCTGGCGCGCCGGCTGGCCCTGGCCGGCAACCCGCTTGGCTGGTTTCTGAGCGAAGTCTGGGACCGCTGGCGCGACCGCGCTTTCTGGTCGACCCAGCGCGCGCTGCGCCACGTGCTCGAGCAGGCCGACGTGGTGCTGTACCTGGTCAATGCCGCCGAGGCCCCCGAGGACGCCGGCTACCTCGATGCGGAGTTGCAGGTGCTCGGCCTGATCGGCAAACCGGTGCTGGCGCTGTTGAACCAGCTCGGCCCGGCGGGCGCGGCCGCCAACGCCGAGGCAGAAGACTCGCTGGCCGCGCGCTGGCAGCAGCGCCTGGCCGCCGCGCCCGGCGTGCAGGCGGTGTTGCCACTCGACGCCTTCTCGCGCTGCTGGGTCCAGGAGAGCGTGCTGTGGCGCGCGGTAGCCCATGCCATGCCGGCCTCCAAGCGCGCCGCGTTCGCGCGCCTGCAAACGGCCTGGCAGCAGCGGCAGGCGGCGATCTGGCGCACCGCCATGGCCGAGCTGGCGCGCCGCATGGCGCGCGCGGCGCTCGATGTCGAGGCGCTCGAAGCCGACGGCTGGCGCGGCCCGCTGCGCACGGTCGGCAACGCATTGGGCAAGCTGCTCGGCCTGGCTGGCGACGCCGCCGACTCGGCGCGCGCTCGCGCGATGGCGGCGCTGGCCGAACGCCTCGACAGCGACCTGCGCCAGTCGACCGACACCCTGATCGCGTTGCACGGCCTGGACGGTCGCGCCGGCGGCGAAGTGCTG
>Ga0315271_10003141_pt1 | contig 10440 bp, 7 predicted proteins | sample C3_top_MG_FD_204664 | JGI IMG/M metagenome (GOLD analysis project Ga0315271, IMG submission 204664) | Sediment microbial communities from Yellowstone Lake, YNP, Wyoming, USA - C3_top | ecosystem: Environmental > Aquatic > Freshwater > Lake > Sediment | place: USA: Wyoming | collected 2017-08-01
AAGTCGAAGCCCACGATGTCGGCGGCCAGCGTCTGCACCGCGCGCAGCGCTTCGACCGCCTCGAAGCTGTCGGGGCCGAAATGCTCCGGGCTGCCGACCCCCGGGGCGGATGCGGCATCGACGAAATCGATGTCGTAGGTCACGTAGACCTTGTGTCCCTTGAGCCGTTCGAGGCGGGCCGCCACCTGGTTCCTCACGTCGGCGCCCATTGCCTTGAGGTGGCGCGACGTGATGAGCTCGAACCCGTTGTCACGGACGAACTCGATCTCGCCCCTGTGATAGTGCTTGCGAATGCCGATCTGCACCGTCTTGTCGCCATGGATCAGCTTTTCCTCGACCGCGCGGCGAAAAACGCTGCCGTAATGGTACGGCGAGCCGAACTGCGTGTCCGACACGTCGCAGTGGGCATCGAAGTGCACCAGCGCGAGCTGCCCGTGCTTTGCATGCATCGCGCGCAGCAGCGGCAGCGTGACCGAGTGATCGCCGCCGATCGAGATCGGAACGATTCCGCGGTCGAGCAATGACTTACATCCCCGCTCGATGGACCGATAGGTGTCGGTGATCGAGAACGGCGACACGAGCATGTCGCCGCAATCGGCGAGGTTGTGAATGTCGTAGGGGCGGACATCGAGCTCCGAGTTGTAACCGTTCACGCGGAAGCTCGCCTCGCGCACGCCGCGCGGCCCGAACTGCGAGCCGCCGGTACGCGAACTGCCGCCGTCGAACGGAATGCCGACGAAGCCGACCGTCGGCTCGACCACGTCCTTGAGCAACGGTGCCTTGAGGAACGTGGCGATCCCGCAGAAGCGCCGGCTGTCGTCGGCCGCGATCAGGTGCCCTTCGTCGTAACCGCCGGATGCGCCGAGGATACCGGTCACATAGTTGGCGGGGAGTTCTACCTTGCTCGAGGCCATGCGATCGATCTCCAGTGCGTTGCGTGCGTTGTGCCCGACCTGCCGGCGGCCTTCAGAGCTGGCGGGCGTCGGGCTTCAGCCCAGGCTGCCGGTAAACGTAGAGCCCGCTGCCAAGAATGATGCCCGCCCCCAGCAACGTCGCGAGCCCCGGAACATCCCCGAAGATCAACCACCCCAACGCCGTCGCCCACAACAGGTAGACATAGAGGAACGGCGACAGCGTCGCGGCGGGGACGATCTGAAATGCGCGGATCAGGAAAAAGTGCCCGAGCGTGCCGAGAACGCCGATCGCAACCAGGCCCGACAGCAGCGGCAAGGTCAGCGGCGCCCAGAAGAACGGAACGACCACCGACAGCCCGATCCCGCCCACGAGGGCGACGAAATACAGCGTGTTGGCCGGGTCCTCGGAACGGGCAAGCAGCCGCGTCGTGACGTGGTACAGCGCGGAACACGTGGCCGAGACCAGCGGCAGCAACGCCGCCCAGCCCATCACGCCGGACCCGGGCTGCACCACCAGCAGCACGCCGGCAAAGCCGGTGGCGACCGCGATCCAGCGGCGGGCGCCGACGACCTCGCCGAGGATGATGCCCGAAAGCACGGTGATCAGCAGCGGCGTGGTGAACGCAATCGCGTTCACCTCGGCCAGCGACATCGTCGCCAGCGCGCCGAAGAACAACGCGGACGACGTGAGCAGCATGCCGACGCGAAATAGGTGCAGCGGCAGCTTGCCGGTGCGCAGCCGCAGCAGCGACCGGCGCGGCGAGATGACCACGAACAGGAGGATCGCCGAGGTGGCGTAACGACCCCAGGTAATCTGCAGCGTGGGAAGCGACGGGCTCATCAGCTTCACGATGGCATCCATGACCGCGACCAGGGCGGTGCCGACCAGCAGCAGCAACAACCCGCGCATGCGGTGCGATCGCGGCCATCCCCGCAGCCACCGCCGGTCGCGCCGGGTCCCGCTGCGCGGTACCAGCAACCCGGGGTGCTCGTGCAACCGTTCATCCGTCGGGCCCGGCGCCGTCATTGTGGCGCCGCGGGCGAGCGCCAAGCCGCATCGCCGGAACGATCGCCGGGCGGCGATCCCGCGCCATCCGCCGCGCGGACCGGCAGCACCGGCGGCATCGCTTCGAGTTCGGCGAGCGGCAGATGACATGCAATCCGGTGGCCCGCCGCGGCCTGCACGATCGGCGGCGGCGTTTCCTCGCAGATCCTGCCCAGCGTGCGCGGGCAGCGATGGTGATAGACGCAGCCGCCCGCCGGTCCCTTGCCGGGCGCCTCGGCGATGCGCGGGCGAATCCGCACGGTTCTCGCCACCGTTGGATCGGGCGACGGGATCGCCGACAGCAGCGTGGCGGTGTAAGGGTGATAGGGCGGCGCGAGGATGGCGTCCGTCGGCCCTTCCTCGCAGATCATTCCCGCATACATCACCGCAATGCGATCGGCGATGTGCGCCACGACCGACAGGTCGTGTGAGATGAAAAGATAGGAAAGCCCGAGCTGGTCGCGCAGATCGGAGAGCAGGTTCAGCACGGTGGCCTGCACCGAAACGTCGAGCGCGGACACCGGTTCGTCGCAGACGATGAACCGGGGTCCGGTGGCGATAGCGCGGGCGATGCCCACGCGCTGCCGTTCTCCGCCGGAGAGCTGATGCGGAAAGCGGTCGGCGTAACTGCCGGCCAGGCCGACCTGCTCGAGAATCTCGGTGCGGCGGGCCAGCGCGTCCTTGTGTGAGAGGCCGGAGAAGTTCGCCAAGGAGCGGTCGATCGCCGCACCCACGGTCTTGCGGGGATTGAGCGACGAAATCGGGTTCTGGAACACGATCTGGGCCAGGCCGCGAAAAGCTCGCAGCTGCTGGCGATCCTCACGGCTGATGTCGCGCCCGCGGAAGAGGATCGACCCATCCGACGGTTCGAGCAGCCGGACGACACAGCGGCCGAGCGTCGATTTGCCGCACCCGCTTTCGCCGACGAGGCCCAGCGTCTCGCCGGATCCGATCGCCAAAGACACTCCGGCGATCGCGTTGACCGCGGGGCGCTCGAAACGAAACCAGGGGATGCTGGCGCGCGTGCCGGGAATGCCGAGCCGCGCTCGCGCGAGCCGGGTATTGAGCGGATACCTCTTGCGCAGGCCCTTGACTTCGAGCAGCCACTCGCCCCGTTGCGCCACCACGCGCGGCGGCACGCCGGCACGTTGCGGCGATGCCATCGCCTCCCGCGCCGCGTTGATCGCAACGGACTTCCAGCAGCGCACCGCGTGCCCCGCCGCGACCGGGGCCATGGGTTGCGCGTTCTCGCGGCATGCCGCCTCGGCATGGGCGCAGCGCGGATGAAAGACACAACCGGCCGGAAGGTGCGTCAGATCGGGAAACTTGCCGGCAATCGGGATCAGCCGCGCGCGGCGATGCTCCGGATCAAGCCGCGGCATCGAGGTCAGCAACCCCCTGGTATAGGGATGCCCGGGCTCGGTCAGCACCTGTGCCGTCGGGCCGTATTCGATCACGCTGCCCGCGTAGAGCACGCACACCGTATCGCAGATGCGATTGACGAGGCCGAGGTTGTGGGTGATGAACAGCATCGACAGGCCGCGCCGCCGGCGCAGTTCGTCCAGCAGATCGAGAATCTGCGCCTCCACCGTGACGTCCAGCGCCGTCGTCGGCTCATCGAGGATGACCAGCGCGGGGTCGCAGATCAACGCGGTGGCGATGAGCGCCCGTTGCTGCATCCCGCCGCTCAACTGATGCGGATACGCACGGGCGATCTCGCGCGGATGCGGCAGGCCCACCTCGGCCAGCGCCGCGACCGCCCTGTCGAGTGCGGCCGCTTCGGACATCCCGCGATGGAAGATCAGCGGCTCGGCGACCTGCAATCCGATCGGCAGCCCGGGGTTGAGCGAGGTGAAGGGATCCTGGAACACGATGCTGACGCGGTCACCGCGCAGCGCCTGCCGCTCTCCGGCGGTGAGCCGGGAGAGATCCTGGCCGTTGAACAGCATGTTGCCGCCGTGAATCCTGGCCTCCGGTCCCAGCAATCCCATGACCGCCAGCGACACGGTGCTCTTGCCGGAGCCCGATTCACCGACCAGCGCCAGCGTTTCTCCGGCCCTGACGGAAAAGCCGACATCGGAGAGCGCGCTCAAGCGACCGCGAGGGGTGGCGTAGCTTACGGTCAACGATTCGACGTCGAGGACCGCGGGCGCCGTGGATGGGCTGGAACTCACGATCCCTTCCCGCTGCGCATCCGCGGATCGAGAATCTCGCGCAGCCCATCCCCGAGCAGATTGACGCCGACGACGGTCACGCACATCGCTATCCCCGGCGCCAATGCGATCCACGGCGCGCGGTCGACGAACGCGCGGGCCTCGCTGATCATCAGGCCCCAGTCGGAACTAGGCGGCTGCGCGCCCATGCCGAGGAAACTCAGCGCGGCGCCGAGCAGAATGGCGAACGTGATGCGCAGGCTGCCCTCGACGGCAATGGGCGGCCACGCATTGGGCAGGATTTCGCGCAACAGGATGTAGGTGGGCCCGTCGCCGCGGGCCCTGGCGGCGAGCACGAACTCCTCCTGCGCCAGCTCCAGCGTCACTCCGCGCGTGATACGGACGATGGCGGGAACGTAGACCACGCCGACGGCAAGCACGGTCTTCCACAGCGAGGGCGTGGTAACCGAAAGGACCAGCAGGCCGAGCAGGATCGGCGGGAACGACATCAGCACGTCCATCGTCCGCATCACCATCTCGTCGGCGCGACCCCGCTGATAGCCGGCGTAAAGCCCGATCGGCACCCCGACCGCCAGGCAGAACGCCGTCGCGCCCAGCCCCATCAGCAGCGACAGCCGCGCGCCGATCAACGTGCGGCTCAGGACGTCGCGGCCATAGTCGTCGGTGCCGAACCAATGCGCCATGCTCGGCGGCTTCAGCCGGGCCATGATCTGCATTTCGTCGTACGGGTACGGCGCGATCCACGGCGCAGCGATCGCCAGCCCGAGAATGACGATGACGATGGCCGCGCCCCAGACGAGAGACGCGGGCACCCGGAAGCGGCGTGAGGCCGGCGGCGCCGGCGCCCACGCCGCGTCAGCTTCGAGTCCCGCCATAGCGGATCTTCGGATTGAAGTACGCGTAGAGAAGGTCGGCGACCAGATTGGCGAAGCAGTAGATCGCCGCGATGACCAGGATGCTGGCCTGGATCAACGGCAGGTCGTGGCGCTCGATGGCGAAGATCAGCAGCCGCCCCAGGCCCGGATACGAGAACACGGTCTCGACGACGACGACACCGCCGATCAGCAGGCCGACGTCGATCGCGAGCACCGTGATCGTCGGCAGCAGCGCATTGCGCAGCGCGTGCCGGACCAGGACGACGCGCTCGGGCAGGCCCTTGGCGCGGGCGAACAGCACGTAGGGACTGCGCAGCGTCTCCAGCATGCTCGATCGCGTCATGCGCGACACGTGGGCGATCAGCGCGAACGTGAGCGTGGCCGCCGGCAGCACCAGATGCGAAGCCCACGCGGCCCAGCCGGCGGAGAGGCTGCCGGCCCCGCCCGAGGGCAGCCAGTGCAGGTACCCCGCGAACACCAGGATCAGCACGATCCCCCAGAAGAATTCGGGGACCGAGATGCCGAGGAACGTAAAGACCGAGATGCCGTGGTCCAGCGTCGAGTTGTGCCTGATCGCCGCGACCACGCCCAGGCTCACGCCGACGATCGTCACCAGCACGATCGAAATCGTGGCCAGCAGCGCGGAGTTGCCCAGCGCCTCGCGCAGCATCGGGCCGATGGGCCGCTCCATGATCAGCGATTGCCCCAGATCGCCGGACAGGATGCCGCTCGCCCAGCGCCAGTACTGCGTGAACAGGGGGTCGTTGAGTCCGAGCTTGAGTTCGATCGCCGCGATGACGTCGGGGGTGGCGAATTGCCCGGCGATCATGCGGGCGACATTCCCCGGCAGGCCTTGCGTGATGACAAAGATCAGCCCGGAGATGATGACCAGGATGATGCCGATCGTCGCTACCCGCTTTGCAACGTAGAAGCCCACATCGATCCACCTATGGCTTACGCGGGGCGGGCGCGCCGGGGAGGCGGCGCACCCTGCCCTTCTCCTGCGTCAGCAGGACTGGCCTATTGCATCGAAACCTGACGCAGGTCGAGCCACATCATCGGGCTCGACTGGAATCCCTTCACATTCTTGCGGTACGCATTGACGTGATTGAGCACGTACGGAATGACACCCGGCGGGTCCTCCAGCGCCAGCGCCTGGAACTTCACGTAGAGGGCCTTCTGCTCCGCTTCGGTGCGCGCTGCGCGGGCGGCCTCGAGGATGCGGTCCATTTCCGGGTTCTTGTAGTTCCACAGCGTGGTGTTCCACGACCCGTTGCTGTGATACCAAGGATAGATCGACGAATCGATCGTCGGCCGGCTGTAGAAACCGTCGACATAGAAGGCCTGCTTGCCTTCGATCTCGTTGATGAACTTGTCCCAGGGCACCCGTTGGATGTCGACCTTGATGTTGAGCGGCTTCAGCATTTCGCGCACGGCCAGCCCCACGCGCTCGCGCGTGGGTCGTCCGACCGGCGTGTAGATGGTGAGTTCGAAGCCGTTCGGGAAACCCGCTTCCGCCAGCAGCTTCCTGGCCCCGGCGATGTCCGGCGCGCCGATCTTGATATCGCTGTTGTAGAAGGGATGTCCGGGCGGGATCATCGTCTGCGTCGGCGTGCCGTTGCCGAAGAGGGCCAGCTCGACCATTGCCGGCTTGTCGATGGCCATCGCGATGGCACGGCGCACGCGCGGGTCGTTGAACGGCTTGTGCGCGCCGTTCATGATGATGCCGTCCCAGGTCGACGTCGCCACGGAATCGATCACGAGATTCGGGTTCTTCCTGAACTGGTCGATCGACTCCAGCGGCAGGTTCCACACGAGATCGACCTCGCCGGCCTCGATGGCTGCCGACTGGGCGGCGCTTTCCGGCATGATCCGCATGATCACCTGGTCGAGCTGCGGGGTGCCCTTGACGTAGTAGTCCGGGTTCTTCTCCATCTCGACGCGATCGCCAGGGGTGAACGACTTCAGTTTGAACGGCCCCGTGCCCGACGGAGCGCGGGCGAGCGTGTCGAGCCTGTCGCGCGGCACGATCCGCGCCTGCCGGTCGCTGAAGATGTCGGCCAGTCCCGCATAGGGAGCCTTCAACGTGAAGCGCACCGTGTGGGTGTCGAGCGCCTCCATCTTGTCGATCAACTCGAAATTCACACGCGTGACCGAACCCGTGGCTTTGTCCTGGATGCGCGCCACCGTGGCGATGACGTCCTGCGCGTCCATCTCGCGGCCATGATGGAACTTGACCCCCTTGCGCAGATAGAACGTCCACGTCTTGAGGTCGTCGCTGACGGTCCACCGTTCCGCGAGATCCGGCTTGACGCGTCCGTCGCGACCGATCTCGGTCAGCCCGCTGAACACCAGAAAGTTGACGATGTACTCTTCGCCGATCTTGGTCTTCGCGGGATCCAGCGTGTTGAGGTTGGACCCCACCGCCAACTTGAGCGTACCCGCCGCCAGGGCCGGCGCCGTCCACGCGATGCACGCCGCCACCCATGCCACCGCCAAGCCAGTCATTCGTCGCATGTCGTCTCCTCCGAGTTGATTGTGTGGATCCGGCTACTGCAAGCGGTACGCCAAACGTCCGCGTCGGTTACCGCGGCTGGTCGAAAATGGCGCCCAGAAACTCGGCGATCATGGTGGTCGTCAGCAGCGACGTCTGCCCGTGCAGGTCAAGCATCGGATTGACTTCGACGACGTCGAAGCCGACCACCCGGCCCTTGGCGGCGACACCCTGCAACAGCGCGCGCACCTCGTGGTAGAGCAGGCCGTCCACGGTCGGCGACCCGGTGCCGGGGGCGATGGAAGGGCAGAGCCCGTCGATGTCGATCGACACGTAGATGTTGTTCATCCTGGGCATCTGCTCGACCACCGCCTTGGCGCCCATCTCGCGGATCGCCTCCCGGGTGAAGATCTGCGCGCCGAACTTGATCGCATCGTTGTAATCGCCTTCCCGGGAGCGCAGGCAGCGGATGCCCAGGTGCGTCATGTGGCGCACGAACTGCAATTCGCTGATGCGGCGGAACGGGCTGCCGTTGGCAAACTTGATGCCGTCGACGTGGTCGATCCAGTCGAGGTGGGCATCGATGTGGACTATGTCGACGGGCCCGAAGCGCTCGAAGGCGCTGACGATCGGGAAGGTGACCGAGTGATCGCCGCCCAGCATCACCGGCAGCGCATTGCGATCGAGGATCGCGCCTACGCTTTGCGTGATCAGCCGCATGTTGCGTTCGATGTCGTAGTACGCGACGTCGACGTCGCCGCAGTCGACGATGCGTGTCTGCCCGAGCATCCGCTTCTTGGTGTTGATGTCCCAGTAGCCCGCCGTCTTCCACGAGCCCCACCCGCTGTAGCGCACCGAATAGTTGCGGATGTCGCGCGGACCGAACCGGGTGCCGGGACGGAAACCGATGCCGGCATCGTACGGAATCCCCAGGATCGCCACGTCAGCGTCGATCTTGGAGAAATCCTCGCAGACCGGCGACTTCATGAAACTTACCAGCCCGACGCTGGGAAGATTCGCTTCATAACGCTGCATTGCTTCCTCCGATTGATGGGGCCGCATGCCGACCCCGCGGCGAGGCCTGGTGTGCATTGTGGAATGACGCGACGGCGCCGCCTGTCCGGCGGGGCCTCCCCGCGCACGCGAGGATGCAGCGCATTTCGCGACGGTCGAATCGGATATTTCTTTCGATGCGGGGCCTCGCGATCAGAGTGGCACAGCTTAGCCGACGTCATAGTTCAGCGCAAGCCAGAGCCAGGGCCAGTTGCCACGCGCTCTACCGCAGCGCACTGATCACCACCATGCCGATGACGAGCAGTACGACCCCCAAGCCCTCGCGCCGGGTCACGGGCTCCGCGAAGCATCGGCGCGAAACTGCGTAGCTGAAAATCACCTCGACCAGGCCGACGATACGGACATCCACCGCACTGCGCAGTGCAAAGGCGGTGAACCAACCGATCGAGGCCAGCGCCCCCATCAGCCCGGCCAGCGTGGACACGCGCCACTGCACCATCACCCGGATCAGGCCGGAACGGTCGCGAACGGCGAGGTAGCCGCCGAGCAGGACCGTCTGGATGGCTTGCGCCCAGACCAGCGCATAGACCCCCGCGACCCAGGGCAGCGGATGATCCAGCGCGAGCGTGGCGGCACGATACCCCACCGCGGACAGCGCGAAGCCGGCGCCCGACGCCAGACCGAGCCCGGCAGCGGGCGAGAACCACGATGAGCGCCTGCTCCCGGTTTCCGCGACCGGCTTGATGGAAAGCAGCAGGACACCCATGCTGGCGAGCGCTATGGCGCAGGCCGCCGGGATGGACAGCGGTTCGCCGAGCAGCACGATCGAGTAGAGCCCGATCTGCACGATCTCGGTCTTGGAATAGACGACGGCGACGACAAAGCTGCGCCGCTCCATGGCGGAAATGAGGAATGCCGTGGCCGCAAGCTGCGCGACGGCGCCGAGACTGACCCAGGCGACGAATCCCGGGTGGGGGACCGGCAGAGGTCCTGCCGTCGACGCGCCCAACGCGATCAACGCACACGCCGCGAAAGGCAGGCCGTAGACAAAACGGACGAACGTCGCCGGAAGCGTGCCCACCGATTCGACAAGGCTGCGCTGCGCGGCATTGCGGATGGTCTGGGCGGCCGCGGCCGCAAGGACAATCGGTATCCAGATCCAGCCGCTCACCAGCATCGCGGCATGCCCGTCGTCATCATGGAAGTTTCCGCCTCGCGTCCGCGAAGCTCCACTCGTCGCGTCGCTCGCGCGTCAGGTGCCGCGCAAGTTGCGCAGACCGGCAGCAAGCGCGTGCTGCAGCAACATCGTATCGGCGCCATACGCCATCATGCGAAAGCCGAGTTCGCGATAGCGGCGCGCCCAGTCGTCGTCGGTGGGCATGAATCCCGCCGCCTTGCCGTGCTTCCGGCACGCGGCGACGAGCGCCCGCACGGCGGCGACATAGCGCGGGTGGTCCCACTGCGCCGGGATGCCCATGAAATTGGTCGTGTCGAAGTGACCCAGCCAGCACACGTCGACACCGGGAACGGCGGCGATCGCGTCGACGCTCTCGTGGCCCCGGACCGTCTCGACGAGGCAGATGACCAGCGTGCGGTCGTGGGCGAGCCGCATCTTCTCGACCACCGGCCGATCGGAATAGTCGTCGTGCGGCGAGACCCCGAACGCGGCGCCCCGTACGCCGACGGGTGGATAGCGGGTGCAGGACACGATCAGTTCGGCCTGCTCGCGCGTCTCGACCATCGGCACCATCACCCCCATTGCGCCCAGATCCAGCGCGCGCGCGATGAAGTGATACTGCGTTGCCGGCACGCGCACCAGCGGCACGAGCCCGATGCCGCGGCAGAGGCCGATCTGGGTCTTCAGCGTTTCGAAGCCGAGGCCGCTGTGCTCCATGTCGTAGAGCACGAAATCGGCGCCGGCGGC
>Ga0315271_10003142_pt1 | contig 10440 bp, 7 predicted proteins | sample C3_top_MG_FD_204664 | JGI IMG/M metagenome (GOLD analysis project Ga0315271, IMG submission 204664) | Sediment microbial communities from Yellowstone Lake, YNP, Wyoming, USA - C3_top | ecosystem: Environmental > Aquatic > Freshwater > Lake > Sediment | place: USA: Wyoming | collected 2017-08-01
CGCGTCGGCGCGGCCGGGCGAGAGCAGCGCGCCCGCGCATGCGGCCGCGAGTGCAAAGCCGGATCGGATGCGCTGCGTCACGGAGCCGTGGCCGCCACGAAATCGAGCGCAGCAGCCTTGCTCTCGCCGCCGCCGAGCTTGAGGCGCAGCAGCGTGAGCTGGCCGGCGGGCAGCGAGCCCCTCCAGGTCACGTTCTGCGTGCGGCGGTCGGCGCCCTCGACGTCGACCCGCACTTCGCGCGCGCCGGGGCGTGCGGTACGACGCGCGATCTCGGCCCATGCGCCGGCGTCGAGCGCGCGCCACTCCGCGTCGGCATAGGTCGCGCGCGCGACCTCGGCACCGTCGATCGAGACGCGGATCGTCGCGGGGCGGGCCCGCGCGTCGAGCACGAGGTAGAGCGCGACCTCGGTCGGGCGCTCGGCCGCGAGGTCCCGCTGCGCGCCGGTGATGCGCGCCGCGGCGCGGGCGATCAGGGTGTCCGTCTGCGCCGTAGCCTCGCGCCAGCGCGCGAGCGCGGCGAGATCCGCGTCGACGTCGCCGCCCGTGGCGTTCACGGCGCCGAGCCCGAGCGTGTCGAGGGCGGCATCGGTGGCGGCGAGGCGCGACAGCGCGGCGCCCTCGCGCGCGCTCAGCCAGCGCGGGCGCTCGCCGCTCTCGCGCGTCACTGCGCCCTGTGCGCCGCCGGCCTTGACCAGCGCCGCCGCACCGTGGGCAGCCAGCCACGGCGTGAGCCGGGCCCGCCCGCCCGCGAGTTCTCCTGAGGCCTCCGGAACCTCGCCCGGGCGTTCGGCAAGCGGCGTGCCGCGCAGGGCATCACCGATCCACTCGCGGCCGGGGTCGGCGCCATCGCCGAAGCCAAACAACCAGGTCGTGCGCCCGGGTCCGCTGTGCAGGGTGAGGCCGTTGGAGAGCATCGCGACCCGGAGCGATCCGGCGGCGTACGCGCGCCGGAACCCGGGGTCCTTCCCGCCGGTCGTGAGCGCCTGCATCGCGTCGAGCCAGCCGTCCTCGAGCGCCGGCGGCGCGAACGGGAACGAGAGATCGAAGGTCGTGACGCCGCCGCCGACCCGCACCTTCCACCCGCGCGTGATGCGCGCCTGCGGCGACCAGTAGAGGTAGGTCCACGCGTTCGCCGACCCGTCGGCCCACAGCGAGTCGGCGGCCTCGACGTACACCAGCGTGGCGTCGCCCGCCCAGCCCCGGGCGAGGGCGCGCGCGGCCTCGTAGCCGTCCTTGACGCGCAGCCCGATCGCGCCGGACTGGACCGTGAGCGCGGAGCCGGCATGCGCGGCCGGGGCCCGGGCGCCCTGCGCCAGCGCGAGCAGGAGAACGAGGCCGAAGGACAGCAAAACGACGGAAGCTCGGCGCGTGGGCGCGAGCGGGCATTCGGGCGACATGGAACTCTCCAATCCCTGGGGCCTCGTCGAAGGCGTGCGACTTTATCCTTATCGGCCGAATGGTGCGGTCGCTGAAGCCGCTCGAAGCGGCTCAAGTGGCGCGCGGGGAAGCTTTTACCGTGCAGTTCGCAGGTGCCCCGCGAGCCCGGCGCGTGGCATACTGCCGGCCCGGCGCGGCCCTTCCGCCCGGCGAGGAGGGATCGTGGGGCGGAGACTGCTGGGCTTTGTGGCCGCGCTGCTGGTGCTCGTCGTGGGCCTGGCCGTTTACGCCGCGTGGACCGTGCGCGCGACCTTGCCCCCGGCCGACGAGGCCTTGCGCGTCGATCGGCCCCTGGGCGGCGCCGGCTCGGCGCTCACGCTGACCTACGACTCGCTCGGCGTCCCGACCATCCAGGCCCAGAATGAGATCAGCGCGGCGTTCGGTCAAGGCTGGGCGCATGCCCGCGACCGCCGCTTCCAGATGGAACTCTACCGCCGCTCCGCGCTTGGCCTGCTCGCCGAATGGGTCGGCCCCGGGCTGCTGCCCTCCGATCGCCTGTTCCGCACGTTCGGCTTCGCCGCGGTCGCCGACTCCGCTGTCGCCCACCTGGCGCCCGCGCGGCGCGCGCTGTTCGACGCCTATGCGGCCGGCGTCAACGCGTTCGACGCCGCGCATCGTCCGGCGCCGGAGTTCCTCGCGCTCGGCGGGCCGCCGCCCCCGTGGAGCGCACGCGACGTCGTGCTGACGACCATGCTCATGCTCGAGGACCTGACCTGGGACCAGGCCGACGAGGAGCGGATCACCGAGCGCATGGACGTATCCCTGCCGCCCTCCGTGGTCGCGTTTCTGCGGCCGGTCACGACGCCGTGGGACGTCCAGCTCGCGCCGGGCGCCGCGCCCCCCGTGCCGCCGATGCCGACCGCGGCGGAGTTCGACGTGCGAGCGCACCGCTCCGCCGCGACCGTCTCCGCCGCCGATCCGCGCCTGGCGGTGGCGATCGATCGGCACGACAAGGGCAGCAACAACTGGGCGATCGCGGGCGCGCGCAGCGCCAGCGGCCGCGCGCTGGTGGCGGGGGACCCGCACCTGTCGCTGCGCGTGCCCGTGATCTGGCACCGCCAGCGCCTTTCCCTGCCCGGGCTCGACGTCGTGGGCATCACGCTGCCGGGCGTCCCGGGCGTCGTGTTCGGCAGCAACGGGAGCGTCGCGTGGACGGGCACCAACGTCGAGGGCGACTTCGTCGACCTGGTGCGCTGCGTGCCGCTCGCGGGCGACAGCACCCGTTATGCCGGCCCCGCCGGGCCCGAGAGCTTCGGAACGCGCAGCGAGGTGATCCCGGTGCGCGGCGCGCGCCCGGAGACGCTGGTCGTGCGCACGACGCGCATCGGACCGGTGATCGCCCGCTCGGCGAAGGGCGGCTGGCTCGCGGCGCAGTGGACCGCGCTCGATCCTGCGATGTACGACACCGACCTGTTCGGGATGGACCGCGCGGGCAGCACGCGGGAATTCCTCAGCGCGCTCGCGGGGTACGGCGGGCCGCCGCTGAATTTTGTCGTGGGCGACACCGCCGGCAGCATCGCGTGGAAGATCGGCGGGCGCCTGCCGCGCCGTGCCGGCTACGATCCCGCGCGGCCGCGCGACGCCGACCGGGCGGGCGCGTGGTCGGCGGGCTGGGTGCCCTCCGACTCGATGCCCGCGCTGGTCGATCCGGCGGCCGGCTTCGTCGCGACCGCGAACCAGCGGACCACGGGTGGCGACGCCTGGTCGCGGGTCTCCGGCATGCCCGCGATGCCGTGGCGCGTCCGCCGGATTGCCACGCAGCTTGCGGCGCGCGGCGGGTGGACCGCCGAGGAATGCGCCCGGCTCCAGAACGACGTCGACGACGGGTTTCTCGCGCCGACGCACGACGCGCTCGATCACGCGCTCACGCCCGAGGCCATCCGCGGCGACACGACGCTGACCGCGGTGCGGGCGATCATCGACGGCTGGGAGCACCGCGCCGATACGACCTCGGTCGCGCACGCCTACCTGCGCTTCGCCCGCGGCGAACTGGTGCGCCTGCTGGTCGAGCCGATGATCGCGCCGTGCCGCGCCGCCGACAGCCTGTTCGAATACGACTGGACGCTGTCGGACGAGGTCGCGCGCCGCCTGCTGCTCGAGCGGCCCATGAACCTGCTCGATCCGCGCTATGCCGACTACGACGCACTGGTGCGCGACGCCGCCCGGAGCGCGGCGCGGCTGATGCGGGAGCGCGTTCCCGGCGTGCCCCTGTCGCGGATCGCGTGGGGCCGCGTCAACCGGGCGGACTACGGGCACCCGCTCGGACTCGCGCTGCCCGCGCTCGGGCACTGGCTCAATCTCCCCAAGGTGGCGCTCGCGGGCGGCTCGAACTGCGTGCGGGTCGCGCGCCCGCGCTCGGGCGCGTCGATGCGCATGGTGGTCGACCTCGCCGACCCGGCGCGCTCGACCTTTGCGCTGCCGGGCGGGCAGAGCGGTCACTTCCTGTCGCCGCACTACGCGGACGAGTTCGCGGATTGGGTGGCCGGCCGGACCACGCCGCTCCTGCCGGGCGCGCCCGCGCACCGGATCACGCTGACCTTCAGGAACTAGGCGAAGGCGAAGAGCGTTCCGAGCAGCAGCACGAGCGCCAGCCAGCCGAGCGGATCGCCCTCGCCCGCGCGCGCGAGCAGCGGCCACAGCGAATGCACGACGAACCACGCGGTGAGCGCGGCGGGCAGCAGCAATTCCGCCGCGGTCGCCCACGCGCGCGGCCGCAGCGCCCGCGGCGAGCTCGGCGCGGGCCGCGGCCGGCCGTCGATCGCGCCCAGGATCCCGTCGAGCACGTCGGCCTGGTCGAGGTATCCGAGGTGCGTTGTGAACGGGTTCGGCAGCGGGCCGCAGGCCACCGCGATGTTGCGCACCGGTGCCGTCATCGCCTGGTCGTTCGGGCTCTCGAGCCGGCCGGCGACGAGATCCGCCGGGTCGTAGTAGTTGTCCCACGCCAGCCCGCCCGGGCGGCGATCGAATGGCGGGGCCATCGTGTCCGCGCGCTGCGCCTCGAGCACGCGGGCGAACGTCGGGTCGTTGTTGTCGTCCATGAAGTGGTAGTAGCGGATCTTGTCCACCGGCGAACCGTACGTCACGACGCGCTCGAGCTTGAGCAGCGCGCGGGCCGTCATGGGGCCACCGGATTCCGCCTCGAGCACGAGCGCGCGCAGCGCATCCCACGCGACCACCGAGCCCAGGCTGTGGCCGACCAGCACGACGCGCTCCGTGTCCGGGTCGTCGAGCGCGCGGCGCAGGGCGAGCACCGCCTCGGCCAGCACGGCCTCGTGCGCGCGATGGCGCTCCGAGGCCTCGGTGTAGGTGGCGTAGACCTCGACGTCGCCGAGCGTGGCGACGAGCAGGCGCGCGAGCGGGAAGAGCCCGAGCCACGCCACGGCCACGAGGATCGTCTTCAGGTTCGCCACGAGGTCGGGCGTGGGATTCACGACCCGCCCCGCGAGCCACGCCGCCGTCAGGGGCGCCCCGAGCAGCACGGCGAGGAGCGCGATCAGGAGCGGCGCCGACCGGGCGAGCGTCAGGACCTGCGTGAACCGGAAGCGCGCGACCCAGCGGCGGGCGGCCCGCTCCCGGCCCTCGAGCGCGCCCGGGCCGCCGGCGCCGCCCGCGGCGGAGTGGCGTGCCTCGAGGTGCTTCAGGAACGCGCCGAAGCGGCCCTCGCGCGCCGGCCCGCCGCGGGCGCGGGCCTCGCCCGCGAACTCGACGTAGTCGTCGAGCACGCCGCGCTCGATCGGGTCGAGCGCGCTCCGGTCCTCCTGCAGCGTCGAGATCTTGAGTTCGGGGTGGCTCGCCCAGCGCGCCGCGAGGTAGAAGACCGGCTTGAGCGCGCGCCCCCTCAGCCAGCGGACGAGCGAGCGGAAATTGGTCTGCCCCGAGACCAGCGGCGCCCAGTAGGCGTCATGGAACACGACGCGGTGGCCGGCGAGCCGGGCCGAGACCACGGCGCGCGCCCGCGGCGCCCCCGGCAGATCGTCCCGCCATGCGAGCCCCACCTCCGGGGCGGGCGCGCCGGCGCGCCACGCCAGGCGGGTCGCGAGCTGCGCCGTGTCGGCGTAGCGCCTTTGCTCGCCCATGCCGTGGACGAAGACCACGGCCACCGCCTTTTCGCCAGCCCCGGACGATTCCATCCACGGTTGGTACTCCGCGGCGGGGGCGGCGTCAACCCCCGGGGGCCCCGTCCGGGCTTTATGGTAGATTCGCCCGACGCGGCCGCCTGGGTGTGGCCGCACGGAGGTCCATGAACCGTCGCACCAAGATTGTCTGCACGCTTGGCCCCGCCACCTCATCGCGCGAGAAGATCGAAGAGCTCGTCCGCGCCGGCATGGACGTGGCCCGCCTGAACCTGTCCCACGGAACCCACGACGACCATCGTGCGGTCTACAACCACCTGCGCGAAGTCTCGGACGCGACCGGCCGCGCGATCGGCATCCTGCTCGACCTGCAGGGCCCCAAGATCCGCCTCGGCGAATTCGCCGGGGGCGAGGCCGAACTCGAGGCCGGCGCGACCTTCACGATCACGACCAAGGCCGGCGAGGCCGCGCACGGCGACGCCCGCATGGCCGAGACGACCTACGCGAACCTCGCCCGCGACGTGAAGCCCGGCGACGCGCTCCTGATCGACGACGGCAACATCCGGCTCGAGGTGCTCGATACCGACGGCGTGCGCGTCACCACGCGCGTGGTCGAGGGCGGACCGGTCAAGAACCACAAGGGCATCAACCTGCCGGGCGCGAACGTGTCCGCGCCCGCGCTCTCGGACAAGGACAAGGCGGACCTCGAATTCGGGCTCTCGTTGCGCGTCGACCTGGTGGCGCTGTCGTTCGTGCGCCGGCCCGAGGACGTGATCGAGGCGCGCGAGTTCATGGCGGCGCGCGGCGCCGAGCTGCCGATCATCGTCAAGCTCGAGAAGCCCGAGGCGGTCGTTCGGCTGCGCGAGATCCTCGACGTGGCGGACGCGCTGATGGTGGCGCGCGGCGATCTCGGCGTCGAGATGCCGCTCGAGCGCGTGCCGGCGATCCAGAAGCAGTCGATCCTGCTGGCGCGCCGCATGGGCAAGCCCGTGATCGTGGCGACGCAGATGCTCGAATCCATGATCGAGCACTCGCGCCCCACGCGCGCCGAGGCCTCGGACGTGGCGAACGCGATCCTCGACGGCGCCGACGCGGTCATGCTCTCGGGCGAGACCAGCGTGGGCGAATACCCGATCGAGGCCGTGCGCGTGATGATGCGGATCATCGAGGCCACCGAATCCGGGGCGCTCGAGGCCATGCGCGACCGGCGCCAGCCCACCGCTTCGACCAAGCAGGAGGCGATCGCCGAGTCGGCCGTGCGCGCCGCGCAGGAGCTGAACGCCGCCGCGGTCGCCGTGTTCACGCAGACCGGCGTCGCGGTGCGGCTGGTCGCGAAGTACCGGCCGCTGCCGCCGCTGCTCGCGTTCACCACCGAGGCGGCGGTCCGCAGCCAGCTCACGCTGGTGTGGGGCGCCGAGACGTTTGTCGTGCCGACGGTCGGCCACACCGACGAGATGGTGCGGCAGGTGGAGCGCGCGCTGCTCGACCTCGGGCGCGCGAAAGAGGGCGACCTGGTCGTGATCGTGGCCGGTACGCCGCCCGGCCGGCGTGGCACCACCAACATGCTCAAGATCCACCGGCTCGGGGATCCGAGCTAGCTAGCCCACGGAGGACGGATGGCGCGCTTCCCGGTATCGCTCAAGCGCCGCGAGGAGATCGCGGCCGGCACCTGGGCGTTCACGCTCGGCCTCGGCGGACGGGAACTCCCGTTCGTTCCCGGGCAGGCGCTGGACCTCTTCCTGGTCGATCCGCCGCACTCCGACCCGCGCGGGCCGCAGCACGCGTTCACGATCGCGGGCACGGCCGGACCCGACGCCATCCAGATCGCGACCCGCATCCGGGAGAGCGTCTGGAAGCAGAACCTGCTCGAGATGCCGTTCGGCGCGAAGCTCGAGGCCGAAGGTCCGTGGGGCGACTTCACCCTGCCGGCCACGCCGGGCGACATCGTGATGCTGGCGGGGGGGATCGGCATCACGCCGTTCCGCGCGATCGCGCAGGACGCGACCGCGCGCTCGCTGCCCTACGACCTGTCGCTCATCCATTCCAATCGCACGCCCGAGGAGACGCCGTTCCTCGCCGAACTCAGACGCTGGACGACGGCGAATCACCGCCTCACGTACGTGCCCACGATGACGCAAATGGAGCATTCGCATGCGCCCTGGGTGGGCCTCCGGGGCCGCATCGACGCCGCGTTCCTGGACGAGGTGCTCGACGACCACCGCGCCGAGGCCCGCTACATGGTGGCCGGCCCCGGGGCGTTCGTTGCCGCGGTCGTCGCGGCGCTCGGCGAGGTCGGGATCGCACCCGACCACATCGCCTCCGAGGACTTCCCCGGGTACTAGCCAGCTACCGGTAGAGCGCCTTCAAGCCGCCCCACGTCGTCGCGTGCGCCGGCGTGCTCACCCCCGACAGCGTCGCCATCACGTACCCGGACTTCAGCTGCGTGAAGTCGAACACCAGGAACGTGGCGGTCTTGCCTTCGAATACGGACAGGTCCGGGAACACGCGCGGGATCACACCCGAGTCGAAGACCGTCCCGTCCACGTCGTCGAGCGTGGACGTCATCGACTGCAGCGTGGTGCTGCCGAGCGTCGGGGCCGTGACTCCCTGGGCATTCCACGAGTACTGGTCGTAGGCGACGGCCTGCGTCTGCGGAAACTTGATTGGGGAGGGCGCGTTGTTGGTCACGGTCGCGCCCGAAATCGTCGGCGCACTCCCGCCCGACCACGAGCCGATCGAAAACGCGATCAGCGTGATCGGATCCGTGTATCCGGTCACGTAGGCGTCCACCGGGACCGGCGGCGTACCGCGCTCGATCGTGACATCGAGGGTCACCGCGGCGCCCATCGTGAACACGCCGGTGAGGTCGAGCAAACCGCCCGTGCCGTTCGTGATGGTCGTGATCTGTCCGACGAACTGGTGGGTGACGGGCTCGGCCGACGCCTTGCCCACCCGGGCAACGGCGAGGAGCGTGGGCAGCAGGACGAGTGCGGCGCACGTCCGCCGCAGGCGGGATTGGGAACGAGGGATCATGCGGACCTCGACTCGAGGGTGGAGGTACACGGGGGGTGGACGGTCCAACCTATACCCCCGGTGAGACTCCGTCGACCCCCTCCCCGGCAGTCGCGACACGGCGATTGGACCGACCAATCCCACCGGCCGATCCCCACGAAATCCCCCGTATCAGATCGGCGACTCCCTCCACCTAGGGTCTGGAGACGGGCCAGCACGCCTCCCGTGCGCCTTTGGCGCACCCGCGCCACGGCCCACAGACATCCTCGGGGGAATGCCAGATGGAAACGTTCGAGAACGCCCGCATCAAGTGGCCTTACGTGACGCACCTCGTGGACCGGGCCCGCGCGGTCCGGGTCCTGCCGCCGGTCGAGGAAACCCGTCCGGGCGCCCTCCTGCTCGCGCGCGTGGTCACGATCGGCCGGCACAAGGACCTCGAGACGCCCGACGGCCGCCGCATGGCGCTGTTCGCGGGCGACGTGTTCGTCGCGGTGCTCGGCCACCGCTACGCCACCGACCAGTTCGAGGGCCGGGCCTGGTGCTCCGGCACGCTCGGGCACATCGTCGGCATCGGCGGGGTGTGCGGCGAGGTCGTGAGCATGAACAATCGCATGACCGAGCCCACCGTCATCGAGTGGCTCGGGCGCCTCGCGGACGCGGACGGCAACCCGCTCGAGCTTGGGCAGTTCCCGCTCGCGGCAGCCGCCCCGCGCGGCACGAAGCGTCCGACCACGATCCTCTCGCTCGGCGCGTCCATGAACTCGGGCAAGACCACGACCGCCGCGCAAATGATTCGTAGCCTGACCACCGCCGGTCACCGCGTCGCGGCGGCCAAGATCACGGGCACTGCGTGCCGCAAGGACCCGAACTTCCTGTTCGACGCCGGAGCGCTCGCAGTGCTCGACTTTACCCACGCGGGCTGGCCCTCGACCGCCGGCTGCTCGCTCGATGAGCTGCGCGCCGTGTCGACGCTCATCCGCTCCGCCCTGGCGGCGCACGATCCCGAGTTCGTCGTGATCGAGATCGCCGACGGGGTCGTCCAGCGCGAGACCGCGATGTTGCTGGCCGACGAGACGTTCCGGGCCTCGATCGACGGCGTGACGTTCGCCGGCCCCGATGCGCTGTCGTGCGAGGCCGGCGTGCGCCGCCTGCGCGAACTCGGCTATCCCGTGATCGGGACCGCCGGCATGGTGGCGAACGGCGCGCTCGGCATCGCCGAGGTCGAGCAGGCGAGCGGCGTCCGCTGCTACTCCGGCGAGATGATCCTCGCGGGCGCGCTGGTTCCGGCACTGCGCGCGCTGCCGGACGCGCCACGAGCCGGCGGGATCGTCGTGGGGACGATCGGCGAGCGCTGGCCGGCGCGGATCGCCGCCCGGTGAGCGTCCTGGAAGCCCACGCCGCGATCCCCATCGCGGCCGAATCGGCGCGCGACGACGAGGGGCGCGAGCGCGGTCATCTCGAGGAACTGTCGCGTCTCCTGCCGTACGCGCGGCGGCACGCGGGGCTGTTCGGGCTCACGCTGTTCGTCTCGGTGCTGCTGGCGGTGATCGACGTCCCGATCCCGTTCTTCCTCAAGCACCTGATCGATGCGGTCCTCAAGCATCACGCGCGGCTGGTGTTCCTGGGGCAGTCCGTGACGCCGGAGCAGTTCCTGCTCGGGATCTTCCTCAGCCTGTTCGGGCTCGCCCTCGGGAAGGGCCTGCTCGCCTACTACCAGCGCACGGTTTCGGAGACGATCGGGCAGCGCATCGTGTTCGAGCTGCGCCTCGACCTCTATCGGCACCTGCAGTCGCTCTCGATCCCGTACTTCCGCCAGGCGCGCACCGGCAAGCTGATGCTGCGGCTGATGGGCGACATCAACGCGGTGCTCGACATGATCACCGACGGCTTCCTGCGCGCGTTCATGGACTCGGTGACG
>Ga0315271_10003144_pt1 | contig 10437 bp, 8 predicted proteins | sample C3_top_MG_FD_204664 | JGI IMG/M metagenome (GOLD analysis project Ga0315271, IMG submission 204664) | Sediment microbial communities from Yellowstone Lake, YNP, Wyoming, USA - C3_top | ecosystem: Environmental > Aquatic > Freshwater > Lake > Sediment | place: USA: Wyoming | collected 2017-08-01
CGGAGAAAAGCCGGGCAGGAGGGCTGACCGCTGGCTCCACGCGCCACGGTATGATGACTCTGGCCTTGATTCCCTATTGAATCCCTTCGCCGGAGCATCCATGCGCTACCTCCTGACGAATCTGCCCCTGAACCTGGGCGAGGAAAAGCTGGATCTGGCGAAGCCCCTGAGCCATGCCCTGGGTGGAAAGCCACACGAATATTCGGACCTCGTGCTGGAACGCCGCAGCCTGGATGCGAGGCACAAAGGGGCCATCCGGTTCCTCGTGGCCTTGAGTTTTGAAACCCAACGCGATATTTCCGGCCTGGAATTGCCACCGGGCCTGAAACTGGAACCCGCCCCCTCGTTATTCCCCTATGCAGTCGCGGCTGCGCCGCGCAAACCCCGCGTGGTCATCGTGGGCAGCGGCCCGGCGGGGACCTTCTGCGCGTTGCGGCTGCTCGACTACGGCATCGAGGCGGTGATCCTGGAACGCGGGCCCTCCATGAGCGAGCGCGTTCAAAGCATCAATGAGCTTTGGCAGCACGGCAAGCTGGACCCCGAGGCCAATTCCCAGTTCGGCGAAGGCGGCGCGGGAACTTTCAGCGATGGCAAGCTGACCACGCGGATCGGTCATCCCGCCACGCGCTACGTGCTTGAGACCTTCGTGAAATATGGCGCGAACCCCCGCATCCTCTACCTTGCCAAGCCCCATGTGGGAACGGATGTGATCCGGAAATGTTCGGTGCTGATCCGCAAGGATGCCGAGGCCCGGGGTGTCCGGTACCGGTGGAAATCCAAACTCACCGACATCCAATTCGAGAATGGAAAAGTCAGAGCCGCGGTGATCCGGGATGGCGAAGAAATTCCATGCGACGCCATCGTGCTGGCGCCGGGCCATAGCGCCCGGGACACTTTTGAAATGCTGCATCGCCACGCGGTCGCCATGCGGCAGAAACCCTTCGCCATGGGCGTCCGCGTGGAGCATCCCCAGGATTTCATCGACAAAAACCAGTACGGTCCATCCAAAGGCCATCCGAGCCTTCCGCCCGCCGACTACAAACTGGTGTGCAACCTTGGGCTGAACCGGGCGGCCTACTCGTTCTGCATGTGTCCCGGCGGCGAAGTCATCCAGTGCGCTTCGGAGGAAGGCGGCGTGGTGGTCAATGGCATGAGCAATGAAAAACGAGATTCCGGGTTCGCCAACAGCGGCCTGGTGGCCAAGGTCACCACCGCGGATTTCGGCAGCGATCACTTGCTGGGCGGCATGTATTTCCAGCGGACCTGGGAACAGAAAGCCTTCCGGGCGGCTGGCGAAACCTATGGCGCTCCGGCCACGAGCGTGGTGGATTTCATGCGCCTGAAGGGCAGTGGCCAGCTTCCGCGCACCAGCTTCCGTCCCTTCGCCGTTCCCTCGGACATCCGGCTTTGCCTGCCTGATTTTGTGCAGGAGCAATTGCGGGGCGCCATGCCCGTCTTCGACAAGAAGCTCCACGGCTTCACCTCGAAGGAGGCCATCCTCCTCGCCATTGAAAGCCGCACCAGCAGCCCCATCCAGCTTCTCCGGGGGGAGGACGGGCAGTCGGTGTCGCACCAGGGACTCTACCCTTGCGGTGAGGGCGCTGGTTTTGCGGGTGGGATCACCAGCGCGGCGGTGGATGGCATCCGCGTGGCGGAGTGGATCGCGCGAAAAGCCGGCGCTCCCGTCTTCCAAGCCTTCGAGAAGCCCGTACGGGCTTCGGAGCTGGCGAACGAGTATTGAGGAACAAACCGTGAGTTCTAGGGTTCGCTCCCGACGCCCGGAATCCTTTTCTCCATCTCCTGGTGCCTCACGCCCACTTCGATGAATTCATCTCCCACTTCCTCGTACCCCAGCTTTTTATAAAACGGGACAGCGGTGTCCCGGGCGTGGAGCATGATGCGGGTGAAGCCGCAGCGCCTGGCTTCGGCTTCGGATTCGACCACCATCAAGCGGCCGATCCCGACGCCCTGCTTCCGGTCATCCACGGCCACCTGCCGCATCTGGACCGTCCCGCCCTCCAGCGGTGTGAGCAGGAGCGTGCCTAAAAGCACATCTTCCTCCCAGGCGGTCAGGTGGTGGCTGGTGGATTCCGAGGCCAGCTGGCCTTCTGTGAACTCCAGGCCCAGGGGCTTGCGCAGGATGGCGCGGCGCAGTGCCACTGCGAGCGCGTAGGCAGGCGAGAGATGTTGGATCCATCGAAGGCGCAGGGTCATGGTTACATTCTGCCGGGAGTGCCGAAGGAGAGTAAGCTGGGCTCAATTTCCGGGAGCAGCCATGTTCGAATCCGCCGAGCTGGGCCACAAGGTCGATAAGGAAACTTTCGCGGCAGAGGCACCGAAATTGAGGGAGCTGTTGCTGGATGCGCAATTCGACCTTGCCCAGGCCCCGCGGTTCCCTGTGATCCTGCTCATTGGCGGGGTGGATGGGGCGGGCAAAAGCGAAACCGTGAACCTGATCAACAGCTGGATGGATCCACGGCACATCGAGACCCATGGGCTGGAGCCGCCCACGGATGAGGAGCGCGAACGGCCCCACATGTTCCGCTGGTGGAGGCAGCTCCCGCCGAAAGGCAAGATCGGGATCTTCAACGGATCCTGGTACTCCTTTCCGATCCTCCAGCGTGCCCATGGCAAGACGAAGGACGCCCAGCTCGACCAGAGCATCGGCCGCATCCAGCGCTTCGAGCGCATGCTCCTGGACGAGGGCGCGCTCCTCCTCAAGTTCTGGATGCATCTGTCCAAGGAGGTGCAGAAAAAGCGCCTCAAGAAATTGGAGGCGGACCCTCTGACGAGATGGCGCGTCACGGAGCAGGATTGGGAACATTTCGAGATGTATGACAAATTCCGAAAAATTTGCGCGAAGACCCTCCAGGCCACAAGCACCGCAGATGCCCCCTGGACCATCGTGGAGGCCACCGATTTCCGCTACCAGGCCCTCACTGCGGGCCAGTTCATCCACGATGCCCTCCGACGCAGGCTCGAGGGGAAGGCCAGCCAGCCGCTGCTGTTGGCTCCTCCCCTGCCGCCGCGCCTGGACTCCGTGAATGTGTTCCAGACCCTCGATCTGACCAGGCGCCTGGAGAAGGCGGATTACGAAGTGGAACTGGAGCGGCTGCAAGGGCGGCTGAATCTCCTGACCCGCCACAAGGATTTCCGGAAACGTTCAGTGGTGCTGGCTTTCGAAGGGAGTGATGCCGCCGGCAAAGGGGGTGCCATCCGGCGCGTGACGGGGGCCCTGGATGCCAGGATCTACCGCGTCATCCCCATCGCGGCTCCCACGGATGAGGAAAAGGCGCAGCCCTATCTCTGGCGTTTCTGGAGACGTCTGCCCAGGGCCGGCCGTTTCACCATTTTCGACCGCACATGGTACGGGCGGGTGCTCGTGGAACGGGTGGAGGGATACTGCGCCGAGGTGGATTGGATGCGCGCCTACGGCGAGATCAACGATTTCGAGGAGCAGATCCACCGCAACGGGACCATCCTTTGCAAGTTCTGGCTGGCCACCAGCCCCGAGGAACAATTGCGGCGTTTCGAAGCCCGCCGCGACACGGCCTACAAGCGGTTCAAGATCACCGACGACGACTGGCGCAATCGTGAGAAGTGGGAAGCCTACCAGCAGGCGGTTTGCGACATGGTCGACCGCACCAGTCCAAGCCATGCGCCCTGGACGCTGGTCGAGAGCGAGGACAAGAATTTTGGCCGCATCAAAGTGCTCAGGACCATTGTGGAAAGGATTGAAGCGGAACTGTAGCGATACCATGGTTCCATGCCTGAAACAGAAACCCGGACCAAGTCTCTGCCGCCCTTGGCCGCAGTGTCGCTGCTTGGCTTTGCCTCGGGCCTGCCCCTGCTGCTGACGAATTCCACGCTGCAGGCCTGGATGAAGGATTCCCACGTTGACCTGGGCCTCATCGGACTTTCCGCGCTGATTGGGCTGCCCTACAACCTGAAGTTCATCTGGTCGCCGATTCTCGATCGCTTCACGCCGCCCTTCCTGGGCCGGCGCCGGGGTTGGATCCTGATCTTTCAAGTGGCGCTGGTGCTGAGCCTTTGCGCCATGGCCTTCGGCGATCCGCGCACAGGCCTGGGAGCCATCGCAGGCCTGGCCTTGATGGTGGCTTTCTTCAGCGCGAGCCAGGACATCGTCATCGATGCTTATCGCACGGAGCTGTTGCCGGTGCGCGACCTCGGAGTGGGGTCGAGCCGCAACATCATCTTCTACCGCATCGCCATGCTGGTGGGCGGCGCTTTCGCTTTGTGGCTCGCGGACCGCACGACTTGGCGGGTCGTCTATCTGGTGATGGCCGCCATGATGGTGCCGGGAATGTTCACGGCCTGGTTGGCGCCGGAACCAGCCAGCGCCACACCGCCCCGTTCCCTGGTGGATGCCGTGGTGAAGCCTTTCATGGAGTTCTTCTCCCGTCGGGGCGCGCTGGAAATGATGGCCTTCACCATCTTCTACAAGCTTGGCGACATGCTCGCGGCCTCCCTGAACACCGTGTTCCTGATGACTCTGGATTTCAGCAAGACGGAAATCGGCCTCGCGACGAAGGGACTGGGCCTTGTCTCGCTGCTGGTGGGCAGCTTCATCGGTGGCCTGGTGATGCGGCGCTGGTCCCTGCGCCGGTCCCTGCTGATTTTCGGGGTGCTTCAGGCCGCCAGTATCTCCGCGCCTTATCTGCTGGCGGTCATTGGGCACAATCGGGCCCTCATGCTGGCTACCATCGGCGCCGAGAATTTCTGCTTCGGGACGGGCATGGTGGCCTACGCGGCATTTCTCATGCGCATCTGCGACAAGCGGATGACCGCCACGCAATACGCGCTGCTGTCCAGCCTGATGGCCCTGACCCGTACCGTGTTCTCAAGCCCCGCTGGCCAGTTGGTGAAGTGGATGGGTTGGCCAGGATTCTTCCTTTTGTGCATCGCCATTTCAGTCCCGGGCCTACTGCTGCTGCTGCGTTACGAACGCTGGCAAATGCCGGAGGAAGCGCCGGAGGGCTGACCACGAAAAATCATGCCCTCGCCAGATGGAGCGCGAACCATCGCTGCTCGTCCATCCAGTTGCGCTCCAGCGTCCAGCCGGCCTCCTGCAGGATCGACTCACCCACGCCGGGGCGGTACTTGTAGCTGTTTTCGGTATGGATGCGCTCTCCAATCTCCATGACGATGTCCAGGCCCAGGGCCGCGATGTGGATTGTCTGCCTCGCTTGGCTTTCCAGGTGCATCTCGATGCGGGATTCGAGTTCGTTCCAGAGCGCGGCATGGCGAAAGGATTCCAGCCGGAAGTCCGCGCCCCATTCGCGATTGAGCCGTGCCAGCACATTCAGGTTGAACCGGGCGGTGATGCCCAGGGAATCGTCATAGGCGGGAATGAGGATCGCTGGCGCCTTGGCCTGGTCCATGCCAATGAGCAGGGCATCCCCGGGCTGAAGGGTCTCGCGCACCGACCGCAAAAAAAATGTCGCGTGGATGGGATCGAAATTGCCGATGGTGGACCCCAGAAAAAGCACCAGGCGCCGCGTGCCATGCCGTTTCAGGGAGGCCAGGCCCTCCCGGTAGTCTGCGTGGACGGGCCGCACGTCGAGCTGCGGGAAGGAAGCGGCCAGGGCGGCGGTCGCCTGGTCGAGCGCGCTTGAACTCACGTCGATGGGCGCATAGACCCCGTGTCCCTGTCTTTCCAGAAGCGCCCGCAGGAGCAGGTGGGTCTTGGCCGAACTGCCCGAACCCAGTTCCACCAGGTCAAGGTCGGAGCCTGCGGACCCGAGCATGTCGGCCGCATGGCTTTGAAGGATTCCGCGTTCGGTCCGGGTGGGATAGTACTCGGGCAACTCGGTGATGCGCTCGAAAAGGGCCGAGCCCGCGGCGTCGTAGAATAGGCTCGGCGGCAATCGTTTGGGAGTTGCAAGAAGACCTGTCCGGACTTCATGGATCAAGGCGGGTGCGATGCGGGGTCCGGACATCGGATCAGGCTAGACGGAGAGACCAGGGAGCGTCTAGCGGGCCAACCGCAATCCCGAAAACTGCCATCGGGCCGCCGGCGGGAAGAAGTTCCGGTACGTCGGCCGGACATGGCCCGGCGGCGTGGCGACGCTGCCGCCCCGCAGCACCATCTGCCCGCTCATGAACTTGCCGTTGTACTCGCCCACGGCGCCTTCCGCGATACGGAAACCCGGGTAGGGCAGGTAGGCGCTGGCGGTCCATTCCCACACGCCACCCAACATTTCCGAAAGGCCTTCCTGGCCCGAGGCAGCTTCCCATTCGAACTCCGTGGGCAGGCGACCGCCAGCCCAGCGCGCATAGGCGTCGGCCTCGAAATGGCTCAGGTGGCAGACCGCCTTCGTTGGAGCCAGGTCCTGTTCACCCTGTAAGGTGAAAACTTTCCATCCGGTTTCGGATCTGCGCCAGTAGAGAGGCGCATTCCATCCATGGGCGCGCACGGCGTCCCAGCCATCGGAGAGCCACAGTTCGGGCTTCGAGTAACCGCCATCGTTGATGAACTCCAGGTATTCCCCGCTAGTCACGGTCCTGGAGGCGAGTTCGAAGGCATTCAGGAATACCTTGTGCGGTGGGCCCTCGTTGTCGAAGGCGAAACCCTTTCCACCCTGTCCGATGGAACGAAGGCCTTCCTCGAAGGCGATCCATTGCTGTTGCGGCGCTGGCAGTGGGGACCCCGTGGCCTGGGCGGCGGCGAGATAGGCGGGTCTCAAGGGCTGGGTTCCAAGCAGGTATTTGATATCCGTGAGAATCAGTTCCTGGTGCTGCTGCTCGTGGTGCAGGCCAAGTTCCACAAGGGCCCCGAGGGGATGCTGGACATCCTGCAGCAGGGATTCCATCGCGGTGTCCACATGTTGGCGGTAGGCCATGACGTCCTTCAGGCCAGGCCGCGTCAGAAGGCCCCGCTGATGCCGCGGCTGACGCTGGCCGATGGCGTTGTAGTAGCTGTTGAAGAGAAAACCGTAAGAGGGATCGAAAGCGCGATAGCCCGTCAGGTTCGGGATCAGAACGAAGGTTTCGAAGAACCAGGTGGTATGCGCCAGGTGCCATTTGGTCGGGCTGGCGTCGGGCATGGCCTGGACCACCTGGTCCTCGGGCGTGAGAGGCGCCGCCAGATCCGTGGTCGCCTTGCGCACGGCCAGGTAGCGCGGGAGCGTCCCGCTCATACCGCCCGCTCTTTCCCGAATACGCGGTCCAGCACCAGGCCTGCGGTCTCTTCGATGCTTTTTCCCGTGACATCGATGAGAGGCCAGCGGCGGTGCTGTTTGAAGACTCCCTCGGCGTAGGTGAGTTCCTCCAGGATGTGGCCCATATCGCTGTATTTGTCGGCGAAGCCACCGGCGCCAAGCCGTGACAGGCGGTTCAGGCGGATCTCCTGCAGACGGTCAGGCTGGATGGTGAGCGCCACGATCTTGCCTTGGGGGATCTCATCCAGTTCGGGCGGCACCGGCACGCCGGGAACCAGGGGCAGGTTCATGACCCGGTGCCCTTCCATCGCGAGATACATGGATAGCGGTGTCTTGCTGGTGCGTGAAAGGCCCACCAGAACGATGTCCGCGGTGGCGATGCCTGAAAGATCCGCGCCATCGTCGTACTTCAGCGCGAATTCGATGGCCTCGATCCGCTTGAAATAGCGGTCGCCCACAGCGTGGAACAGGCCCGGCCGTTCGTCGGGGCTTTCACGCAGGTAGAGGCCCAGCGTGTTCAACAGATCCCCGAACAGATCCACTTGGGTAAGCCTCAGGTCCGCACACCGCTGGTCTATGAAGATGCGCTGGTCCCGGCTCACGATGGTGTGGATGATCACAGCCCGTTTTTCGGCGGCCAATTGAAGGATCCGTTCAATGTCTTCGATGGTGCGGACGTTCTGGAAACGCCGCATGACGGATATGTCACCCGAATGGAACTGGGTGAGCGCGGCGGCAACCATGCGCATCGCCGTTTCTCCGGACCCGCCGGACAGGATGTAGATGGGATGTTGGTCCATGGCTCCAGAGTATCTGAGTCTTGCATCCACTCTGGAGTGCGACCCCGAAAGTTCGTAGTCTGGGGGCTGGAGTCCCATGAAGCTCCCCGCTGACTCGCTCATCGCCATGGCCATCCCGGTCGGGATGCTGCTGTTCGGTGCGACCATCTTCGGCATCCGGGTTTTCCGCACCCGGCGCACGCCCAAGGAGGACCCCGAGCTGCTGGTGCTGGGCGCCGTGAGCCGGAGCCTGCACGAACGGGGCGAACTCGCGGCGACCCTCGGCCAGTTGCGCACGGTCCATGAAAAGCTGGTGGACGCGCTGCCTTTCGGACTGCTCTGGGTGGACCAGAAACACCAGGTGGCCGCGCTCAATTCCATGGGCCGGGAATTGCTGGGCGTGAAACCGGGCGTCGTGGGCCTGGATGCCTCGTTCGTCCTGGAGCCTTTCCCCTGGCTGCTGGAAGGCCTTCATCGGGATCCCGGCCCCGGTTGGCGCTGTGAGGGCTCCAACGCCCACGGTGCCTTGAAACGGTGGCGGCTGCGGCGCATCGAGGCTCCCGACCAGGTGGGGGCACTGCTCACCTTTGAAGACATCACCGAGGAGGAGGCGGAGGACCGCCGCCGTCAATTGCGCGAGCGCTTCGCTGAATTGGGCGAAATGACCGCAGGCGTGGCCCACCAATTGAAGAACGGCCTCGCGGTGCTCAAGGGCCACGGCCAGCTGCTCCATCGCGCGGGCCACGTGGATGTGTCGAAGGATCTGCTCGATGAGGTGGATGAACTGGATCGTGTCATCCAGAAGTTCCTGCAATGGGCCAAGCCTCTGGAGCCGGACTATTCGGAAACGAAGTTGGAAGAGGTCGCCCAAGCTGCGATCACCGAAATCGAAAAGAGACCCTTGAGCCATGGCCGCACCTTGAAGCTCCAGGGCCAAGGCCGGGCCATGGCCGATCCCATGCTGCTTCACCAGGCGCTGTTGAACCTTCTGGAGAATGCCTGCCAGGCCACTCCGCGCGGCGGCGAGATCAGCGTGGTGGTGGAGGACGGGCGCATCCAGATCCTGGACCAGGGGCCTGGCATGGGCGAGGAAACGCTGGTGCAGATGCTCAGGCCCTTTGAAAGCGGCCGTCCCGATGGCACTGGCCTGGGACTGCCCCTCGCCTTGAAATGGATCAACGCGCAGGGCGCTGATTTACGTTTCCAGAAGCGCGAGGAGGGGGGAACCCGGGTGGAGATCTGGTGGTGACCCGCCGGGCCTGAGGTTCAATGGGGAGCGCGCCACCGCCGAACCATTTTTACCTCACCCTCCTGCTTCGTACCTCTTAACCTGGACCCATGCGAATTGCTTTGCTTCAACTGAACCAGCGTCTCGGCGATCCCGCCGCGAACGGTGCTTGCATAGAAGCGGCCTACGTCAAGGCCGTGGCTGGGGGCGCCAAGTTGGTGGTGACGCCGGAGTTGGCGATCAACGGGTATCTCGCGGAAGACCGGATGTGGGAAGCGGGCTTGCGGAGCCGCGTCGCTGTTGAATCGGCGCGACTGGCGAGCCTGAGCGGACCGGTGCCGCTGGTGTTCGGGACCTTCAGCCCGGGCCCTTCGGGCCGCCTCTTCAACGAGCTTTGGTGGTGCCAGGACGGAGCCATCCGGCAAGTCATCCGGAAGCGGCTGCTGCCCAGTTACGACGTGTTCGAGGAACACCGCTGGTTCGAACCATCGCAGGAAATGCCAAGGCTCATCGAGCATCAGGGTCATCGCATCGGTGTCTCCATTTGCGAAGATCTCTGGTCGGACCGGGAGCTCAGCAGCATGCCCGTCCGCTATGCCTGCGACCCCATTGCCGACCTGGGCAAAGCGGGCGCCACGCTGCTTCTGAATGCCTCGGCCAGCCCGACGGCGCTTGGCTCCTGGTTGCCCAAGGGCAAGACCGCTCCCTGGGCCATCGCATCGAAGGAACAGCAGCGGAAAAAACTGATCCAGGGCCTCGCGAAGAAATACGATGTGCCGCTCGTCTATGCGGATCGGGTGGGGGCGGATAGCTGGCTCCTCTTCGATGGCGGCTCCTGTTTCGTGCGCCCCAATGGAAATTGGCAAGGCGGCCAGCGGTTCACCGAAGGCATCGTGTGGGTGGACACCGAGGCGACCGGGTCTGCTTGGCCCGCTAGCGCCAGTGAAGGTGCCTGGCTCCGCGACGGTCTTCGCATGGGGATGCGGGATAACCTGGCCAAGCAGGGCCTGGAAGCGGTGGTCATAGGTCTTTCCGGCGGCATCGACAGCTCGGTGGTGGCGGCCATCGCAGTGGATTCTCTGGGGCCGGACCGCGTTCTTGGCGTGGCGCTGCCGACCGCCTATTCCAGTGCTGAAAGTCTGGAATTGGCCAAGGACCAGGCCGACCGCCTGGGTATCGAATTGCTTTGCATCGATGCGGACGCGCCATTCGCAGGAGCCGCCACCGCCCTGGGAAATACTTTTCCGGA
>Ga0315271_10003145_pt1 | contig 10434 bp, 7 predicted proteins | sample C3_top_MG_FD_204664 | JGI IMG/M metagenome (GOLD analysis project Ga0315271, IMG submission 204664) | Sediment microbial communities from Yellowstone Lake, YNP, Wyoming, USA - C3_top | ecosystem: Environmental > Aquatic > Freshwater > Lake > Sediment | place: USA: Wyoming | collected 2017-08-01
CCCCGAAACTCGTGACGCCGAGGGACCCCGAGGAACCGTCCGCGTCGGCGGCGGTGTAGGCCTCGACCACGCCGCCGATGGAGAAGTCCCCGTAGAGCGGGCTGGCCGGGCCATGGATGACTCGCATTACGCCGATCGCGCCCGGCGAGAGGATGCTCCAGTCGGCGTAGCCCTCCACGTGGCCGTGGATGGGGAGGTTGATCGGGACGCCGTCGAGGACGAGCAGCACGTCGGACGAGTGGTCGGAAGTGAAGCCGCCGATGACGACGTCCGAAGCGAAGCCCGGGCCCTGTCCCTGCTGGTGCACTTCGACGCCGGCCGCGCGGCCGATCATGTCGTACGGGTTCGACGCGGGCGCCCGCTGCATCACGGCCGGGGACACCTCGATGGTCGACACGGGAGGGGCCACCGCCAGCTCTCGCGCTCCCGTCACCGTCACCGGTGCCAGCTCGGTCACCTTGGCCTTCGCGGAATCGGGCTTCGCCCCGGCCTGCGCCCCGGCCGGCACGGCCCCGCCGCCGATAAGGCAGCCGCAAAGACACAGCACACGAACGGTCGTTCGCGCGAGGCATCGCGTCGAGCTGAGGAGCCGGACGACAGGGGCCATCGGCCACGGATTTCCGCCCGCCGTCCCACTCGTGCCCCGGGTACGGGACGCGATGGGACGGCGGACCAAGTGATGTCTGGCGTCCCGGGGCCTGGGCCCTGGGACGCGATCGTGTCAGGAGGTGCTGTGGTGGAGCGACTCCAGCGAAGGGGCGCTGGAATCAGGCCTGCGGAAGGGGCGGTGCGGTGGCGAATGGCTGGTGATGGTCAGGACGCGTGGGCGGCAGAACCGGCACCACAGCCGAAGCGGAGGCCGCGACCAGTGGAAACAGGGCCGCCATCGGCCCCACTGCGGCGCGCGGGAGCACCGCAGGGGTGGGCCCCGCACAGGTCCCGAGGCAAGTGCAGTCCTTCGGGGCCCGGTCTCCCGGCGTCGAGGAGTGGTGCGAGCCGTGGTGGGCCGGCATCACCATGGCAACCGACCGGCCCCGGCTGGCGAGGGCCTGGGGGCAGCCGTGCAGCACGATCGGCGCGGCCATCACAAGGCCGAACCAGACCGTCAGCGCCCCCGCCAGGGACCGGGACCAGGGAGTCATGGCACGCATCGGGACGAATGTAGTCGGGATCGTGCGCGCTGGCCACCGGATTCCGGTGGCAGGCGGTCAGGCCGGGGAAGCCGCCGCCGTCACCCCAGGGGCCGCGCGCCTTCGATCGAGCGTTCGGTACTGAATCGCCTCTCCCACGTGCGCCACTTCGATCTCGGCGGCGCCTGCCAGGTCGGCGATGGTCCGTGCGATCTTGAGGACGCGGTGATAGGCACGGGCAGACAGCCCGAGCCGGGCCACGGCGTTCCGCAACAGGAGTTCGACCGGCTCTGAGAGCCGGCAGAATCGCCGGATTTCGCGGGCGGTCATGTGGGCGTTGGCGTAGAGGCCGGGCATGCCGTGGAATCGTTCTCGCTGGCGGCGCCGGGCCGACTCCACCCGCGCCCGGACGGCGGCGCTGGTTTCCTCGGCGGCCTGCGCCGCCAGGTCGCGGTAGGCCACCGCGGGCACCTCGAGGTGGATATCGATCCGGTCCAGCAGGGGACCGGACAGCCGGGAGAGGTAGCGCTCCACGTGCATCGGCGTGCAGTGGCAGTTGTGGCTCGGGTCTCCGAGGTAGCCGCAGGGGCATGGATTCATCGCGGCCGCGAGCATGAACCGCGCGGGGTAGCTCAGGCTGATGGCCGCCCGGCTCAGGGTGACGCTGCCGTCCTCGAGCGGTTGCCGGAGCACTTCGAGCACGTTGGTGCGGAACTCGGGGAGCTCGTCGAGGAAGAGCACGCCGCCGTGCGCCAGGCTCACCTCGCCGGGACGCGGCGTCGAGCCACCGCCGATGAGGCCCGCGTCGCTGATGGTGTGGTGCGGCGAGCGGAACGGCCGCGTGACGCAGAGTGACTGCCCCGGCGCGAGGAGCCCGGCGACACTGTGCACCTTGGTGGTCTCGAGGGCCTCATCGAGCGCCATGCCCGGGAGGATCGTCGGGAGCCGGCGGGCGAGCATGGTCTTCCCCGCCCCCGGCGGGCCGACGAGCAGGATGTTGTGGCCGCCGGCGGCCGCCACCTCGAGGGCCCGCTTGGCCCCGGCCTGCGCCCGCACGTCGGAGAAATCCACGGTATCCGTGCCGCGCTCGGCCATCAGCGCCCCGACATCGAGTCGAGCGGCCTGCAGCGCCTCCCCACCGCCCAGGTGACCGCACACCTCGGCAAGCGTCCGCGCCCCGCGCACCTCGATACCATCCACGACGGCCGCCTCGGGCACATTGGCTGCCGGCAGGAGGATACCCCTGAGTCCCGCCTTGCGCGCGGCGATGGTCATCGAGAGAGCGCCACGCACCGGGCGGAGGTCTCCTTCCAGGCCGACCTCGCCCAGGACGAGCTGGTCCTCGAGCCCGCGTCCATCCACCTGCTCGCTCGCCGCCAGGATGCCGAGCGCGATCGGAAGGTCGAAGCCGGAGCCGTCCTTCCGGACGTCGGCCGGGGCGAGGTTGACCGTGATGCGCTTGAGGGGGAAGACGAACCCGGCGTTGAGGAGCGCGGCGTTGACTCGTTCGCGCCCTTCCTTCACCGCGCCGTGCGGGAGGCCGACCGTGGCGACCGACGGGAGGCCGTTGGTGATGTCGACCTCGACATCGACCAGGTAGGCGTCGATGCCGAGGACGGCGGCGGAACGGATCCGGGCAAGCATGCGGGCGGCACCTCCCTGGGGTTCCCCACGGTAGTGCCGCCCAGTCGCACCGCCCCAGTCATTCGACCGGGGCGGAGTACGGAAACGCGCGAGCGCTATGGCACGCGCGTCCCCACCGCCTGCACCCGATCGTCCTTGCCTCGAATCACGAAGCCGGTGGCCCGTCCATTCGACACCGCGAACTCGGTGACGAGGTCTGGCGCCGTGTCGAAGATGCCGTCCTCGAAAAATCCGGGATAGAAGGTCTCCGCGCCGATGCCGATCAGCAAACCGTGGTAGGGCGCGTCCTTGTCCCCCGGCACTTCCCAGTCGATCCGGAGCGTATCCAGGCTGTAGGACACCTTGAACGTTTCGAGGGGCGGCGCGGAGTCGGGCGGGGGGGCCATCGTGTCCGCCGGCAGCCAGCGCAGGGAATAGGTGCCGACGTAGCGACTGGCGAGGGCCGCAGGAAAGGTGACCGGGTGCGACGGCGTGACGGCCACGCGCAACGAAACCGACCGCCCGGCCCACGCCATCTGCAGGACTGCGCCGGCCGTGCTGACCTCGGGAAACGACCAGATGAGGGTCTCTGGTCCGCTCACACTGTCCGGGGTGACCCCAAACCGCACCTGGGTGCTGTCCGGCTTCGGATGGCTGGTGTGGAACCTCCTCGCCTTCGGATCGAGGATGACGGTCCACTCGGTCGGCTGCACCTCCATCCATACCGAGTACTTCCCCTTGGCGAGCGCGTGCCCATCGACCGTGACGTCCTTGCTGACCTCGAGCGTGGTGGCCCAGTTGGCGCCCGGCGTCCAGACCTCGCCCCAGGGGATCACCTTGCCATACACCGGCGACCGCCCCCGGGCGCGCGGCCGGCTGTACTCCACGGTCAGCGTGGTTCCGTCCACCGTCTGCGAGACCGTCGCGAGCTCGCTGGCCCGCACTTGCGCCCAGGCTTCGACAGGGAGGATGGCCAGGGCGGCGAGGGCCAGGTACCACCAACGGACGTTCAGCATTCGTGCTCCCTTGAAGTCGAGGTCAGCCCAGGCAAAGCGACGGGCGGTACGACCGCGGGACTCCCCACGGTGTTGCCGCCCGCTGCTCCCCACCCCGGCCGTGCGACCGGGGCGGAGAGTCACTATGTGAGACACGCTATTTCGTGCGGGTTCCCCGTCCGATCACCTTGTCCTCCTCCGAGCGCACGTCGAAACCTGTGGCGCGCCCGTTCTCGACCGTGAACTCGATGGACAGGTACGTCTCGACGTCGAACAGCTCGCCCTTCAGCATCGAGCCCGGACGGAAGGCGTTATCGGCGTACTTGATGAGCACCAGGTGCGACCACTCCTCGAAGGGAGGCGGCACCCAGTCCACCAGCAGCATGCCCGTGGTGTACGTCACGGTCCAGGTGGAGGGTTTGTTCGATGACGACGTGTCCGAGGCTGCCTTGGCCGAGTCTTCCGGAATCCAGTTGAAGGTGTACGTGCCGGTGTACCGGCCGGCGATGTCGGTCGCCGTGGTCAGGGGAAGCGAGGGCGGTACCACGATCTCGAGCGAGACCCGCTTCCCGGCCCACCCCATTTCCAGCGTCATCCCCGAGGGGGAAAGCTTCGGGACGGACCACGTCAGCACGTCGGGGCCGTCCACCTTGTCCGGCGTGACCGTGAAGCGCAGCTGCGTGCTGTCCGGCTTCGGCGGATCGGTGTGGAAGATCCTCGCCTTGGGATCGAAGATGACGGTCCATTCCTTCTGCTGCACCTGCATCCACACCGAGTACTTCCCCTTGGCGAGCTTGTGGCCATTGACGGTGATGTCCTTGTCCGCCTCGAGGGTCGTGGCCCAATTGGCCCCGGGCGTCCAGACCTCGCCCCAGGCGACCACCTTCCCCCAGATCTGCCGACGGTCACGAATCCTGGGGCGCGCGTAGTCGATGGTGATCGTGGTGCCATCCACCGTCTGCGAAATGGAACCGCGCTCGCTCGCCCGGACCTGGGCGTGGAGTCCGGCAGGGGCAAGGGCCCCGGCGGCGAGGAGGAACAACAGCGCACGAGCGTTGATCATGGCGGCTCCGATGAAGGGTCTGACTGAACGACCAGGTGCGCGAACGCGGAATCATCAGCCGTAACGAGCGTCGATCGCCGCCCGGATTTCATCGAGCGTCTTGCCGGAAGTGAACAGCCGGAAGGCCATGCGACCCTGTCCCTGACAGATCGGGCAGAGGCGCGCCATGCCGGCCGACTCATAACACGAGAGCAGCGAATAGAACCCCGGCAGTTCGGCGCAGCCGCAATTACAGCGGATGCCGTCCACGATCTGCGGAATCTGGCGCACCGCCACAAAAGCGGACTGGCAGGAGGGATAGTCGACCAGCGCCGAGTCGGGCAGGACGTTCGCCGCGGTGATGCCCGGTCGCGGCGTCGGATGTCCTGGGTCGGCGAGCACCCGACGGCCTGCCGCCCAGAGCGAGCGGGGGCCTGCAGTCCCCAGCGCGGCTACGCCCAGACACGCGGCAAGGAACCGTCGCCGGGACGGTGAAAACGTGCCTTCAGCGAACAGAATGCCTCCGGGAAATCCAGGGTCGCGGCGAGCGTGGGACTCCTGTGAAGATACGACTCGTCCGTGGAAAACGAAAGCCAGACCGCGCACGCCCACCCGCTCAGGCGAGATCGATCGTCACCGTTGTTCCCTGCCCCTCAGCGCTTTCGACCCCGATCGTCCCGCCCCAGCCCTCGACCAGCCGCTTTACGATGGCCAAGCCGAGCCCGGAGCCGCTGGTGGTGGTGGAAAAACGAGGCTCGAACACTCGAGGGAGCAGTTCTTCCGAAATGCCGTGGCCGTCGTCCACGACCTCGATCCGCCGAGGGGCGAGGCGGACCACGGTCCGCCTGGCGCCGGCCTGGCGGGCGTTCTCGAGAAGGTTGACCAGCACCTCCTTGACTTCGTCGGTGCGGGCGCGTCCCTCCGAAAGGCCGGCCGCCTCGATCACCACTTCCGTCCCTTCACCCGCCAGCCGGTAGAGCTGGACCACTTCGGCCGCGATGGTCGCCAGGTTGAGGCGGTCGGGCGGCTGGGCCTCCCCGGCCGGGGCGGCGAACCGGCTGAACGCACGGGCGATGGTGTCGAGGCGCTCGATCTCGGCGAGGATACGGTCGGAGGTTTCACGCAGCGCCGCCCCGAGCGCCGCCGGTTGCTCCCGCTGCACGCGGCGCAGGTGCTGGATGCCGAGGCGCATGGGGGTGAGGGGGTTCTTGATCTCGTGCGCCACCTGCCGCGCCATCTCGCCCCACGCGAGCACCCGCTCCGCGCGCGAGAGTTCGGTGATGTCGTTCAGCGCCAGCACCGCGCCGCCGATTTCGGGCCCCAGAGGCGCGAGGGCAAGGCTCAGCCGGCGTGAACCGTCCTCGAGTTCGGCGCGCGTGGTGGTGGCGCCGGGGCGCAGGAGGAACTCCTGCACCGACTCCACGAGGGACGGCCATCCGTCCTCCAGCGCCGCGGCGAAGTCCGTGCCCTCGCCCAGCGCGTGCCCGAGCAACTCCTCGGCCCGAGGGTTCGCGACGAGCACCGCGCCATCGGGACCGATCCCGACGACGCCCGTCGCCACGGTGGCCAGCACCGCGGCAGTGCGCCGCCGCGACTCCTCGAGTGCCGCCTGACTCTGCCGGATATCCGCCGCCATCCTTCCGAACGCCGCCACCACGGGCTCGAATTCCGCCGGGGGCGGTTCGCTCGGCGCCGGTAGCGGCGTGCCCTGACCGATGGCGAGGGCGGCCGCGCGGAGGTCGGCCACCGGTCGGGCCAGGGTCTCCGCGGCAAGGCGCGCGGCGCCCAGCGCCGCCGCCAGCCCCACCAGCGTGGCGAGCAGCAGCAGCCATCCGATGTCGGCCTGGCTCGCTTCCAGGCCGACGAATTCGCCGCTGTGGGGCGACGCCAGCACCACCATCTGCGCCGGGCCACCGACCTGTTCGACCCGGTATCCGATCCGGCCCCCGCGGCCGAGCAGCGGTTCGTCCGCCGCCGCTTCCATTTCGCCGCTGAAGGCCTGCGACTGATAGGCATCCGGGTCCTGGAGCGGCGCCAGCACGGCAAGCGCCGCGAGCAGCGAATCCGTGACCGCCACCTGCCGGCCTCCGCGATATCGCGCCAGCTCCGAGCGGTACCGGGCGCCGAGTTCCTCGAGCGCGGCGGTGGACGGAAGGGAATCGGGGCGCCGTTCCCCCGCAGCCGCCACCACGTCCCGCAGCACCTCGGTGATCGCGTCGTCCCGCTGCTGGTCGGCTTCGTCGTTGAGGCGCGACAACTCCCACGCGGAGAAGCCCACCGCGGGCACCAGGAAGAATCCGGCAAGGGCCACGGCGATTCGGACACGGAAGGACCGCCCCGCGCGGCGCCATCCGGGATTCCGGATCGGCACCCCGGCGATCCCCTCGGCGAGCAGCCAGAGGACGGCGAGGAGCGCTGCGTTGAGAATCACCACGAGCGCCCCGCGCACCAGGACGGGGAACGGACCCCGCAGGTCGACTTCTGCGTGGAGTTCGTGCGCGCCGTCTGCTGCCTGGATGGCACGCTGACCGTGGACCATCCACCCCTCGCGGCGCCACTGGAGCCGGCGCGAGTCCGGCGTCAGCCCGGGCACCGAGGGCGACAGCGCCATCGCGTAGGCGGGCGCCGAGGGCGAGCCGGGACGCAGCAGCGCCCCCAGCCGGTCCGGTGCGAGCAGCCGCGTACGCGGGCCGATCGCCACGGTCAGCACGTCCCCCGATGCGAGCGGCAGGGCAAGGACCTGGTAAATGCCAGGGACCCCGGGGACGGCGGTGACCGTCACTTCCCCGGACGCCCCGGTCGTTTCCGCCACCCGCGCGACCGTGGAATCGGGGAGGTCCAGGGAGTCGAGGGGCACGGCGATCGCGAGAAGTGACCCTGGGTGCCGGATGGCCAGTCGGACCGGGTAATCCTCGAGGCCGCTCCGCGCCTGGAACCACCGGACGAAGAGTTCTGAGGCGTCGCGTGGCGTGGGCGCGGCGCCGAGGATTGCCGCCGACCGCTCGAGGAGGGGGGCCACGAAGGGGTCGACCGCGAGACCGAGCCGCATGGCGTCCTGCTGGGCCATTTCCAGGCGGCTCTCGACCATCGTGCCCCAGGTCAGAAGCGCCGCCGCGCTTCCCGCGACGGCCGCGATGCCAGCGATCGCCACCCCCCGCCGGGATGGCCGCGTCACCAGCAGAAGCCCCGGAAGCCAGAGGAAGACATACCACCCTTCCCACCCTGCCCCTGGGCGCCACGCGTAGAGTCCGGCCATCGCCGCAAGCGCAGCGAGTGCGATGCCGCCCCAGACGAGGAACCGCCCTCCGCTCCGTGCGGGGGATCCGCGGAAGAGCGCGGCGGCGACGACGACCGGCGCCATCGCCGCCATGGCCAGCATCAGTTCCCAGCCGAGCCACAGCCCCAGCGAGACGCCCTGTGGTGGCGGCGTGATGCCGCGCGCGAGATAGCGCAGCGCAACCGGCGAACTGAGGAGCAGCAGGATGCCCAGCGGAACCGAGTACCAGCGCCGTCGCGGCGGGTGGTTCCAGAGGGCCACGGAGAGCAGGGTGCTCACCAGCGCCAGCGCCGCGAGCGCACCGGCGGACTGGCTGAGGGGGCCGAGGGCTGGCCGGAAGAAGGCGACCGGCGAGGAGAAGAGGCCGAATCCGAGCGCCTGCCCCACTGGCGCCCAGGCAACGACACCGATGCCGAGGAGCAGCATCCCGTACCGCGCCACCGTCTCCCCGGCGACCAGCACCGAGAGCACCAGCGTGAGCAACAGCAGCCAGGCGACCACCGTGGCGCCGGTCGCTCGCGCGGCCGCCGTCGCCTCCCCGAGATCGGGAGGCACGGGCTCCACGCTGAAGAGCAGCCGCGGTCCGGCCGTGGTCGGCTCGGAATAGTCGAACACGGTCGGCAGGTCCGGCGCGGTTCCGGCGGGAAATACGTGGAGCCCCACGCCGGTCCTCGCGCGGAAATCTTCGGTGACCGAACGCACGCGCTCGGGCACGGCGGACGACGCCCAGATGACCACGGTGCCGACGGCGTGCCGGCCCATCGGCGCATCGCGAGCCACCTCCAGCACCAGGTAGAACGGGTTGTCGGCGGTGGCGACCGGCCGCCCTTCGCCCCGTGGTGCGAGCCGGTGCTCCCCGGCCCACGCCCACGGCTGCCCATCGGGCTCGAGCAGCGCGACGCCGGCCTCGACCGTGGCGCCGCGCACCGCGTGCGTGAGCGCGTCGAAGGCGTCGGCCTGGCCCTCAGGCGACTCCGCGGCCCGGTCCGCCAGCCGGCTGGCGAGGAGGTAGGCCGCGTGGAGGTCCCCCGCCAGGCGGTCGGTCGCGCGGTCGACCCGGGCCTGCCGGATGGCGGGCCAGTCGCTCTCGAGTTGATGCAGTCGCCCGGTGGTCGCCAGGGGGGCGAGCGCGAGGAGCACGGCGGAGCCGGCGAGGGCCCGATGGCGCCAGGAGGGTCCGCCGCGAAGGCCGGCGAGGGCGCCGAAGGAGCCGAGAGTCGTGAGGAGGAGCCAGAGGGGCGTCGGCGTGCGCAGCCACTCCCCCGCAGCCAGCACGGCCAGGGCGGCACACGGCAGCCACCATCGGAGCGGAGAGCGGTTCACCCGCGTATTATACGCAGAATGACGATCCCAACCACGCCCTGGCGGCTGAAGGAGCTGACCCCGGACGTCGTCGAGCGCTGCCTGGCGAGGCGCTCCGCGCTGATCGTCCCCGCCGGCTCCACCGAGCAGCACGGGGCGCACCTCCCGCTGGGCGTGGACACGATCCTGGTCGAACGCATCGCCGACGACCTGTCCGCGCGGTTCGGCGTGCTCCGCGCCCCGGCGGTGGAGTACGGAGCCAACCGGGATCCGCACCGCCCGATGCCTGGCAGCGCCCCGGTGGGCCGGAAGACGCTGCACCGCCTCATGAACGAACTGATCGAGGCCTGGGAGGTGGGCGGAGGGGTACGGGAGTTCTTCCTCCTGACCGCCGAAGGACACGAGGCGCACCAGGAGGCCCTGAGCACGCTCCTGGTGCAGGATGCGCGGGTGCAGGTGGTGGACATCTTCGCGCTGGACTTCGGGGATCTGCTCGAGCAGCCCGGGCTCCCGACCCACGGAGGCGAGCTGGACACATCGCTGCTCCTCCACATCGCCCCGTCGCTGGTGCACCTCGAGGTCGCGGTCGACACCGCGAGGGCCAAGCCCAGTCTCGCCTCAGCCGAGAAGGGGGCGCGGTTGTACGAGTTCATTCTGGACCGCATCGCGGTCCGCTGCCTCAATCCGGAGTCGTGATGCGTACTCTTGCGGCCGTGCTGCTCGCCTCGCTCGCGGCTTCGCCGGCAGCCGCCCAGGAGCTGGATCGCGGAGTCATGGACATCGTGCGCGGGGGAACCCCGCTCGGGCGCGAGGAGTTCACGGTCCAGCAGGGCACCTCGGGCTCGCCGTCCGGGATCACCATCGCCTCCCTGGTGCGCTATCCCGCCTCCCGCCCGGCCGTCCAGATCCAGACGATGCTGGAGCGCGACCCCGACGGCGCCGTCACGGCACTGCAGATCGACACCCGTCAGGCCTCAGGGCTGAGCCGGGTCTACGGAGCCGCGGTCCAGGACCACCTGACCATTCGGCAGACCACGCCGTCCGCCGAGTCGGTGCGGGAATATC
>Ga0315271_10003146_pt1 | contig 10433 bp, 11 predicted proteins | sample C3_top_MG_FD_204664 | JGI IMG/M metagenome (GOLD analysis project Ga0315271, IMG submission 204664) | Sediment microbial communities from Yellowstone Lake, YNP, Wyoming, USA - C3_top | ecosystem: Environmental > Aquatic > Freshwater > Lake > Sediment | place: USA: Wyoming | collected 2017-08-01
ATCAACTCAGCACCGCACACTGGTACAACATCTCAGCAGCCAAGCGGGACCTGGCTTACCAGCCGGAATTTACAATTGCCGAGGGCTTGGCTGTGTTGCAGCGGAGTTCAACCCGGCATGTTTGAATTGGTAATGTTGTGTGCGGCGATGCTGCTCACCGGGATTGTTGGTGGCATTCTCGCCGGCCTTCTCGGTGTGGGTGGCGGGCTGGTAATCGTACCTATGCTGGATTTTGCCCTGGACTTCATGGGTGTGGATCCCTCGATCCGCATGCAAATTGCCGTGGCAACATCACTGGCAACCATCATCCCGACGTCAATTTCTACATCCAGGGCCCATTACAAGCGCAATGCAGTGGATATGGTCCTGGCGAAAACGTGGGCGCCATGGATTTTTATCGGGGCCCTGGCCGGGACATGGGTTGCCAGCCAGGTGCACAGCCGGGTGCTGTCAGGCATTTTTGCCGGCGTGGCTCTGCTGGTGGCTTTGAAACTGATGCTGCCACTGGACAACAAGGCGGTCACACGCAAGGTACCGGACGGCCCACTGATTTATCCGGTGCCGACATTGATCGGCTTCATATCAACCTTAATGGGAATCGGCGGCGGTTCGCTCAGCGTGCCCATTCTGGCTTTTTTTGGTGAATCCATCCATCGCGCAGTTGGCACGTCCGCTCTCTTGGGCCTGTTGATCGCAGTTCCCGGAACTGTGGGCTTCATGATCACCGGACATGGAAACCCTCATCTTCCATTTGGCAGCGTGGGCTTCGTCAACCTGCTTGGGTTCGCGATGATCGCGCCGGCAACTGTTCTCACAGCCCCGCTCGGAGTAAGGCTGGCGCACGCCATGGAGAAACGCCACCTGACCTTGCTGTTCGGGGCATTCCTGCTGATCGTCTCCGTGCGGATGCTGATCCGGGCCTGGCAAGGCTGATGCGATTGCCGTCTTCTTACTTGTCCTTGCGCACCAGCCTGTCCATCGGCCGGCCGCTCAGTTTCCTGACCACTAATTCCAGCCAGCTGTAGTCCAGCAGGGCATGGTCCGCCTCTGAGGCATTGCCGTAATAGCCATGGTACTTGTGCTTTACCCAGGCGTTGAGGTCGAGGCGCGTGCCGGTGCGGAACAACCAGTTGTTCAGCGGATGGAATCCCGGCTGGTGGATAAACGCCGTACCGAAGTCGACCACGCAGGGCCGCCCTTGAGAGGAGACCAACAGATTGCTCTTGGACTTGAGATCGCCATGGCTGACGCCGCGCGCGTGCATGGATTGCAGGATGTGCAGCAAGTCGGCGAACCATTGCTCGCGATCCACCCAGGAGGCATCCCGGTAGGGACTGCCGTCAATGTGTTCAAGCAGGAGGTATTTTCCTGCCAGCATGCCGTAGCACTCGGGCACACCCACAAGGCCGTGCAGGCGTTGATAGGCGCGGTATTCCCGCTGCAGGGTTTTTTGCCGGAGCCTGAGCAACAGGCCCCGACCCATGGCGGTCTTGATGATCAGGGGCCGGCCACATGCGGGTCCCTGTTCCTGATACAAAAGGATGGTGCCCTGGTTACTGGTGGCAAGGATATTTTCCTGCCGCTCCAGGCTGCGCTCTATCCAGGGCAGGAGTCTTTCCGGGTCAGGCACAAAGCTCATGGCAAAGATGATAGCCCAACACTATGGCCAGCGGTTGACAGCAGCGCTGCTTCTGCATCAAATAGGGGTACAATCTTGATCTCCATAATGCTTGGCAGCCAGGAATTGTTGTGACCGGAATAGCTCAGGAAAAACAATCGCCCGCCCAGCCGCCAGCTGGAGGCGCTGGCGCAAGCTCAGACTTGATCTCCCGTCGCGCAAGCGTGAAGCTGTTCCGCAAACTCCTTGTTTACCACCTGGTTCTTATGATCACGGTGATAGGTCTGGCCATGTCATTTCCCGGTTTCGTTGCGCAACTACCCATTGGCGGCGTCACCGATCTCATCAAAGGCGGTGATCTGACGGTTTCCCATGTGAACGACGCTCCCATGGAAACAGGTGACGAAAATGCCAACCAATCAGGCGACGAAGCAGCTGAGGAGACAGCTGAAGAAACAGGTGACATCCAGATCGTCAATACCGTCATCCGGGCCACCAGCGGACTGGATCGCCTCGGTTACGCGCGCCAGCTCATCATCGTGCTCATTGGCGTGTGGGCGCTTATGCTGCCGGTGTCCTGGGTACACAGAGGCATACACCAGGTGAGCTACCATGACCACTCGCTGGATGAAACTACATTGATCCTGCCCGGCGTGGTGGCGAGCATTGTACTGGTGGTGCAACACAGCCTGGCCCTGGCTTTCAGCCTCGCGGGCATCGTCGCCGGAGTGCAATTCCGGCGCGCCCTGCAGGACACGTTCGATGCGCTGTTTATCCTGGTTGCGATCGGTACCGGTATAGCCGCCGGCGTCAAGGCGCTGGAAATTGCCGCAGTGCTGACGGTATTTTTCACCTACGCGACACTCTACGTGCACTACTTTGGCGATGGACTGGAGTCGGACTACATCGCCCGGGAGATGGAGCGCAAGCAAGCTCTCAAGCAAGCCGCTGCAAGGGAACTCGCTGAGAAGGCAAACCCGAATTTATAAGGAAACTCTGATTTATTCAGAGTTTCCTTAGATCATCAGTTCCCCTGCAGGTAATCCACCACGAGGTTGCTGAACACGCGCACGCCGGTTTCCATGGACGGTTCGTACATGTCAAACAGCGGCGAGTGGTTGCTGGGCGCGTTCGCCACGTCGGCACCGGGCGCATTGTTGCTCAGAAACACGAACAGCCCCGGTGTTTCATTCGCGAAAAACGAAAAATCTTCAGCCCCGGTTTGGGGTTGTGCCGTTAGCAGCCTGCCTTTGCCAGCTACCCGCTGCAGGGTAGGCATCATGCGCGCTGTCAGCGCCTCGTTATTGACCGTCGCCGGGTAGCCGTCCGTCACTTTGAAGTCAATGTCCGCACCTGCGCTTTGGGCAATGCCGCGCGCAGTGCGCTCAATGCGCATGTGGATCTGCTCGCGCATGGCGGGGTCGAAGCTGCGGATGGTGCCCTCCATCTCCACGCTGTCGGGAATGATGTTGTTGCGGATACCACCGTTGATGCGACCGACAGTGACAATCGACGGCGCCAGCGTGACATCCACCTGGCGGCTCTCGATGGTTTGCAAACCAAGAATGATCTGAGCGGACACCACGATGGGATCTACGCCGTTCCAGGGACGTGCGCCGTGGGTTTGCTTGCCTTTTACTGTCAGGGTAAAGCTGTCGACTGCGGCCATTGCGGGACCGGGACGCACGGCCACCGCGCCGGTCGGTTGGCCAAGGCCTACGTGCAGGCCAAATACGGCTTCCGGTTTGTTTTCAGTCCAGATGCCTTCTTTTAACATCAATTGGGCCCCACCCTCCTCGCCCGGTGGCGGGCCTTCTTCCGCCGGCTGGAAAATCAGCATGACCGAACCGGGTAGCTGGTCTTTCACGGCGATCAGCACAGAAGCGGTGCCCAATACCATGGCCATGTGGGTATCGTGGCCGCAGGCGTGCATCACCCCGGTTGGCTTGCCGTTGTATTCACTGGTCACGGTGGAGGCAAAGGAAAGGCCGGTTGCTTCCGTTACCGGCAAGGCGTCCATGTCGGTCCGAATCGCCACCAGTGGCCCCGGCAGGCCGCCCTTGATGATAGCAACGATACCGGTGTGGGCAATGCCCGTCTTCGGCTCCAGGCCCATGCCGGTCAGTATCTCTGTTATTTTTTTCGCGGTGTTGAACTCACGATTTCCCAGTTCCGGGTTCTGGTGGAACCAGCGGCGCCATTCCACGACCTGGGGTTGGACTTTGCTGGAAAGCTCATCAAGTTGAGCCGGCGTGATCTCCGCCTGCAGCTGCAAGGGGATGATAAATAACAGGGGCAGAAGGCCATTCAGAACACGATTTTTCATGTGGTTTTCCTCTTGCGATATGTGAATCAATGTTGAACTGCAGCGGCTTTGCTGCTGTTGAGCAAGGAGCAGCGCTGCTCGTCTGATACTGCCTGTACCTCACCGATGTTTGCGCCCGCGGCAGCACTGTCGCGCCGCCCGTCCGCTCCACCCCAGAAGTAGCAGGATTTGGGATCAAATATGCTGAGCTCTGCCGCCCCTATCATGGCACGGTCCTCAATGGTAAAGCCCAGCGCCTGCAAACGGGTGCGCACATCGCTTGAAAATCCGGGCTCCATGACCAGGGTATCGGGTTGCCACTGATGATGAAACCGCGGCGCCATGACCGCCCGTTGCGGATCGAAACCGAAATCGACCGTGTTCAGCAGCGCCTGCAGCACCGCCGAGATGATCAAGGTCCCCATGGGTGAACCCAGGGCCATGACAGCGCGGCCGTCCTTCAGAACGAGCATCGGCGTCATCGAGGACAGGGGACGTTTGCCGGGTTCCACCGCGTTGGCGTCTGAGCCGATGGCTTGCCATTTATTGGGTGTAGTGGCATCCACCGAGAAATCATCCATTTCATTGTTCAGCACAATGCCGGTGCCCGGCACGGTGATCTTGGAACCAAACAGAGTATTGATCGTTTGCGTGATCGACACGGCATTGCCTGCACGGTCCAGGATGGATATCTGCGTGGTGCCGGCATCTTCGGGCGGTGGGGCCAACGAGGAATTAACCTCCGGTTGGCCGTCCGGGCGCAGGCGTGCCGCCAGTTCATCGGCGTGGGCCATGGAGGTCAAGCGTTCAACCGGTACCGGGTAGAAATCCGGGTCACCGAGATGTTGTGCGCGGTCGGCAAAGGCCAGTTTTTCCACGCTGGCCACGAGGTGGATATACTCGCTGGAGTCCTGGCCCAGTGCCGCGAGATCGAAGCGCTGCAGCACATTGAGCATCTCCGTCAATAACACGCCACCGGAGCTTGGCGGTGGCATCATCACCAGCTTGTAACCGCGGTAGTCAGCGCTCAGCGGTTCGCGCCACTTCACTGCAAAACGTGCAAGATCAAGCTCGGTGACGGCCCCACCGGTGGCTTCCTCAATCTTTTTTGCCACCGCGCCCGCCGCCAAAGCCTGGCCGCCCTTTTGCTGGATCAGGCGCAGAGTGTTGGCGAGGTCCGGCTGTTTCAGCAGCCAGCCCAAGGGCGGTGCTACTCCATCGACTGTCTGGATGCGGCGGGTTTCCGGAAATGCTTCGAGGTCTGCGAGGGCATAGCCCACCATGTTGTGGTGCCAGATGCTCACCGAAACACCATTCTCAGCCAGCGCAATGGCCGGCTCGATCAGTTCCGCCCAGGGCAGGGTTCCATAACGCTGGTGCAAGGCCCAGATTCCCTGCACATAACCTGGCACGCCCACTGAATGCGGGCCGATGCCAATGCTGTCCGGGTTGTCTTTGTAGTATTGTGCGCTGGCCGACGCTGGCGCGGTTTCACGCGCATCCAGGGTGATGTTTTCCCCGCTTTGCGCGAGGTGCACGACGGCAAACAAACCGCCACCCAGACCCGAACTGAAGGGATTGGCCACTGCGGCAACAAAGGAACTGGCTACCGCGGCGTCGATGGCATTGCCACCCCGCTCCAGTACCGCCTGCCCAACCGGCGAGGCCGGACTGACCGATGTGACCACCATGCCATCACGTCCCCAGGCGGGCTCTGAACTCGCCGCAAAGGCCTGGGAATTCATAGCGAGGCCACTCACCACGCACAACCAAAATACCAGTCTAATTCGCATTCTCACCACCTAATGTGTATTCCCGAGTTTATTCCCACCACCTAATGTTTTTTCCCGCCACCGAGGCTGAAAAATTTCTGCATAAGCTGTTCATGGGTTTCCGCGTACAGAGGATCGAGCGGAATGCAATCCACCGGACAAACCTCTACACACTGCGGCGCATCGAAATGGCCCACGCATTCGGTACATTTTGCCGGGTCAATCACGTAGTAATCTATACCCTGGGAAATCGCCTTGTTGGGGCATACGGGCTCACACACATCGCAATTGATGCACGTGTCGATGATCTTGAGGCTCAAATCTAGCCATCCAGCTCGTTGAATCGCCGGCACAGGGCCTTCTGCACCTCGGGACACACGAATTCAGATACATCACCCTTGAGCCGCGCAATTTCCTTGACCAGTGACGAGGAGATAAAGCCGTAGCGTTCATCGGGTGTCATGAACAGGGTTTCCACATCCGGCCCCAGGTGCCGGTTCATGCTGGCCAACTGGAATTCATATTCAAAGTCGGACACCGCGCGCAGACCCCGCAAAATCACGCCGGCCTTCACTTCATGCACGAAATCCACCAGCAGGGTCCTGAAACCAACCACTTCCACGTTCTTGAGCTTACGTACTTCCTTGCGCGCCAGCGCGATGCGCTCGTCCAGTGAAAACAGCGGAGCTTTGTGCGAGCTTTCCGCAATAGCAATGTAGACCTTATCGAACACGCGCGCCGCGCGGTTGACCAGGTCCGCATGACCGTTGGTTATGGGATCAAAAGTGCCCGGATAGAGGGCGGTGCGATGGGCTTTCATGTGCGCTCTTGCTGCTGTCAAGGGTTTCCGATTGTAGCGGAATCAAGTGGGGAGAACACCCGTAAGTCTTTTGAGCAGCTGCATGCGCACGTCCCCAAGCCGCTTTTCCTTGAGCACTTCCCAGCCCGGGCCGGGCGCTGGCGCAGGGTCCGGCGCTGCGCTCTCCAGGTAAACCAGCCCGCCGGGACACAGGGCCTGGGTTTGCGCCAGCGTGGCGGTGACCTTCTCCGCCATGCCCTGTTCCGGCATGTTCAGGGCGAACGGCGGGTCCACGAAAACAATATCCAGGGATGAAGGTGCCTGCTGCGCCAACCAGGACAGCGCATCTGCTTCAACCACGGAAATCTGTGCTGCGCCCAGCATCCCGACACTTTGCCGCAGCATGCTTGCCGCCACCCGCGATTTTTCCACCAGTACTGCACTGGCCGCCCCACGGGAAACGGCCTCGAGACCCAGCACGCCGGTACCGGCAAACAGATCAACGCATTTTGCATTGTGCAAAAAAGGCTGCAACCAGTTGAACAGGGTCTCGCGGCAGCGGTCACCCGATGGCCGCAAGCCTTCGATATCGGGCACAGGTAAACGCCGCCCGCGCCATTGGCCGCCGATGATACGCACTGAGCCTGTCAATTTGCCCGGTTTAGCGCCCTGTTTTTGGCCTTTGGGTTTCATTGTTGCATCCCCGGTTCCCGGCTTGAACGCACGCTGCCAAGTCCCAAACTGTTAGCATACCCACAAACATACTCATCTGCCGTAGCCAAAACCCCTGCCCATGTTTCGAATTTTCCGCAAAAACAAGAATCGTCCCGGCGAATTGCTGGATGTCCAGCTGAGGCCTGCCGAACAAGCCGGCGAAGCAGCGCTGGAACAAAGGCTGGCACGCAGTCGCGATCAGCTGGGCCAGCGCCTGGCTCACTTGCTTTCAGGCAGCAAGTCCATAGACGAGGACCTGCTTGAGGAACTGGAAACGACCCTGATCACGGCCGACATCAGCGCCCGGACCGCCATCGGCATCGTGGCCAACCTGCGCAAGGCCATTGCCAACAAGGTCATCCGCGAGCCCGGGCAATTGTTGCCTGCAGTGCAGGCCGAGCTGTTTGAGCTGATCGAACCCTGCGAACAGTTCCTGGTGGTCGATGCGGTACGCAAACCCTTTGTGATCCTCATGGTGGGCATCAACGGCGCCGGCAAGACCACCACCATTGGCAAACTGGCACAGCGCTATAAGGAAGAGGGTCTGTCCGTCATGCTGGCTGCCGGCGATACCTTTCGTGCTGCCGCCGTTGAACAACTCAAGGCATGGGGCGATCGCAACAACGTGACGGTGATGTCCCAGGGCAGCGGCGCTGATTCCGCCGCAGTGATTTTCGATGCGCTGCAGTCGGCCAAAGCCAAGGGCATCGATGTGCTGATTGCCGATACCGCCGGGCGCTTGCACACCCAGTCCAACCTGATGGAGGAATTGAAAAAAATCCGCCGCGTGATGAACCGTATCGACCCCGATGCCCCGCACGAGGTCATGCTGGTGCTGGATGCCGGCACTGGCCAGAACGCCATCAACCAGGCACGCGAGTTCAACCAGGCGATAGGCCTGACCGGCATCACCATCACCAAGCTGGACGGCACTGCCCGCGGCGGGGTGCTGTTCAGCATAGCCAGCGAACTGAAATTACCCATTCGTTTTATTGGCGTGGGCGAGTCCGCCAAAGACCTGCGGCCATTTGACGCCGGCGCCTTTGTCAACGCTATCTTGCCCATCGCGTGAATATTTCGGATACATTTTCAGATCGACTGCTGGCCTGGTGGGATGAGCATGGCCGCCAGGACCTGCCGTGGCAGCACCCGCGCACGTCTTACCGGGTATGGATTTCCGAAATCATGCTGCAGCAGACCCAGGTCAGCACGGTCATCCCCTACTTCCTGCGCTGGATGAAACGCTTCCCTGACATCAATGAGCTGGCGCAAGCTCCTCTGGACGAGGTGCTGGCGCATTGGGCCGGGTTGGGTTACTACGCCCGTGCGCGCAACCTGCACCGGGCCGCCCTGGTGTGTATGACAGAACATGGTGGCAAGTTGCCCAAAGCAGCCGATGAGCTTGCCCAACTGCCCGGCATCGGGCGCAGCACGGCCAATGCCATTGTTTCCCAATCCACAGGCAAACCGGCAGCGGTGCTCGATGGCAATGTTCGCCGCGTGCTGGCGCGCCATGCGATGGTAGGCGGCTGGACCGGTTCGGCGGCTGTGCAAAAAACCTTGTGGCAGAAAGCGGAAAAACGCTTACCGGCAGACCGTGGTGCGGACTATACGCAGGCCATCATGGATCTCGGTGCCCTGCTCTGCAGCCGTTCCAACCCCGATTGTGCTCACTGCCCGGTACGCTCTGATTGCCAGGCCAGGCTGGCGGCCCGGGTTGCGCATTACCCTGCCCCAAAACCCAAGACCAAAGTGCGTGACCGGCCCGTTTTCATGTTGGTCCTGCAGGACCGGCAGCAGCGCGTGTTGCTGCAGAAGCGGCCGCCTGCGGGAATCTGGGGCGGGCTGTGGTCTTTGCCCGAAGCTGAAAGTCTTGCGGACCTGGAGCAACAATCCGGCCTGGCCCTTATTGACTGTGTGTACCTGCCACCGCGCGAGCATCGCCTCAGCCATCAGCGCTTGTTGATTCAACCGGTGCGGGCGCGCAAGCTGCAAGCCGGGCAGGTAAAATGCTTGCCCGAACAGCGCTGGATAGCGCTAGCACAGGGATCAAGCCTCGCAGTTCCCAAACCCGTGGCAGACCTGTTACGCGAATTGATCACCGGAGAAAATGCATGAGCCGAATGGTGCACTGCCAGCTACTGGACAAAGAACTCGAAGGGCTAACTTTCCAGACCTGGCCAGGCGAACTGGGCAAACGCATTTACGAAAATATTTCCCAGCAGGCCTGGGCTCAGTGGATGAAACACCAGACCCTGCTGATCAACGAACACCGCCTGTCCCCGCTGAACCCCGAGCACCGCAAGTTCATCGAGAGCGAAATGGAAAAGTTTTTCTTTACCGGCGGCGCCGCTAAGCCGCAGGGTTATGTGGCGCCCGGCTCAGACGACGCGTAGCTGATCGCGCACCGGTAAATTGCGAATGCGCTTGCCGGTCGCGGCAAAAATCGCGTTGATCAGGGCCGGTGCAACCGGCGGCAGGCCGGGTTCACCCACGCCGCCCAGCGGCAGCGAGTAATCATCGGCGTTGACACCATGCACATGGATTTCCTTGGGCGCGCCATCAAAGCGCGTGATCTGGTAGTCATTGAAGTTGCTTTGCATTGCGTGGCCATTGGCAAAGCTGATCTCACCCAGCAGCGCCAGGCTGATGCCCTGCACTACCGCACCTTCCAGCTGTGAGCGCACCCGCTCCGGGTTGACCTGCGGGCCGCAGTCTATGGCGATATCCACGCGCGGAATGCTGAGGCTGCCGTCTGCGGCGACCACTACCTCGAACACCACGGCCGTGTAGGTCAGGAAGCTGTAGTGGGCGGCAATGCCCAGCCCGCTACCCGCGGGCATCTTGCGACCCCAGTTGGCGCCCTTGGCAACCGCTTCGATGACACCGCGCAGACGCCCTGAATTAACCGGGTACAGCGCCGGGTCCGCGCCATAATTTTGCATATCACCCAGTGTGCCCGGATCCACCTTTTGCGGAGCACCAATCAGCTCGAGCAGGAACTCCTTGGGGTCGCGCTTGGCAAGATGGGCGAGTTCATTAGCGGCCACCTGCGTGGCAAATGCATGCGGAATATTCGATACCGAGCGGAACCAGCCAATGCGTGTATGCGCCAGCGCTTCCGGGGCCTCGATGCGCAGGTTCGGCACGCCAAAGAAAGCAAGATCGGTCAGGCCCAAGGCGAGTTCCTCGGCGCTTTCGCGCACCTGGTCCGGCGCGAAGGTC
>Ga0315271_10003147_pt1 | contig 10432 bp, 5 predicted proteins | sample C3_top_MG_FD_204664 | JGI IMG/M metagenome (GOLD analysis project Ga0315271, IMG submission 204664) | Sediment microbial communities from Yellowstone Lake, YNP, Wyoming, USA - C3_top | ecosystem: Environmental > Aquatic > Freshwater > Lake > Sediment | place: USA: Wyoming | collected 2017-08-01
TTCAGCCCCGCGACAATCGGAGAATGAAGGCATTCAGCGAAACCCCGCCGCACACCCGGACAGGGCTGGCCTCATCCTTCTCTTTGCGGAGAAGTTGGCTGGAGCTGTCAGCCGGCGGTTTGCTTCCGCGCGACCCCAAATACTCCAGACCCGACGAGCACCCTCAGACCGGTATCCTGACTTCGGGCGTGACCTTGCTCCCGCCTTCCCGGAATTAACCAGTGGCTGTGGGAGTTCGTAGCCCGTTACAGTGGCGCAACCGTCCCCGTTTTTCACGGGGTTCCCTGACGTCTGATGGTGTTGGAGGCGGAAACTTTCCGCCACTTTCAAAGAACACCCCATTCCTACCCGGTCTGGCCGGGATTGCAAGACCTATTCGAGATCGATCCTTTAGTCCGTTTTTGCGGTCGGCTCGGCTGCTGATTTCTTAAGGGGTGCTGTGACCCCAGCCTTGATCCGCCCCGACTGAACAACGACAGGAGGATTACGTTTCGGCAACAAAAAGTGATGCCCTGAATCAGTATTGGCCTGACCAGACAAGGTATGGAAGACCAGGCACCCGGCCGTTTTCAGCAAGTGAATGATTTCCATGTCAGGAAATGCTTAAATTTTCCGAGGCGTCGGATAACATCCTGAAAAACCATCGAAGGCATTGCCCGATGGCGTAATTGTGGCTGGAGTCGTTTTACCCAGCCGCGCCAAAAATATATCATGCCGGTTAAAAAGATAATTGCGCGTTTGAGGATCTGGGCCTCATATGTCGCGGTGGTCACCGCCAGTTCTCTCGCGTTTCTATTTTTCCGATTTCCCCTCAATTTTACTCGCGTGCGGGGGCGGAAGAATATCCCGCGGCGCGGTGAGCGGGTGCTCTTCGTCTCGAACCATACCACCATGTATGATTCTTTCCTCATCTCCGTGGCCGCCCATTTCCCGGAGAGTATTTTCTATCCCTCCCTGCCTTTTGTGAATTTCGCCGCCCGGGAGAATTTTTTCCACAACTGGTTTTCGAGGACCTTGTTTACCCTGCTGCGGACGGTTCCGGTCGATCGGCGCGATCAGTCTTCGCTGATGCGCAAGTATGTGGGATTTCTGGAGCGCAATAACCTCCTCATTTTCTACCAGGGCACGCGCAGCGATGACCTTTCCATGATCAAGAACGGTCCCGCTTACGCGGTCGCGAATGCTCAGTCGCCCATTAGCGTCATCCCGGTATACCATCAAGGGATTGAACGAATTTTTAGCCGGGGAGGACCGAAAACCCGGGGGCTTTGGCGCTGGCTGCCGTGCAGCATTTTCCATCGTCCGGTTGTGGTGTTCGGCCAGCCGATCGATTTTTCCGAGTGCGCCGGGATCACCGAAACTCGCGAGCGCATCACGGCCATCAACCAGCGGATCGTGGCCAGCGTTATTGATCTCCAATCGCTCACTGCCTGCGGTTAGCGGACGGCTAGTTCCTGAGAACCGCGGGTGCTGTTGCCGGGCCGGGAAGGCAGTCAGGCGCCTAGACTATCTGGACGATGCCTTGTCCCTTAACCACGCTCCCGATGACCCATGCCTGGTGGTGTTTCTGGCAGGCCTTTAACACGGCTTCGGCGCGTGATTCTGCCGCAATCACCGTCATTCCAATGCCCATGTTGAACACCTGGTAAAGTTCCTCCTCCGGGACTCCGCCGTGTTCGCGGATCATTTCGAAAATCGGCAGCATCTTCCAGGTGCCCCGGCCGATGACCACGTCGCAGGTCTGGGGCAGGACGCGGGGGATGTTGTCCACGAACCCGCCGCCGGTGATGTGGGCCAGTCCTTTGATCACGCGGTCCTTCCCGCCTTTGGCACCGCCGTTGAACTGCTTCAGCAATTCCTGCACGAGCATCCCGTAGCTGACATGCACCTTCAGCATCTCGGCCCCGATGGTGTTATTCAGTTCCGGCACCCGGGTCGTGGGTTTGAGCTTCATTTGCTCGAAGAAGATCTTGCGGGCGAGGGAATACCCGTTGGTGTGGAGGCCGCTCGCAGCCAGGCCGATCACCACATCGCCGGGTTTGATGGTCTTGCCGTCCAGCATTCGGGATTTCTCCACCACGCCGACGATGGTGCCGCTGACATCGTATTCGCCCTTTTGGTAGAAACCGGGCATTTGGGCGGTCTCGCCCCCGATCAACGAGCACCGGTTCTCGGCACAGGCCACGGCGAATCCTTTGATGATCTCCGTGAACACCTTGGGCTCCAGTTTTCCCGTGCCGAGGTAATCGAGGAAGAACAGCGGTTCGGCTCCCAGCACCGCGATATCATTTACGCAATGATTCACGAGATCCTGCCCAATGGTCTCGTGGCGGTCCATCGCGAAGGCGATCTTGAGCTTGGTGCCGACGCCATCCACGCTGGAAACCAGCACCGGCTGCCGATATTTCCGCACGTTCAAGGCAAATAAACCGCCGAAGCCGCCGACTTTACCCAGGACTTCCGGCCGGTGCGTCGCAGCCAGGAGTTGCGGCAGTGTGGCTTTGACCTTGTTTCCCAGATCAATGTCAACACCGGCGCGGGCATAAGCTTTGGTCTTCATGTCGGCGGAATTAACGGCGATTCGGGCTCGAGAGCCAAGTCAAAAACACGGCTTTTTCCGGTTGATATCACCCGGATTTGGGAATACATAGGCTGTATGAGATGGCGCGGCGCGGCCCTTATATCCGTCGGGGTCAATTTGATATTGGCCATGGCGATCTTTTTTCCCTCCCGGTCCCGCCCCCTTTTGCCCGTCGCGGGCGCTACGAATGCGCCGTTGGCGCAGGCGGGCGTGGTCAGGACGAACGCCCCTGCGCTCCGCGTTTTCACCTGGCATGATATCGAGTCTCCAAATTATGCGGTTTACACCGCCAATCTGCGGGACATCGGCTGCCCGGAGCAGACCATTCGCGATATCATCATCGCCGATGTCAACGCGCTCTTCGCCCGCCGTCGAGCCATCGAACTCGTCACTCCCGACCAGCAATGGTGGCGCAGCGAACCCGATAGCAACGTTGTCGCGGTCGCCACCATGAAGGCGCAAGCCCTCGAAAGCGAACGCGCCACCCTGCTCACCGAGTTGCTGGGGCCCAACTGGGAATCCGGCGACCTCGCCAGCATCCCGCGGCCCAGCCGCGCCGGGGTCCACCTCGATGGACCGGTATTGGGGACTTTGCCGGCGGAAACCAAGCAGGCTTTGCAGAACATCAATGCCCGTTCCGAGGACCGGATTCAGGCTTACCTCGAACAAATGAAAGGAGATGGCAAAGCTCCGGATCCTGCCGAATTAGAGCGCATGCGCCAGGACACGCGTCGCGAGCTTGCCGGGGTGCTGAGCCCGCCCCAACTCGAGGAATTTCTACTGCGCTTTTCCCAAAATGCGGGTGTATTGCGCACCGCTTTCGGAGATCTGAAATACTTCAACGCGTCGCCGGATGAATTCCGAACGGTGTTTCGGTCCGTCGACGCCATCGACCAGCAGATTGCCGCCATCACTGGCTCCGACGCCAACAGTGTCCAGGGGCGCCAGGCGCTGGAAGCCCAGCGGGAGAACGCCGTCAAGCTCGCCCTGGGCCAGCGGCGTTACGACGATTACCGGAATCTACAGGATCCACTTTACCGTCAGGCCACGGCCACCGCCATCGCCGCAGGCACACCCGAGGATGTGCGCTCAATTTATCTGATTAACCTCGCCGCCGCCGAACAACAGGCCAGCATCACCAACAATCTCAATCTCTCAGAGGCGCAGCGCGACATCGAACTCAGACAACTGGAGGCCGATCAGCTCCGGGCTAATGCGCTGGCCACAGGACAGGAATTGCCACCCGATCCCGCGGCGGCCCCGCAGACGCCGCCGCAGCGCACTTACTCGGTCCGTCGGGGTGACACGCTGGCGGTGGTAGCCTTGATTTATGGGGTGCCGCCCAGCGCCCTGCGCGCGGCCAATCCGGGGTTGGATCCCAACCGCCTCAAGGTGGGGCAGGTCATTAATATTCCTCGCAATTCGATGGGTCCGTCCGGCGGACCTTAGTCGTGGCTCAGCGAAGGATCCGGAGGAGATCGCAGCGCACGTCCAAACCCCTCATGCCAGTTTCCTTTCAGGATATTGAATCGGCCGCGGAACACATTCGCGGTTACGTGGTGGAGACTCCATGTCCGGCTTCCATTCCCCTGTCGGAAGCGACCGGGATGCAGATCTATTGCAAGCTTGAATATCTGCAGCGCACCGGCAGTTTCAAGGAACGCGGCGCCCGCAATGCCCTGGCTCTGCTCGACGACGCCAAGCGGGGCAGGGGAGTCATCGCCGCGTCCGCCGGCAATCATGCGCTCGGCCTGGCTTACCATTCCCGGCTGCTGGGGATCCCCGCGACGGTGGTCATGCCACGTTTTGCGCCGCTCACCAAAGTTGTCAATTGCCGGAAACTCGGCGCCAACGTCCTGCTTCACGGCTCAAACATCGGCGAGGCCCGAGACCGCGCGATGGAGCTGGTGCGGGAGCGGGAGCTGACCTACATCAACGGCTTCGATGATCCCGCCATCATCGCTGGACAGGGCACTATCGGTCTCGAAATCGCCCGACAGGTGCCCGATCTGGAGGTCATTATTGTTCCGATCGGGGGCGGGGGGCTCGTCGCCGGGATAGCCCTGGCCCTGCGAAAACTTAAACCACAAATTCGCATCATCGGCGTCGAGCCCAAGCGGGCGGCCAGTTGGACCGCCGCCGTCGCGGCCGGTTATCCGGTGGAGATCTCAATGGAACCAACCCTGGCCGACGGCTTGAGCGTGCCCAAGGTCGGCGCGAACGCGTTCAAGATCGGGCGCGGCCTGGTTGATCGGGTGGTGGTCGTGGACGAACACGACATCGCGCGCGCCATATTGCGTTTGATGGAACTGGAAAAAGCGGTGGTGGAAGGCGCCGGCGCATCCCCCCTGGCAGCGTGCTTTTCAGGGCAACTGAACGAATTTACCGGCAGGAAAGTCGTGCTGCCTCTGTGCGGTGGCAATATCGACCTCACCACTCTGGACCGCGTCATCGCTCGCGGACTGGCTTCGGAAGGCCGCCTCTGCCGGTTCACCGCCACCATCAGCGATCGGCCTGGCGGCCTGGCTCGTTTTGCGGGGTTGATCGCCGAAGAAGGCGCGAGCGTCGTCGATATCTCTCACGACCGCGCTTTCGCCGGTGACGACATCACCACGGTCGCCGTGCATTGCGTGGTAGAAACCCGAGATCAGGACCACATTGCCACGCTTCGGACTCGCCTGAACAGCGAGGGTTTCCGCGTGGTTTAAAAAATGGCAGGAGCTGCGGGTGTTATGGGGTTCCCGTTCGCTGCATGGCTGCGGGGCTGCCGAGATTTCCATAGCGGTCGAGGGCGCTCAGGGTGATGACGTCGGGATGGGTGCCAACCCAGACCTTTGAGGCGGTTGTGGAGGGCAGAATTTCCGTTTTCCAGGCGCCCTCGCGGCGGGTTTGCAGCACCCAGAAGGCGAGGGGATCCGTGCTGGTCGCGTTCCAGGTCAAGGAGAGAGCGCCGGCGCGGCCGGTCACCGCCAGGCTTGGCTTTCCCGGTTTGGCGGTGGCGAGCCAGGGCATCGCGGGCGGGAGGGCGGTTGCGAAATACACTGCTTTGGAAAGGGCTTCGAACACGCCCTCGGAGCGCATCAGGGAGCGCATGTTCCAATGGAGATGGCCGGTGACCCCGGCCTGCTGGCGGGTGCGCCGCACCTGGTTGACGATTTCCTCCGGGTTCCAGCGCCGCGGCGTGTTTGCCGTGTTCAGCCCGGGCCAGACATGCCGTTTTTTGGGGTTCTGATCCACCCACCATTTCAACAGGACCGGGAAACTTTGTTCCGGGGAGGCGATCTGCCAGTAGAGTTGCGGAGCGCAATAGTCCAGCCAGCCATTCTGCAGCCATTTCCGCGAGTCAGCATACAGTTTTTCATAAGCGTCAAGCCCGTGGATCTGCGGCGGATTGCCCGGCCGCCAGATGCCGAAAGGACTGATGCCGAACTTGACCCAGGGTTTCCGTTTTTTGATAGAAGTATATACTATTTGAAGGAAGCGGTTGACATTCTCCCGGCGCCAATCCTCGCGGCTGAGTTTGCCGCCGGCTCCAAATTTGCGCCAGCTGTCCTCATCGGGAAAGTCCAGGTCCTGACCGGAACTCAGTTGGACTTTGTAGGGATAGAAGTAGTCGTCGAAATGGATGCCATCCACGTCGTATCGTTCCAGGACATCCATCACCACTTTCAAGGAATATTCCTGCACCTCCTTTTCGCCAGGATCAAGCCAGAGTTCCTCGCCGTATTTTTTGACCAGCGAGGGCCGGGTGCTGCTGATGTGATCGGCGGACAACAGCGATTTCGCCGAGCGATGGCGAGCGCGGTAGGGGTTAAACCACGCGTGCAACTCCAGTCCCCGGCGATGCGCCTCGGTGATGGCGAATTCCAGTGGGTCATAAAATGGCCGTGGTGGTCGTCCCATCGCGCCGGTCAGATACTCTGACCACGGTTCGAGTTTGGATGGGTAGAGGGCATCGCAGCCTGGGCGGACCTGGAAGATCACCGCGTTGAGTTTCAACGTTTGGGCGCGATTCAGGATCGCAGTCAGCTCCGATTTCTGCTCGGCAACCGACAACGTATTCGTTGAGGGCCAATCAATATTGGCCACCGTTGCAATCCAGGCTCCCCGGAACTCCCGGTTAAGTTTTGGGGGAGAGATCTTGGTGCTCTCGTAGGTTTCAGCACGAACCGACGTTCTTGTGGCGAGAAAGGCTAATAGAATGCCAAATAATAACGTTATCGGACGCATTTGTTATGAATTTCTTCCCAAAAGTTCTTGAATTTCCAGTGCCGTGTGCGATAAAAAGGCTTTGTTAGTAGAAAAGCCAGAAAAATCCAAATTTGAGGGATTTTTAAGCACAGGCTAACCATCGGTTCCTCACCATACGTTGTGCTCTAACACTGGCGGTACTCATTATATTGTGGTTTTTGCACTTTACATGGCCAAGGCGCTTTGCTTGGCTTAACACGTCATGTATCTCAAGAATTTAACGGTTTTGGGATTTAAATCCTTTGCGGATAAGACCTCATTGAATTTTCAGCCGGGTGTCACGGCGATCGTGGGCCCCAATGGGTGTGGTAAGTCCAATGTGTCGGACGCTATCCGTTGGGTACTGGGCGAACAATCCGCCAAAGCGCTGCGTGGCGGCGAGATGGCGGATATTATTTTCAATGGCACTGATTCCCGCAAGCCCTTGGGTATGGCGGAGGTCTCCCTCACAATAGGTGGTGTGGACGAGGAGCAGCTCCGTGCCGCCGGCGTCGAGATCGCCTACAACGAAGTGACCGTCACCCGGCGCGTGTTTCGCGATGGCGGCAGCGAGTATTACATCAACAAAACTGCCTGCCGTCTGAGGGACATTCAGCAGCTGTTCATGGGCACCGGCGTCGGTCGCACCAGTTACAGCATCATGGCTCAGGGTAACATCACCCAAATCCTCTCCAGCCGCCCTGACGATCGCCGCATGATTTTTGAGGAAGCCGCCGGGATCACCAAATACAAGTCGCAGAAAAAGGAATCACTGCGGAAGCTGGAATATACCGAGCAAAATTTATTGCGTGTGGCGGACCTGGTGAGGGAAGTGAAGCGCCAGATTGGATCGCTGCAACGTCAGGCCGGCAAAGCGCGCCGTTACAAGCAGCTCTCCCAGGAACTTGAGCACCTGGACACGCAATTGGCGCGCCATCAGTTTGATGTTTTCCAGACGGAAATCCACGACCGCGAAGTCGCGGCGGAGCAGCTTCGCACCGGGATCGAAGAAACCGCGGCCGAGGTGATGCGCCGGGAGGATGAGGTTTTGCAATTGCGCGGGCGGCTGTCCGAACTCGAGCATGAAATTGCCGCGATGCAGCAGCAGGGGCTGGAGTTGAAAAATGAATCGGATCGCCACGAAAGCCGCGTTCATTTCAACGAACAACGCCTGAGCGAGTTTGCGGAGCAAAACGCGAAGGCGTTGTCCGATATTTCCCAGGCCGAGGAACGCCGCCAAATCGCGCAGCTCGAATTGGAGACAACGGCGGTTGCGTTGGCGGCCTCCGAGGAGGCGCTCGCCGGGCACCGCCGCCAGCTGGAGGAGAAACGGCAGGGCCTTCAGCGCCTGGAGGAGAATTTGCGGCAGCTTCAGGAAGCGCTCCGCCAGTCCCAGGCGGAAGCCTTCTCCGCCGCCCAGAATTTGAGCCGGGTGCGGAATGAAATCAACGCGCTGGACCTGCAGAAGCAGGGCAATGTCGCGCGCTTGGAGAAGCTGTCCGCCGAAAAGATTCAGCTCGAAGAAGAGCGCGTGCGCTCGGAGATGCGGCTGGCGGAATTTGCCGCCGATGTGGAAGCGCAGAGGGTCAATGTCGCGACCCAGCGGGGCACGGTGGAAGAACGCCAGCTCCGCCTGCGGCAGATTCACGAGGAGCTGATCACCCTCACCCAGGAGCAGGACAAGTGGTTGCAGCAGCAGGCGGGCAAACGCTCGCAGTTGAACGTGCTTGAGCAATTGGCCGCGGATCACGAGGGATTCAGCGCAGGCTCGCTCGCGGCGTTGAAGCAATCGCAGCATGTGCTGGGTTCGCTGGCCGACAAGATCCGCGTGCCGGATCAGTTTGTCACCGCCATTGAAACCGCGCTGGGCCACCATTTGCAGTTGGTGCTCACCGAGGAACCCGAAGCGGCGCGCCAGATCCTCGCGGATTTGAGCGCCAACAAGCGGGGCAGGGCGAGCATCGCCCCTCTGGCGTTTACGCGGAACTGTCACGGCAGCCATGGTGTGGACCTTGGGGAAAACCAGGCCGCGCCCACAACCGAGCCCGCGGCGACGACCCCGGTTGAATTGAACGGGGTGCCGATGCCCGCGATCAAGGTGGTGGAGAGTGACGCCTCGGTGCAGCCGCTCCTCCAGCGATTGCTGGGTTCGACCCGAATCGTTCGCAGCCTGGAAGCAGCCACTGCCGCCTGGAACGAAAACAACGGCGCGTTCAGCTTCGTAACCCTGGAAGGTGAACTGTTGAGCCGCCACGGCGTTTATACGGGAGGCAGCAACAACGGCCAGGCGAATGGCAAGGCGGCGTCCTCGATTCTGGGCCGGAAGAACCAGATCGCCGAGTTGCAGCGCGCGCTGGACCAGCTTCAAACGCAGGTCGCCGAGGTGAGCCGCCGCAAGGGCGCTCTGCAAAGCGAACAGACTGAGTTGCAGGCCAGCCTGCAACAGGCGCAGACGGAGCTGCGGCAGCAGGAAGTTGCCATCGCGACGAATGAAGGCGAATTCAACGCGCTGAAGAACGCGTTACGGCTGCTGCATCAGAAGATCGACACCGTCGTTTACGAAATCCAGAACCTCGCCGCCCAGGAAAAAGAAGGCCTCGACAAGCGCGCGGGATTGTCTTCGCGTGCTGGGGAATTGGAGGCCCACGAACAGCGGAAGCAGGCGGAAGTGGCCGGGTTCACCAGTGAACTCGAAATGCTGCGGTTGCAGCGGGACGAGGCCAACGCGGGCTTGACCGACAACAAGGTGGCTCTGGCCACCGAGGAGCAGATGAGCGCTTCGCACCGTCAGCAGCAGTCCTCGCTGGCGTTGCGCGTGCGCGAATTGGGCCAGGTCATCGAAGCCCGGCAGTCCGAATTGAGCGCTTTTGCCGGCCGCCGGACTCAGGCGGAATCCGAGATCGCGGATTCCCGGCGTCACATGGAGAGGTTGCAGCACGAGCGCGAGCTGGTGAACGTCCAGACCGCCCAATTGCAGACGCAGCAACAGGCGCAGGAAGCGGAGATCACGAGCCGCGAGGAATTATTGCGGGAACTGCGCCGCCGCCATTCCGAAATCCAGCAGCAGCGCGGCACCCTCGAGGTCGAATTGGCGCAGAAGAACATGTCCGTCCAGAATCTGCGGGAGCGCATCCAGCAGAAATACCATCTGAATCTCGACGATATCCGGAGCGAGTGCATTACCATCACCGTTGCCGATGAGGGGCCCGCCAAGGTCCACACCCTCACGCCGGAGGAGATGGCGGCGGCGGGCGCGGCGACCGATTGGGACGCCGTGGCCCAGCAGGTGCAGGCCCTGCAGCAACGGTTGGATGAAATGGGGCCGGTCAACCTGGTGGCCATCGAGGAATACGAGGAGACCGAGCAGCGTTACCAGTTCCTGAGCAAGCAGCACGACGATTTGGTTTCCGCCAAAGCGCAACTGCTCGAGGTCATCAATCGCATCAACACGCAGACGCGGGAAATGTTCCGCACCACGTTTGAGCAGATCCGGGAGAATTTCCGGAACATGTTCACGGAGGTGTTCGGCGGCGGCAAAGCCGACCTCATCCTGCTGGACGAGAACGATATTTTGGAAAGCGGCATCGACATTGTGGCGCGGCCTCAGGGCAAGCAACTTCA
>Ga0315271_10003148_pt1 | contig 10432 bp, 8 predicted proteins | sample C3_top_MG_FD_204664 | JGI IMG/M metagenome (GOLD analysis project Ga0315271, IMG submission 204664) | Sediment microbial communities from Yellowstone Lake, YNP, Wyoming, USA - C3_top | ecosystem: Environmental > Aquatic > Freshwater > Lake > Sediment | place: USA: Wyoming | collected 2017-08-01
GACCTTGGCCGCGAGCGGGGCGGCGATGTGCCTGGAGCTGCTCCTCGAGCAGGCCTACCGGGGCGTGCTCCACGTGAGCGACGAGACCGTGATGGACCGGGTGGATTTCGCGAAGAGGGTGGCAAGGCGGTTCGGGCTCTCGGGCGAGATCGTCCCGGTGAAGACGGCCGACGTGAAGCTCCTCGCCCCCCGGCCGCTCCGGGGCGGGCTCCGGGTGGAACGTGCGGCGGCCCTGCTTCGGAACAAGCCCCTGTCCATCGAGGCCGCCCTGGACGGCTTCCACGAGGAGTGGACGCGACGGACCTCGCCGTGACGTGCTAGAAAAGCCCGATGCGGCAGCCTTCCCGATCCCCGTTCATGCGAGCCCTGGCGCTCTTCCTGTGCGCCCAGCCAGCCCTGTGGATGAGCCACGTCGCGTATGCGCAGACGATCGAGCAGGGTTTCGAGATGCAGCGGGCGGACCCGCGCAACCAGCAGGGTCAACAGGTTGACCCGCGCACGGGCCAGCAGCAGCCCCAGTTCCAGCAGCCTGGCTCGCAGGGGGCATTCGGCACGACGACGCCCTTCGGGACCACCCAGCAGCCCGGCACGGGGTCACCGTTCACGCCGGGCGGTGCGCCCACCGACCAGGACACGCTCCGGGTCGAGCAGCCGAAGATCCCTCAGCCCAGCTCGACCGCGACCCCGGTCGACGAGCCCATCGATCCAGGCAAGTACGTCCTCGGCCCGAACGACGTCCTCGAGCTTCACTTCTGGGGCGTGGAGAACTTCCGGGTACGCGTGACCGTCGACCTCGAGGGGCGGGGGTTCGTCCCCAAGGTCGGCTACCTCGTGCTGCAGGGGAAGACGCTCTCCGAGGGGCAGCAGATGCTCCGGGACTCGGTGGCCCGATTCTTCCCGAAGCTCGGCTTCGGCGTGACGCTGGTCGAGCCGCGGACCTTCCTGGTGCAGGTCGTCGACGACGTGGCGCGCCCCGGGTCCTATCCAGCGCGCGCCATCGAGCGCGTCGCCACGCTCATCACCCGCGCCGGGGGCTTCGGACCCAACGCCTCGCGCCGCCGCATCGAGGTGAAGCGGCGCGACGGGACGGTGCTCACGGCCGACCTGCTCATGTACGCGATGACCGGCGACGTGAAGCACAACCCGTACGTCCTCGACGGCGACGCGATCCGCGTGCCCTTCCAGTCGCTGGTGGCGACCATCGCCGGCGCCGTGAACCGTCCCGGGCGCTACGAGCTCGTGGGCACGAGTGACCTCGCCGAGCTGGTGGAAGTCGCGGGTGGGCTCACTCCTGGTGCAACCACGGGGCTCCCCGTCCAGGTGGTGCGGCGCGCGCCCGAGGAGAAGCTCACGCGTCTTTCCTTCGACTTCGCGGCCGAAGGGAAGCTGCCCTCCGTGGCCATGGTCCGCGAGGACAACGTCTGGATCCCGAGCTTCACCGAGCTGCAGCAGTCGGTGACCATCACTGGTGCTCTGGTTGGCGTCGCGGCCACGGCTGGCGTCGCGGGGACCACCACCGCGCTGGCCACCGGCGGAGGCAACGCCAGCACCGCCGGCACCGCGACCAACGACGACGGCGGGGCCACGAGGCGCCTCCCGTTCGCAGAGGGCGACACGGTTCGTAGCCTCCTCGAGCGGGTCGGCGGGGTCGGGCCGCTCGCCGACCTCAAGGGCTCCTACATCCTGCGGAACAACCAGGCCGTGCCGGTGGATCTCTACGCGCTCGTCATGCTCCGCGACCTCAGGGCCGACAAGGCCGTCGAGCTGGGCGACACGATCGTGGTGCCATTCAAGCGCCCCAACGTGCTCATCGAGGGCGCGGTCTTCAAGCCGGGCCCGTATCCGTACAACCCCACCTTCGGCGTCGAGCAGTACCTGGCGCTGGCCGGCGGCCCGAACCGCTTTGCGCAGAGCACCGACAACGTCTACCTCGTGACCCCGAACGGCGAGATGAAGGAGTTCACCCCGGATCTGAAGGTGGAGCCCGGGGCGTCGCTGGTGGTTCCGGAGCGGAACTTCTCGAGGAGTGAAGTGGTGGCGATCATCCTGGCCGGCACGGGGCTGTTGTTGAGCGCGGTCACCATCTTCCTCACGTTGAGAAAATGAACGGGAACAAGGCACAGACCATCGACCTGTCCTTCCTGCGGAGCCGAGCGGGTCAGAGGCGGATCACTCTGGTTGCCTTGGGGTTCGGGCTTGCCGCGGCGCTCTACGGCGTGGTTGCCTCGAAGTGGTACCGATCGATGCTCGGGGTGGTTCCGATCACATCCCAGAAGCCCTCCGGCATCGCCGGCCTTCTCGGGTCGGACGTGGGCGGCCTCGCGGCGAGCCTCGGCCCAGCCATCGGAGGAGGCGGCGCAGACTCCTCCCGCATCGCGGCCGTGCTCCAGAGCATCGCCGTGAGCGACGCCGTTGTGGAGAAGTTCAACCTGCAGGAGCGGTACGGAAAGAAGTACCGGGAAGCCGCCCGGGAGGCTCTCTGGAAGCACTGCGAGGTGCAGGTGCTTCCCAAGCCAGGCCTGGTGCAGCTCACGTGCGAGGACAAGGACCCCAGGTTCGTCCAACAGATGCTGAGCTACTTCGCGGAGTACGGCAACCAGATCTTTCGCCGGGTCAACGTGAGCTCTGCTTCCGAGGAGGTCCGGTTCCTGGAGAGGCGAGTCATGGATCTGAAACTGGCCGCCGACGAGGCAGCAGCCCGGATCCGCTCCTTCCAGGAAGAGCACCAGATCGTAGATCTGGAAAGCCAGGCCAGGGGGGTCGTCTCCTCGGTCGCGGCACTGAACGCGCAGCGAATCGGCAAGCAGATGGAGCTGGATTACGCGCGGAGCTTCTCGACACGCGACGAACCCGGGACCCGGCAACTCGAGGCGCAGCTCTCCGTCGTGAACGATCAGTTGCGGGATCTCGAGGCGCCCGCGGAGAAGGTTCCGCCGGCATCGGCATCCGGGCTGAAGGGCGACGGGCAACGCACCGGGCTGTTCCCGGCCGCACTGGCCGTCCCCAAGCTGCGGGCCGAGTACGAGAAGCTCTACCGCGACCGGAAGGTTGCCGAGGCGACGTTGGTGTTCGCGCTCGACCGGTTGGAAGGCGCGAAGGCGAACGAGGCGCGTGACGTCTCCACCTTCGTGGTACTGGACCCGCCGGCCCTCCCCACCCGCCCGTCGAGGCCGCTGCCGCTTCCCGTGCTCATGGCCCTGGGCCTGGTCGTCGGTCTCGCGGCCGGGATGGGGCTGGAATGGTGGCGGAGCCTTGGCCGACCGGGTCTCGCGTCCCTGAAGCAGTCGTTCGAGCCACGCTCCGGGACATAGGCGGGGCCGGCCATGTCTAGAATGGCGGCGTGGTTCCTTCACCTCGGGCTGTCCTTCTCCATCGCGGGACTCTTCGTCCCCAGCAACTTCATCAAGCTCGCAAGCCTGGCGTCCTGTGCGATCTTCGCCTTCGGTCCGGGCAGGCTGCGGTCCGAAAGCCGCCGGTTCAGACTCGAGATCCTGCTCTGGATCCCCGTTGCCCTGGGGGCCACGCGCATCCTGCTGCACGGCCCCGCGGACGGCTTCCGGGACCTGGCCTACTTCCTCATCCCGCCCGTCTTCTTCGCGGTCGGACGCCGGCTCCAGGCGGAGGGGGTGGACGTCCAGGCGCTCGTCTTCCGATACTCCAGGATCTACTGCCTGGTCTTCCTGGCCGGTGTCGCCTACCAGTGGCTCAGCCGGGGCTCCATCGACGTCACGACCGTCCGGGATTTCGTCAGCCCGGGCAGCTTTCTCCTCGTGTACTGCCTCTTCCTGCTGGTTCGGGGACGGGAGTCCTCGGGCGCGCTCCTCCGCACGCCGACGTTCCTCCTGGCCTCTCTGGTGTTCGTCGCGCAGGCCTCGCGGACCTACTCCCTCGCGCTGGTCGCACTGCTCCTCACGCCTCGTGAATTCCAGATGAGCGGGAAGGCAATCGCCCAGGCGGTGGGTGCGGTGGCGGCCGTTGTCGCCGTGGTCGCCCTCGTCGGGGGCGCTGGCGCTGGGACCGACCTCGCCGTGAAGTGGATCGACGAGCTCGCGTTCCAAGATGCGTGGACGATGGACGACCTGGGGTCCCGGTACCGGGCGTACGAGTCGTTTGCCGCTTACACTTCGTTCGCTTCCCTCGCGCCGCTCCAGAAGGCGTTCGGTGCCGGCTTCGGATCGATGATCGACCTGGGGGTGCCGGTGGTGCTGGCCGGGACCGAGTACGACGCCGTTCCGTGGATCCACAACGGCTACCTGTATGTTCTCGTGAAGGTTGGCCTCGTGGGCATGGCGGCCTACCTGCTCTTCCTGGCGAAGGTATACGCCGCATCGTACCCGGACTCTTCGACCCTCGGTCCTGCCCTGGCCCGCGGCACGGTCGTTGGGCTCCTGCTGGCGAACATCGTCATCTGCGGCTGGTTCAACATCGAGTCGGTGTTCGCCTACCTCGTGCTAGGCTACATGATCGCGATCCGCACCACGGGAGCGCATCCGGCGGAGGCCGATCCTGACGAGGGGAAGTACGGCCCGAGACCCAGCCAGCGGGCGCTCGCAGAAGGCAGCCCGACATGAGCGCGGAACAGGGTAGGTCCATCTCTGCCCCGGCGCGCCCCCGCGTGCTCGTCTGCGCCTACGCGATCTCCCCCTACCTCGGGTCGGAGTACGGGGTGGCGTGGAACTTCGTCTCGGGGCTGAGCGAGCACTACGACCTGACCGTGCTCTACGGCACGTCGGGCGGGAGGATGGGGAACAACGCTGAGATGGTCGAGTACCTCGGCCGGGTAGGTCCAGGGAGAGTCGAGTACGTCTTCGTTCGCCCGAGCAGGGCCGTTCTCGCCTTCGACTGGTTGAACCAGCACGTGAACCCGATCTTCTTTTCCTGGAGCTACCGGCTTTGGCTCCGCCAGGTCCTCGAGGCCGGACGAGAGGAGACGCGGAAGCGGAAGTACGACCTCGTCCACCAGTTAGGGACGATCGGATTTCGGAATCCCGGATTCCTCTGGAGGCTAGGGATCCCGTTCGTTTGGGGCCCAGTGGGAGGGAGCGCCAGCATGAACTGGTCGCTCTTCCCCTTGCTGGGGAGCAAGGGGCGCTTCAGGCACCTCGTCAGGAATGTCACCAACGTCTTCTTCCTCCGCTGGTCGTCAAAGGTACGAGACGCGGCGAGGGCGGCGGCGGCCGTTTTTTGTGCGACGCGCGCGGACCAGGAGAACTTCAGGAAGTACGTGGGCGTCGAGAGTTCGGTGATCCGGGAGAATGCGATCATGCACCGTGCGACGGCGCCGCGGCCGACCGGCAGCCACCTGAACTTCGTATGGGCCGGGAGGGTGGACGACCAGAAGGCGTTGCGGCTGCTCATCGAGGCGCTGGGCAAGGTGGCGCGGCCGGGACCGTGGACTCTTCACGTCGTGGGGGACGGACCGGCCCGGGACGAGTGCGTTGCGCTCGCCGAGGCGCGGGGGATCGGACGGCAGGTGCGCTGGTACGGGACCGTGCCTCGGCCGGAAGTGCTCCGGATCATGCGCGAGGGGGACGTGCACGTGATCACTTCCCTCCTGGACAGCAACCCGACGGTGATGCTGGAGGCCTTCGAGGCGTGCATTCCGACCATCTCGCTCAACCACGGCGGAATGGGTGAGATGATCACGCCCGAGACCGGGTTCCGGATCGAGGTCACGGATCCGGACCGGATTGTGAACGACCTGGCCGGACGGCTCGCCCAGTGCATCGACGAGCCGGCGATGGTTGATGCCATGAAATCCCGGATCCTTGACGTCCAGGGGGAGTACCACTGGGACGTCAACATCGCCCGGGCCCGGACCATCTACGAAGGAGCACTCGCACGTGGCTAACATCTTCCTTTTGGTGGCGGCGGCGGTCCGGAAGGAGCCCTTTGCGATCGACCCGAGGGTTCCGTCGTCGTACATGGCCTGGTTCGCGCTCGAGAAGGGCTTCGACTACCTGCGCGGCCTCCTCAAGTTCCGCCGGCCGAGGGCCCTCATCTTCCTGGGCAGGAGGGCGCGGGTGAAGTGCCCCGGGATGATGCGCTTCGGGCGCACCGCCAAGCTCTCCGCCGACACCTACGTGGACGCGCTCTCGAGCGACGGGATTGTCGTCGGGAGCAACTTCTCCTTGGGCCGAGGGGCCGCGATCGAGTGTACCGGGACACTCAAGTCCCTAGGGAAGGGGCTCGTGGTCGGAAGCAACGTTGGCATCGGGTCCTTCAGCTTCCTGGGGTGCGCCGGCGGGATCACCATCGGGGACGACACGATCACCGGGAACTTCGTCAGCATGCACGCGGAGAACCACGTCTTCGACCGCCTCGACGTGCCGATCCGGCTCCAGGGGGTGACCCACCGCGGCATCCGCATTGGGAAGAACTGCTGGATCGGCGCCAAGGTCACCGTGCTCGACGGCGTGGACATCGGCGACAACACGATTGTCGCGGCCGGGGCTGTGGTGGGTGCCGGGAAGTACGAGGGGAACGCCGTGTACGGCGGGATCCCTGCGCGGAAGATCAAGAGCCTGGTGTGACCGAACTGGTGTTCTGCCACCTTCTCAACGACGCATCCGGCAGCCCCAGGGTCCTGCTCGGCGCTATGAGGGCGCTCTGCAGCGACGGCTCGCGGGGGAAGCTATTTGTCGGCTCCGAGGGACGTGGGGTGCTCGAGCAGTGTCAGATTCCCATCACCCGCTACTGGAACGTTCGCCCTCGGCGCAGGCTCCTCAAGCCCTTCGCCTACCTGGCCAGCCAAGCGAGCCTGTTCCTCGCCCTCCTTCGCGACAGGACCATCGCGAGGGACGCGGTGATCTACGTAAACACGTTGCTGCCGTTCGGGGCCGCGCTGTTCGGGAAGTTCACCGGAAGGACAGTCGTTTATCACATCCACGAGTCGTCCGTCGAGTCGAGGGCGCTGCGTTCGCTGCTTCGGTTCGTGGTCAGGCGAACCTCCTCGGCAAACGTTTACGTGTCCGAGGCCCACGCGCTTGCCCTCCCCATCCCGGGCGTGCCCGCCTTCACCGTGCACAACGCGCTCGACGAGGGCATGGCGGAGGCCGCGGCGCGCTCCGTTTATCGCTGGAGGCCCGGCGGGGTGTTCCGGGTGCTGATGGTCGGGTCGCTGCGGGACTACAAGGGCATCCCCGAATTCCTGTCGCTCGTCGCCAGCCTCGAGGGAAGGGCCGACATCCGGTTCGACCTGGTGGTGAACGACGAAGTGGAGGAGGTCGAGAGGTACTCTCCGGGACGGCACCGGCCCCGCAGGCTGCAAATCCACCCGAGGACACAGGACATGGCCCGATTCTACGCGGACGCCAACGTGGTCCTGAACCTGACGCGGGTCGACCTCTGCGAGGAGACGTTCGGGATGACGATCCTGGAGGCCATGTCGTTCGGCGTCCCGGTCATCGTGCCACCCGTGGGCGGGCCGGCGGAGCTGGTCGCGGACGGTATCCAGGGCTTCCTCGTGGACTCGAGGCACGGCGCGCGCTTGAGGGAGAGGCTGCTCGAGCTCGCCGATGACGACGCCCTCTGCGCTGCGATGTCGGAAGCCGCGCGCCGGCGCGCCCGGGCCTTCTCACTGCCGAAGTTCAATGCGGCGATCCGAGCCGTGGTCAGCGGCACATGCTGACTCTCGGCAAGTCGCGCGGCCTCTTGCTCAGGAACGCCGGGGCGAACGTGGGGCAGATCCTGGTATCGGGGGTCGCACTCTTCGTGTTCTACCGCTTCCTGCTCGCCTCCCTCGGGCCGGTCCGCGTAGGCATCTGGTCCCTCGTGCTTGCGGCCACGTCGGCGTCGAGGATCTCGGACCTCGGCTTCGCCGGTAGCGTCGTTAAGTTTGTGGCGCGCGAGCTGAGCCGGGAGGAGCGGGGCCGAGCCGCGGCGGTAATGGAAACGGGCGTGATCGCGACCGGGGCCATGGTCGGGGGGGTGGCCCTCGCGCTCCTGCCCCTGATTGCCTGGGCGCTGCCGCGATTCATCACCCAGCAGGCGCTCGCCGAGGCGATTCAGATCCTCCCCTGGTCTCTCGCGTCCATGTGGCTCGGCGCGATCGGTGCCACCTCACAGGCGGGGCTCGACGGAAGCTTACGCGCCGATCTCCGCGCACTGGTAGTGACTATCGGGAACCTGGCCTTCGTTGGACTGGGGGTCTTGCTGGTACGCCCCTACGGGCTCCTGGGCCTGGCCTGGGCACAGGTTGCGCAGGGGGCCTGTGTCGCCGCGGCGAGCTGGTTGCTCCTCCGGCGTCAGCTGCCGGGCCTTTCCATTCTCCCGCGGTGCTTCGACATCCCGTTGCTCAAGGAGCTGATCCGGTACGGGGCCAGCTTTCAGTTGGTGTCATTCGCCACGATGCTGCTCGACCCGACCACCAAGTTCATGATGGCCCGCTTCGGGACCCTTGATCTGGTTGGTTACTTCGAGATGGCCAACAGGGTAGTCTCGCAGCTTCGCGGAATCGTGGTTGGGGCGATCCAGGTCTTGGTGCCCGTCATTGCCCGATTGCACGAGGGGGCTCGCGACCAGGTGGGGCGGGTGTACCTCAAGAGTTATCGACTCGTCTGGTTCGTGGCCCTGCCATTCTTCGGCCTCATCGCCGTCGCCATCCCGCTTCTCTCCTGGTACCTGAACGGGGCACCGGTTTCGTCGTTCATGGTCATCGCCGAACTCACCAACCTCGGGTGGGGAGTGAACATCCTCATCGTGCCCGCCTACTTCGCGAACCTCGGCACCGGGGACCTTCGGTGGAACACCATCAGCCACATCGTGGTCGGAGTGCTGAACATCCTCCTGGGCTTCGCCCTGGGTATGATCGGCGGGGGAGTTGGGGTGGTGGCGGGCTGGAGCCTGGCCTTCATTCTGGGCACCGCGGTGCTCGCGATCGGCTTCGCCCGGACGAGCGGGGTGCCGATCGGCCACATGCTGCCGGAGGGGACGCCCGTCCCGGCCCTGCTGACGCTGCTCGTGGCTGCCCTGGGGACCATCGTCGCCGCTGGGCTCGGGCCCTGGTCGCCCAGCTGGCAGGTTGCGCTCTTCGGGCTGCTCGCCAGCGTTGTCGTGATGGCGGGAGTGGCATGGTGGAATCCAGAACGCAGGCATTTCCTCCATATTCTGAGGGGCTGATGGCCCGGTTCTCCATCGTCACCCTCTGCAGGAACAGCGCGAGCACGATAGAGCAGTGCATCCGGAGCGTGGGCGACCAGCGCGGCGTGGACGTCGAGCACATCGTGGTAGACGGGCATTCCACCGACGGCACGCTCGAACTCGTCGAGCGAAATCCGCACGATCGGAGAATCGTCCTTACTGGCGCCGACAAGGGAATCGCCGATGCATTCAACCGGGGGCTCGCCCGGGCCACAGGCGACGTCGTCGGCTTCCTGAATAGCGACGACTGGTACGCCAGCCCGGAAGTTCTAGCGACCGTGCAGCGCCACCTCCGCGGCGATCGCACTGTCGTCTGCGGGGCGATCGAACTGCACTCTGCCGGCGCGCTCCCACGGCGACTCGAGAGTGACCCCTCGAGGCTTCGGAGCGGAATGTACGTCCGTCACCCTGCCATGTTTGCGCCCGCCGCGTTGATGAGGACCGTGGGCGGCTTCGACACCCGCTACCGGATCGCCATGGACTACGACCATACGACTCGGATGCGGCTCGCGGGTGCGGAGTTCGTCGTGATCGGCGAGACGCTCACGTGCATGCGAACCGGAGGCGCCAGTTCCGACGTCTCCCGGATGCTCCTGGAGGAATTGGAGATCAAGAACCGGCACTACGGTCGGGGACCGCGGAACTACCTCCACTTCGCCCACTCCCACGCCGTGCTGAAGGCGCGCTCGGTGTTGCGGAAGATCGGAGACCATCGAATGCATCGGAGGGCAGGGTCATGAATCGTCGCTGGCTGGTGTTGGTCCTGGTGCCGATCGACCTGGGGATGGCGCTCATGGCACTACCCGCCGGGATCGTCATGCGCCTGTTCCGCCGGATCGGGGCCCGGAGGTTACGGATCACGAAGTGGGTCCTACGTCGCATCGGCGTGTTCCCCATCGCCGACCACTACTATGAGCCCCTATTCCAGCCCTCCCAACTTCCCCGGCCGCTCCATGCGGATCGGTTCCTGCCGGGCCTGGATCTGGACGAGGAGGGACAGCTTCGAACGTTTTCGGGGATGCAGGCGGCGAGGGAGTTGATCGACCTCCAGTGGGACGGGGAACCCCGGGATCCCGGCGGATTCCGTCTGGGGAACGGGAGCTTCGAGTCGGGTGACGCCGAGTTCCTCTACCAGTTAATCCGCAGCACGCGACCGCGCAGGGTCATCGAGATCGGCAGCGGGTACAGCACCAAGGTCGCGCGGCTGGCCCTCGAGAAAAATCGCTCGGAGGATGGCGTCGAGGCGGTACACACCTGCGTGGAGCCCTACGAGATGCCTTGGCTGGAGAGC
>Ga0315271_10003149_pt1 | contig 10430 bp, 7 predicted proteins | sample C3_top_MG_FD_204664 | JGI IMG/M metagenome (GOLD analysis project Ga0315271, IMG submission 204664) | Sediment microbial communities from Yellowstone Lake, YNP, Wyoming, USA - C3_top | ecosystem: Environmental > Aquatic > Freshwater > Lake > Sediment | place: USA: Wyoming | collected 2017-08-01
GCGCCACTTCAAGCTCAGAGAACGCGGCGTGTCCGGCGGCGAGGGCCATGCGCGCCGCGGCGAGCTCGGCGGCCTCGAGCTGGAGGACGGCAAGAGCTACTTCGGTACGGGGTCGGACTGTGTCTATGTCACCGACCCCGACACGGGCGAGCGCCGTCAGAGCACGACCGCCGACGTCGAGGGCATGGCCGCGCTCGCGGAGAAGCTGCCCAACCTCGACTTCGTCATGAGCATGGGCCTGCCGAACGACGTGGCGGCGGCGATCGGCGACCTCGCCCAGTTCGCAGCCATGCTCGCCGGCACGCGCAAGCCGCTGCTGACCACGGCGCACGACGCAGTCTCCCTGCGCCGCATGAAGGACATGGCCGCGATGTGCGGCGAGGCCAGAAGCTTCGGCTGCTACGCCATGCCCAACCCGCCGCTCATCCACAGCGGCGAGGCGCTGGACAAGGTCCGGGCCTGCGCGGAGCTCGACATCCCGCTCGTCTACGCGCCGGCGCCCGCCGCGGGCACCACGGCGCCGGCCTCCCTGACTGCGACCATCGTCATCGGCAACGCCGAGACGCTGAGCGGGCTCGTCATCCACCAGCTGACGCGGAGCGGCGCGCCGTTCGTCTACGGGGTCGGCTGCGGCGCTTTCGACATGCGCACGGCCGTCGACGTGTACGGAGCGCCCGAGCACTTCCTCGGCAACGCCGCCGCGACCGACCTGGCGCGCTTCTACGGCCTGCCGAGCTTCGCCTACGCCGCGGTCGCCGACGCCAAGACGTTCGACGAGCAGTGGGCCGCCGAGGCGGGCATCACCGCGGTGCTCGGCGCGCTCAGCCGCGCCACGCTGCTGCACGACGTCGGCTATCTGGAGAGCGGTCTGCAGAGCAGCTACGACACCATCGTCCTCGGCGACGAACTGGTGGGCTACGCCCGCGCGTTGCTCGTCGAGGTGGGCGTCGACGATGAGGCGCTGGCGCTGAACGAGATCGACGCCGTCGGCCCCGGCGGCAGTCACCTGGGCCGGGGCTACACACGCCGGCACCACCGCGAGACGTGGGCGCCGCGCCTGTTCGACCGCGCGACCCACGATCGTTGGGCCGCCGCAGGCGCGACGACGCTCAAGGAGCGCGTGGCCGTGCGGACGCAGGAGCTGCGCGAAGAGCCGCGCGGGTTCGCGTTGGAGCAGACGATCCGCGACCGGCTGCAGGCCGTGCTCGCCGAGGCAGAAGGGAGCAGCCGATGACCGAGCCGACGAGCGCGACGCGGGCCGTGGAGGCGCGCCCCATCATGACCTTCCCGGCGCGTCTCGCCCTGCGCGTGCTGAGCGACGACGACGTCGCGCGCGTGCACGCGGCGGCGCTCGAGCTGCTGGGCGCCGAGGGCGCTGCGGCCGAGGCCGCGGCCCAGTCGGCGCCGTCGAGCTTCGTTCTCGCCGGCCGCGTGCCGGAGCACGACGTGACGCTCGGCGCCGGCCTCGTGTGGCTGGCGGCCGGCGCCGCCACCGCCGGACCGGGCGGCGTCCCCGAGCGGATCCGCCGTCTCGCCGGCGGCGACTCCGTCCCGGCGACCGCCGCCGACCTGGACGATGCCGTCCGGCTCGCCGACGCGCTGCCACAAGTGGGCGTGCTCGCCGGCCCGCCGCTGCGTGCGGCCGGCGTGCCCGCGCTGGACGCGCTGGCGCGCTGCTTCGCGGGCTCCAGCAAGCACGTGATCGCGGGACTGCTGACGACCGCCGCCGAGGCTGAGGCGGCCGCGTCGATGGCGGCGTCCGTCGCCGGCTCCGCCGACGAGGCCCGCCGCCGCCCGCCGCTCTCGCTCTGCGCCGGCATCGACACGCTGGATGCGGCGCTCGTCTTCGCCCATGCCGGCCTCCCGGTCGGCCTGGTGCTGGCGCCGGCCGATGCGGCCTCCGGCGTACCTGCGCCACCTTCGTCTCCCTCCGCGATGACCGGCGAGGCCGGTGCCGCCGAAGCGGCCGAGCTGGGCCCCGCTCTCATCCGCCACCACGCCGGCGTGCTCGCCGGCTGCGCGGCCGTCCAGGCCGCGGCCCCCGGCGCGCCGTTCTTCTATGTCGCCGATCCCGCGGCCGCGTGCCTGCCTGCCGGACCGGTGGCGTCGCTGTTCCAGCTCGCCGCCGCCCAGCTTGCGGCCCACGTGGGCCTGCCGCTCGTCGCCGGCGGCCTGCGCACCACCAGTCACGAGCCCGACTGGCAGGCCTGTCAGCAGGACGCGTTCGTCTCCATGTCGACCGCGGTCTCGGGCGCCGACGTGACCGGCGGAGCCGGCACCCTCGGCGCCGCCACCGCCTTCAGCCCGCAGCAACTGGTCATGGACAGCGAGATCTTCAGCTGGAACGCGAAGATAGCCGCCGGCATCGACGTCGACGAAGAGACGATCGCGCTGGACGCCATCCGCAAGGTCGACATCTGTGGCAACTTCCTCGGCCAGCGCCACACACGCCGGCACATGAAGGACGTGTGGCGTCCCCGTCTGCTCGACCGCACCATGTGGGACGCCTGGATCGCCTCGGGCAGGGAGGGCGCCTACGAGAAGGCGACCGCGCTCGCGGCGGAGCTGCTCGCCGAGCACACTGCCGTGCCGCTCGGCGCCGAGGCCCGCGGCGTGATCGAACGCATCAGCGCGGGGCCCGGGCTGTAGCTGACGCGGGCGGGCCTGCGACGGCCCGCGCCCGACAAGTCCGGCGACGGCCCACGGGCCGACGCTGTAAACTCTGTATGCAAGGGTGCATCATCGTCCCGGCGACTTGATCGCCGGGCGTAGCGGTGAAGCAGGGAGCCGCGGGGGTCAGGGGCCTCGCGGAGAAGGAGACGCTCACATGATCAGAGACCGCAAGGAAATACCGCGATTCACAGACGTCAGCGATGCCGAGTGGAACGACTACCGCTGGCAGCTGCGCAACCGCCTCACCACCACCGAGGACTTCGAGAGCGTGCTCAACCTCACCGCGGCCCAGCGCAGGGATCTCGACGCCTGCATGGGCAAGTTCCGCGTATCCGTCACGCCGTACTACGCGTCGCTCATGGATCCTGACGATTCCACGGACCCGGTGCGCATGCAGGCCGTGCCGACGCCTGCCGAGCTCATCATCCATGCCGAAGACATCGAAGACGCCGTCTCCGAGGACTTCGACTCGCCGACACCGCGCATCACGCACCGGTATCCGGACCGGGTGCTCTTCGTCGTCACCGAGATGTGCAGCATGTACTGCCGTCACTGCACGCGCCGGCGCCTGGTCGGCGGCACCGAGGACATCGTCGCCCAGACCGAGATCGACAACGCGATCAAGTACATCGAGCGTTCTCCCGAGGTCCGCGACGTGCTCATCAGCGGCGGCGACCCGCTGGTGCTCAGCGACGAGCAGCTCGAGAGCATCATCAAGCGCGTGCGCGCCATCGACCACGTGGAGATCATCCGCATCGGCTCGCGCATGCCGGTCGTGTGCCCGCAGCGCATCACGCCCGCGCTGGTCGAGATGCTGAGCAAGTACCAGCCGCTCTACTTCAACACGCACTTCAACCACCCGCAGGAGTTCACCGCCGAGAGCAAGCTCGCCTGCGACCTCCTCAACGACGCCGGCATTCCCATGGGCAACCAGACCGTACTCATGCGCGGCATCAACGACTGCGCCGCCGTGATGAAGAAGCTCTCCCACCGGCTGCTCCAGTACCGCGTCAAGCCTTACTACTACTACCAGTGCGACCTGGCGCAGGGCACTGCCCACTTCCGCACCAGCGTCTCCAAGGGCATCGAGATCTACGAGAGCCTGCGCGGTCACACCACCGGCTTCGGCGTGCCGACCTACATCATCGACGCCATCGGTGGCGGCGGGAAGACACCGGTGTTCCCCAACTACGTGATCAGCCAGGCGCCGGGCAAGGTCATCCTGCGCAACTACGAGGGCGTGATCAGCAAGTACACGGAGCCCGACGACTACGTCGAGGGCGAGTGCCACTGCGAGGAGTGCGACGCGGACCGCGAGCGGCTGGGTGTGGCCGGGATGTTCGAGCCCAACCACGGACCGACGCTCAGCGAGGTGTGGGATGCGCGCATGCAGAAGGTCGTCGATCGCAAGAACCGCATGGCCGACGTGTTCGGCGAGGCGAGGGTCTGAGGGGGCCCGAGTCTGAGCGCGGGGCCTGAGGGGTAGGACCGGGAGGACCCCCGGCGATAGAGTCGCCGGTGGGGCGGGCGGCCGGAAGAGCCGCCCGCCTGTCCTTCACGGAACACAAGGAGAGAACGTGCCGAAAGTCTTCGTCGAGCCCATCGGCATCACGCTGACCGTCGATGAGCAGGAGAACCTGCTCGACGGGCTCGTGCGCGCCCAGATCGACATCCCCACCGATTGCGCCGGCCGTGGCACCTGCGGCAAGTGCCTCGTCCGCCTGGGCTCGGGAGAGCTCACGGCGCCGACCGAGCGCGAGCTCAAGCGCATCCCGGAGAAGCTGCGCGCCGAGGGCTGGCGCCTGGCCTGCCAGGCGTATCCTCGCTCGGCGCGCGTCAGCATCGAGGTGCGCGGCACCGCCGGGCAGCGCCGCATCCTGACCACGTCCAAGCTCACGCACGGCGCCGCGCATCCCGCGGTGCGCGCGCGGTCGATCCAGCTCGAGCCGCCGACGCTGGCCGACAAGCGCTCCGACCTGGAGCGCTTCGACGACGCTCTCGGCGGCGTCGAGGTGCCGCTGCACGTCCTCGAGGAGCTTCCCGCCACGCTGCGCGACGGCAAGTGGAAGGTCACGGCCACCTGCTACGGCAAGCGCGTCATCGACGTGCACCCGGGTGAGCGGGAGCGCGAGTGCTACGGCGTCGCCGTCGACATCGGCACGTCCAAGGTCATCGCCTACCTGTTCGACCTCAAGCGCGGTGCGCTCATCGACCAGGAGGCCGTCGAGAACCCCCAGATGCGCTACGGCGAGGACGTCATCAGCCGCATCGCTCATGCCTCCCAGCACGACGCGACGGCGACGCTCGCGGAGGCCGTCCGGGGAGGCATCAACGCGAACCTCAAGGTGCTCTACGAGCGCCAGGACGTCCATCCCAAGCACGTCTGCGACATGACGGTGGTCGGCAACACGGCGATGCATCACCTCGCCCTCGGCCTGTCGCCCGTCGGCCTTGGCCAGGCTCCGTTCGCCCCGGCCGCGGCCGAGCCGCTCACCTACAAGGCGAGTGAGCTCGGCATCGACATGAACCCGGACGGCGGCGTGCACTTCCCGCCGCCCATCGCCGGGTTCGTCGGCTCGGACGCCCTCGCCGTGGTCGCCGCCACCAAGCTTGCCACCAAGAAGCGGCCGAGCATGGCGATCGACATCGGCACCAACACCGAGATCGCGCTCGCGCACGACGGCCGCGTCACCGTGACGAGCTGCGCCTCCGGCCCGGCGTTCGAGGGCTACCAGATCCGCAACGGCATGAAGGCGGTGGCCGGCGCGATCGAGCGCGTCAAGATCACCCCCGACGGTGCGGCCACCGAGATCGTGACCATCGCCGGCGCGGAGCCCATCGGCATCTGCGGCTCGGGCGTCGTCGACCTGCTCGCGGGGCTTGTGCACGCCGGCGTCGTCGACAAGAGCGGTCGTATGCAGACGGATCACCCGCGCGTGCGCAGGGGCGAGGAGGGCAACGAATACCTGCTCACCACCGGCCCGCACGGCGACATCGTCTTCACCCAGCACGACGTGCGCAGCCTGCAGCTCGCCAAGGGCGCCATCCACGCCGGCTGGGAGCTGCTCATGGCCAGTCTCGACGTCCCGCTCGAGGAGCTCGACACGGTGTACATCGCCGGCGCGTTCGGCAACTACCTGGACCTCGGGGCGGCGCAGTACCTCGGCCTGTTCCCGCCGGTCGCGACCAGACGCGTCGCGTTCGTCGGCAATGCCGCCGGAGTCGGCGCCCAGATGGCCCTCATCGACGTGAGGGCGAGGAACCGGATGGCGCACCTGCGCGACCGGATCGAGTTCCTCGACCTCGCCACGGACAAGCGCTTCCTCGATGTCTTCTCCAGTCGCCTCGGCTTCGCCAGCGACGATTGACCTGCGGAGCGTCGTCAACGAGGGGGGCGCCGCAGAGGCGCCCCTCACTGACCGGCGCAGGGGAAACGAGGGGGGTGCGTGAGCACACCCCTCGGCGAACGCCGTAGCGCCACCAACGAGGGGGGCGCCGCAGGTGCACCCGTCACTGATCGTCTGCGTCTCCGCGGCTACGCGGAGATCGCCGCCTCGTCGCTGATCCTCGGCACGTCGGCGACACTGATCCAGATATCGACGATGCCGGCCAGCCTCCTCATCGTCACACGCATGGGGCTGGCCGGCATCGTCCTTGCGGTCCTCTTCTTCGCGAGCGGCGGGGTCGACGAGGTGCGCCGCTCCGGCTACGTCCGTCGGATGGTCGTCCTCGGGTTCGTGGTCGCGGCGGAGATGCTGTTCTATTTCGCCTCGATCCGTGCCTCGAGCGTCACCGTCGGAGTCGCGCTCGAGTACATGGCGCCGGTGTTCGTCGCGCTGCTGGCGCCGTGGGTGCTGCACACCCGGCGCCAGGGCATCGACCTGCTGGCCGTCGCCGTCGCGGTGGGCGGGATGGCGCTCCTCGTGCTCCCGGCCGCGACCGCCGGCGACGGCGTCATCAGCGTCACCGGCGTCGTCTTCGGCCTGCTCGCCGGCCTCATGTTCGCCACGGCGATGATGCTCATCAGCAGCATGGGCTCCGGCATCCGCGGCTCCACCTTCGCCCTCTTCTACTGCGCCGGCAGCGTGATCCTGATCACGCCGCTGGCCGTGTGGCAGACCGTGGGCAGCGGCTATCACCTGACGTGGACAGACACCTGGATCGTGCTGGTCAGCGGCCTCGTCTACACCGCGTTGTGCTTCAGCCTGTTCAGCGACGGCTTGCGCTACGTGCGCGTGGAGCACGCCGGCATCCTCGGCTACCTCGAGCCCGTCACGGCGCCGTTGTGGGCGTTCCTGCTCATCGGCGAGGCGCCCCCGTGGACGACCTACGCCGGCGGCGCCTTGATCGTGGCCGCCGGGCTCCTCGTGATCGTCGTCGGCAAGAAGGCCGAGACTCTCGTGGAGCCGCTGACGTGACGACCTCGCCCGTGACGGCGGAGGCCGCGCAACCGCCGCAGCGCATGCGCGGCTACTTCGAGGTCGGCCTCGCGAGCCTCGCCAACGGCTCGATCGGCGTCATGGTCACCTATGCCGACATGCCTGCGACGATGCTCCTCTGCCTGCGCATGGTGTTCGCGGCCGCGGCGCTCGGCATCGTCGTGCTCGCCACGGGCAGCTGGCGCGACCTGCGCAAACCAGGCGCGCCGCTCCGCGTGCTCGGGATCAGCATCGCGCTCTCGCTCAATCTGATCCTGTACTTCCTGGCCATCCGCTACACGGGCGTCGCCGTCGCCATCTTCCTCAGCTACCTCGCGCCTGTGTACCTCGCCTTCGTCGCGCCGCGGATCCTCAAGGAGAAGACGGAGCCGGTGGTGTACGTCGCCCTCGCGGTCGGCCTGACCGGCATGGCGCTCATCCTCGTGCCGGGCCTGCTGCTCGAGGGCGTCAGGCTCTCGGCGGCCGGGCTGTTCTTCGGCTGGGCGGCCGGTGTCATGTACGCGGTCTACCTGCTGTTCGCGAAGAGCCTGCGCGGTCTGCACGTGCGCAGCATGCCGGTGGTGTTCGCGCAGAGCGCGTTCACTGCCGCGGTGATGCTGGTCCCCGGCCTGCTCACCGTGAGCGCCGCTCACTACCACTACACGGGGGTCGACCTGTTGATGGCGGCGCTGCTCGGCCTCGTCACGACCGCGTTCAGCTTCAGCATCTTCATGCACGGCCTGCACTACATCCGCGTGCAGCACGCGAGCATCATCGCCTACGTCGAGCCGGTGAGCGCCCCCTTCTACGCGCTCCTCTTCCTCGGCCAGGTGCCGAGCTCCTGGACGATCGCCGGCGGGGCGCTGATCGTCGCCGCGGGCATCCTCGTGGTGCTGTACGCCCGCGGCGAGCCCGAGCTGGAGCCGCTGGGATGAGTGGCGGCGTACTGAGCTCCGGCACCGCCGCGCCCCAGCGCCGCGACCCGTTCGGCTACAGCCTGGTGATCGTCTCCTACCTGCTGTTCGGCCTCAGCGCGACGCTGGTCACCTGGGCCGACGCCCCCGAGAGTGTGCTTCTCGTCATCCGCTTCGCGCTTGCGTCGGCCGTGCTGCTGCTCGTGTTCGCCCGCCGGCGCCCGCTCCGCGGGGTGCTGCAGCGCGGCAGGTGGCAGCGGCTGCTCCTCATGGGAGCGCTCGACGCGTTCACGATGATCGCCTACTTCTTCGCCGTGCGTTCCGTCGGCGTGGCGGTCGCCACGTTCTTCCTCTTCCTGCAGCCGGTCTGGGTGGCGTTGGTCGCGCCGCACTTCCTGCACGTTGCGACCGAGCGCATCGTGTACCTTGCGCTGGCCATCGCCGTTGGCGGCATGGCCGTCATCCTGTGGCCCTCGTTCACCGGCGGCGCCGTGGATCTCTCCGTACTCGGCCTCCTGGCCGCGCTGGCGGCGGGATGGGCCTTCACCTTCTTCCAGCTGATCGTCAAAGGGCTGACGCGCGAGGTTTCGAGCGTCACGCTGGTCACCGTGGAGTGCCTGCTCGACGCGCTGTTCATCCTTCCACTGGCCCTGTGGCTGTTCGCCGGGACGGGACAGGGCCTCACCACCCGGGACTGGATCGCCGCCGTGATCATGGGGCTGGTGACGACGGCGCTTGCCTACACGATGTGGATGGATGGCGTGGCGCGGATCCGCGTGCAGCACAGCTCGATCCTCGGCCTGCTCACGCCGGTCGCCGCGCCGATCTACGCGCTCGTCATTCTCGGACAGGGCATCGCCGCCTGGACGCTCGTCGGTGGGGCGCTGATCCTCTTTGCTGGCGCCCTTGTCGTCGTGTTCGGCGCCGGCGATCCCGGCCCCGAGCCGCCGCTGTGAGCGCCGGCCGACAGAGCGGCGGCGCAGCCGCCGGCCCTCCGGCCGTCGTAGCCGGCGGCCCGGCCGCGACCACGATGCCTCGCCGCGATCTGGTCGGATACATGATCGTGGTCATCTCGTACCTCGGGATGGCCGGCAGTGCGCCGCTGGTCGCGTGGGCCGACGCGCCGGAGGCGATCATCCTCTGTCTGCGCATGGCGTTCGCGGCTCTGGCGCTCGGCGTCGTCTTCCTGCGGCGACCGATGCTCGCCGACTGGCGCCGCCCGGGCGCAGCATGGCGCCTCATCCTCATGGCGGCGATGTCGTCGCTCACGCTGCTGCTGTTCTTCTACGCCGTGCGCCACACGAGCGTCGCCATCGCCATGTTCCTCCTGTTCCTCATGCCGGTGTGGGTGGCGCTCGCTGCGCCGCGGCTCTTCAAGTCGCCGCGCGAGCCGATCGTGTGGCCGGCCCTCGGCCTCGCCCTCGCCGGCCTGACCGTCATCCTCCTGCCCGACCTCCTCGGGCAGGGTGTCGAGCTCTCGGTGGCCGGGCTGCTGGCGGCGCTCTTCACGGGGTTCGGCTACGCGACGTACACGGTGTCTGTGAAGGGGCTGACCAAGATCGTGGCGCCGTCGACGATCTCGACGGCCGAGGCCGCCGGGGACACGCTGTTCGTGCTTCCCCTGGCGCTGTGGCAGTTCTGGAGCACGAGCTACCACCTGGACAGCAAGGCATGGATCGCAGCGATCGTGATGGGCGTCCTCTGCACCGCGATCCCGTACACACTCTGGATCGAGGGCACGCGCCGGGTGCGCGTCGAGCACGTCACGATCATCGGCTACATCGAGCCGGTGGCGGGGCCCCTGTACGCGGTGTTCCTCGTCGGACAACTGCCGGGCATCTGGACGTGGATCGGTGGTGCGATGATCCTCGGCGCCGGACTGCTCGTCGTCGTGTTCGGCCGCGGCGAGGGCGAAGCCTCGATGGCCGTGGCCTCCGAGCCGGAGCCCCTGTGATGAGCCGCGCCGCCCGCGGCTACCTGCTGGTCGCCGGTTCGTTCCTCATCATGGGCCTGATCGGCGCCCTCGTGGAATGGGCGACCGCCCCCGAGAGCGCCCTGCTGGTGCTCCGCTTCGCCACGGCGGGCATCGTGCTCGGCATCGTGTTCGCCCGCCGCCGTCCGCTCGCCGGCGCGGCGGACCGCGCCGTCTGGCCGCGCCTCCTGCTCATGGGCTTCATCGACGCCTTCATGGTGATCCTCTTCTTCGTCGCCATCCGCAGCACCGGCGTCGCCATCGGCATGTTCCTGCAGCTCCTGGCGCCCGTGTGGGTGGCGCTCATCGCGCCGCGCATCTTCCGGGCCCGGACCGAGGCGATCGTCTACCCGGCGCTCGCGATCGCCCTCACCGGGCTGGCGGTGATCCTGGCGCCGTCACTGCTCGGCGAGGGCATCAAGCTGTCGCCCTGGGGGGTGACGGCGGGTCTGC
>Ga0315271_10003150_pt1 | contig 10430 bp, 7 predicted proteins | sample C3_top_MG_FD_204664 | JGI IMG/M metagenome (GOLD analysis project Ga0315271, IMG submission 204664) | Sediment microbial communities from Yellowstone Lake, YNP, Wyoming, USA - C3_top | ecosystem: Environmental > Aquatic > Freshwater > Lake > Sediment | place: USA: Wyoming | collected 2017-08-01
CTTGTCGGCAAAAACGTAGCCACTTTGCGCCAGCTCCGGCAACACCACCACGCGTGCGCCAGCCTGCGCCGCGTCGTGAATGGCTTGCGCGCACAAAGCACGGTTGTGGTCCAGATCGCCGACCCGTGGCGCGATCTGGCAGCAGGCCACGTTGACTTGGAGCAGTGGGTTATCAGGCACCATCGGCAATTTGTTTGAGATACGCGCGCCAGCCACCCAAATGGCTGATATTGACAGAAGCCTGGGTGGCCAGCTCCTCGCAGACAAACCCTTGCACGCTGCTGCCGTCTTCCAGCAGCACCGTGCCGATGCCCAGTGGCGCAGGAATGCCGGCGACAAAGGAGCCAAATTCGGTGGCCGGCAGTTCCCATACTTCCAGCGCAATGGCGCAGCCCCCTTGCGCCACCCGCACCATGCCAGGTCGGTAGGGTGGCCCCCCCGGCAAGGCAAATAACTGGTAGCACGGCGCGCTGTGCGTGGCCTTGATCAGCCTGGCACCGCGCTGGGTAAGCTGCCAGTTCAGTGGCAAACCGCTCAAATGCGCGCCACACACCGCCACCCTTACCAAGCCCGAGGGGAAGGCCGTCGCATCGGGTGCAGCGTCAGCGCACAGGTGCGGCGCATGGGGGGTGGCACCGACGTTGGGCACGGCACGGGCATGCAAGCGCGCGGCCAGCGACAGCAGCGGCAAATCCTTGCCTGCGGGTGCAATCAGTGTCACACCCCAGGGCATGCTGTCCATGGCGGCCGTCATGAAACCGGTAGGCACAGCCACCGCAGACAAGTCCAGCAAGTTGACAAAGTTGGTGTAGTGACCGAGGTTGGAGTTGAGCCGGATCGGGTCGGCCTCGACGGCGGCGATGGTGTAGGCGCTGCTGGCCGTGGGCACCACCAGACAGTCGATGTCCTGCCACACGGGTAGCGTTTGCTGTTGCAAGGCTTTGAGCTTGTAGAGCGCGGCAAAAGTGTCGGGGGCGCTGATCTGAATGCCTTTTTCAATGATGGCGCGTGTCACCGGATGCAGCGCTTCGGGCGTGGCTTCGATGAAGGCGCGAACGGCCTGGTAGCGCTCGGACACCCACGGGCCTTCGTACAGCAGGATCGCCACGGCGCGAAATGGCTGCAAGTCCACCTCCACCGGCGTGCCGCCCAGCGCCATCAGGTGCGCCACGGCCTGGGCAAACTGCGCCGGGCCTTCCGCGTTGCCGTGAAATTCCAGATCCGCATCGCGCAGCACACCAAAGCGAAAGCTGCTGGCGCTGCCAAAGTTGTGACCATGCGAGGGCAGCCTGCGGGAATAGACATCCAGCGGGTCTTCACCTTGCGCCACAGCCAACACACGCGCGGCATCACCAGCGGTGAGGGCAAACACCGACACCACGTCGAGCGTGCGGCAAGCGGGCACCACGCCTGTGGCGGGAATGCGACCGCAGCTTGGTTTGAGCCCCACCAGGTTGTTCAGCATCGCGGGTACGCGCCCCGAGCCAGCCGTGTCGGTACCCAATGAAAAACTGGCCAGCCCCAAGGCCACCGATACCGCGGATCCGGCTGAGGAACCGCCTGACACGTAGTCCGGGTGGATGCTGTTTTTGCACGCGCCATAAGGTGAGCGCACGCCCACCAAACCGGTGGCAAATTGGTCCAGGTTGGTCTTGCCCACAGGAATGGCCCCGGCGTCAATCAGGCGCTGTACCACGGTGGCGCTCAGCTGTGGGGTGTAGGCGTAGTCCGGGCAGGCGGCGGTGGTGGGGATGCCGCCCAAGTCGATGTTGTCCTTGATGGCAAAGGGGATGCCGTACAAGGGCAATTCCTTCGGGTCACGTCCGTCCAGCGCTGCGGCATAGCCAAGCATTTCTTCCAACGTGAGGCGGCGAATCCAGATGTGGCGCTCCAGCGCGGCATCTTCAGCCAGCATCTGTTGGTGCAATTGCTCCACCAATTGGAGCGGGGTCAGGCTTCCGTCCAGATAACGGGCACGCAGCGCGGGGATGGAAAGGTCGAGTCGCATAGGGAGTTCTCCAGATTCACATGTTGTTTAACGCATCAGCACCAGCGCCTGCCCGGCGGTCACCGACTGGCCTTCGGTGCAAAGCAGTTGCTCGACACAGCCGTCGCAGGGGGCAAGCACGGCAATCTCCATCTTCATGGACTCGATCACCAGCAGGGTCTGCCCGGCCGTGACCTGCGCGCCCACTTGGGTCTGCACTGACCAGACACCGCCCGACACCTGCGAAGCCACCACCTCACCGTCAAAGCCTTGGGCAGCGGTAACGTCAGCTGCACTGCGCTCGTCGGCACCGCCGTCTGGCGCTTCAGACACGCCGGCAGCGCGCCAGCGCTCACGCTCGGCCTCAAACGCGGCTTGCTGGCCTTGCTTGAACTGGGCGATGCCCTCTGCGTTGTCGGCCAGGTAACGCTGGTAGTCCGACAGGCGAAACGTACCTTCTTCGATGCGCAGTCCGACGCGCCCGGCAATGAAGTCTTTGCGGTAGTCCAGCAGCTCTTGCGCCCCCATGGGGTAGAACCTGATCTGGTCAAAAAACTGCAGCAGCCACGGTTTGCCTTTGGCAAATTCACGCGTCTCGCGCCAGCGGTTCCACATTTGCACCGTGCGGCCGACAAACTGGTAGCCGCCCGGGCCCTCCATGCCGTAAACGCACAGGTAAGCACCGCCGATGCCCACGGCGTTTTCGGGTGTCCAGGTGCGTGCCGGGTTGTACTTGGTGGTGACCAGCCGATGCCGTGGGTCCAGCGGCGTGGCCACCGGCGCACCCAGATACACATCACCCAGGCCCAACACCATGTAGCTGGCCTTGAACACGATGTCAAACACTGTTTGTATGTCGGGCAAGCCGTTGATACGACGGATGAATTCGATGTTGCTTGGGCACCAGGGCGCATGGGGGTTGACCGATTGCATGTATTTGTCAATGGCCAATCGGGTGGCCGGGTCGTCCCACGACAGCGGCAACCAGACGGTGCGGCTGGGCACTTCGATGTCGGTGCTGCTGCTCAAGCCCTCTTGCGCTTGCAGCAGGCGCGCCATAAGCTGCGCCAGCGACAACTGCAACGGGTCGTAATGTACTTGCAGCGAGCGAATGCCGGGGGTGAGGTCGATGATGCCGGGCAGCGCACCGGCCTCACGCAACGCTTTCAACCGCGCCATCAAGGCATGCACCCAAAAACGCAGGGTCAAATCGAGCTTGGGTTCGCCAAACTCGATCAGCACATAGGCATCACCGGCGCGGCGATAGACCACTTCTTCAGTGCCATTTTGACCTCTAGACCTCACCAATAAAGCATCATCTGCTATTGATAACGTATCATCTATTGCAAGGTCGGCAGATGTATTTGCCACTGGCGTGACCGCCCAGGTAGCGCTTAACGCTCGCTGGCGCGTGCGCAGTTGCGCGATGGCTTGTGCATGGGTCATGGGTACAAAACGCACGGTGTTGCCCGGTGCCAATTGGCCCAGTTTCCACAGCTCGGCCTGCACCACCGTGGCTGGGCAGACAAAGCCGCCCAGGCTCGGGCCGTCCGGCCCCAGGATAACGGGCATGTCGCCAGTGAAATCAATCGCGCCAATGGCGTAGGCGTTGTCGTGGATGTTGGACGGGTGCAACCCGGCCTCACCGCCGTCGCGCCGCGCCCAACTCGGCTTGGGGCCAATCAGGCGCACGCCGGTTCGGCTGGAGTTGTAGTGCACCTGCCAGTCGGTGGCAAAAAACATCGCCATGTCCTCTGGCGTAAAGAAGTCTGGCGCAGCGTGCGGGCCAACGAGCACACCAATGTCCCAGTGCTGGGTGTAGTGGGGCAGCAAAGCCTGGGCGGCAACTGGCGTCATGGCTGGCAATGGCGGCTCGGTGCCGACGTGCAATACATCGCCGACGCGTAACACCCGTCCACCATGACCGCCAAATTGGCCCAGGGTAAAGGTGGATTTGCTGCCCAAATAATCGGGTACATCCAGCCCGCCGGCCACCGCCAGATACGCGCGGCAACCGGCCTCGCGCACCTTTCCCAGACGCAAGCTTTGCCCCGGTGCCACGGTGAAGGCCTGCGCCATCGCCAGCGGTTCGCCATCCAGCGTGGCGTCCATGGGCGCGCCCGTCAGCGCCAGCTGGTGCGGGCTGCGAAAGTGCAGCGTGGGACCTGCCACGGTGATCTCCAGCGCCGGCGCGCCTTCGCGGTTGCCCAACAACCGATTGGCCAGGCGCAAGGCCAGGTCATCCATCGGCCCTGAGGGCGGCACGCCCACCGCCCAGTAACCCACGCGGCCCGGCCAGTCCTGCACCGAGGTTTGCACGCCCGGGCTGTGCACGTCGATGGCGGTGCTCGCTGGCGCAAACCCGCTCAGGCTGCGGGTGGTGTGGCGGCCTTGCGTGAACGGAGAAAACGCCATCACAGCGCGCAGGTAATCGAGGTTGGACTCGAAGCCAGCGATGCGGGTGTCGGCGAGGGCCTGCGTCAACTTGGCCAGCGCCTGCGAGCGATCGCTGCCATGGGCAATCAACTTGGCCAGCATCGGGTCGTAATGGGCGCTGACCTCGGTGCCGCGCTCGATCCAGGTGTCCACCCGAATGCCATCGGGAAAAGCCACCTCGGTCAGCAATCCGCTGGAAGGCTGAAAGTTTTTGGCCGGGTCTTCGGCGTACAAGCGGGCTTGGATGGCGTGCCCACGGCTATTCATTTTGATCGTGTCCAGCGCAGGCATTTCCTGGGCTGCAAGCCGAATCATCCACTCCACCAGGTCCACCCCGGTCACGGCTTCGGTCACGCCATGTTCCACCTGCAGGCGGGCATTGACCTCCAGAAAGAAAAACTCTTGCGTGACTGCATCCACGACAAACTCCACCGTGCCCGCTGAGCGGTAATGCGCCCGGGCGGCCAACTTGCGCGCGGTGGCCAGCAGGGCTTGACGCACGTCGTCACGCAAATTTGGCGCGGGGGTTTCTTCCACCACTTTCTGGTTGCGCCGCTGCAGCGAACAATCGCGCTCGCCCAGTGCCAACACGCCACCGGCGCCGTCGCCAAAAATCTGCACCTCGATGTGCCGTGCATCAGCAATAAAGCGCTCCAGAAACACCCCGGCATCAGAGAAGTTGGCCTGCGCCAGGCGTTTGACGGACTCGAAAGCCGCGCGCAACGCGGCAGAATCCGGGCACATTTGCATGCCAATGCCACCGCCCCCGGCACTGCTCTTGAGCATGACAGGGTAGCCAATGGTCTGCGCCTGCGCGAGTGCAGTGTCCAGGTCGGCCAGCAGGCCGGTGCCGGGCAACAGCGGCACACCGGCTTCCAGCGCCAGGGCGCGTGCCGTGTGCTTGAGGCCAAACAAGCGCATTTGTGCCGGCGTGGGGCCGATGAACACCAGGCCCGCAGCCTCGCACGCTTCGACAAATTGCGCGTTCTCTGACAAGAAGCCGTAGCCGGGGTGGATGGCTTGCGCGCCGGTGGTCTGTGCAGCCTCAATGATGCTCTGCATGGCCAGGTAGCTGCCCGTCACCGCGGCAGGGCCCACGCACACCGCCTCGTCGGCCATGGCAACATGGGCCGAGTCAGCATCCGCTTCAGAATAAATCGCTACTGACGCTATCCCCATAGCGCGTAGCGTGCGAATAACACGACAAGCAATGGCGCCCCGGTTGGCCACAAGCACTTTTGTAAACATGATCAGCTCTATCTTTCATGCAGGTCGTCCAGCCATTCAGTGACATCCACTCGGCCGTCCGGAGGACAAAACGCCTTACTGGGCATCCCACACCAGGCAGCGAATGGGCGTCGGGTTGTAGGCGTTGCACGGGTTGTTGAGCTGCGGGCAGTTGGAGATCAACACCACCACGTCCATGTCGGCGCGCATTTCCACATACTTGCCTGCAGCCGACACGCCGTCCTCGAACGTCAGGCCACCATCTGGGGTGACCGGCACGTTCATGAAGAAATTGATGTTGGACGCAATGTCGCGCTTGTGCAGCCCGTAGGGGTTGTGGGCCAGCGCCGCCATGAAGCTGTCGCGACAGGCGTGCATGGCGCGCTTTTCCAGGGCGTAGCGCACCGTGTTGCTCTCGCACGAGCAGGCACCCCCAATCGTGTCGTGGCGCCCGCAGGTGTCGGCCACGATGGTCAGCATGGGTCGGCCCTCGCTGGACATCAGCACGGTGCCCGTGGTCAGGTAGAGCGCGCCCTGCGCCTGAATGGTGTGGGTCATGCTGTAGTGCTCTTCTGGGTCTTGCGCGCTGAAAAACAGCGTGTCCACCGCCTGGTTGCCTTCCAGGTCCAGAATGCGAAACACCTGACCTTTGGTGAGCTTGTGCATCCAGGGTTCACCGGCGGGAACGATGGCATCAACCACCGCATTAGCAGGGTTCAACGAACTCTCTTGTAGGGTAAAAGACATGGTGAATTTCCTTATGAATTACAGAAACCAGCGTTCGGTGTTGATGAAGCCCCGGTCGTTTTCCGGGCAGGACAGGCGGCACGGGTCGTTGACCCCGGCGGTGCCAGAGCGCCAGGCGGTCAACTGCACGTCACCCGGAGCGTAGCTGGGGGCATCGTCCAGCGGGTGCGGCGCGGCGGACAGCAGCACCAGCACATTCATTTCAAAGCGTAAATCGACAACTTGACCCGCGGCGCGGTGCGCCCGGTCGAACTGGAGCTGGCCTTGGGCATTGGCGCTGGCTTTGCTGAAAAAATTGGCGTTGCCGTTCATGTCGCGCCGACCCAAGCCCCATTTGTTGAGTTCGATCAACAAGCCGTCCATGCCACTGCGGTGCATGGCGTTGCGATGGCTTTGGTAGGGTGCCTGGCCGTACTTTTTTTCCAGCGTGGCGGTATCGAGCGCGCCGCACATGGTGTCATGCCAGCCGCAGGTATCAAGGGGGATGGAACACAAAATGCGCCCCATGTCCGAATAGCACACACGCCCTTGCTTGAGGTAGGCGGTGTGCTGGGCCTTCAGGGTGTCGGGGATGTTGTAACGCTCGGTTTTTTCTTCCTGGTTAAAGAACAGCGCCGACACATTGGCGGTGCCGCTCACATCGGTCAAGCGCAAGGTGTTGCCACGGCGCAGCAGCCCCGACCAATGGCAGCCGCCCGGAAGCAACTCGTTCCAGAGCACCAGTTCTGGCGAAATATCGGTGGAGGTCGCTGGCACCGCGGCACGCGCCAACGGGGGTAAGTCGGCAAAAGTGATGGGCATGGATTTCTCTCTTTCGGTCTGGTTGGAATGCAGGGTTGAATGGGCGTGACTCAGGACTCGGCGCTTTGCAGGTTGAGCTGTTCCAGCATGTCCAGGTCGGTGGTGATGCCGGTGCTCTCGCGGATGCGCGCCAGTATCTCGCTGCGTAGGGTCCGAAACGCCTCGCCGTGCTTCATGTCCTGGGTGCGAAGAGCAGGCAGTGGCACCGGGAAAATGCTGTGGATGCGCCCGGGGCGTGGCTGCATCAGCACCACGCGCTGACCCAGGTAAACGGCCTCTTCCACGTCATGCGTCACAAACACGATGGTGGTTTTTTCGATGCGGTGGATGTGCAAAATCAGGTCGTGCATCACCTCACGGGTTTGTGAATCGAGGGCACCAAAGGGTTCGTCCATCAGCAAGATGCTCGGACGCCCCATCAGCGCACGGGCAATCGCCACACGCTGCTGCATGCCGCCGGAGAGTTGATTGGGGTAGGCATCGCGCACCTTGTTCAGGCCAATCAGGTTCAGCAGTGCCTCAGCACGCCCGGAGGCCGCTTCGACATCCGAAGAAGACAAGTTCTCGCGGTTGACCTTGAGCTGTCGGCTGAACTTGATGATGTCGATCACGCTCAGCCACGGGTACAGGCTGTAGTGCTGAAACACCATGGCCCGGTCGGCACCTGGGGTGCTGATGTTTTGACCGTCACAAAGCACCGTGCCGCTGGTGCGGTACTCCAGCCCGGCCAGAATGCGCAGCAGCGTGGACTTGCCACAACCCGACGCACCCACCAGGGTGATGAACTCGTTGTCTTCGATGCTGAGGTTGACGTTTTCCAGCGCAGGAATCGAGCTGGCCGCGCGCTCGAACACCTTGCCGACGTTTTGAATGATGACTTTGGACATGGTTTTAACCCCTCGCCTGTGCCCAGGGGTACAGCCTCCGGTGTAACCAGCGAAAACCCTGATCCATCACCAAGCCGATCAGCCCGATCAAAATGATGCCGGCAAAAATGGTGTCAGTTTTTAGGTAACGCTGCGCTTTCAGAATGGCGTAACCCAGCCCCGAGTTGGCCGCCACCAGCTCAGCCACCACCAGGTAAGTCCAGGCCCATCCCATGGTGATGCGCAGCGTGTCGAGAATGGCCGGCCTTGCTGACTGCGCCAGCACCAGGCGAATCATTTCGTAACGGGTGGCGCCCATGGTCAGTGCCGCTTCGATTTGCGCCATCGGTACCAGGCGCACGTTCTCGGCCACCATCAGCACCATCTGAAAAAACGTGCCGATGAAGATGATGGATATCTTGGCGCTCTCGCCAATGCCCAACCACAGCATCACCAGCGGAATGAAGGCCACGGCGGGCATGTAGCGGATGAAATCGGTGAGTGGCTCCAACAGCGCTTCGACCGGGCGAAACGCACCAATCAGCAAACCCAACGGCAAGGCCAGCGCGGCTGACAACGCAAAGCCAGTGGCCACCCGGTAAATGCTGATCAGGGTGTCGGCGGTCAGGTCGTCTTCTACTAGCCATGTGATGAGGCGCGAAGCCACGCTCCAGGGGCCCGGCATGAAGATGGCATCGACCCAGCCCGATGCGGCATACAGCGCCCACAGCGCAAAAGGGATGAACAATCCCAAAGCGGCAAACAGCCAGTATTGCGTGCGCGACAACTGGCCGGCAATGCGCCAGATGCCTGGTCGGGTTGAGGCTTTAGAGGTGTCTGACATGCGCTCTCCAGTGGTTAAGGGATCAAAGCAAGAGAGGACGGTGCAACACACCATCTTCTCCCGGGCTTTTGTCCCTCCGTGGAGCCGCAACGATCTGCGGCCGACAGCTCTTGGACCAGACGGCACCACTGATCTGGCACCCGGAACCCTAGCGGTCTAGCAAGTCAAGCGATGCGCTGTGCGCCACGCCCTCTCTGGCATTGAACTAAGCAACTTGAGTGCCAACTTTACATTCTTCAGAAGAGGCATGCTGTCATGACAAACCCCAAATTTGCAGTCGTGCGTTGCTGAAACGGCGCAAACTCGTCCCAACGTGCACCATCTTGGTGATGCTGCACGTTCAAAGTGCGACGATGCCGCTTTGACAACGCATAGCATCGACTGGAAATGCCAGGGCATCAAGGCACGCGTCAGCGATCAGGCAAGACCTCGGTCCACTCCAATATCCGCCAATGCGATCCACTGGCAGGACTTGCCATGCGGGCTCGAAACGAATCAAGTTTTTGTAACGACAAAGCCATGTGCAGACCGCGCAGCAAGGGCAATGTGGATTGCTCGATTGTCCATTGGCCATCTTCAAGCGTGCCAAACGAGATCTCAAAGTCCAGCAGGTCTGCAGATTGCTCTGGATGTAGCGCCAACACCTCGGCCAAGGTTTGCCCGGCAGGTATTTTGGGTGGTAAAGGGCAGCGCCGCGGCCGCACCCGCATGGCATAGCGCCCGGCCACCAGAAAACGCTCTTGTGTGTCATGGCCTGCGGCATCCAGCCCAGCCAGTGCAATGAAGCGTCCTGTGGAATCCGGCAGCCGTTCCCATACTTCGCGGTAGTTGGCTTGGAGGCCAGTTTCAATCACACAATCAGGTGTGTCGATCACCATGACACCAGCATCCACTTGCGAGCGCGGTGGCTGAAAATCCAGGCGGCGTTGCCAGGTGCAGACCTCACCCTGGGGTGTTTGTGTCACGTCGGTCACGCCGCAAAAACCTTGCTGGTGGGCCAACGCCAGTGTTGCATCGGCTGCCGGTGTCGGGGACGGCACCCGCAAATCGGCATGCCACAGAGGGGTTTGCAACCAGCGCACAAAGGTGCTTTCGTCGCGCTGGTGCGGGGTTTCCAGCAGCTGGCGCGCCCAGACCCCGCGGTAGCGATCTGGCACCGGGCTCATTGGCAGGCGCCAGGAAATGGCGGCAGGCTGCGGTAAAACGCCATGTCGTGATTCGGCCAGATGACTGCGCCGGTGTCTTGTGCCAGCGCCTTGAGTTTTCGGATGCTTGCCACCGCCTGTGCTTCACGCCCTTGCCACAGGGTGCCGGGTGCAACCTCGTCATCGAGGTTTTCTTGCAGGTCGGCGGCGTCACCCGCGAGCAAGACCGGCGGCCCCTTGGGCAACTCGATCAGCATCGACATGTGACCCAGCGTGTGCCCGGGTGTCAGCACCGCCTGCACGCCGGGCAGCACGCTGTATTCACCGTGCTGCAGGCAAAACACCAACGGCGCACCGGCATCGTCCACCAGGTCGTC
>Ga0315271_10003151_pt1 | contig 10429 bp, 7 predicted proteins | sample C3_top_MG_FD_204664 | JGI IMG/M metagenome (GOLD analysis project Ga0315271, IMG submission 204664) | Sediment microbial communities from Yellowstone Lake, YNP, Wyoming, USA - C3_top | ecosystem: Environmental > Aquatic > Freshwater > Lake > Sediment | place: USA: Wyoming | collected 2017-08-01
CAAGATGGATGAGGCGGTGTCGGCCTTCGGCACGGGCCAGGCCGCGCTCGAGGCCTTCGCCGTCGCGGCTTTCGAGTACACGACGCTGCTCTCCAACCACATCTTCAAGGAGAACAACGTGCTCTTCCGGATGGCCGACCAGACCATCCCGACCGCCCAGGACGCCGTGATGGTCGCCGCCTATGACGAACATGAAGCGAAAGGCGCCGGCCCCGGCGAGTACGAGCGGTTCCAAGCCGTCGTCGAGGGGCTCGAGGGCTGGTACTCGAACTGAATCCCTCACCAAGGTGGGGCCGGAGGGGGCTTCCCGAGCCCCTTGAGCCAAGCCGACGGCGTCAGTCTGAAAAACGAACCGGAAGGGCCGAAATCCGCGCTGGGTTGGGGACCCAGCGCTTCCGCCGACCGAACCCTGAAGGTCCGTTTTTCCGGCTTGTGCGAGCGGGGCTCCGGGAAACCCCTCCGGAACCGCCTTCTTCCCGCCTAACCGTCTCCCCCGTCCGTCGTCTAATCCCTTGAATGGACGCCAGCGACCTGGCCGTTGTCGCGAGGGTGAGAGCGGGCGATCACGATGCCTTCCGGCATCTGGTCGAACGCCACAGCCGGAGCGTGTTCCGGCTCGCCTATCGCCTGACGGGCCGCGAAGAGGACGCCGACGACATCGTGCAGGAGACGTTCCTGAAAGCGTTCCGGCAGCTTGCCCGGTTCGAGTCGCGGTCGTCGTTCGCGACGTGGCTCTACCGCATCACGGTCAACTGCTCGCATGACCTCATGCGGCAGCGACCGCGGGCTGGAACCCGGATGTCGCTGGACGACCCGGATCAGGGCGCGTCGTTTCAGCTGGCCGATCCGTCCGCCGCGGCCGATCCGCTGCGCGAACTGAGCCGGCGGCAGATCGACGCGCGCGTCCGGGCGGCGATGAGGGAGTTGAGCGCGCAGGAGCGGTCGGCGTTCGTGATGCGCCACTACGAGGGACTCTCGATCGAGGAAATCGGGCGGGTGCTGGACCTGCGGACGAGCGCCGCCAAGCACAGCATCTTCCGCGCGGTGAAGAAGCTGCGCCGCTCGCTCGAGCCGCTCGCGGGGTTGGAGTCATGACACACCTCACTGAAGACGACTGCGTGCTGCACTACTACGGGGAAGCGGGCGACCTGCGAGCCGCCGAGGCGCACCTGGCGGAGTGCGAAGCCTGCCGGCTGACGTTCGAGGAGCTGTCGAAGGCCCTGCAGGCGATGAGCGACCAGGACGTGCCAGAACGCGGCGAGTCGTACGGCGCAGAGGTGTGGGCCCGCATCCAGCCGAAGCTCGAGGCGCCGGCGATGCCGCCATGGCCCCGCCGCCTGACGGCGTTCTTCACGTGGCCGCGCCTGGTCACCGCCGGGGCGCTGGCGAGCCTGCTCGTGGCCGCCTTCGTTGCGGGCCGCTACTGGGCCGGGCCGGCCCCGACCGCGCCCGCTCGCGCGGAGGCCACTCCGGCGCCGACCTCCGTGCGCGAGCGCATCCTGCTCGTCGCCGTGGGCGAGCATCTCGACCGGTCGCAAATGGTGCTGGCCGAGTTGAGCAACATGGACGCGACCGGCCCCGTGGACATCTCGGCGGAGCAGGACTGGGCCCGGGATCTGGTCGCCTCCAACCGCCTCTATCGCCAGACGGCCGTCCGCGACGGCAAGACGGCCGTCGCCGGCGTGCTCGACGAGCTCGAGCGCGTGCTGGTGGACATTGCCAACGGCCCTTCCACCGCGTCGCCGGCCGATCTCGACCAACTGCGGGATCGCCTGGAGTCGCAGGGCATCGTGTTCAGGGTGAAGGTACTCAACTCGCAGATCAAGAAGGATGCGAGCCGGCCGCTTGCCGCGCCCGCGCCATCGGCGCTGTAGCCGATAGACAGGAACACAATATGCGCACACGCATTCTCGTCTCCACGCTGTCATTCATCATCGCGGCCGCATCGCTCACCGCAGCTCAGACGGCTCGCCCGCCGGTTCCGCCGGCACCCCCGGCCGCGCCGGTTGCGCCGGCACCGCCGACGCCGGCCCCGGCTCCCGTTCCCGCGCCTGCACCGGTTGTGGCGCCGTCGCCGGCCGTCGCCCGGCCGGGCATCGCAGATCTGACCGACCTCGAGGCGGCTGCGCTGGCTCGTGCCGCGGTTGCGTCAATCGACGTCGAGGCGCTGACCCGCTCCGCCCGTGAACTGGCTGCGCAGGCGGCCGCCAGTGGCGCCGGGCAGGAAGCCAACACGGAAGCCGCGCGCAAGGCGCGGGAGGAGGCTCGTGCGGCCATGGCTCGCGATCGCGACGCCGTCCGCCAGTCGGTGCGCGTGGTGCGCGACACCGCGGGCTGGACGGAGGAAGACGCCATCTACCGCCGCGGCACCGCGAACCTCGATGCGGCGCAGTGGGCGAAGGCGGTCGAGGCGTTCACCCAGGCGATCGCGCTCAAGGGCTCGCGTACCGATGCTTCGATGTACTGGAAGGCGTACGCGCAGTACAAGCTCGCGCAGCGCGAGGCCGCGCTCAGCACGATCCAGGACCTGCAGAAGGCCTACGCGACGAGCCGCTGGCTGAACGAGGCCAACGCGCTGGCCGTCGAGATCCGCAGCGGCGTTGGCGTCCCCAACGCGGCCGAGGCCGGAGACGACGAGCTGAAACTGCTGGCGCTGAACGGCCTCATGGAAAGCGGCAACACGGACCAGGCCGTCACGATGCTTGAGAAGATGCTGAAGAGCCAGCAGTCGCCGAAGCTCAAGAAGCGGGCGCTCTTCGTCCTGAGCCAGAGCCAGTCGCCGAAGGCGAAGGAGGTGCTGCTCGCCATCGCGAAGGGCGGCTCGAATCCCGACCTGCAGCTGAACGCCATCGAGTACATCGGGATGTTCGGCGGCAAGGAGAACCAGCAACTGCTCGCCGAGGTCTACGCGGGCACGACCGACGTGGCGGTCAAGCGCGGCATCCTGAAGGCCTACATGGTCACCGGCCAGAAGGACCGGCTGCTCGCGGCGGCGAAGGCCGAGACCAACGTGTCGCTGCGCGCCGACGCCATCCGTTTTCTCGGCGCACAGGGCGCGTCAGCCGAGCTGGGCCAGCTCTACCAGGCGGAGAAGACGCCGGAGCTGAGGATGGCGATGATCGAGGCGTTCATGGTGACGGGCAACGCGGAGAAGCTCCTCGAGATCGCGAAGACCGAGGCGGACCCGGCCGTGAAGCTCAAGGCCGTCCGCTCGCTCGGCGTGCTCGGCAGCGCGAAGACCGGCCCGGCCCTGGTCGAGATCTACTGGGCCCCCGGCGCGACGCCGGAGATGAAGCGCGCCGCCATCGACGGCCTGCACATCCAGGGCAACGCGAAGGCGCTGGTCGACATCGCGCGCAAGGAGACCGACCCGGGCCTGCGCAAGGACCTCGTGTCGCGCCTGTCGACGATGAAGTCGAAGGACGCCACCGACTTCCTCCTGGAGCTGCTGAACAAATAGCACCGTAGTTGGGGTCAGACTCGATCTACCGCTGACGGCAACGGTGGTTGTCGTTATGAGAAGCGTGGTCAGACCGGATGTCCTTGAATGGCAACCGCTGCTTCCATGGACAACACTTCGAGTCTGACCCCAACTGCCAACGCCGGCAGCTGATCGAGTCTGACCCCAACTGACCGAGGACAGCCCATGTGCCACCGAATCGTCACGGGCGCCGCCATCGCGGCGCTCCTGCTCGGCGTCCGCCTCGCGTCGGCCCAGCCGCCCGCGATCGTCAACACCACGCTGACGACGCGCACCGTGTCAGCGTCGATCGAGCGCGAGATGTCGGTCGCCGTGGCCGCGACAACCGAGGCCACGTGGTTCGCCTGGTCGGTGCCGTCGGCCGACACCGGCCGCGGGCCGTGCTGCTGGTCGGGCAGTGATGGCGAGTACCTGCGGTGCGGCTGCCAGCTCGAAGCGGGCCGGACGACGGGCTCGGCGTTCGTGGCCGGCACCGCGAACGCGGCAGGTACGGCAGGTACGGCGGGCACGCCCGGCACGGCGGGCACCACCGGAGGGCGTACGGCACCGGTGCCGCTCGAAGGCACCCGCCGCCTCGTCGTCCTGGTGCGCGTTGAGAGCCGCGTCATCCAGAAGTTCGCCGCGTATTCGGCGGACTGCGACCTCGACGCGGGCGGCCGGCCGGTCGTCTGGCTCGACGGCGTGAAGCCGGCCGACAGCGTCGCGTATCTCGCGAGGTCCGCATACGACACGTCGCCGGCTGCGGCCCCCTCGTCCAGCCGCGCCAGCCGCAGCGTCGACACGCAGTTGCTCGCCCTCTCGCTTCACGCGGACCCCTCCGCGATTCCGGCGCTCGTCCAATTGGCGAAGGCGGCTCCGGTCGCCCACGTGCGGGGCCAGGCCCTCTTCTGGCTCGCACAACGCGCCGGCGCGAAGGTTCTGTCGACCATCACCGGAGCCATCGAGAGCGATCCGGAGACCGAGGTGAAAGTCCGCGCAGTGTTCGCGCTGAGCCAGCTCCCGAAAGACGAGAGCGTGCCCCTGCTCATTGGCCTGGCACGCGCGAACAAGAATCCCCAGGTCCGCAAGCAGGCCATGTTCTGGCTCGGCCAGTCGAAGGACCCCCGCGCCCTCTCGTTCTTCGAGGAGGTCCTGCTGAAATAGGCGCCACGCACCGGTCCGGGGCTAACCTGCGTCATAGTGGGGTCATGTCCCCCAAGCCCCCCATCGACACGCTCGGAGACCTCAAGGCTGCCCTCGCGCGGGGCGACGTCCGCCGCCGATCCGTGAGAGACGAGATCCGCGACAACCTCACGCAACGGCTCCGGCGCAAGGAGCGCCTCTTCCCGGGCATCATCGGCTACGACGACACGGTGGTGCCGCAACTGGCCAACGCGCTTCTCGCGAAGCACCACGTCATCCTGCTCGGCCTGCGCGGCCAGGCCAAGACGCGGATCCTGCGGGCCCTGACGACGCTGCTCGACGAGTGGCTGCCGGTGGTCCCCGACAGCGAGATCCACGACGACCCGCTCGCACCGCTGTCGGCGTTCGGCCGGGCGCGGGTGGATGCCGAGGGCGACGCGATGCCGATCGCGTGGCTGCCCAGGGACGCGCGCTACGTCGAGAAGCTGGCGACGCCGGATGTGACGATCGCCGACATGATCGGCGACATCGATCCGATCCGGGCCGCGAAGAGCGGCCTGCAGCTGGGCAGCGCCCTGTCGATGCACTTCGGCCTGCTGCCGCGGGCGAACCGGGGCATCTTCGCCATCAACGAACTGCCGGATCTGGCCGGCAAGATCCAGGTGGGCCTGTTCAACATCCTCCAGGAAGGCGACGTCCAGATTAAGGGCTACCCCGTCCGGCTGCCCTTGGACGTGATGATCGTCTTCACGGCGAACCCCGAGGACTACACGGCCCGCGGGAAGATCATCACCCCGCTCAAGGACCGCATCGGCGCCGAGATCCGGACGCACTACATGCACGGCCGCGCCGACGCCATGGCCATCACCGCGCAGGAAGCCTGGGTGGACCGGGGCGGGCCGATCGAGGTGCCGCGCTTTGTCCGCGAGATCGTCGAAGAGGTCGCCTTCCAGGCGCGCGCCGAGCGGAAGATCGACCGGCGGTCCGGCGTCAGCCAGCGGCTGCCGATCAGCGTCCTGGAAACCGTCGTCTCGAACGCCGAGTGCCGGGCGCTGGTCACCGGCGAGTCGCCGGTCGTGGCGCGCGTCACCGACATCTACGCGGCGCTGCCCTCGATGACCGGCAAGTTCGAGCTCGAGTACGAAGGCGAGATGAAGGGCGCCGACCACGTGGCCCGCGAGTTGGTGCGGGCCGCGGTGGCGACGGTGTTCGACGGCTACTTTCAGAACGGCGATCTGAAGGCCACCACGCGCTGGTTCGACCAGGGCGGCGCGCTGAGCCTGGCCGACATGACCCCGTCGGACGCGATGGTGGCGCAGTCGCGCCAGGTGCCGGACCTGGTCGAGGCCGTCCGCCGCGCGGGCATCAACCCGGACGACTCGGCGCCGCGGGTCGCCGCCGGCGTCGATTTCGTCCTCGAAGGGCTCCACGCGCGCAAGCAGATCAGCCGCAGCGACGAGCGCGGCTACCACGCCACGGAGTCGCCCCGGCGGCCGCAGCCGTCCTCAGAGCCCGCGCGGCTGCCGGTCGTGCCCGCGGAAGGCGAGGACGAGGACGAGCGGCGCGGCGGAGGCCGGAAGCGCAAGAAGCAGTACAACTGAGATGCGATACCGCTACACGAAGTACCTCCCGAGCCTGATCGACGAGCTCGACTTCGACGATCTCGTGGCGAAGCTCTCGGACCTGCTGCTGTCGAGCGGGTTCGGCGACGGTCGCGATCCGTCCGGCGAGGGCGACCGCACCATGCAGGCGCTGCACGACGCCATCCTCGAGGCCCTCTTCAACGGCGGCGTGCTGCCGCCGGATCTGTTCCAGCAGCTCTTCGGCGCCAGCACCGACGGTGAGACCCGGACCATGCAGGAGCAACTGGACCAGATCGAGCAACTGGTGCAGCAGATCATCGACCGCATGAAGGAGTCGGGTTACATCGCGGCGCCGCCCGATCTCGAGTCCGCGCGGGCCGATCGCGCGCAGGGCGCCGGGCCGCGCGAGGGCGAGCCGGGGCACGTCCGCTTCGAGGTGACCGACAAGGCCCTCGACTTCCTCGGCTACCGCGCGCTCAGGGACCTGCTCGGATCGGCCGGCCACAGCAGCGCCGGGCGCCACGACACACGGGACCTCGCCACCGGCATCGAGGCCAGCGGCGCGCCGAAACCGTACGAGTTCGGCGACACGCTCAACCTGGACGCGACCGCGACCATTCTCAACACCGTGAGGCGGACCGGCGGACCGTCCGAGGTCGACTACCAGGACCTGATGGTCGCGCAGGGCGAGTACCAGAGCTCGTGCGCGACGGTGCTGATGCTCGACTGCAGCCACAGCATGATCCTCTACGGAGAGGACCGCTTCACGCCGGCCAAGCGGGTGGCCATGGCGCTCTCGCATCTGATCCGCACGCAGTATCCCGGCGATACCCTTCACGCGGTGCTCTTCCACGACAGCGCCGAGGAGGTCCCGATCCGCGAACTGGGCCGCGTGCGGGTCGGGCCGTATTACACGAACACCCGCGAAGGCCTGCGCGTCGCGCGCCGCATCCTGGAGCGCCAGCGCAAGGACATGCGGCAGATCGTCATGATCACCGACGGGAAGCCCTCCGCCCTCACCCTGCCCGACGGCCGGATCTACAAGAACCCGATGGGCCTCGACCCGGTCGTGATCGGGGAAACCCTTTCCGAGGTCTCCGCGTGCGCGAAGGCGGGCATCATGATCAACACGTTCATGCTGGCCCGCGACTACGACCTGGTGGCGTTTGTCCGCCGGGTGACCGCGATGTGCCGCGGCAAGGCCTACTTCACCACGCCGTACACGCTCGGCGAGTACGTGCTGATGGACTACATGGACAAGAAGACGCGCACGGTGCACTGAACGCCGTCAGGCTTACGCGCGCAAGGCGGCCAGCAGCCTCTCGATCTCCTGCTCCGTGTTGTAGAACGACGGGCTGACGCGGATGCGGCCGCCGCGCAGGGCCACCGCGATCTGTTGCTCCACCAGGCGCGTGTGGAGCGCCAGGTTCGCCTCGCCAGACCCGGCCGTGAACGACACGATCGCCGAGCGTTCCTCGCGCGCATCGGCCGGCGTGACGACCGTCATCCCGTGCTCGCGCAGCCCGGACAGCAGGCGGTCCGTCAGGTCCAGCACCCGGGCGTGAATGGCGGGGACGCCGATCTCCAGGATCATCTCGAGCCCGGCCGTCCACGCGTGGAACAGCGCGTAGGCGAGAGACCCGGTCTCGTAACGCTGCGCGCCCGGCAGCCAGCGGATCTCGTGCAGGTCGTCCTCGGCGGCAAACATCCCCGGCATGACCGGCCGGATGCGATCCCACACCCCTTGCCTGACGTACAGGTACCCGGTGCCGTGCAGGCCGAGCAGCCACTTGAAGCCTGCACCGGCCAGCACGTCGATGCCGTCATCGACGACGTTGAGCGGGACGACGCCGGCGGCCTGCACGCCGTCCACCACGAACAGCGCGCCGCGATCGTGCGCGATGCGGCCGAGCGCTTTCAGGTCGGCGCGGTACCCGGTCGTGTGGCGCACGGCGGCAACCGCCAGCATGCGGGTCCGGCCGTCAACGCGGTCGGCCACCAGGTTCGGATGCACCCGCTGATCGGCCCCGACCGGCACGATCCGCACATCGACGCCCCGCTCGCGCAACGCCAGCCACGGGAACGTGTTGTTCCAGTGCTCGTCGGCGGGCAGCACGACGTTGTCGCCGGGCGCCCACGGGTAGCCCGCCGCCGCAATGCCAATGCCGGCGCCGGTGCTCGTGACCAACGCGTACTCCTCGGGCGCGCCGCCGAGTACGCGAGCCAGGAGCGGCCGCAGCGGGTGGCGCGCCGCAGGGCGCCTGTCCGGAGATCGTGCGGCGCGATCGAGATACTCGCCCAGCCGCTCGCGCACCGGCAGGCAGAGCGGGCACTCGGCAGCGTTGTTGAGAAAGGTCATCTCCCGGGTGACCGGGAACTGTTGTCGCAGCGTGGATACGTCGAGCATGCGCGGGACTGTAGCACGGGCGCACCGGAGCGGACGAGGGCGCGTCGCCGTCGCCGGAGCGCACGGCCGGCCAAGCTACGAACGCGGGGCCGGAGCGCAGGGCCTGCACGCGGGGCCGGGGGGATCTTCCCGGAGCCCCGCTCACGCAAGCCGGAAAGACGCATCTCCAGGGTTCCGTCGGCGGAAGCGCTGGGTCCCCAACCCAGCGCGGCTTTCGGCCCTTGCGATGCGTCTTTCAGACTGACGCCGTCGGCTTGGTTCGAGGGGCTCGGGAAGATCCTCCCGTCCTCGCCCGCGGCCGTGCATGGCGTGACGGCTGCGGGTGCTCCCGTCGTAGACTGTGCGGGTGAGCTCGCATCTGCGATCGGCATTCCTGCTGTTGGCGATCTGTGTGTCTGCCTGCGCGCCGGCGGCGGCCCCGCCGCGCGTCACGCCGGACGCGCAGCCGGCGGCGGCGTCGGCCTCCGCGCCCGCCGACCCGATGGCACGCGCAATCGACGACACGATGACGGCCGTGTATCCGTCCGACAAGCCCGGCGCGGCGATCATCGTGGTCAAAGACGGCCGCGTGGTGCTGCGCGCGGCGTACGGCATGGCAAACCTCGAACTGCGCGTGCCGATGCAGCCCGAGCACGTCTTCGCGCTGGCGTCGCTGTCGAAGCAGTTCACCGCGGCGGCGATCCTCACGCTGGCCGAGGAGGGCCGGCTGTCGGTAGACGACGACATCACGAAGTACCTGCCCGCGTATCCGACGCACGGCGCGCGCATCACCATCGAACACCTGCTCACACACACGTCGGGCCTGAGCAGCCTGTCCGAGACCTCCGACCTGCGCGCGGTCGCGGCGCAGGAGAGTCCGCTCACCGACGTGCTCGGCGACTGGGTGAAGGACCTCCCGCCGGACTCGGCACCGGGCGAACGGTGGGCGTACTCGAACTGGGGCTACAGCCTGCTCGGATCGATCGTCGAACAGGCCTCGGGCATGAGCTACGCGGCGTACGTCGAGCAGCGTCTCCTCGCGCCCGCCGGCATGACGCACACCTTCTACGGCGACCGGCGGCGCGTCATCCCGATGCGCGCGCCCGGGTACGAACTCCAGGGCGATCAGGTCGTGAACATCACACAGGCGCGCAGCCGCGTCTTTCTGCCGGGCGGCGCCGCCAGCCTGCTGTCGACCGTCGACGATCTCGCGCGCTGGGACGAGGCGTTGCGCTCGGGGCGGGTGCTCTCCCAGTCATCGCTCGACCGGATGTTCACGTCGTACCGGCTGAAGGACGGCACCCTCACGAACTACGGCGATGGCTGGGATCTCGGCGCCTACGCCGGCCACCGCGTGCAGGAGCATGCCGGCGGCACCACGGGATTCCTGTCCTACATGGTGCGGGTGCCGGACGCCGGCGTGTTCGTGGCGATCCTCTCGAACCGGTCCTTCGCGACGCCGCCGTTGCAGGCCACCGCGCACAGGATTGCCGCCATCGCCGTCGGCGTGCCCATCGTTGAACCGCCGGCCGCGGCGCTGACGGACGCGGACCTGGACAGGATCGTCGGCACCTACCGCGGCAGCGATGTCGGGACGTTCACGGTCACGCGCGAGGGCGCGACGGCGTTCGCGCAAGTCGGCGGCCTCGGAAAGCTGCCGCTCATCCCGACCGGCCCGCTCACCTTCCGCACGTCGACCGTGCTCTGGACGTGGACGTTCGAGCTCGGGAGTGACGGCCGCGCGGCGCGGGCGCGCGTGCGTGAGTGGAAGATCGACGATCTCGCGGTGCGCGTCGCGCCGGTGACGCCCGCCCCGCGGCCGACCGTCAGCGTCGACCCGGCGCGGCTCGACGCCTG
>Ga0315271_10003152_pt1 | contig 10423 bp, 6 predicted proteins | sample C3_top_MG_FD_204664 | JGI IMG/M metagenome (GOLD analysis project Ga0315271, IMG submission 204664) | Sediment microbial communities from Yellowstone Lake, YNP, Wyoming, USA - C3_top | ecosystem: Environmental > Aquatic > Freshwater > Lake > Sediment | place: USA: Wyoming | collected 2017-08-01
ACCCCTATGATGCCAGCGACGGCCGTGAGGACGTGAGCGCTCCTCGCGAGTTCACCCGGGTCCTGCGCGGCGCCTCGTTCGGCAATGGCGGAATGCTGGCCCGCTGCTCAAGCCGGGGCGGAAACTGGCCCGACGTTCACTACGACAACATCGGCTTCAGGGTCGTCGTCCAGGCGGCGCCGCCGCCTGGGTCGAGGCCTCGCGCCAGATCGGACGCGGGCAGAACCGATGCAGGAGAAGATCAATGACACAGGGGATTTTACAATGTTGCTGAAGGACAAGGTCGTGCTGGTTACGGGAGCGGCGCGAGGGATCGGCGAGACCACCGCGGCGGTGTTCTGCCGAGAGGGAGCCAAAGTCGTCCTGAACGACATCAACGAAGAGAGGGTGCTTCAACACACGGCCGATCTCGCCAAACAGGGCCACGAGGTCATGGCCGCGCCCTTCGACGTCTGCGACCGCTCGAAGGTCCGGGCCGCGGTTGCCGATGTGATCGCGCGGTTCGGCCGCATCGATGTGCTGGTCAACAACGCGGGCGCCTACCCGCGGCGGAATTTTCTGGAGATGACCGACGAGGAATGGGATCGCATCATCGACCTGAATCTGAACGGCACCTACAACTGCAGCCGTGCCGTGGCGCCGCACATGGTCGCGGGCGGCGGCGGCGCGATAGTCAACACGGGCTCGGTTACTTTCTTCCTGGGCATGGGGAATCTGACTCACTACATCACAGCAAAGGGCGGCATCATCGGGTTCACCCGCTCCCTCGCCCGGGATCTCGGACCCCACGGCATAAGAGTCAACTGCATCACGCCGGGGGCCGTGCTCACCGAGACCGAGAAGGACTTTGGAGATCCCGAAGAGACCCTCAAGAAGACCCTCGCGATCCAGAGCATCAAGCGGCGCATCGTGCCGGAGGACATCGCGCGCGTTGCCGTCTTCCTTTCCTCTGAGTACGCGGGCGGGATGAGCGGGCAGACCCTGAATGTCGATGGCGGATGGGTGATGTATTGAGCCCCTCGCTGATGGCCCACCGGATCATCCGAAACATCCCCCGCGCGGACCCGGAGGTGGTGAAGGCCCTGGGGCAGCAGGGTGTCTCGACCGTTCACGAGGCCCAGGGCGGCACCGGGCTCATGCGGACCTACATGCGGCCGATCTACCCGGGGGCCCGGGTCGCCGGGTCAGCGGTCACGGTCTTCTGCTCGGGCGACAATCTGATGATCCACGCGGCCATAGAGGTTTGTCGCCCAGGGGATGTCTTGGTCGTCGTGAGTGCGTCCGAGACGACCGACGGGATGTTCGGCGACCTGCTCGGCTCCTCGTGTCGGGCCCGCGGCGTGGTGGGTCTCGTTATCGATGCCGGGGTCCGCGATGTCACGGAGCTCACGGAGATGGCCTTCCCGGTCTGGGCCAAGGCGATTTGCGCCCACGGAACGCTCAAGGCGACCGGCGGTTCGGTCAACGTCGAAGTCGCTTGCGCGGGCGTCACGGTTCAACCAGGGGATGTCGTGGTCGCCGACCAAGATGGCGTCGTGGTGGTGAGGCGGCAAGAGGCCGCCGAGGTCGCGAGGCTCAGCCAGGTGCGTGCGGACAGGGAAAGCGTGATCCGCGAACGACTGAGGGCCGGCGAGCTGAGCGTGGATGTCTTCAACCTCCGGGGAAAGCTCGCCGAGCGCGGTGTCGAGTACCTGGACGAGACCGCCGAGTGACCAGCGGACCCTTCCAGGCAATTAACGTTGAGGACCTGCGACGCGGCGCTCGGAGGCGTTTGCCTCGGGTCGCCTTCGACTACATCGACGGCGGAGCCGACGCGGAGGTAACGCTGCGAGAGAACTGCCGCATCTTTGACGACGTCACCTTCAGGCCCCGCTCCGCGGTGGCGAGTCCGCACAGTGATTTGAAGACGAGCGTGCTGGGGACCGATCTCTCCCTCCCGGTGCTGCTTGCCCCGGTCGGGAGCAGTCGGCTCTTCTACCCCCGCGGCGAGGCCGTGGCGGCGCGGGCCGCCGCCGCTGCAGGCTCCTTGTACATCTTGTCCACCCTGTCGGGGACGCCCCTCAACGAAGTGAGAGCAGCAGCGAATGGACCGTGCTGGTACCAGCTCTACTTGTGTGGCGGTCGCGACGTGGCGTCAGACGCCATCGCCCGCGCACGCGCCGCTGGCTTCGGCGCGCTCGTCGTCACCATCGACACTGCGGTCGCCGGGCGCCGCGAGCGGGATCTCCGCAACGGTACGAAGGAGCTGCTGGCTGGCCGTCCCTTCTCGATGCTCCCGTTCGTGGGCCAGTTTCTGGCCCGGCCGCGCTGGCTCATCGAGTTCCTTCTAGACGGCGGCCTCATGAGTTTTCCGAATGTTGTGCTGCCTGACGGGCCCATGCCCTACGCCGATGTGACGGCCGCGCTCGAGCAGTCGGCAGTGTGTTGGGATGACTTGCGCTGGATCCGCGAGGCCTGGGCCGGCCCCATCGTGATCAAGGGCGTGCATACCGCCACCGATGCGTGTCGGGCGGTCGCCGAAGGAGCGAATGCAATTGTGGTGTCGAACCACGGCGGCCGGCAGCTCGACGGTGTGGCTCCGAGTCTGCGTGTGCTGCCTGAGGTGGTGGCTGCGGTGAAGGGTCAGGCCGAGGTACTCATGGATGGAGGCATCCGCCGCGGGAGCGACATCGCGAAGGCCCTCTGCCTCGGCGCCCGCGCCGTTCTGATTGGGCGCGCCTATGCATACGGACTTGGGGCCTTCGGCGAACGCGGGGTCGCGAGGGCCATCGAGATACTCCGCACCGACCTCGAACGGACGCTGAAGTTGCTCGGGTGCGAGTCGGTCGCAGCCCTCGACTCGACGTACGTCGACGTCCCGCCCGCCTTCAGACAGGAGGCTCTGGCGTGAGCGCGTGGGCACAGCACTACGATCCGTTCGGAAACTGGCTGCTGTCGGCTCTGGTGTCCGCGCTTCCCGTGGCCACGCTCTTCTTCGTGCTCATTTCAATGAGAAAGCGGGTCTGGTTCGCGGCTCTGTGCGGAATGCTGATGGCCATCGCGGTGGCTCTCCTCGTCTTTCGCATGCCGGTGGCGCTGGTCGCGGCTGCGGCCGCGCACGGGGTGGTTTTCGGATTGCTCAGGATCGCCTGGGTCATCGTCGCCTCGATGTTCCTCTACAATGTCGCCGTCGAGTCGGGTCAGTTCCAGGTGATGAAGGACTCGATCGCCACCGTCTCCTCCGACAAACGGTTGCAGCTGATTCTGGTCGCGTTCTGCTTCGGGACCTTCCTCGAGGGAATGGGCGGCGGCGGCGCGCCGGTGGCCATCGCGGGTTCGTTCCTGATCGGGCTGGGCTTCCCCCCGTTCCAGGCGGCGACGTTGTGCCTCGTCGCCAACACCGCTCCGGTGGCCTGGGGTGGAGTGGGGAACCCGCTCCGCGTCATGGCTGGGGTCACCGGGCTGAACGAGATGGCGCTCAGCGCCATGACCGGGCGCATCCTGTCTCCCATTGCGGCTCTACTGCCGTTCTGGCTCGTGCGCACCATGGTCGGCTGGAAGGAAACCCGTGAGGTCTGGCCTGCCTTGGCCGTAGCCGGGTTGTCGTTCGGCGGCATGCAGTTCTTCTGGTCGAATTTCATGGACAACAGTCTCGTCGATATCGTTTCGGCGCTCTTTTCCCTCCTGGTCATGGTGGCGTTCCTGAGACTCTGGCGGCCCGCGACCTTACTAAGGGTGGACAAGGGCGTGGCGGCGGGGCCGCGGCATTCGACCCCCGCTGTCCTGAAGGGCTGGTCCCCATTCCTTCTGGCCTCGGTCTTCATCTTCATTTCGGGCTACCCAGCCGTCAACCGGCACCTGACCTCAGCATCGTTGAAGCAGCCGATGCCCGCGCTGCACAACACGGTTGTCCGGGTGCCGCCCGTGGCGCCCAACATTCCGGAAGCAGCGATTGTCGACTTGAACCTCCTGTCGCTGCCGGGAACCGCGGTTTTCCTGGGGACCTTGCTCTCGTCCCTATGGCTGGGTCTGTCGGGCAGCAGGATCCTCGCGATCCTCGTTCGCACCTGCAAGGACCTGATCCCTTCGCTCGCCGCCATCAGCTTCATGGTCAGCCTGGCCTACGTGACTCGCTACTCGGGGATGGACACGGTGATGGGCTTGAGCCTGACCCGGACCGGGGTCCTGTATCCCTTTTTCGGGACCATGCTCGGATGGCTCGGCGTGGCCCTCACCGGCTCGGACGCAGGATCCAACGCGCTTTTCGGCAATCTCCAGAAGGTGACGGCGGAGCAACTGGGGCTAAGTCCGATCCTGATGGCCTCCGCCAACTCGGCGGGCGGCGTCATGGGCAAGATGATCGATGCGCAATCGATCGTGGTCTCTTCAGCGGCGACGCATCAGGAAGGCAACGAAGCGGCGATCTTCAAGGCCGTCTTCTGGCACAGCATCGCTCTGGCGTCGCTGGTTGGGGTCGTGGTCATGCTCTACGCCTTCGTGTTTACGGGTGCGGTTCCGCGTTAAGGACTCATGCAACGCATACTCGTCGCCAACCGCAGCGAAATCGCGATCCGGGTTTTCCGGGCGGCCTCCGAGCTCGGCCTCACGACCATCGCTATCTACGCCCACGAGGACCGCTTCTCCCTCCACCGCTCCAAGGCCGACGAGGCGTATCTGGTTGGCGAAGGGAAGGGCCCCTTGGGAGCGTACCTGGACATCAACGGGATCATCGCCCTCGCGCGGCGGGCCGGAGTCGACGCGATTCACCCGGGCTACGGCTTCCTCGCGGAGAATGCCGCATTCGCGCGGGCCTGCGCCGAGGCGGGCATTCGCTTCATTGGTCCCACTCCCGAAGTCCTTGAGAAGTTCGGCGACAAGGTGGCGGCGCGCAAGCTCGCGACCGAAGCGGGCCTACCTGTGCTGCCCGGCACGGAGGCCCCGGTAACGGGCGGCGCGTCCCTCGCGGAGGAAGCGCGGCGGATCGGCTTCCCTCTGATCATGAAGGCGAGCTTCGGCGGAGGAGGGCGCGGCATGCGCGTCGTCCGCGAGGCCTCGGAGATGGGCGCCCTGCTTGAGGAGGCGCAACGCGAAGCGAAGAGTGCTTTCGGCAATGACGATGTGTTCCTGGAGCGCTACGTTCCGCGCGCCAAGCACATCGAGGTGCAACTCCTTGGCGATCAGCATGGCGGGATGGTCCACCTCTTTGAACGCGACTGCTCCGTCCAGCGCCGTCACCAGAAAGTTGTGGAGATCGCACCCGCGCCTAACCTCGACCCCAGCGTCCGCAAGGCACTGGCTGAGGCCGCGGTCGCCTTGGGGAAGAGCGCGGGACTAACAAACGCCGCCACGGTTGAGTTTCTCGTCGATGTGGAGCGGAACCAGTCTTACTTCATCGAGGTCAATCCCCGCATTCAGGTCGAGCACACCGTCACCGAGGTTGTGTCCGGGGTGGATCTTGTGCGCTCGCAGATCCTGATCGCTCAGGGCCTGCCGATGCACGAGCCGCCGGTAAGCGTCCCGAGGCAGGAGCAGATCGCAACCCTTGGTTTCGCCATGCAGTGTCGCGTGACCACCGAGGACCCAGGGAATCGCTTCATCCCGGATTTCGGCCGCATTACCCACTACCAGTCGCCCGCCGGCTTTGGGATCCGCCTCGATGGCGGCACCGCTTACAGCGGCGCCACCATTACACCGTACTACGATTCGCTGCTCGTGAAGGTGACCGCGTCCGCGCCCACCTTCGACCAGACCATCAGGCGGATGGACCGTGCCCTGCGCGAGTTCCGTGTGCGCGGCCCGAAAACCAACATCCCCTTCCTCGAGAACCTCATCCGGCATCCAACCTTCCGCGCGGGCGAGGCCACCACGACGTTCGTCGATGGAGCGCCCGAGCTTGTGCAGGGGGCGCCGAAACGCGACCGCGCCTCGAAGGTGCTCACGTTCATCGGCGACATGATCGTGAACGGCAACCCCGAAGTCAAGGGCCGCACCGACGGCCGGGCGCTGCCAGAGCCGGAGATGCCTCCGCTCGCCCTGACCGAGCCCATCCCGCCCGGAACGCGCGACAAGCTTCTCCTTCTGGGGCCGGTCGGGTTCTCCCGCTGGGTTCTCGATCAGAAGGCGCTGCTGCTCACGGACACCACCTTCCGCGACGCGCATCAGAGCCTACTGGCCACACGCATGCGCACCGTCGACCTGCTTCGGATAGCGCCCTACGTGGCGCGCAGACTTCCCGGCCTCTTCAGCCTCGAGATGTGGGGAGGGGCTACGTTCGACAGCGCGATGCGTTTCCTCAAGGAAGATCCCTGGGACCGGCTCGCGGGCTTGCGACAAGCTGTTCCCAACATCCTCTTCCAGATGTTGCTCCGCGCCGGGAACGCGGTGGGCTACACGAACTACCGCGATGAGGTAGTCGCCGCTTTCGTCAAGACGGCCGCGAAGGCGGGCATTGACCTCTTCCGTGTCTTCGACTGTTTCAACTGGGTGGAGAACATGCGGCCGTCCCTCGAGGCCGTCCTCGAATCCGGCGCGGTCTGCGAGGGCGCCATCTGCTACACCGGGGACCTGCTCGACCCCAGGCGCGACAAGTACGACCTCACCTACTACGTCGGGCTCGCCCGGCAACTCGAGAAGATCGGCGTCCACATCATCGGGATCAAGGATATGGCGGGACTCTGCAGGCCCTACGCGGCCCAGAGGCTCGTGAAGGCGCTTCGTGAGGAGGTTTCACTGCCCATCCACTTCCACACCCATGACACCGCCGGCGTGCAGGCCGCCTCGGTCGTCAAGGCCGCGGATTCGGGTGTGCATATCGCCGACGCCGCGATTTCGTCCATGAGCGGCCTCACTTCCCAGCCGAACCTCAACTCGCTGGTCGCGGCTTTCCAGAATACGGACCGCGATTCGGGTCTTGACCTAGAGGCCCTTGACCGCTGCAGCGATTATTGGGAGAGCATTCGTGAGCTGTACTACCCCTTCGAGGGCGGCATGCGCACCGGAACCTCGCAGGTCTATCGGCATGAAATCCCCGGGGGCCAGATCACGAACCTCAAGGAGCAGGCCCAGGGTCTCGGCCTGGCGCCCCGTTGGCGCGAGATTCTGAGAACTTACGGCCAGGTCAACCAGCTTTTTGGCGACATCGTCAAAGTGACGCCGTCGAGCAAAGTGGTTGGCGACATGGCCCTTTTCATGGTCGCGAACAACCTCGCCGCCTCCGATATCCTCGACGAAAAGCGCGAACTCTCGTTTCCGAAGTCGGTGGTGGATCTCATGGAGGGCCGCCTCGGTCGCCCCGAGGGCGGCTTCCCGGTCGATGTCCAGAGCAGGATACTCAATGGCAGGAAGCCTCTTGCGGGGAGGCCCTCGGATGCGCTCCCGCCCACGGACCTGAGCGCGGTCAGAGCCGAGGTTCAAGGGAAGTCGAAGGCGCAGCCTACCGAACGCGACCTGATGAGCCACCTGATGTACCCGGGCGTCTTCGCCGACTACGAGGCGCACCGCCGGATGTTCGGGGACACCTCGGTCGTTCCGACGGACGTCTTCTTTTATGGAATGGAGCCCGGCCGGGAGATCACCGTCGAGATTGACCCCGGCAAGAGCCTCATCGTCAAGTTCATCGCAATCGGTGAACCAGAGACGGATGGAAGGCGCGCGGTGTTCTTCGAGCTCAATGGCGCGCCTCGCCAGATCCAGGTCGCAGACCGGGCGGTCAAATCAACCCGACCAGGAAAGGCCAAGGCCGACCCTAAGAACCCCGCCCACGTGGGAGCGCCCATGCCCGGGAAAGTGGTCCAGGCGCTGGCTGGCAGAGGGCAGGCGGTGGCGCTGGGGCAGAAGCTCTTCGCCCTCGAAGCGATGAAGATGGAGACCTCGCTCAACTCGCCCTTCGCCGGGACGGTGAAGGAAGTCCATGCGCTGTCTGGCGCCACGGTCGAGGCCGGAGATCTGCTCATGATTCTCGAGCCGGCGGCCCTGGACCCGACCCCGGACGTGCGGAAGTGATTCGCACGGCATCGTCCTACCGTGCTCCGCCCACCACTCGGCGACGCTGGATCAAGGCCGGCGCCGCCGCCGCGGCTGCTTGCTTTTTGCCAGCCGTCGAGGCCGCATCCGTCGCTTCCAGAATCATCGACGCGCACACCCACTTCTACGATCCCACCCGCCCCCAGGGGGTGCCCTGGCCGCCCTGGGATTCGAAGGCTCTCTATCGCAAGGTCATGCCGGAGGAATGGAAAGCGCTGGCTCGCCCCCACGGGATCCGCGAGACGGTGGTTGTCGAGGCCAGCCCCTGGTTGGAAGACAATCAGTGGGTTCTGGATCTTTCGGCGGGAGATAAGGGGATCGTCGCCTTCTGTGGCAATCTGGATCCGAACGATCCCAGGTTCCCTGCCCATTTGAAGCGGTTCGCCGCGAACCAGACCTTCAGAGGCGTCCGGTGGCGATCCGATCTCGTGCGGATCGACGAAAACCCCGACGCGGTTCGGGCGGCCGCCGCGCTGCTCGCAGATTACGGACTGCAACTGGACTGGAACGGCCCGCCGGCACTTCTCCCTCACCTGGCAAAGCTCGCCGCGGACGTTCCGGACCTCCGCATCGTAATCGATCATGGCGGTGGTTGCGGGGATCCCAGGAACCCCGTGCCCGGGTGGAAGGAAGCCCTCCGGCTCGCGGCCAGCCGGGACAATGTCTTCGTCAAAGTCTCCGGTCTGGTGGAGCAGGCGCCTGGCCCCGAGGGCCGCGCGCCTCGCGACACGGGTTACTACCTGCCGGTGCTCGACCACCTGTGGGAGTGCTTCGGCGAGGACCGGCTGGTCTACGGCAGCAACTGGCCGGTGTCGGACCGCGGCGCGCCATACGATGTTGTTCTGAAGATAGTCAGCGACTATTTCCGCGACAAGGGCCCGGCCGCCGCGGAGAAGTACTTCTGGAGGAATGCCCTTTCGGCGTATCGCTTGAAGGACCGACCCTCCACCCTCCACAAAGAAAGGCCTCAATCATGGACTCTGGTCTAACCAATTCGCCCGTCCTCTCGCCCCGCCGGTCGCGCTTCAGATTTCTGTGGCTTTCCGCCCTCTTCCTGTCCGCCGCGGGCGCCTCCGGCCAGGACAACGGCACCCAGGCCGGGAAGTTCATCGTCGAACATCCAACGCTCCTGAACCTCGGCTTCGAGTGGGCGATCAAAGGCGACGCGAACCGCAACGCCACGGTCACGGTGGAGTTCCGCCGCGTGGGAGAGGCGGCTTTTCGCCCAGCCCTTCCACTCGTGCGAATCGGGGGCGAGCGAGTATGGCGGACCGCGGAGGGACTGGACTACACGGTTCCCGACGGGTTCGCGGGCAGCATCCTGGGCCTCGAGCCCGCCACCGAGTACGAAAGCCGGTTCCAAATGACGGATCCGGACGGCGTGACCGGCCAGCCTACGCAAGTGACCCGGGTCAGAACCCGCACCGAACCGCAGCCCGCGAAGGACGGCCGAAGGCTGCACGTCTATCCCCCTGATTACAAGGGGCCGCGGCTTGAACCCAGCTTCACCAGCTTGCTTCAGGCTTATTACGGGGCAGGCCTCGGCGACTGGAGCGTCGTGTGGGAGCGCCGCGCGCAACCCGGCGACACCATCCTCATGCACGCCGGTCTCTATAAACCCGATCGTCTCAACTACGTGGACCCGATGATGACGCCTTTCGACGGCACCATGTCCCTCACCCTGAAGGGCACGGTTGAAAAGCCCATCACCATTACGGCCGCGGGCGACGGCGAGGTCGTCTTCGATGGCGCGGGCAACCACCGATTGTTCGATGTCATGGCGTCGCGGTACCACATCTTCGAGGGGCTCACCTTCCGTAACACGGATGTCGCCATCTTTGCCGGACAAAAAGAAGTGCTTGGCGCGGTTGGGTTGACGGTGAAGAACTGCCGATTCGAGAACGTCGGCTTTGGGGTGTGGACCGAATACGCCGGCTCAAGCGATTTCTACATCGCCGACAACCTGTTCCTCGGCCGCGACGACCGGTTCCGGTTGATCGGCTGGACGGGCCCGCTGTGGGCGAGCGCCGGCCCGTATGGCTCTCACCCACTCACGAGCTACTACGCGATCAAGGTCTATGGACCAGGTCACGTCATTGCCCACAACGCGATCGCCTACTTCCATGACGCGATCGGCATCTCCACCTATGGCACGCCCGAGACGGACCCCGAACGGCAGGCCTCATCGATCGATATCTACAACAACGACATGCACATGCTCAACGACGATTTCGTGGAGACCGACGGGGGCGTCCACAATATTCGCGTATTCAACAACCGGGGAGTCAATGCCGGGCATGGTGGCTACAGCGCCCAACCCGTCTTCGGCGGGCCGGCGTACTTCATCCGAAACATTCTGTATCACGTCGCCGCCGGTCCTGCGTTCAAGTTCTCGGCCAAGCCCGCGGGCCTTTTCGCCTTT
>Ga0315271_10003154_pt1 | contig 10419 bp, 8 predicted proteins | sample C3_top_MG_FD_204664 | JGI IMG/M metagenome (GOLD analysis project Ga0315271, IMG submission 204664) | Sediment microbial communities from Yellowstone Lake, YNP, Wyoming, USA - C3_top | ecosystem: Environmental > Aquatic > Freshwater > Lake > Sediment | place: USA: Wyoming | collected 2017-08-01
CTGCAAGAAGCCGATGAACAGCGGCACCGCCGAGCACGAGCAGAACGGCGTGACGATGCCCAGGGTGGCCGCCATCGCATTGCCCGCACCCAGACGTTTGCCGGAGAGCATTGCGCGGGTGCGTTCCGGCGAGACGAAGGTGTGGACGATGCCCATGACGAATACGATGCCGGTGAGCAGCAACAACACCTTGGGCGTGTCGTAGAAGAAGAATCGCAGCGCGCCGCCGAGGTGACTGGCGCGATCCACCGGCAGCGCCGCAACCAGGGCTTCGGAGACGGGAATCAGGGTCTGATAAAGCGTGAACCACAGCGCCCCCGCCAAGGGCAGGAATAACAGCGGCTGCGCGATAGTCCAGCGTTTCAGTCGGGATGCAATCGCTTGCATGGTGGTGTCTCCGTTTGAATTGAATAAGGCGAAATGCGCCTCTCATACAAGAAGACGAACGAGCCCGCGAAAGGATGCAGGGCGGGGTAATGTGCGACGGCTGGCAGTGCAGCCATCGCCATTACAGATAGCTCACCGGGATGGCATCGACCGTTTGCGATAACGGTACATCGGTTTCACGCAGACAGATCACGGCGCCTTGCCCAACAGGCTTGTCGAGTTTCTCCAGCACCGAGAAGTGTCTGGAGGCGGTTTGGCTCGGGCTGGCGGTTTTCTTGAACTCGATGGGGTAGAGGGTGTTGTCCCGCTCGATCAGCAAATCGACTTCCTTTTGATCCTTGTCCCGATAGAAATAGAGTGGCGGCGTGAGGCCATGATGCCAATAGCTCTTGATGATTTCCGACAGCATCCAGGTTTCCAGGATGGCGCCCGACATGGCCCCAGCCTCCAGGGATTCGGGCGTTGACCATTGCGTCAGATAGGCGCACAGGCCGGTGTCGAGGAAATACAATTTTGGCGTTTTGACCAGCCGCTTGGTGACGTTGGTGTGATACGGCGGCAGCAGGTAAACGATGCCCGAGGTTTCCAGGATGGAAAGCCAGGCCTTCGCGGTCTTCTGATCGATATCGACATCGCGGGCGAGGTCGGCGTAATTCAATAGCTGTCCGGTTCGCGCCGCGGCCGCCCGCAGAAAGTTGTAGAAGGCCCGCTCATCGCCCACGCGGGTCAGGTCTCGGACATCGCGCTGGATGTAGGTTTGAATGTACGAGTTGTAAAACAGGTCGCGCGGCATGTTTTCATCCAGCACGACTTTCGGATACGCGCCACGCCAAATGTTCCGGTAGACCTCCAGCACCGGTTTGGCAGGGCCCACATTCTTCCGAGCTTGCAGCAGCCAGGCCGGGCCAGGCAGAAAAGGCGGCGCTTCGGCCCTGCCCTCGATTTCGGCCTGTGACAGCCCGAGCAGGTCGAGCACCGCAACACGACCGGCCAGGCTCTCGGTGATGCCTTGCATCAGGTGGAATTTTTGCGATCCGGTGAGCCAGAACAAGCCGGGGTGCTTCGCTTTATCGACGGCGATTTTCAGGTGGCTGAACAGCTCGGGGGCGTATTGAATTTCGTCGATGGTGACTGGCACCGGATGCCTTTGCAGAAAAAGAGCGGGATCGCTTCGGGCCAGGGCTCTTTCCTCAAGGTCATCCAAAGTGACATAGCCACGCCGGACTTCGGCACAGGCTTCCAGCAGCGTGGTTTTTCCCACCTGGCGCGGGCCTGTGACCAGCACGACGGGGAAGGATGCTGAGGCTGCGTGCAGGGTCTGGCTGAGCGTGCGTGCGGCGTACATCGCGGGAACCTCAATCAGCTATCGTCCATTACGGAATAATGTTACAGATTAGACGAATTGCATGATCATGGCTACCTGAACGCTCCGTCTCAACGGGTCTTGACCTGCGCCTGGCATGGACGCGCCCAGAGCAATCACTCCCGTGGCCCCCTCGGCACGAAACAACACACCTTGCCCGCCGCATCGAAATGCACCTGGCAGGCGCCGGTGAGGTGTTCGCGCAGCCGCTTGCGCGCGCGCTGCACACGGGACTTGGCACCGGGCGCGGTGAGGCCCTTCAGGCGGGCATAGTCTTTCTGGGTCATGCCTTCCAGGTCACACCGGGTGATGGCTTCGCGGTCTTCGTCGGAGAGTTCAGCCAGGGCGCGCGGTAGGCAGGCGGCAAGGCTGTCCACGGCGGCGGGTTCTTCGGTTTCGTGTGCCAGGTCTTCCGGCAGTTCCACCTGTTCCTTTTTCAGGCGCAGGCGGTCGGCCAGCGCGTTGCGCGCCACTTCGAACAGCCAGGCGCGGGCATTGCCGATTTCGCAGAACTTCTTGTCCTGGCGCAGGGCCTTGAGAAACAGTTCCTGCAGCATGTCCTCGGCATCGTGCGTGTTGCCCATCCGGCCACGCAGCCAGGCGCGCAGTTCGGCCTCATGGCGGTGCCAGGCAGTCATCAGGCAGTTCATTGATAGGTACACGACGCTAAATCAGGACATAGGCGGGTTGTTCTCACTGGAGAACAACGCTGACGACGCACAGAGGTAAATTGCATCAACCGCATCATCACTCGCTTTCGAACTCTGTGAAGGCGCGATTCATGTTGGCGCGGTGCAGGTCGGCGTAGTTCTCCAGATGACGGAACGCGGGCAGGTCGGCGTACCGGTCCAGCACCGCGCTCATCGGCTGCATGTCGCGTGCGGCGGCACCGATGGTGTCGGCCAGGAAGTCGTCATAATCGCCTGTCTCGCGCCTGGCTTGGGCCAGATCGCAGACCCGGCCGTGGCCCGGCACGATGCGCGCCGGTTGCAGCGTTTCGAGCATGCGGAACGCCTGCCGCGCCTTTTTCACGCTCGACCAGGGCATCACGCCGAGCATGCGGTCGACATAGACCAGGTCACCGGTCACGGCGATCTTCTGTTTCGGCAGCCAGACTAGCGCATCACCCGGGAAGTGGGCATCGGTGTACCGCAGTTCCAGCGTCTCGCCGCCCAGCGTCAGCGTGACGGGGTCACCGTCCAGGGGGTGCGACGCGGGTAGCGCCCTGGTGCCGGCCAGACGGTCGCCGAGGAAGCGTTCGAGACCGGCCAGATGTTGCTCGGCGAACTGCGCCTGGGTCGCGGCGGTGCGCTTCAGGGCGACGATTTCCGCGCCGTGACGTGCGAAGAAATCGTTGCCTAGCCAGCGATGGTCCTGGCTGCCGGTATTGATCACCCAGCGTACCGGCAGTGGCGTTACAGTGCGGATCGCGGCGGCGAGTTTCTCTGCACCCAGCCGGCTGGCGCCGGAATCGACCAGGATCACGCCCTGGGCCATGACGACGAAGGCGTAGTTGGCGTTGAGACCGTCGTTGTCGGTGCTGCGCTGGCCGAGCGGGCCGACGATGGCATAGACGTTGTCGGCGACCGGCTCGGCACGCGGCTGATAGTCGGCTCGGGCGAGTCCAATGCTGGCGATCAGGCTAGCGAACAGGGCGATGAAAGCATGTTTCAGCATGAAGAATTCCTTTGTGCGAAGGTTATGCGAATGCCGGCCACAAATAGCTACCGCCCAGCGCGGCGGTCACCAGGGCGCCCAGAAATTGACCAGTATCCATTTGCCCCGGTGGTCGGACAAGCGCAGGGGCTTGCCGGCGACATCGGTGAACTGGAAGTCGATGGCCTTGCCGGCGAAGGCGGGGGGTGACCGAAGCAGCGACAAGGCCAGCCGGAGAAACGCGCTTTTGATCAGCTTGCCTGGTTTCATTGCGTGCCTTTTCCCTTTACCCAGACATAGAACATCGGCAGATAGAACAGGCTTAGGACTGTGCCGACCAGCAATCCGCCGATGGCGGTATCGGCCAGAGGCGACAGGCGTTCCAGGCCGACGGCGTGTTCCAGGGCCACGGGCAGCAGGCCGGCGATGGTGCCGAAGGCGGTCATCAGGATGGGGCGGTAGCGCAGACGGATGGAATCGCGCGCGGCGTTCAGCGGCGTGTCGCCGGCCTGCTCGCGGTGGTGGATGAAATCGACCATGAGGATGGAGTTCTTCACGATGATGGAGAACAGCAGAATGATGCCCAGGATGGCCGGCAGCGCCATCGCCTTGTCGAACAGCAGCAGGCCCCACACCGCGCCGATGGCGGACAGCGGCAGCACGATCATGGCGATGCCGGCCAGGGTGAAGCTGCCGTAGGCCGGCACCAGCACCGCGAAGAGCAGCATCATGCCGAGCATCATGCCGGCCATCATGGCCTTGCTGGATTCGGTGCCCTGGCCGTTGTCGCCCTTCTCCACCAGTTCCACGCCGGGCGGTAGCACGGCGCGGGCGGCGGCTTCGGCCTGCGCGGAGAGCACGCTGGATGGCGCTTTCTCGCGCCAGGCCAGGATGTCCAGGCTGTATTGCATGCGGTCGCGGGTGAGGGTGGAAACGGCCTGAGCGCGGGCCAGGGTTCCCAGTTCGCCGAGGCTGACCGATTGACCATTCGGCAACTGGATGGGCAGCAACATCAGGGTGGCGGGTTCAGCCCGGTAGGCGTCGCTGAAGTAGCTGCGCACCGGAATCGCGCTCACCGTGGACAGCTTGGACAGGCTGGCCACCGCGCCGCCTTTCAGCGGCAGTTGCGCCACCACGGCCTCGGGGGTGAGCCCCAGGCTGCGCAGGCGCTCCTCGTCGAGGGTGAGAATGGTCTCCTGGGCATCGGCGTCCCACACCGTGGACACCGAAGTCAGGCCCGGCACCTTGGCCAGCGCGGCCTTCACCTTGGCGGCGGCTTCGGGCAGGCGGCGCCAGTCCTCGGAATAGAGGCGGATGTCCACCGTGGCCTTGATGGTGGACATGGGGGTGATGCCGAAGCCGTAGACATCGGCGGCAGTCACGCCCGGTAGCGCGGCGAGGCGTTTACGCAGGTCGGCCTCGATGTGCCAGGTGTCTTCGCTGCGCTCGAAGCGGTTGACATAAGCCAGGGTGAAGGTGGCCTCGGCCGGCAGTTGGCCGGAGCCCAGCGAGATCACGCCTGCCTCGGAGCCCAACACCAGGCTCACCCGTTTCAGGCGCTTGTCCCGCATCAGTTCCCGCTCAAACGCGGCCAGGCGGGCTTCGGCCACCACCACCGGTTCGTTGGCGGAAAAGCGCACATGCGCCTTGACGATGCCGCTGTCCATCGGCGGCATGGCGTCGCGCCCCACCAGGGGCATGATGAAGGCAAAGCTGGCCACCAGCAGGGCGTAGGCCGGCAGTACCAGCAGCCAGCGGCGCAGGCGGCCACCGGCGAAGGACCAGTCCAGCCCGCGCATATACAGAACTGCCCCCGGCCCCAAAGTGCGCTGGTAGAGGCGTTCCAGGAAACGCTCAAAGCGGTTCTTGGGCGGCAGGCCGTTGCGGTACCAGAAGAAGGACAGGCGCGGAATGAAGGTCACTGCCACGAAGTAAGACACCCCCACGGCAATCACCAGGGGATAGACCAGGTGTTTGAACATCGCTTCGGTGAAATCGCCGACGAACATCAAGGGGCCGATCACCACGACGGTGGCGATGGTGCCGACGAACACCGGGAACAGCACTTCCTCGGTGCCGTGCTGGATGGCGGTGGAGATGTCCTCGTGCAATTCGCCCAGATGCCGCTCGATGTTCTCCAGCACCACCACGGCGTCATCCACCAGCATGCCTAAAGCCAGGATCACGGCGGTGAGAACGATGGTGTTCATCTCCCAGCCGGTCAGCCAGAGCACCGCCAGGGTGATGAGAAATACCAGCGGGATGGAAATCAGCGCTGTGGTCACCGCGCGCCAGTTGCCCAGAAAGAACAGGATGACGATGCTGGTGAAAATGATGGCGTCGCGCAGCGCCTCCATCATGTTGCTGTTGGAGTCCTCAATCAGTTCGCCCTGGGTGTCGGCAATGGCGATTTCCAGGTCGGGATAGCGCGCTTTCAGGTCGGGCAGCTTCGCTTCCGCTTCGGCGATGGCGCTGGCTACCGCGCCGCCGGGCGCGCGCTGGATGGCCACGGCGATGGCCGCTTTGCCGTTGCCGTGATAGGCGGAAAAAAGCTCGCCCTCACCCAGACGGATGTCGGCCAGGTCGCCCAGGGTCAGGCCGGGGCTGACCGGCAGCAGGCGCAGGCGCTCGGCGTCACTGCCTTCGCCGTAGATGGTCAGCGTGGTCGACGCGCTGCCGCCTTGCAGCGTGCCCAGTGGCCAGTCGCGGTTGACCTTGGTTAACAGGTCCTGGAACTGGGCCTGAGAGAGGCCGTGGCGGGCCAGCTTCAGGGGATCGAATTCCACCCGCAGCGTCGGTTCGTGGCCGCCGAACACCTCGACGTTGGCGACATGCGGCTGGGTGATGAGGGCGGCGCGCAGATCGTTTTCCGCCAACAGGCGCACCTGCGACAGGTTCAAACCGCTGCCCGGCTTGGGCGAGACCGCCAGCACCATGACCGGATTGGTGAAACTGCCGATAGGGTAGATCGCGGACGGCGGTACCTCCGGCGGCAACTTGGCGCGTACCCGCGAGAGGGCGTTGGAGATGTCCACCAGGGCGGCGTCGAGGCCTTTGCTGTACTCGAACTCGGCCTTGACGATGGACACCTCGTTCTTGCTGGTGCTCTCCACATTGCGCACGCCGGACAGGGCGAACAACTCCTGTTCGATGGGCCGCGACAGTTTCTGCGCCACAGTCAGCGCCGCCGCCCCCGGCAACTGGGTGATGACCGTGACCTGGGGCCGCTCCATGTCCGGATACATGTTGCGCGGCAGCTTGAGATAACCCACCACCCCCAGCAGGGAAGCCAGGATCAGGATCACCGCCAGGAGTTGGGGACGGGCGTGGAAGAAGCGGAACATGGTCGGAGCCTATTTCAATGGGGAACATGCCATGCGGCAAGGCGATACGGGATGCAGCACAAGGCGCGACGAGGAGACAGCGGTTATTCCACGGCAACGAGCCGCAACGCCGCGGTGCGCCCGTATCGCCTTGCCCCTTCGGGTTGTGCCCAGGAACGGCGCCTGCTGCGTTACGCCGCTTGGCAATGGAATGACCATTGCCCGCGCGCCGCGCCTTGCATTCATCCGTTCCTGGCCGCAACGCATGGCATGTTCCCCACTGCTCTCATTTCCCGATCACATAAGGCGCGCCGGCCAGCAGCCGGGTGAGGATGTCCGGGCTGGCGCAGGCGATGCGGGCGCCAACGAGATTCGCATCGTTGCTTGCCACGCCTTCCTCGCCCTGGGCGGCCATGGCCACTTCGAGACGCTGCACCCGGCCCTGGTCGAGGAGTTTCAGCACGGATGCATGGCCGCCGTCGTCGGCAAGCAGACAGGCGCGCGGCATCAGCACCGCGGAGTCGGCGTGGAACACTTCCAGCCGGGCCGGGACGCGGGTGCCCGGTTGCAGGCTGGCGCTGCGGCTCTTCGCTTCGAACCGGGCCATGCCTTGCCCCACCGCCTCCGGCCAGGGGGCGAGCGCCAAGGCTTCATTACCGATGTGCAAGGTCTTGGGATGCAGGCCATCCGGCACGTTCACCAGCAGGCGCACTCCGGCAGACAGGTCCATCACCTTGACCAGCGGTTTGCCGGGCGCGGCCAGATCGCCGGGCTGGGCAAGCCGCTGCGTCACCACGCCGTCGAAGGGCGCGGCGATCACGCCGTAACGCAGATTCTCGCGCGCCGCGGCGGCTTGTGCTTCGCTGGCCTGCAACAGGGTACGGTAGCTTTTCACGGCGTTGGCGGCGGCGGTCTCGCGGGCGCGCGCCGCTTCCAGGGCAGCCTGCCCCGCCTGTACCTGTTCCAGCGCGACGCCACCGATGGCGAACAGGGATTCATTACGCTGATAACGCTCCTGCTCGGCTTTCAGGTTGCTGCGGGCGGCGGCCAGATCGGCCGCGAAACTGCTCTCCTGCAAGCGCACCCGCGCCAGTTCCGCCTCGGCGCGCAGACGGTCCGCATCGGCCTGGGTGAGATCCAAGCGCACCAGCACCTCACCCTTCCTGAAGCGGTCGCCTTCGAGGCGCGTCAACTCGGTGATGTTAGCGGAGAAGCGGCTGGCCAGCACCGCCTCGCGGGTGGCCAGCACTTCGACGCTGGCGGGCAGGGTCAGCGTCACCGCTCCGGCGGCAAGCTGGCGCGCTTCCACCACCACGGCGGGAATGCCGGCGGCGGGGCGTTCGGCCACCTGGGCGCGCTTGTGCTTGACGGCCATCACGGCGCCGCCAACCAGGGCCAGGAGGATCACGGTGATCAGAAGTTTCTTTTTCATTTTGGATCCAGGGTCTCGATGTATTGGGTTTCCGGCATGCCCGCCAGCACCTGGGCGGCGGACCAGGCGTTGGCAGCCTGGGCGTGGGCGGCGGCAAGTCGGTATTCGGCATCCAGCTTGTCGCGCTCGTTGCGCAGCAGGTTTTCCAGGGTTTGCGTGCCCAGTCGGGTCTTTTCACGTTCCACCGCCAGCACCTCCGTGCGGTAGTCGACTTCCGCCTCCATGGCGGACACACTGGCGCGGGCACTGTCGTAGGCGGCCTTGAGCGCGGCGAGCTGTTTCGTGGTATCGCGCTCGACGGCGCGACGATCGTCTTCCGCGACACGCGTTCTGGCCACTTCGGCGTCGGTCTGGTGCCAGCCGCTGGGGGTGAGGGGCAACGTCACCAGCACGGTGGCTTCCCACACCGTGTTGTCGGCGCCATTCCCATGCTGGTCCAACCAGATGCCGTTCAACGTCATCTGCGGCCAGTTGCTACGCTGGCTTTCATCGGCGCGGGCGTGGACGCTCGACACGCGGGCGGCGGCAAGTTTGACCGGCAGGGTATCGGCAAGGGGCGAATCGCGCCAGGCCGGTTGCACAATCGTCGAATCCGCCGGACGGCGGCTCTGACCGCTGGCCTCCTCCAGTTCCGCCAGGGCGATATCCACCTGGGCCGCCAGTTGCGCTTCGTCGGCCAGCACCCGCTGGTATTCGCTCTCGGCCATGCGTAGATTCACCCGGGCGCTCTTGCCCAACGCGACCTCCTTCACCAGCCGGTCGCGTAAGGCCGTCACGCTGGCCTTGAGTTTGCCCAGCGCTTCCGCCTGCCGGCCGAGGGCCTGCAGGCGGAACCAGGCGGCGGCGGTCTGGTGCATGCGTGCCAGACGATCCTGTGTTTCATTCAGGCGCGCAGCTTGCAGATTGCTTTCCGCCCGTTCGCGGCCCTTGGCCACCACCCCGGACACATCGATGGGCAGATTGTAGATAACACCAGCGCGGGTGATGTCGCGGCTCGTGTCGGCCGGCTGTGGGTCGCCCGGCGTGTAGACCCCCACCACGCGCGGGTGCTCGGAGCGGGTCAGCCCCGCCACCAGGCTGCCCTGACCGTAGTAGCGCGCCTTGGCCGCCATCAGATCGTCTCCGGCGGCAACCACGTCGCCCGCGCGGGCGGCGGCGCGGGGATGGTCCAGGCTGGCACGCAGCAGGTCGGCCAGATCGCCGGCTTGCGCAGCCGTGGCGGCCAGGGCCAGCAGGTAGGGTGCGCTACGCGCACCGAAACACCTGATGGTGCGCAGGGCGCACCCTACGCGGAAAGGAAAAAGTGTAGTCACGGGATGACCTGGGTGACGCCAAGGACGGCGAGATAGAGGGGAAACAGTTGCCGGCCTGTAGCCACCGGATTGGCCACGATGCCCAGCACGCACGATTGGAAGGCCAGCCCCTGAATGCAGGTGAGCAGCAGCTTGGCCGCCGCCGGCGCGGGCACCGATGCGATGGCGCCGGTTTTTTGAGCTTGTCTGATCCAGCCGGCCAGCCGCCCTTCACAACTTCGTACCATAGCCTGCAAACGTGCGTGCAGACGGGGATAGGGATGATGGAAGGTGTCTGAGAAGAACAGCCTGGGCACGGCAGGATAGCGGGCGAATAGCGCCATGTAGGCGCTAAAGACCCGTTCCAGTGCCAAGAGTGGCGGCAGACCCTCCGCCGTCTGAAACAGCGCTTCCATCTGCTCGACCAGCCAGTCCAGCACCGCCGACCAGATCGCTTCCTTGTTGGGGAAATGGCGGAACACCGCACCCTGCGTCAGCCCCATGTGTTGGGCGATGGCCAGGGTGGTGATGGCATCCACACCCTGTTCCGCTGCCAAAGCCAGCACGGTCAGCACGATCTCCTGCTGGCGGGCCTCGGTGCGGCGGCGAATGGTGGGGCGAAGCGAAACTTCAGCAGTTGGCATCATGGCGGGCCGGGCGGAGATCGACAGAAAGATTGTAATTGATTACTTACTTATCGGAAGCAGAAATAAACCATCCAGCACATCCGGGCAGGCGAGCTTGTCTCCTGTTCGCAACAAACGGGGAAAGCCCGGAGCCTGTCGGGTTTGAACGATATGGACCGCTTCTCCCACCGGCGCAGCAGATCAGTCTCAAGTCCGACAGGCTCCTGGGCTACCTGGGTTTCCAGGTCAGCTTGCAGTCGTGCGTGGCGGCCGTTTCCACGCCGCTGTCTGCGTCCGGATTTTCCAGGGCCTCGCAGTCCAGGATCACCGGCAGCGGGGC
>Ga0315271_10003155_pt1 | contig 10418 bp, 12 predicted proteins | sample C3_top_MG_FD_204664 | JGI IMG/M metagenome (GOLD analysis project Ga0315271, IMG submission 204664) | Sediment microbial communities from Yellowstone Lake, YNP, Wyoming, USA - C3_top | ecosystem: Environmental > Aquatic > Freshwater > Lake > Sediment | place: USA: Wyoming | collected 2017-08-01
CGGGTGACGGTTTTATGCCGGCCTTCGTGGACCCGTCGTCGTCTGACCGCCGCTTCCTCGGTGTGCGCGTGACGCCGGAGCTCCGGAAATAACGACGCGGCAGCGCCTGCCGGGCCGCGTGCGACCTCCGGCGCCGTCGCCTGGTCGCGCGGACGCCGGGGGGAATGGCTGGTTGAACGCTACCCGGCGTATCGGAAGTACCAGCGTCGCGTCCGGAAGTTCGTGCCCTTCGTCTACTGACACCGGCGGCCGCGGGACCGCACCAGCGTGTGGCGGATGCCGCCGTCAGCGTCGTTCGGTTGCGAGGAGGTTGCCCCCATGTATTGCCCGACCTGCGGAACGCCCCTGCCTCCCTCGTCCGCGTGCCCGTCGTGCGGGACGCCTGCCGGCCGCGGAGATCTCACGCTGGCCGACTCGCGGCTTGACCGGACGGTCATCGCACCCCGGCGCGAAGGCGACGGTCCGACGCTCACCGAACCTCCGGCCCACCCGTTCGTGCGGCCGGCCGCGATCACTCTGCTCGCGGTCGTGCACGGTATCGCCGCAGCCATCTGGCTGCTTCTGGCAATCGGGGGTGCCCTGTACCTGCCGGCCGGAGAGGACGCCGTCACGGGCGCCATCGTCCTGATGGTGCTCGGCGGGATTGGGGCCGCCGAGCTGGCGTGCGTCGTCGGCCTGTGGAGGCTCAGGCCCCATGGCCGCACCTTGGCGTTGGGGTTCGCCTGGGTGGGCCTCCTTGGCGTGCCCCTGGGCACGCTGGTGTCGGCGCTGGTCCTGTATTACCTGTTCCGACCCGGCATCAAGGTGCTGTTCTCGGGCCTGCCGCCCGAAGCCCTCTCGGCGGAAGACCGCGCGCAGGCTGCCGCTGTCAGCCGGCATTCGATGGCCGTCGTTGTCCTGGTGGTCGCGCTTGTTGCGGTCTGCCTGGTGATCGTGATCGGCATTGTCGCGGCGATTGCCATTCCATCACTGCTGCGTGCGAAGGCGGCGGCCAATGAGGCCATGGCGATCGGGTCGTTACGCGCAGTCGCGAGCGGGCAGGCCCTGTTTGCGGCGAACTGCGGCGGAGGCTCGTATGCGCCGTCGCTCTCGTTGCTGGGCGTCCCGCCGGCCGGGGGTGCGGCCGCGGCGTTTGTCGCTCCAGACATGGCCGTCGATCCGGTCGTGAAGGGCGGCTACACGATCACGCTGAGGGCCGGGCCGACAGCTGCCGGGGCGCCGGCATCGTGCAATGGTGCGGCGGCCGGCACGCTGGTCGAGACGTACTTCGTGACGGCGGTGCCGACCGGCGTTCCTGGAGGGCGGTACTTCGGCACGAACCAGGACGGCACGATCTACGAGCGCGGGTCCGACATGCCCGTGGCTCAACGGGGCGCGCCGGCCGGGGCGACGCCGGTTCGATAGGGTTGCCCGTGGCGCACATGAACACCAAGGCTCGGATGACGCGGTACCGCGCGGCCTGGATCCTGCCGATCGCCGCGCCGCCGATCCGCGACGGCTGGATTGCGACGCGCGACGGGCGCATCGTCGGGCTTGGTGCCGGCCCGGTACCTGCGTCGCACGAGCCGGTGGTCGATCTCGGCGACGTCGCCGTGATGCCCGCGCTCGTCAACGCGCACACGCATCTTGAACTGTCGTGGCTGCGAGGGCGCGTCGCGCCCTCGGGCAGCTTCCTCGGATGGGTGTCGTCGATGATGCGCGACCGGCTGACATCGTCCGACGGCCGCAGCGCGGAGCTGGTCCGCGCAGCGATGGCGGAGGCGCTCGCCGAGATGCGGGCGTCGGGCACCGGCGTGGTCGGCGACATCAGCAACGGGCTCGAGCACCTCGATCTGCTCGGCGAGAGCGGGCTGGCGGGCGTGGTGTTTCACGAGATCATCAAGTTCCGCGCCACCGACCCCGCCTCGACCGTGGCCCACGCAGAATCGCGCATCGCGGCGGCAGGCGCCGGCCCGCGGTGGCAGATGGCGCTGGCGCCCCACGCCCCGTATTCGGTGTCGCCGGCCGTCTTCGACGCCCTGCGGCATGCCCGCGGGTCTGACGGCCTGCGTCCGCTCTCGGTGCACATCGCGGAGTCGCCGGAAGAAGTCGAGTTCATCAGCCGGGGCAGCGGCGGCTGGCGGGACATGCTCAAGCGCCTCGGTGCGTGGGACGACGAGTGGCGCGCGCCTGGCTGCAGCCCGGTCGCGTATCTCGACGCCCTGGGATTCTGGGGGGCGCACACGCTCGCCGTCCACGGCGTGCAGGCGTCCGACGACGACCTGCGCCTCCTGGCGGACCGGGGTGCGACACTGGTCTCGTGCCCGCGCAGCAACGTCCACGTCGGAGTGGGCCCGCCGCCGGCGTCCCGGTTCTACGCGTCGGGCGTACCGGTGGCCATCGGCACCGACAGCCTGTCGAGCGTCGAGGATCTCAACCTCTTCTCGGAGATCGCGGCGCTCCATCGGCTCGCGCCCGACGTGGCGCCGTCACGCCTACTGGAGAGCGCGACGCTCATCGGCGCCCGCGCGCTCGGGCTCGACGGCGAGTACGGCGCCCTTCGGCCCGGCGCGCGATCGGCGGTCATCGCCGTCGCCATTCCAGCCGGCGCGCCGGATGTGGAACAATACCTGGTATCCGGGATCACGCCTGCGGCGGTGCGCTGGGTGGAGACGGACGTGTCGTGCTGAAGCGAGTACTGACCTACGCCTCGTTCGTGCGGTTCAGCCACTCGGTGTTCGCGTTGCCCTTTGCCCTCACCGGGGCGATGCTGGCGTCGCGCCGGGTGCCGCTGACGATCGGCCGCGTGGCCTGGATCATCGTCGCGATGGTCGCGGCGCGCAGCGCGGCCATGGGCTTCAACCGGCTCGTCGACGCGCGCTACGACGCGCTCAACCCCCGGACCTCCGGCCGTGAACTGCCGGCGGGCCGGATGTCGCACACCGAGGCGGTGCTCTTCGTGGCCGTGGCGTCCGTCGTGTTCGTGGGTGCTTCCTGGGCGCTCGGTCCGCTGTGCGCCGCCCTGTCCCCGGTGGCCCTGGCGATTGTCTTCTGGTACTCGCTGGCCAAGCGGTTCACGTGGTCCACCCAGGCGTTCCTGGGGCTCGCCATGGCGGTCGCCCCCATGGGCGGCTGGCTGGCCGCAGGCGGACGCGAGGGCTGGGAGCCGTGGCTGCTCGCGCTCGCCATCGGCACGTGGGTGGGCGGGTTCGACGTGCTGTATGCGTGCCAGGACGTAGCGTTCGACGCGGCGCACGGCCTGCAGTCGATTCCCCAGCGGTTCGGTGTCGCGACGTCGCTGTGGATCTCACGCGGCCTGCACGTGGTGACCGTGGTCGGCCTGGCGCTGGTCGACGCGGTGGCGCCGCTCGGGTCGGTCTACCTCGCTGGTGTGGCCGGCGTGGCCGCGCTGCTCGTCTTCGAGCAGGCGCTGGTGTCGCCGACGGACTTGTCGCGGGTCAAGTTCGCGTTCGATCTGAACGGCTACGTGGGCTTGCTCTATTTCATGACGACGGCGGTGGCCATCTATGTCCGTTGAATCGACGCCCGGGGCGCCCCGCTACGTTGTCGCCATCACGGGCGCGAGCGGGGCCATCTATGCGGTACGCACCGTCGCGGCGCTGCTGGAACTGGGCTGCGCGGTGGATCTGATCGTGAGCGATTTCGGGCGGCGCCTGCTCCGGGACGAGCTCGGCGAGGAGGCTGCGATCGACCGGCTGATGCCGTACCTCGAGGCGCGCTACGGCGCCGGCGTGCACCACGGCAGCCTCACGCTCCACAGCAACCGGGATCTGGGCGCCACCGTCGCCAGCGGGAGCCAGCGGGCCAGGGGCATGGTCATCGTGCCGTGCTCGATGAAGTCGCTCGCGGGCGTCGCCAACGGGCTGTCCCGGAACCTGGTGGAGCGCGCGGCCGACGTGATGCTGAAGGAGCGCAAGCCTCTGGTCATCGTGCCGCGCGAGACCCCGATGAGCCTGCCGCAGCTGCGCAACATGGTGTCGTGCGCCGAGGCGGGGGCCATCGTGCTGCCGGCCATGCCGGCGTTCTATCAGTTGCCGCGCTCGATTGACGATCTTGCGGATTTCCTCGCCGGCAAGATCCTGTCGGTCCTCGGGTTCGAGCACGATCTCTATCCGGCGTGGACGGGGCGCGCAGAATCGTGACCGACGACCGCCCGCTCGGACAGGACAAACAGCCTTCCCGCATCAGCGGCATGTTCGACGCGATTGCGCCGCGCTACGACCTGCTGAACCGGGTGCTGAGCGCCGGGCTCGACGTGCACTGGCGCACGCGCGCGATCCGGTCGCTGGCGCTGCGCGGCGGCGAGACCGTGCTGGATCTGTGCACCGGCACCGCGGATCTCGCCATCTCGGCGATCGGGGCGCCGGCGCCCGCGGCGCGTGTGGTCGGCGTGGACTTCTCGGGAGAGATGCTGCGCCGCGGGGCCGAGAAGCTGCGCGGGCGAGGCCTGGACCCGAGGATCCGCCTCGTGCAGGGCGATGCGATGCGCATCCCGTTGCGGGACGCCTCCATGGATGCGGCCATGGTCGCGTTCGGCATCCGCAACGTTCAGGAGCCGGAGGTCGCGTTCTCCGAGGTCTTGCGCGTGCTGCGGCCGGGCGGCCGCTTCGCCATCCTGGAGTTCGGCCTGCCCCGCGCCGCGATCGTGCGCCCGGCGTACCTGTTCTACTTCCGCCACATCCTCCCGCGCATCGGCGGCCTGGTCTCGGGGCACTCGTCGGCCTACACGTACCTGCCCGCGTCGGTCGGCACGTTTCCGGAGCCTGCCATACTCATGTCACGATTGGCGGACCGCGGTTTTTCCGATGTGAGCGCCGTCCCTTTGTCCTTCGGCGTCGTCTATCTCTATAGCGCCTGCAAGCCGCTTCGATCCTGATGGGTGGTTGAGACGGCGGCCACCCATGCCCACCTGCCAGGGCCTGACGCCTCGGGAGCACCCGACCCGGATGGTATAATCGAATAAGTTACTGATGTACTTCGACTTCGACGATCGACACCCCGACTACGAGAGTCTCCGCAGCGGCATGGGCCGAGGCGGGATCGTCGTGCCCTGGTGGGTCGTGTGGGCATGGGCGTCGGTCATGCTCCACGTCCTTTTTGTTCTGATGGCGGTTTTCCTGCCCGAGTGGGTCGCCGTACTCATGCCGGCCCGTGCCGATGCGGCACGCCAGGCGGCGCTGCAGCAACAGCAAGCCCAGGCGCAGCGCTTCGTGTTCGTCCAGCCGCGCGCCGAGTTTGAGGCACGCCAGAAACCCCAGACGTCGGACCTGTCGGACCGCGACCGGTCGAAGATGACGCCGCTCAAGCCGCCGGACCCGAAGAACGACCTCCCGTTCTCGCGCGGCAACACGCCCGAGCAGATCGACCAGCCGGGCACCCCGCCGCCGCCCAGGCCCCAGCCGGAGGCGCAGCCGAGCCAGGGCCAGACCCAGGCGTCCCCCGATCGCGGTTCGCCCGCACCCGGTCCCCCGGGGCAGGCGCAGGCCGACGATCCCCTGCTGCGCGGGCTGACGGGCGCGGCGCCGAAGCCGCAGGCCGGGGACAACGGCACCGGGACGGGCGGCAGCCTGTCGGGCGCGCTGCGCGATATCAGCCGTTACGTGCCGCAGCAGATCTACGAGAACGCGCAGGGCAGCGGGCAGTTCGGGTCGGCGATCCAGTTCGACACCAAGGGCGTCGAGTTCGGCCCATGGGTGCGGCGCTTCATCGCGCACATCAAGCGCAACTGGTTCATCCCGTCAGCCGCCATGTCGATGAGGGGGCACGTGGTGGTCACGTTCAACGTGCACAAGGACGGCTCGATCACCGACATCACCGTCGTCGGGCCGTGTCCCATCGACGCGTTCAACAACTCGTCGTTCAACGCGCTCGCGGCGTCGAACCCCACGCAGCCGCTGCCGCCGGAGTATCCGGCGGACAGGGCGTTCTTCACGGTGACGTTCTTCTACAACGAGCAGCCGCCACGCTGATGGCCGGTCTCACGCGCACGCAGCAGATCGGGTGGCTCGTCCTGCTGGCCGCCGTGGCGGCCTGGGCGCTGCTCCGGCTGGGCGGGGTGCTGTGACGGCGGACGCCAGCCGCCCGCGCTTCGTGGTGGCCGTGCTCGGGCCGACGGCGAGCGGGAAGAGTGCGCTCGGGCTGCGCCTCGCGCTCCGTTTCGGCGGTGAGGTGGTGGCCTGCGACTCGACCGCCGTGTACCGCGGCTTCGACATCGGGACCGACAAGGTCTCGACCACCGAGCAGCAGGGCATCCCGCACCACCTCGTCGACGTCGTGGATGCGGCAGCGGACTACACCGCCGCCGACTACGCGCGCGACGCCATGACGGCTATCGCGGACATTCACGCGCGCGGCCATCTGCCGGTGCTCGTCGGCGGGACCGGCTTCTACTACCGGGCGCTGGTGCGCGGGCTGTTCCCGGGGCCGGGAAAAGACGCGAGCGTGCGCGGGCGCCTCGACCAGCTCGTGGCGCGCCGCGGCGTCGCCCGCGTCCACCGGGTGCTGGCGCGCGTCGATCCGCCGTCGGCCGCGCGCATCCAGGTGAACGACGCCATGCGGGTGGTGCGTGCGCTGGAAGTGTACTTCGTCAGCGGGCGCACGCTGACCGCGCACTTCGCCGAGACGCGGGCGCCGCTGGCGGGCTGGCACGTCATCGCGATCGGCGTGAGGCCGCCCTGGGAGGCGATCACCGAGCGCATCGCGCAGCGCGTCGACATGCAGTTCGCGCGCGGCATCGTCGACGAAGTGCGCGCGCTGCGCGGCTCCGGCGTGCCCGACTCCGCGCGGCCGTTCACGGGCTACGTCTACAAGCGCGTGCTGGAGGTGGTGGTGGGCGCGCGCGACGAGCGTTCGGCGCGCGAACTGATCGTGCGGGAGAACCGGCACTACGCGCGACGGCAGTTGATCTGGTTCCGCAAAGAGCCTAATCTAGTCTGGATTCAACGAGCAGGAGAGCGGGACGACAGTTTCCGCGACGCCGAGCGCGTGATCCGTGCGCGGCTCGCTTCGATTCCGCACTGCTGCCCGACACCGGAGACGCCCACGCATGTCCCAGATGCCTGACCCCAAGGCGACGTCGACTCCCAACATCCAGGACGCGTTCCTGAATCTCGTGCGGCGCGAGCGTCTCGTCGTGCGCATCCGGCTGATGGACGGCGCGGATGTCGAGGCCCGCATCAAGAACTTCGATCGCTTTGCCGTGATCATCGAGCACGACGGCGTCGATGCCCTCGTGTTCAAGCACGCGATCGCCTCGATCACGGGGCCGAAGTCCATGCCGAACTACTACGCCGCGCCCCAGGCCTAGGCGCGACGCCGTCCCCCCGGGCGTCCGATGACAGACCCACTGTTTCGTCGCGTATTCCTCCTGGTGCTCGACAGCGTCGGCGTCGGCGAACTGCCGGATGCCGGCCTCTACGGAGACGAGGGCAGCAATACGCTGGGCAACCTGGCCAGCCAGGTGCCGCTCGGCATTCCCCATCTCAATGCCCTCGGCGTCTCGCGCATCCTGCCGCTCGCGAGGCTGACGCCGGCGCCGGCGCCGCTGGCGGCGTTTGGCCGCATGCTCGAGGTGTCGCCGGGCAAGGACTCCGTCACCGGCCATTGGGAGATGATGGGCATCGTGCTCGACCGGCCGTTTCCGACCTTCCCGGCGGGGTTCCCCGATGACGCGCTGCGGGAGTTCGAGCGGCGCATCGGCCGCGGCACGCTCGGCAACACCGTGGCGTCGGGCACCGAGATCATCGAGGCCCTCGGCGTCGAGCACACGCAGACCGGCAAGCCGATCGTCTACACGTCGGCCGACAGCGTGTTCCAGATCGCCGCGCACGAGGAGATCATCCCGATCCCCGAGCTGTACCGGATCTGCGAAATCGCCTACGTGATGTTCGGCGAGGGGATGGGCGTCGGCCGGGTGATCGCCCGGCCTTTCGTGGGCACGCCGGGCCAATTCAGCCGGACCGCCAACCGCCACGACTATGCGCTGCCGCCATGCGCCGAGACGCTGCTCGATCGGCTGACCGCGCGCGGGATCCCGGTGCACGCGATCGGCAAGATTAGAGACCTGTTCGCGGGCCGCGGGATCGGCACCGCGGTGCACACCGTGTCCGACGAGGACGTGATGGACAAGGTGCTGCTGGCCGTCGATGCGGCCCCGGCCGGGCTGGTCTTCGCCAACCTCGTGGACTTCGACGCCAAGTACGGCCACAGGAACGACGTCCCCGGCTTTGCGGCGAATCTCGAGCGGTTCGATCGCCGGCTCGGCCAGTTGCTGCCCGCGCTCCGCCAGGACGACCTCCTGATCCTGACGGCCGACCACGGCAACGATCCGACCACCCCGAGCACCGACCACTCCCGGGAAGCCGTGCCCGTGATCGCTTATGGCGCGCACGTGCGCCAGGGCACCGACCTGGGCGTGCGGGCCTCGTTTGCCGACCTGGGCCAGACGCTCGCGGATCTGTTCGGCGTCGGGCCGCTGCCGCACGGCCGCAGTTTTCTCGCCGAGATCGCGGCCGGGCCCTCGCGCGCCTGAGCGGAGAGGTTGTTCCATGCGCACCATCCGGGAGGATCTCGAGGCCCGCGAAGAGGCGATGCTCGCGCCCCAGGCCGCGCACAGCGTGCGCACCCGGGGACGATTCCGCGCCGACGAGGAAGACGACGTCCGGCCGGCGTTCCACCGGGACCGTGACCGGATCATCCACTGCAAGGCGTTCCGCCGGCTCAAGCACAAGACGCAGGTCTTTTTCGCGCCGACGGGCGACCACTACCGCACGCGCCTGACGCACACCCTCGAGGTCGCGCAGATCGCCCGGACCATCGCGCAGGCCCTGGCGCTCAACGAAGAGCTGACCGAGGCCATCGCCCTGGGCCACGACCTCGGGCACACGCCTTTCGGGCATCATGGGGAGCGCGTGCTCGGCGCCCTCGTACCCGGCGGGTTCGAGCACTACCAGCAGAGCCTGCGCATCGTGGACGTGCTGGAGCGGGACGGGCGTGGACTCAACCTGACGTGGGAGACGCGCGACGGGATCGCCACGCATTCGAAAGGGAAGCGCGGCGCGCCGGTCGGCGACGACGTGCCCGTGAAGGCCGCGACGCTCGAGGGGCAAATCGCCCGCGTCGCCGACCTCATCGCCTACGTCAACCACGACATCGACGACGCCGTGCGCGCGGGGCTGCTGAATCCGGCGGACCTGCCGGCCCCGCCGCTCGCGGTGCTGGGCGCGACCCACTCCGCGCGCATCGGCTGCATGGTGAAGGACGTGGTGCTCGCCACGCGGGCCTCAGGACTGGTGGCGCTGGCCATGACGGACCCCGTGCTCGACGCCCTCCTCGATCTGCGGGCCTTCATGTACGCGTCCGTGTACGAGAACGAGCTGCAGACGGCCGAGTTCAAGAAGGCGGCCGGCATCCTGGGCGGATTGTGGGAGAAGGTGCGCGAGCGGCCCGGGGAGTTCCTCGAGCGGCGCACGGTGGAGGCGGAGGGCATCGACGCGGCGGCCCGCGACTTCCTGGCGGGCATGACGGATCGCTACGCCGTGGCGCTCTTCGAGCACCTGTTTATTCCCAAGCCCTGGGTGGATCTGGCGGGGCGCTGGTCCTGAGCGAGCGTCACCGGCCACTCGTGCCAGGCGCGCCGAGCGTGGCCGTCTCTGTGCGAGTCGAAGGGCTACGGGTGGACGACCTGCAGCGTGTAGTTGGTGGCGTCCGGGATGCCGCGCGAATCGTAGACGCGGGCGCAGAGGTTTCCGGCGGACGTCACCGACGCCGCCATCGTGAAGTTCGCAATCGCCGAGTCATTGGCGGCTGCGACCTGGCAGGCGTTGTTGCTCCAGTTGCCGAGGCTGAGCCCGAGGATCCGCGTGTTGTCGTCGCCGATGGCCGTAATCGTCGCGGCAATCGTGCCTTTGCCCAGGGTCGTGAACAGGTGGGTCTGGCCGCCGCCGGGCGTCAGCGTCCCCGTAAACGTCTCGGTCGTCGTCTGCGACGGGCTGAACTCCTGGTTCGTCAGGGATCCGCCGCAGCCGGCGGTGACTGCCGCCAGCACGAATACGCACACGCCAACGGTCAGCAGTCGTCGCACAGGGTCTCCTCGAGTCCGGGTCTTCGTCGGGCGCTTATCCCGTCTATTGTAGCCTGAACTGGGTCAGGGTATCGCCCCCGGAATTAGGACGCCGGACGGGCCGGGTTGGCCGGAAGGCTGGCGCTGGCGGTCCGGCCCATCCGTCATGCTATACTCGTAAGTCTGTATCTGCACCGGAAGTCGCGCCAGATGAGTGACTTGCTGCTTGACGTCAGTCAGATGCGCGAGGCGCAGGCCCGCGTCGACCGGACATACGCGCCCGAGGCGCTGCCGTCCGATGTCGACGTCTACCGGATTACCGCGCCGATTACCTTGCGGTGCGACGTCCGGAAGAACA
>Ga0315271_10003156_pt1 | contig 10414 bp, 9 predicted proteins | sample C3_top_MG_FD_204664 | JGI IMG/M metagenome (GOLD analysis project Ga0315271, IMG submission 204664) | Sediment microbial communities from Yellowstone Lake, YNP, Wyoming, USA - C3_top | ecosystem: Environmental > Aquatic > Freshwater > Lake > Sediment | place: USA: Wyoming | collected 2017-08-01
GAACCATGACCTTCCACATGCCGTTCATCGGCGCCGCGATGGTGCTGGGCGGACCCACCGCCGGCGCCTGGGTTGCGTTCCTGTCCACCATCGAGCGCCGCGAGCTCGAGTCCCAGCCCTGGTACGGAATCGTGTCCAACCACGCTGCGCTGGCGCTCTCGGCGGTCATCGGCGGGCTCGTCACGCAAGCTGTCGCCGGGATGCTCGATGCGGACGGCGTTGGTGGAGCGGCCCTCATCGCAGCCATCGCCGGGATCACGACCCTCGCCGTCGTGTCGACCGTCATGGGCGCGGCCACTCTCGTCCTGCGCGACAACCTGGGCCGCAATGACCTGATCGCCATCTTCATCGGCCAGATCGGGCGGATCACCGCCATCGAGATCGCGCTGGGCGTGGGGCTGGCGCTGGTGTACGTCGAGATCGGCTGGTGGACGCCACTGCTGATCGGCGGGTTCGTCCTCATGGTCTGGGACAACGACCCGATGCCCCAGGACGACGAGCTCACGGGCCTGCGGTCCCAGGCGGGCTTCGGCCGCCAGCTGGACCGCGGTCTCGGGCGGATCCGCCGGGGCATGGTCCCGGGGGCAACGCTGCTGTACCTGGATCTCGACCGGTTCGGGGCCGTCAACAAGCTCCACGGGCAGGATGTCGGTGACGAGCTCCTGCGCGAGGTCGGCCGCCGCCTCCTGGCACAGGCACGCCGGCTCGACGACATCGCCGGCCGCGTGGGCATCGGCGACGAGCTGGCGCTCTACCTGCCCGGGCTTTCGGACATGGACACCGCGATGCGCCGTGCGAAGGAGATCCACGACAGCATCTGCTCGCCGATCATCACGAGCGTCGGCGTCCTGAGCGTCGGCGTCTCCGTCGGCGTGCGGGTCATCGCGCCGAAGGGCTTCCTGGAATCACGGGCAGCGGTCATGCGCGAGGCCAACCAGGCGATGCGGCACGCCAAGGTCGACGGCGGCGGCGCGCACCTGTTCGATCCGGCCGAGCCGTCCCCGTTCTGAGGCTCGACCGCCCCCGCCTACCTCCAGGCGTGCTGGTCGCCGTGCTCGCCGACCAGGAGCCGACCCTCCGCAAACCGGTCGAAGGCGAACGGCGAGAGGTCAACCGTGGCAGACGTGCCGTCGAGGATCAGCTCGGCCATGCCCAGGCCGACGGCCGGCGCGGTCTTGAACCCCGTGCCGCTGTGTCCGCAATCGAGATAGAAGCCGTCAGGCCCGGCCGGACCCAGCATCGGGCGCTGGTCGGGCGACAGGCCGTCCTGGCCACTGTGCGAGGATCGGAAGGTCCCGTCCACGAGCCCCGGCACGCGCCGCACGATGCGCTCGGCGGCGCGATCCCGGAAGGACGGAGCGGCGTCGGCGGTGTCGCGGTCGGGTGAGCCACCGATCTGGTTGTCGTCCTCCAGGCCAACGAGGACCATGTCGGCGCCCTCGGGCCGGAAGTACATGCCGTGGACGATGTCGATGACGACCGGGATCGGGCGCGCCACCTCCTCGGGCACGCCGAGATAGCCGGTGTCGTGCCGCCAGACGCTGAGCGGGAGATCGAGTCCGGCGAGCTTGGCGACGTGCCCCGCCCAGCCGCCCGCCGCGTTGACGACGACCGGTGCCGACACCGCCCCGCGGCTCGTTTCCACACCCGTCACCCGTCCACCGCCTGTGCGGACCGCGGTGACCTCCGCGTTCTGGACCAGGCGGGCGCCCTTCGCCTTCGCCGCCGCGAGGAAGCCGCTCGCGGTCATCGAGGGGTCGGCGTATCCGGACTCCGGCTCCCAGGCAGCCACCTCGTCGCCAATCTCGAGCCCGGGCGCCAGCCGGCGGATCTCATCCGCCTCGATCATCGTGGAGTCCACGCCCATCGCCCGATGCGATGCGCTGTTCGCGCGCACGCGCTCGATGTGGTCGCGCGGCTCGATCCACAGGAACCCGGTCCGCGTGAACCCGCACTCGCCCCCAACCCGCTCGTCCCACTCCCGGAACCAAGCCTGGGCGATCCACGCGAGGCGCGCCTCCGCGAGCAGGTCGTAGTAGACACGGACAAGGCCGCTCGAGCGACCCGTCGCGCCGGCTCCGATCACCGACCGCTCGAGGATCACGACGCTCGCCCCGCGAGACGCGAGATGGAAGGCGAGGCTGGCGCCCTGGACGCCGGCGCCGATCACGATGACGTCGGCGGTGTCGGTCACGGGATGGGCTCCTCGGGCATCGCGGATTGAGGCTTCCCAGTATCCGGCACCGGCGTCGCCCGGCGCGCCCCGCGCAAGCCACTGCACTCAGGGAACTCTCAGAAACCCAGCTGATGATGACCCAGCCTGATCGCGCCGCTGAGGATGACGCGCGGTCTGGCTACCCGACATCGAGCCCGTGCCCACGGGCGCTGGAGGTCACATGACCGACATCACCCGCGGGCTTGACGCGCCCGTCGCGCCGCCCCCGCCCATCGCCCTTCCCGATCCGTCCGACCCGCGGGCCACGGCCGAGGCAGTGCTGTTCGAGATCCGGCGCGTCATCGTCGGCCAGGACCAGATGCTGGAGCGCGTCCTCGTCGCGCTGCTCGCCGGCGGCCACCTCCTCCTCGAGGGCGTGCCGGGGCTTGCCAAGACGCTCACCATCCGGACCCTCGCCGACGCGCTCGACGCCACGTTCCGGCGGATCCAGTTCACGCCCGACCTCGTCCCGGGCGACCTTGTGGGCACCCGGATCTTCCGGCCGACGACGGGCACCTTCGACACCGAGCTCGGCCCCGTCTTCTGCAACTTCCTGTTGGCCGACGAGATCAACCGCGCGCCCGCCAAGGTCCAGTCGGCGCTGCTCGAGGTGATGCAGGAGCGCCAGGTGACGATCGGCTCCGAGACCCACCGCGTCCCGAGCCCGTTCCTGGTGATGGCAACCCAGAACCCCATCGAGTCCGAGGGGACATACCCGCTGCCCGAGGCCCAGGTGGACCGCTTCCTGATGAAGGTCGTCGTCGGCTACCCAACCCCGGCCGAGGAGATGACGGTTGTCGAGCGCTCGCTGCGGCCGGCGGCCGAGGTGCGGGCCGTCCTCACGGCCGACGGGCTCGCCCGGCTCCAGGCAGCCACGCCCGGCATCTACGTGGACCCGGCGATCGTCGCCTACGCGGTGTCCCTCGTGACGGCGACCCGGGATCCGGGCCGCTACGGGCTGCCCGAGCTTGCGCCGTACATCGGCTTCGGGGCCAGCCCGCGAGGCTCGATCGGACTTATCCACGCCGCGCGAGCCCTTGCCCTGGTCCGCGGGCGCCGATATGTCGTACCGGCCGACGTGGCCGACCTCGCGAAGGACGTCCTGCGCCACCGGATCGTGCCCAGCTTCACGGCCCTCGCCGAGGAGGTCACGCCGGACCGGCTGCTGGACTCGATCATCCCCGCGGTTCCCGCCCCCAGGCTGGTGACGGAGGAGCGCTCCGCATGATCAGCGGCGGCGTTCTTCCGCCGGCGGCACGCACCCCCGCGCGACCGGGCCCAGGCCCGACTCCCGAGGCGATGCTCCGGGCCCTCGACGTGACCATCGGGCGCCGGATCCACGGACTGGTGCCAGGGGAATTCCGCGCTCACGAGCTGGGCGGCGGGACGGAGCTCGCCCAGGTTCGCCCGTACGAGCCCGGCGACGACGTCCGGCGGATCGACTGGAACGTCACCGCCCGGATGGCCCAGCCCCACGTCCGCGTCAACGTGCCCGAGCGCTCGCTCACGACCTGGCTCCTGCTCGACGCCTCCGCGTCGATGACGTTCGGGACCGCGGACCGCCGCAAGACCGACGTGGCGGAGGGTGTCGCGATCGCGGTGGGCCACCTATCCACGCAGCACGGGAACCGGCTGGGCGTCCTGACCTTCGGCTCGAGCGCCACCCGCCAGGTGCCGCCGTCCGGCCGGCGGACGGGCCTGCTGGCCGTGCTCGGGGCGCTCGCTGACACGGATGGACCCGACATGTCGCCCGCCGCGGGTTTGTGGCGCGACGCGGATCGGTCACCTGCGGCGGCGCTCCGGTTCCTCGCCCGCGGGACCACGCGCGGCGGCATGGTCGCCCTTGTGTCCGACTTCCGGGGACCGCGCGCCTGGCTTCCGCTGCTCGTGCCCGTGGCGGCGCGCCACCACGTGCTCGCAGTGGAGATCCGCGACCCCCGCGAGGACGAGCTCCCCGATGTCGGCGAGCTCACCCTGGTCGATGCCGAGACGGGCCGCGAGGTCCGCGTGGACACGTCATCCCGACGCCTGCGCGAACGCTTCGCCGCCGAGGCGGCGGCCGAGCGGGCGTCGCTCGCTCGCGACCTGCGCCGTCTGGGGGTTCACCACATCGTCCTGTCCACGTCCGGCGACTGGCTCCGTTCGCTCGCCGTCCAGCTGCGCACCCGGGGGGCCGTCGCATGACCTTCACCTCTCCCGAGCTCCTGCTCGCCCTGCTCCTCGTCCCGGCGGCGCTCGTCGCCTACCTGCTCCTCCAGCGGCGCCGCGCGCGCTACGTCGTGCGGTTCACCAACGTGGCGCTGCTTGAGAACCTCGTGCCGCGCAGGCCCGCCTGGCGGCGCCACGTCCCGGCCGCGTTCTACCTCGTGGCGATCGCCGCCCTCGCCCTTGCGCTCGCACGGCCATCCATGGTGGTCCCCGTGCCCCGCGACGAGGCGACGATCGTCCTCGCGATGGACACCTCGCGCTCGATGCTGGCGACGGACGTGAGCCCGGACCGCCTGACCGCCGCGAAGGCGGCCGCCTCGGACTTCGTGGACCAGCTCCCGAAGGGCTTCCGCGTCGCGCTCGTTGCGTTCTCCACCGAGGCACGGCTGGTACTGGCTCCCACGACCGACCGCGGGCAGGTGCACGCGGCACTCGACGCCCTCCGCGCCGACGGTGGCACCGCGCTTGGTGACGCGATCGCGCTGTCGCTCCAGGCCGCTGATCTCGCTGGTGGCGTTGCCCGGACGGCCGGATCGGACCCCGTCACCGGGACGCCGGGACAGGGCGCGGATGGCTCCGGTGCGCCGCTCGTCGCCACGGTGCTCCTCAGCGACGGCAAGAACTCGACCGGGACCCTGGAGCCGCTCGATGCCGCCGCCCAGGCCGCCGGCCGGGGCGTGCCCGTGTACACGATCGCGCTCGGCACCGCCGCTGGGACCGTCGAGATCAACGACCAGTTCGGCAATCTGCACCAGATCGCCGTGCCGCCCGACACGACAACCCTCGGCGACATCGCTGAGAAGACTGGCGCCCGGTTCTTCGAAGCCCCGACGTCCGCTGACCTGGCGGCCATCTACGAGGGCCTCGGGTCGAAGGTCGGCTTCACCCAGGAGGAGCGGGAAGTGACCCAATGGTTCGCCGCCGGCGCCCTCGTCCTGATGCTGGCCGGCGCCGGCCTCGCTGCCGTCTGGTCCGGCCGGATCCCCTGACGGCCGGAGTTCGGTGGCCGAGACTTCGTTTCCGCCACCAAGTCCCCGGGGACTGATCGACTCGAGTCCGGGACCTCGCAGCGCCCTCGGCTTGTCATCCATGCTCCCACCGGCTGGTTCGTCACCAACTCTTGGGCGGATCGCCCCGAATTGTCGGCATCGCGGGGACGAGCAGTCATCCCGGACTGATGGCAGGAACAGGGCCAGCCAGGGCCCGTTTGACCTTGACGAACCGACCCATTCACCGACGCGCGCGGTGGCTGAAACCGGTGCACGCTGTCGCCGCGAACTGAGACGGAGCACCCGCCGATCGAGTAGCCTCGCCTGCAAGAGCGCCACAGATGCTTCGCCGGTCGAAGGAAGGTCGCGGGACGCCACGCCTGGCCGTTGGAGCGACCCGAAGGGGGGTCGGCAGATGAACATGAGGTCACGCCGCAACGCGGCGCTCGTGCTCGGGGTCCTGGGCACCGTAGGGGTCCTGTTCTCCGCGTCGGGCGGCCTGGCCCCATGTCTCGGCGGGCTCAACGGCCAGGGGGCCCAATGTGTGGCGGACCACTGGGGGTTCGCCACCGAGGGTGCGCTCGTGCCGCTGCTCACCGCGGTCTGGTCAGGTGCAGCCCTCGTCTGGCTGCGACCTCGCCTCACGCCGAAGCTGGCCGTCGCGGCCGTTGCTGGCGCCGTGGCCGGCCTGGCAGCGTGGCTCGCCACCCGGCCTTGGACATTCAGCGAGCCAACCCTCGCGGGCAGCATCGTCACCGTGTCGCTCCGGCCCACAGCGGAGGTCGCCGTGTGCTGGCTGATCGGCGGTGCGCTGGCTGCGGTGGCGATCACCGCCCTGATGGCGAACCTTCGTGCCGGTCGCCCCAAGGACGTGCCTCGCTGACGAGTCGGTGCAGGCCATCGCGACCTGACCTGTGCTGGTGGTGCTCGGGCGAATAGCCCGCGCAGTTCCGCATCGCATGCAGGAGGACGGCGACCGCCCGGCAGCGATCGGTCGCCTCGACCGTTGAGTCATGCCACCCGCGAGACCCCGGTCCGGTCAAAGGTCACGCCCCGGTCCCGGAGCGACACCCAGGCGTCGTGGCCGATCACCACGTGGTCCAGCACGTCCACGTCCAGCAGCCGTCCGGCAGCAATGGCCTCGGCCGTGAGATGCAGGTCGTCGGGAGACGGTGTCGGGTCACCGCTGGGGTGGTTGTGAACCAGGACCACGCCGGATGCGTCCAGCCGGACCGCATCCCGGAACAGCTCGCCGACCCGGACCAGCGACGCCGAGACGTTGCCGACGTACACGACCGAGACGCGCTGGACGACGTTCTTCGCGTTGAGGCTCAGCACCCGCAGCTCCTCGCGCTCGAGGCGCGCCATCTCGACCATGAGGCGGTCTGCCACGTCGCGCGGGGAGCGGATCGTCCAGCGGCCGACGGGCCAGTCCACCACGGAGCGCCGGCCGAGCTCGAACGCCGCCGTCAGCCGGGCCGCCTTGGCCGAGCCGACACCGGGGATCGCGGCCAGCTCCACGTCCGTGGCACGCGCCAGTGCGCGGAGGCTGGCGTGCCGCGCAAGGGCCTCCTCGGCCAGGTCCACCGCGCTCCGGCCGCCGGATCCGGTTCCCCAGACGACGGCGATCAGCTCCGCAGCCGACAGCCCGCCCGGGCCCTGGATCGCCAGCCGCTCCCGGGGCCGCTCGGTCGGGGGAAGGTCGCGCACGGACCGTGAGGCCGGTCGGTGGACCGGCGCGTCTCCCAGGGTCCCACTGCCGCTCGTCATCACCCACCTGCTCCTGGCCGGCGGGCCGTCCTGGACGCGCGTCTTGCGCGGCGTCCCCTGGCCCGAACGACGGAAGCCCGCCGATTTCCCCCGCCGTCCGGACCCGGGAACACAACGAAGACTACGGGTGGAGGCTTAGCGGCGGCTCACCCGGGACTTGACCGCGGCTTTGGCCTCACCTCCGCGGCGATCGGTGCCGGCGACCCGTCGCCGGAGTCCGTCACCCGGCCGACAGCGCGACGTAGACGAGCAGCACCTGGATCGCGTTGAACGTCGTGTGGAGCCCGATCGAGGCGTAGAGCGAACGGCGGGCGAGGAAGACCCAGCCAAGGGCGATGCTCGCCGGCAGCAGGGCAAGGAACGCGAACAGGGCGCGCTCCGCACCTTCGGCGAACGAGGCGTCGAACAGGGTGGCGACATGGGCCAGTGCGAAGAAGATCGCGCCGCGGACGATCGCCTGCCGTGCCCCGTGGACGCGCGACCACGCGGTGGTCGTGAAGCCGCGGAAGAACAGCTCCTCGCCGATGGGAGCGAGGATCGCCGCGGACAGGAGGTTGAGCAGCAGGGCTGGGACGTCGCTGCTGGGCGGCAGCGCCGAAGGAGCCGGGGTGAGGAACCGGCTGAGCAGCGCGGCCAGCACGAGCGTGACCACGAGCACGGGCAGCGCGAGCACCGCCCCGACGGCGAGCTCCCGGGCCGCGGCCCTAGCCGGCTGCCCGAGCCCCATCTCGTGCCAGGACAATGCCCCGGGGCCGACGACCAGCAGCCGGACGGCGCCGACGTAGACGAGCGTGGTGAGCAGCAGCGACACGGTGGTTGCGAGCGGCGAGCGGGCGTCGAGTCCGAGCGCGGAGAGCGGCCCCAGCACCACGATGATCAGCAGCAGCGTGGCGGCGATGACGGCGAGGAACGTCAGCACCGGCGACGGGCCACGGTACGGGAGCCATGTCTGCCGGCTCCGCTCCACTGCCTGCGATCCAGCCGCCGCGATCAGCCCGAGCGCGAAGACCAGGATGCCGCCCAGGAAGACCCACCGCGCGCCGGCGGATCCGGCCCCGAGGAACGAGACGGCGATCGCGGCCAGCCCGGAGACCGTGGCGATCCAGCCGACGAGATACAGGGCGGGCGCTGCGCGGCCCTCGAGGCTGAACAGGGATCGCCGATGGACGCCAGGACCCAGGACTGCAGGGAGCTGGTCGCCGGGCGCCGGGTCCTCGGGAAGCTGTGCCGGTTCCCCGGGGAGCTGGGATGCGTCCCCGTCGGGACGTTCGGTCAAGGCTCCGGGGTCTGGGAAGGCGGACCCTTCGGTGCCGGGTTGGGGCGCGGCGGCTGGCGCAGAGATCGCCCGCCGCGTGTCGCCGCCGGGTTCAGGCGCCCGCTCTCATCAAGGCCGCTGGCGATCGGCTGGGAGGCGGCGAGGTCCGCCCGCTCGAAGTCCTTGCCGCACCACGCGCAGAGCGACCAGTCGAGCCCGACCAGACGGCCACAGTTGGCGCAGACGCGGTTGAGGCGCGTGCGACACGTTGGGCAGATGATCCACTCCTCGTGGATCCGCCGGTGGCAGGCCGGGCACGTCCGGACCGATTCGACCTCGGCCAGGAGCGCCTCCTCCGCGAGGTTGCGCTCGTAGACCTCGCCGATCCGCTCGTGGGGCCGGATGATGCGGTAGACGATGACCCCGAACACGAACAGGACGGGCGTGAACAGGATGATCAGCGCCGACGCGAGGTAGGGCAGGATCGGGTTCTCGCTGCGGAGCTGCATGTCGCGGAAGGCCCAGTAGGCGGCCGCGAGCCACAGGATCACGACGTAGACGGCGACCGCCTGGATGGTGAGCTGGACCATCGGGCTTGCGAAGAACCCGCCGATCGTGTCGGTGATCGTGTTGAGGATGTCATTCATAGCCGGGCGTGAGGCCTCGTGAGGGGGCCGGGCGTGCACGTGGGCGCGCGGCGTTCGGGAGTGTAACAGGGCGGCTGGGGGTGTCCTGCCGCGATGTCCTGCCGCGAGGAGACGGGCCGAGCGTCAGTCGGGTGACGCGCCGGGATCCGGAGCTCGCCGGGGGAGCTCCAGCGTCCAGGTGCTGGCCCGGATCCCGGCCGCGACCCCCGTGAGCAGGAGCATGCACAACCAGATGGCCACCCAGGCCAGGACAGCGACCAAGGCCAGCACCGGGTTGTGTCCACCCGCGAGGATGTCGCGGACCCGCGTCCACGCGATCCCCGCCACCGCGAGCGCAGGGCCGGTCAACAGCACGAGCAGCGCCAGCCCGGTGAGCTCGGTCGCGATGATCCTGCCAGGTCGCCGGGCCAGGTCGGCCCAGCCCTGCAGCCACGCCCCGATGACCGATCTTCGTTCCAGGACGAGCCGCCGGACCGCGACCGACGCGGCTGCGTCCGAGAGGAGCCAGACCACCGCGATGCCGGCGAGCAGCCACGGGATGTCGCCCATGACCCGCACCGGGAGAGGCGTGCGGAGGTCGTCGGGAAGGACCAGCTGGTGGTAGGTGGCGTCGTAGACCTGCTGCCACGCGAGGGCGACCGCCGCCGCCACCGGCGCGAGCGCCAGCAGGCGGATCGTGGCGACGCGACCGGCGCCCGGCGCGCCAGCGAGCGACACCCCGGGGACCAGCGCCTCCTCCACGGCCGCGTCGAGCGCGACGGTGATGCCCTGGCGTTCCGCCCAGGCGCCGGTGAGCACGAGCAGGACCAGCAGACAGACGGCGCCCGCCGCAGTGCCCGCGATCATCAGGACCAAACCGGGCGTCGGCGACCCGAAGACGAGCGAGCTCACCGGTCCGCCCAGCGCGTTCTGGAGCCCGGTCGGCGTCGGCAGCACGAGGATCGGCCACGCGACGAGGAGCAGTCCGCCGCCAGCCAGGAACCCGGCGAGGCCCAACGCCCAGGAGAGCGGGCGGAGGAGCGTGACGACGACCGCGCCCGTGATGGACGCCCGCCAGGGAAGGCGGATCCAGGTGCCGCCGTCGGGCGCTGGAGGGGTCGTCGCGGGCACGGCGGTCATGGCCGGCCTCGGCTCAGGGTGTCCCCGTCAGCACGGACAGTTGCCCGAGCGCAACCTCGACCTTGTCCATCTCCGACCCGTACGTCGCGAAGTCCCCGTTCTTCAGCGCGACCTGCGCCGCCTCGAAGTGGCTGTTCGCGTAGTCGACGAGACCAGGCACGTCGGTGGGCATGCCCGGCAGCGCCGACGGACGCGGCATGGCCGTCGGGCC
>Ga0315271_10003157_pt1 | contig 10410 bp, 8 predicted proteins | sample C3_top_MG_FD_204664 | JGI IMG/M metagenome (GOLD analysis project Ga0315271, IMG submission 204664) | Sediment microbial communities from Yellowstone Lake, YNP, Wyoming, USA - C3_top | ecosystem: Environmental > Aquatic > Freshwater > Lake > Sediment | place: USA: Wyoming | collected 2017-08-01
CTTGTTTCCGCGCCGCCGTCCATCGCTTCACGGGCGCCGCCCCCGGTGCCGCTCCAGTCGGCCTACGGCCTTCCTCCGCGTCCCCGGGGGCATCAACCACCTTCACCTCTTCACGCTCTTCCATCACAATCTCCATGGACATCAAAGTAAACCCTCCTTTGTGTCCAAAGAAACCGGGGGCGCGTCACAGGCGTCTTCCAGGGCCCTCTCGGCCTCCTTGGCGCGCCCCCTGAGGGAGAACTCGTGGCCGATGATGGCGCGGTCGTGGCAGTCGATGACGGCGGCCAGGTGGGCCCAGCCGTCGCGCCCCACGGGGATGTGGGTCAGGTCCATGGCCCAACGCTCGTTGCTGCGGGAGGCCCGGCTCGCCCAGCCTTTGACTCTGGGCCGTGGCGTCCATGTCCGCTGGTGGACCATCCAGCCCTTGACCTTCAGGATGCGGTAAACGGCCTTGCGGTTCACGTGCAAGCCGTGACGCTTGCACAGCAGCGCCCACAGGCGACGGTAGCCGTAGGTCGGGTAGGTCTGGATCAAGAAGCCGATCCGGTCCACCAGCTCGCCGCTAACAGGGGCAAGGGCATGCTGGGTAGAGGACGACCGGGGCGCCGAGCGGGGGACGCCCAGAATCTTGCACGTGCGGCGCTCGCTGGCGCCGCTGAGGGCACCAGTCACTCGTCGGACGTCCTCTCGGAAAAAGGGCGGCCCTTCATGGCCTCCTTGCAGATATCGAGGTCGAGGACGAGTTCGCCCACCTTCTGCTTGAGCTTCTTGATCTGCTCTTCCCGCAACGCCTCTTCGTTCTTGGGCCGGGCCCGCAGGCCATTCTCGCCCGCCAGGAGGAACTTGTCCTTCCAGTCCTCCACCTCGGCCAGGGTCAGGCCGTGAGACCTCGCCGCCTCCGGCGCCGAGGTCTCTCCCCGAAGGATGCTGAGCACCAGTGCCGCCCGTCGCTTCGCCGTCCACCGCTGTGTGTCGTCGAGATGCTCCTCGTTCATCGGTTCCACCTCTCGCGCATGATTCCATCATGCATTATGGGTGGCTACAATCTGGAGGGGAGCAGGATATGAAGGCCGGAAAGAGCAAGAAAAAGATGAACGCGCACTCCCCCTTCTCCCCATCCCAGGGCTTATATAGTCTATAAGCCGATTGAATACATGCCCTCCTAGCAGGGCGTCACGCCTTTTTCTTTTTCGTGGTTTCGAGTTCCCTCATCTCGGCCTCAAACTCTTTCATTATGGCCTCAATCTCCTGGCGCTTGGCGGCGATCTTCTTCATTGCGAGGTTGAGTTTCTTCGTGAGGGTGCGAGCAGCGTCCGCAAGATGTTCTTTCTCTTCTCCAGCGTTTGTGGGCGAGAGCGGTTTCTCTGACTTCTTGGCCTTCACCTGCTTGCGCGGCATTTGCAACTCTCCTTCATTAGTAATTAAGTTCTCTTCCTTCTCCCAGCGAGAGGGAGGACTCAGCCGTCGATGCCCTTCAAAACCAGGGTAGCCTTGATAATGTTGCAGCAGGTCCCTCGAGTCAAGCCACCGGGTTACCGCGGAGTTCTCTTGCTATGGCCTCGCAGGTAGCATGTTCGAATTCCGAAAACAGTGCACGCTGCATGCACTACCAGGGGTTAGGTTTGATACATGGTGAAGGTCCGTCCCCCGTTGGGAGGGTCGTGCGTTAGACGACCCCCCGGGGGTGATTCCCCATTCTAAGGAGGAGAACGCTTGAGCATGGCGAACGCAGTAATCGTCGGAACCAATGTTACCCCCGACAGGGCATTGCTCGCTGACAGCTTCAGCGTCTGTGGCGGGGAAAAGGGACTGCTCCTCGTGGTGGTCCGTGAGGAGGGTCAGGAGAAGACGGCGGCGACGATGCACCTCGCCATCGACCAGAACCAGCTGGCCGAAATCCTGGCCATGTATACCCATTTCGCCGGATACGGCGCGGCCATGGGCCTGCTGCGTGCCGTCCGGGCCGCAGATGACGCGCAGCGGCACCCCGGCCTGCTCTCCTAAGGCGGGATAACCCCTCGCTCTCTTTGCCCTTCCTCTGCAGGGAATGTAAGAAATGGCTCAATCCTCCGTCCGTACCATTGGCCGGTGCACAGGGATTTTCGAAATATTTAAGTCGATCCTTCGCACCGCTTGCTAGAATTCAATGGGTGAGGATGTCCGCTGAGGATATCTCGATGACTGAAGATGGATGCTGGCTTTCGTAAGGGGGTTCTGCTTTGGCGAACCAGAGTCACTGGGGAAGCGCCGAATAGAAGGCCCGGTTCACCCGCGTCGAACTTCGGAAGATGGTGCTCCAGCGGTGCGCCATGAGCATTCTAACCCTCGCTGGGGCGGGCTTGTAGAATTTCTTAGTAATTAACCTCGCAGGCCTGCTAGAATGCAGGTGTAACGAAAGAAATGGCGCAAGCGAGCACCGCGGCCCCTTTTCCAAGGGTCGCCAGGGCGAGGTGTCGAGGGCTAGGGCGGAGGTGTCGATGTTCGAGAGGCTCGGGATCTACGGGATTGAGAAGGTCGAAAAGCCACTCCTAGCCGGCCTCGTGACGGGCGAGCCCGTCCTCCTCGTGGGCGGCCACGGCACGGCGAAGACGGCCCTCTGCCGCAGGATCGCCCGAGACCTCGACCTTCCCTTCATCGCCTACGACGCGGGGAAGGCCATGTTCGAGGACATCCTGGGCTTCCCGGACCCGTCCAGCCTGCAGAACGGCGAGATCTCCTACATCTCCACGCCCGTCTCCATCTGGGGCAAGCGGTTCGTCCTGATCGACGAGCTGAGCCGTGCCGCGCCGGCCATGCAGAACAAGTGGCTGGAGGTGATCCGCTCCCGGCAGATCATGGGCCAGGAGCTGCCCCACCTCGACTTCGTCTTCGCGGCCATGAACCCCCCGTCCTACCTGGGCGCGCACCCGCTGGACGAGGCCCTAGCGGGCCGGTTCTCCCTCGTCATCCGCGTCCCGGAGGTCTCCGAGGTGAGCGAGGATGCCCTCCTGAAGATCGTGCGCAACATCACGGAGGACGACGTCAAGGGCGCCCGGGGCGCCAGCAACTGGGCGCCGAAGGAGGTCGGGGCCGGGCTGGCGGAATTTCTGACTCGGGCGAGAAATCGGCTTTCGGCGTTTGACCCCGAGGCTGCGGCGGCGCTGGCCTCGTACGTCGCGGAGCTCTCCACCTACCTGAGGGCCAGGGACGTGGCGCTGGACGGGCGCCGGCTCGGGATGATGTGGCGTACCCTCCAGGCCTACCTCTGCGTGGAAGCGGAGATGGCTGGCGCCGGCGGCATCGATATCGGGGCGTGCGGGTCCTCCCTGGCCGAATGCCTCCCCCACGCGGTCCCCTTCGCTGCCACCGGCCAGGCCGACACGGCGAACGCGGCCCTGAGGGCGGCGCACGAGGCCTCCTTCCCTGTCCTGCGGGGCGAGGCCAGGCCGCGCCACCTGCTCCTCCCCGCGAACACACTGGAGGCCGTCCGGATATTCCAAGAGCGGCAGCGGGAGGCGAAACCCGAGGAGCGTCGAGACGCCGTGAGCCGGCTCCTCGCGCGGACCAAGGCGCAGGGGGAAGATTCCGAGCGCGTCGCCGCCTTCGCGGGCCTGTGCCAGATGGCGCGCGCCGTCTGCTCCGGGGGCCTCGACCTGGAGCCCGACGACCAGTACCGGGTCCTCGAACGCTACCGGTCCTTTACCGAGGTCGCCGAGGAGGACGCGGACGAGTTCAGGATGGAGCTCAACCGCGCCCACGGGGAGGGGGGCGAGCGCTCCTTCCTCACGGCCCGCGGGATGACCGCCTTCAGGATGGCCTTCGCGCACCTCAAGGGAAGTTCCAGAAGGGTGGACAGCGACCGCCTCGCCAGCCTGGCCGAGGCGCTGGAGGAGGTTTTCAGAGCCAGCGGCGCCGCTGCAGAGGAGAGCGCGTAGGATGAAAATCACGGGGTACAGGAAGGCCTTTTCGGAAGGGGGCGTCACCGTCGCGGAGCGCGTCGAGACGGAGATCTCCTTCCAGTCCGCCGTGGCGCGCTCCCTCGCCCCGCTGGACGCCATGCCGCCGATGGGGCTCCGCTCGGCCCTCTCGCCCCGGCGCTCCTTCGAGGAGGAGAAGCCTCCCGCCGAAGGCCGCGTCTCCTTCACGGGCGAGGGGGAGCGCGAGGTCCGGCTGGAGGGCGTCGTGTTCTGGTCTTCCCTCAGCGGCATGGTCTCGTTCCTTCTGGACAGGTACCTGCCCGGGGGGGACTGCCTCTTCGACGGGCTGGTGGTGGCCGCGAGGAGCGGCGATTCGGGCGCGCGCGCCGAACTAGAGGCCTCGATCACGAGGAGCGGGACGTCCACCCGCCCGTCCTGGCGACCTTCCCGGCGCCTGTCGAGGAACGACTCGTCCGTCGACCCGCCCTTCCCGTGCATCAGGATGGAGGACTTCCTCGAGCAGGACGGCAAGAGGGTCTCCCTGTCGGGCCAGGAGCACTATTTCCGGGCCTATTCGCACCGGTCGGAGATGACCCTCATCGCGAGGCGCCAGTCGCGTCGCATCGCGGGGCTGGACGTGCCCAGGCTGGCGTTTCTGGCCCCCACGGGCGATTGGGTGCAGGACCGCTCGGAGGCCACGGAGGCGGGCTACCTCGCCTTCGACGGCGAGCGCGCGTGCTGGCTCAAGACCCTGGGGGACCTCCAGCCCTCCGAGCTGGACGCCTTCGACTCCCGGGGGATGGTCCTTCGCAGGCCCGGGTTCGACATCTTCCCCTCCCCGCACCTCCGCAGCAGGTGCCTCGTGCGCATCCCTGGGCAGGCGGAGATGAGGGACCACGTGGAGGGGCACCCCAGCCCGCGGAGACCGAGGCGCCGGGAGCTGACGATGCCGGCCATCGCCCGGGACAGCTGCGAGCCCGTCCCACTGGGCGACAAAATCCCGATGGTGACCTCCGTTGCGTCGGCCTACTTCGTCCTCTCCCGCCTCGTGAAAGGGATCTACCTGCCCGGGGACGCCTTCCACCCCTTCCCCGTCGGCCGGCTGCCCGAAGCGGAGAGCTTCCTGGTCCTGTGCGAACCCGTGGAGCCGACGTGACGGGCCGCGCGAAGGGGGCCGGTTCGCAAAGCGCCCGCGACCTGCTCAACGCCGCGCTGATGCACGCATGGAACCAGCGGGACCCGTGGCTCGGCTGGTCCATCGGCCACCTCGGCGGGGTCGCCGACGTCCGGTATTCCGGCGAGGTCGACACCGCCTGCATCCGCCGGCAGGGCGAGCGGTTCGCCATCCTCTTCTCTCAGGCCTTCGCATCGGAGCACCTCAAGGAGCCGGCCGACGCCCTCTTCGTCCTCCTCCACGAGATCTTCCACAAGGTCAACGGTGACCTGTATCGAGACTCCGTCGCGGAGGAGGGCCCCGTGGGCAGGCAGGTCGCCAACATCGTGGCGGACGCGCGCATCAACGCCTGCCTCTGCAAGCGCTTTTTCCCGGCCGGGCCACCCATCCTGGAGGCCTTCTACGGCGAGTCGGGCTTCCCCGGGATCCTCCTGCTTTCGCCTCAGGGGCTCCACAGGATCCACGGGGGGCGGGGGCCGGCGCCCGAGTGGGCGGACCTCGCCCAACCCTGGGGACGGAGGGACCTGCGAATTACGATGGCTCAGGCGCTGCGGGACATGGACCTTGGATCCAAAGCCTCCGCGGAAATGGCTGGCTGGTACGTCGATGCCTGGACCAAGGACCCGAGCTTCCAGAACCTCTTCGACCGCCTGCGCCCCCATTTCGCGAGGGAGCCCGAAGTGCGCTTCCTGGGAGACCACTCCGGGGAGGGCCGGCCCCTCCCCGGGCTGGACAAGCTGCTCGGGATGGAGGGCCTCGAAGGGGGCCGGGGGGGCGATGCGGAGGACGACGATGTCGAGGTCGCGGCGGTCCCGCGGATTCCCGGCAAGCTCCTCGCCGCCGTCGCGAGGGCCCTGGCCCCGGACCCCACGCGCCCCAGGGACGCCCTCGCCTTCTTCCCCGACCGCTCGGTCGTCTGCAGGCCCGGGCGGCGGGACCTGTTCATGATGGCCCTCGGCCTCCCCCCCCTCTTCTACAGCCAGCCCGTCTACTGCCGGGGCGAGGAGGACCACCGCGTCCACCTGTACATCGATGTCTCCGCGTCCACCAGGCAGCTCCAGCCCTTCCTCTACGGGCTCGCCCTCCACCTGGGTGACCTCATCGGGGAACCGGCCTACCTCTTCTCCAACCGGGTGTGGGAGGTGTCCCTGGGCGACCTTTCCCGGGGCGTCGTGCGCACCACTCGGGGCACCGACTTCAACTGCGTCGCCGAGCACGCCGCCGAGAACCGCTTCCAGAAAATCCTCGTCGTCACCGACGGCATGGCGGGCATCTCGAGCGCAAACGAGGAACTCCTGAGGTCGGGGGGGATCCGGGTCTACCTCATGCTGACCGAAGCGTGCGGGTGGTGCCCGCTGGAACCTCTCGCCAGCGAGACGTGGAACCTGAGCGAGTTCGGGGTATTCGAAAGGGGTCCGGCCCGCCTTGCGGCGCCCGCGCCCCGCCGCCCGCTCCGGCCGGTGTATGATTGGAACGGGTCACCACAAACCAGTCCTGTTACGCGCTGTTCGATGCAATGCACCGCCAACGGCAGGGGGAACCGATGATGCACCGATCGTTTGCGAACGCCCGCGAGATGGAGGGCGCCGCCCTGCGCGCCGCAGCCGAGGGAGAGCTGGTGCTGGCGCCGACATCCAGGCTGGCGAAGCGCTATCGGCACGCCCGGAGAATGGAAGCCCTGCGGACGGGGAGGGAGCAGGCCTGGGAGACGCCCGAGATCGCCGGGTTCGCCAGGTGGGTGAGGACGCAGTACGATGCCCTCTGGGAGTCCGGGGCGATCCTCCCCAAGGCGGGCCAGCTCCGCTTCTGGTCCGAGGCCTTCGATGCGGTCCAACTCGGCAACGAGCTCAAGGCGGGCATCCGGCCCACCCCGTCCCTCTACTCGAAGCTCCAGCACACCTACGACCTCCTCTGCCAGAAGGGTGGCAACCGCGCTCCGCGCATTGGGGAGGGGTTGGCGGGCTGGCGCGGGGAGGTCGTGGCCAAGTTCGAAGCCCTCGTGAAAAAGAACGGCTACTGCTGCTGGGATGTGGTCCTCGGAGCCGTCGGCCGGGCCGTCGAGGTGGGGCGCCTCCCCTGCGCCCGGAAGGTCGCCTGCATAGTCACCGACGAGGTTCAGAAGCTCCACGAGGATTTCTACTCGGCCCTGGAGAAGGGGGGCACTCAGATCTCCCTCTGGTCGCTGGCGGGAAGCGGCTCCAGGCCCTCCTGCAAGGTCTACGCGACCCCGGAGCAGGAGTGCCGCGCCGTGTGCCACGAAGCCCGCGAGGCCTGGAACTCGTCCGGGGGGTGCGACTACCTGGGTATCGTGCCCCTCGACGAATCGTATTTCCCGCTGTTGGGGGTATGTCTGGACGAACTGAGCGGGCGGGCCGGTTCTTCCGAAGGGCAGGCGCGCTTCAACCTCGCCTGGGGAATCGCCCTCCCTGAGCACCCGCTCTTCCAAACCGCCGTCCTGCCCCTTCGCCTGGTGACGGATGACAACCCCGCCGCCCTCCTCTCGAGCCTCCTCTGTTCCCCCTTCGTAGGCGACAAGCTCTGTCCATCCCCCCCGAAAATCCGCGAGGCCCTCTGGCCCGAAAACAGGTCCCTGGGCCTGGACGAAGCCCTCGAGGGTCTCGCCAAGCAGGGCCTCGCCTCTCGGGCCATCGTGAAGGGCCTCAAGCCCTTCGCATCGACCGACCCCCGCCCGCTGGGGAAATGGGTCGCCGACCTTCGGGCGGCCTGGAGCGCCGTCGGATTCCCCCACTGGGGCAGGGGCGTCAGCGAACCGGTCCGCGACGCCCGGGCCAACGCCTGGGAGGGTTTGAACCGGACCTTGGAAGAGCTGGAGCGCCTCGCCGACCGCGTGAGGGTCGGACCCGATGGCGCGTTGGACTGGATCCGGACAACGGGCGAGAACCGCCAGGTCGTCTCGCCCGGCGCCGAATCTGGCGGCATCCAGGTTCTCAGCCTCAAGGAGTCTTTCGGCATCCCCTTCGACCGCCTCTGGGTCGTGGGATGCCACGGCGGTGTCCTTCCCTCCCCCCGTCCAGCCGAACCCCTGGTCACGCCCGACGAGCAGATGAGGAACTCTCTCGGCAGGAAGGCCCACGAGGAGGCATGGGAGAAGGCCACCCGGGATTTGGCGGCGCTGCAGGCCCTGTGCCCGGTGGTCCAGGGCACGAGCTTCACTCGGGCGGCCACGGCACCGGGAGATTCGCCCTTCCTCTCGAGCCCGCTCCTCACAGACGCGATGGACGAGAGGGCCGCGGCCCGGAGCGAGAAGGGCAAGAAGACGAAGAAGGTCCCGTTCCTGTTCGACATCTGGCAAGGCGAGAAGGCGAAATGGCTGTCGGCGCCCTGGCTGGCGGATGCCGAACGGGGCTGGGTGCGGAGGAGGAAAGCGGGGGCGCCCGATCCGGAAGCGGTCCCCGGTGCGGTACCCGCGGAACTTAGCGTCACTCAGCTTGAGAAGCTTCTCTGGTGCCCCTTCCGCTACTTCGCCGAGGAGGGCATCGGGCTCAAGCCCATGCCGGTGCCCCCCGACGGCATCGCGCCGACCGAGCGCGGGACCTTCGTACACGATCTCCTGCGCGACTTCGTGTCGGCCTTGAGCGGGGGTGTACCGCTATGGCCCGAGGAGACCGGACCGGCGTGGAAGAGCCTAAAGGGGCTCACCGAAGAGAAACTCGAGCCCAAGCTGGGAATGCCCGAGTGGCGGTCGGAGAGGCGCTGGCTCTTGGGCGATGACGCGGAGGGCACCCCGGGCGTGCTGCGGGCCTGGCTCGAAGCGGAGAAGGCCCACTGGAAGGAAGGTTGGCGACCCGTCGAGGGCGGGCTCGAAGCCAAATTCCGCGGGCTCGAGGTCGGAACAGCCGAGGTGACCCTCCACGGGAAAGTGGACCGCATCGACGAGCACCCGGACTTCGGGAGGTGGGTGATCGACTACAAGACCGGGATCCTTCCCGACAAGGCCCTGGTTTTCAAGCATCTCCTCGAGCCCCAGCTCCCCGCCTACTCCCTCGCCGTGATGAAGGGCCTGCCGGGGGCAATCCCTCGCGAGCCCTGGGAGGGGCCCATCCAGGCGGGCTACGTGGGCCTGAAGAAGGCGGCCGAGGTGGAGTTCGGACCTTTGGTAACCGGGCAAAAGAAGGAGGCGATCGACAGGGCCTTTGTCGCGACTTGGGAGGAGAAGGTCGCCGGGCGCCTCGGCCAGGTATCGGAGGGAACTTTCCCTGCCAGCCCCGGACCCGACAGGTTCGCGGCGACGCGGAAGAAGAAGCCCTGCGAGCATTGCGAGATGGAGGCCCTCTGCTGCTTCTACGACGACCCCGCGAGGGCCCTCGCGGAATCCGAGGAAGGGGGTGGCGAATGACCGCCGACAAGCAGGGGCGAGAGATCTGCCTGCGCCCGGAGCGCAGCTTCATAGTGACTGCTCCCGCCGGCTCCGGCAAGACCGAACTCCTCACGGCCCGCTACCTGTCTCTCCTTTCGAAGGGCGGATTCCAGGGCGCCCCATGCCAGCCGAACCAGATCCTCGCCGTGACCTTCACCGACAAGGCCGCCCTCGAGATGAAGGCCCGCATCGCCCTGTGGCTCGAGCGTGCGAAGGATCCCGGGTACCAGGCCGAGGACGGGAGCGCTTGGGACAAGATCATGCTGGGGAAGGCCAGGGACGCTTGGAGCGCCCACGGGGACAATGAGGTCCTCCTCATGAACCCGACCGCGTACCGCGTGCAGACATTCCACTCGTTTTGCAGCTCTATCTGCCGGGCCTGGCCCGTGGAATCGGGGATCCCCGTCAGCGCGGAGATTTTGCCGGACCATCGCCAGGACGGGGTCCTGGAGGAGGCGGTGCAGTCCCTGATGAGGGACTTGAAGGGCAGGCCGGGTGGGGACCCGCTGGCCGAAGCCGCCGAGCGAAGGCTCGCCGCCCTCGGGAACCGCACCAGGACGTTCGTCGGCCACCTCGTGTCGGTCCTTAAGGAGCGTCTGAGACTCGACGCGCTGGGCAGCTTGTGCACGGATGGTGCAGCAGAAGCTGCGGGCGCCCTCGAGGACTACTTCGAATCACTGGTCGAACCGGCGCGATCCTTCTTCGGCCGGCACCGCGCGGAGTGGGACAAGGTCCGTGAGTTAAACCGGGAGAATCCAGTGGAGGAGGGGGCCGATCTTCCCCACGATATCCCCGAGGGAGGGTTGAAGAGCTTTGGCGAATGGAAGCGGGTATCCACCGTCTTCCTGACGAAAAGCCAGTGCACGCCCAGAAAACTCAGAGGGAAGTGGTCCGATGTCAGCGCCTTTTTCCAGGACTTTCCCGAGGAGTGCGTCGGGGCCCTGAAGTTCTTCCGCAACCTT
>Ga0315271_10003158_pt1 | contig 10408 bp, 10 predicted proteins | sample C3_top_MG_FD_204664 | JGI IMG/M metagenome (GOLD analysis project Ga0315271, IMG submission 204664) | Sediment microbial communities from Yellowstone Lake, YNP, Wyoming, USA - C3_top | ecosystem: Environmental > Aquatic > Freshwater > Lake > Sediment | place: USA: Wyoming | collected 2017-08-01
TGCCGACCATTGTGGGCCTGCGCCGACGCGGCTACACACCCGAAGCCATGCAACTGTTCGCCGAGCGCATTGGCGTGAGCAAGAGCGACAGCTGGATCGAATACGCTACCCTCGAAGGCTGCCTGCGCGAAACGCTGGACGCATCGGCCCCGCGCGCCATGGCCGTGCTGGACCCGATCAAGCTGGTGCTGAGCAACTGGGACGAGCTCATGGGCGCAGGTCAGCTCGATGGCTGCTCCGCGCCGCTGCACCCGCATATTCCCGAGCTGGGCCAGCGCCATTTCAAGATCGGCAAGGAAGTGTGGATTGAGCGCGGCGACTTTGAAGAGACGCCGCCCAAGGGCTTCTTCAGACTGTTCCCCGGCAACAAAGTGCGCCTGAAATACGGCCACGTGATCGAGTGCACCGGTTGCAACAAAGACGCCAGCGGCAAGGTGATCGAGGTGCGCGCCATGTTGGTACCCGACACCAAGAGCGGCACCCCCGGCGCCAACGCCGTCAAGGTCAAGGGCGTCATCACCTGGGTTGCCGTGGCCGACGCCATCAGCGCCGAAGTACGCCTGTACGACCGCCTGTTCACGGACGCCCATCCCGACGCCGGCGGCAAGGACTTCATCGAAGGCTTGAACCCGAACAGCCTGAAAGTGGTTCGCGCTGTTGTTGAGCCGTCGCTGGCCAGCGCCAAACCGGATGACAAGTTTCAGTTTGAGCGGCTTGGCTACTTTGTGGCGGATCGTGTCGATCACCGTAGCGCGAAGCCGGTGTTTAATTTGGCGGTGGGGTTGCGGGATGGGTGGGGGAAGTAAGCGAATGTCGAAACGTCCCAATTTGCGAAATTATCAGAACTGATATAAAATGAAGCGCATTGAATGGCTGGGAACGTCGCTCAACGCGGTACGCGATTTCCCGCAGGATGCGCGTCTGGCAATAGGTCAGGAACTTCAACTGGTGCAAGCCGGTTTCATGCCTACTGACTTCAAGCCGATGCCGACGGTTGGTGCTGGTGTATATGAGGTCAGGGTGCGCGAAGGCAAACAGTACCGCGTGATTTATGTGGCCAAATTTTCAGACTATGTTTATGTGCTTCATGCCTTCATTAAGAAGACACCCAAAACTGCAAAACTTGATTTGGACGCTGCCAAGAACCAATACGCCGCCCTGTTGAAGAGGAAAAAATCATGACTGAAAAACTGCACAGTGTGGTTGGAAGCAACAACGTCTTTCGCGACTTGGGGTTTCCGGAGGCCGAAGCACAAAACTTGTTGCTGCGCGGCGATCTGGTCATACACATCCGCAAAGTGATAGACAAGCTCGGCATCACGCAAGCCGAAGCCGCCAAGCGCGCAGGCATCACACAGCCACGCATGAACGATCTGATTAAAAACCGCACCCACAAATTCACGTTGGATGCACTGGTGAACGTGGCTGCGCAATTGGGCTACACCGTGAAGCTTTCGTTAAAAAAAGCGGCCTGATGCATCGCATTGCTGCCTCGACTCGACCCACCGTGGTGGTGATTGCCGGGCCGAATGGTGCTGGGAAGTCAACCGCGGCACCGTTTTTACTCAAGCAGGCGCTGGGCATCCTGGAATTTGTGAATGCGGATCAGATTGCAGTGGGTCTGTCTGCCTACGCTCCTGAAACCGTTTCATTCGAGGCGGGCCGCATCATGCTCAAGCGCCTTCACGAGCTGGCTGCGGCCAAGGTGAGTTTTGCGTTCGAGTCCACCTTGTCCAGTCGTACTTTTGCCTTGTTTCTGACTCGCTGCAAAGCGCGGGGTTACAGCGTGCAGATTTTTTATGTCGCACTGCCCAGCGCAGAACTGGCCGTCAACCGAGTGGCATTGCGCGTCAAACTCGGCGGACACAACATACCGCAGGCCGACATTGAGCGTCGTTTTCAGCGCAGCCTGCACAATCTGCATACGCTGTACCTGCCACTGGCTGATCGCTGGACAGTTCTGGATAATGCATCTGGCACACTCAAGCCAATTGCCCACGGCACTGCGCGCCGCACTTTTGTGGAGGAACCGGAAAAATGGCTCAATCTAAAACGACTCGCTCAGTAAAGAGCACCGCATCTCGCCGCCCGGCAACAGCACAAGACAAAATTACTGACGCCTTGAAACACGCATCCAGCCAAGCCAAGAAGCAGCTCGCCGCGCAGGGGCTGAAATTGCCTACGCAAAATTGGGCAGGCTCGGCAGTGCGCAATCCTGTTTGTTGAAAGTTGGACAAGCGGCTGTGGACCCGTCACTGGCCAGCGCCAAGGCGGGTGAGCAGTTTCAGTTCAAGCGGCATGGCTACTTTGTGGCGGATCGGGTTGATCATGCGGCGGGGAAACCGGTGTTTAATCTAGCGGTGGGGTTGAAGGATTCTTGGGGGAAGTAACTTATGGCATTGGCAAAAAAAGACGACAAAGGTCTCGCAGACCTACTGTTTCCTGCAGCGTCGGGCCAGGATGATTTCGCGGAATCGATCCTTAACATTCCGCCTGAACAACGGAAACTACATACAGAAACGTATGACTTCGCAGTTCAAACAATATTTGACAAACTGCGTGATAAATCGATACACATACCCAAATTCCAGCGCAGATACGTTTGGAGTGACGCTCAGGCTTCTAGACTAATTGAATCACTCATCATTCAATGCCCGATTCCCGTTATCTACTTGAATCAAGAAAAAGACGAAACGATGTCCGTCATCGATGGAAATCAGCGGCTGACCTCCATTAGTCACTACTTGAACAATGAATTCCCGTTGAAAGGACTCACTGCATATCCAGAATTAGAAGGCAATCGATTTTTCGAACTAGACGGTCGGTTTCAGCGACACATCCTAAATCGAACCCTCAGATGCATTGTGATTTTGAAAGATACCCACCCACAAGTTAAGTTTGACATTTTTGAACGATTGAATTCTGGTTCTGTCAAACTTAATCCTCAAGAGCTCAGGCACGGGTTGTATTTTGGCGATGCGATTCAACTTGCGACTAATGTGGTCAAGACAAGCAATTTTCTCGAACTGTTAGATATCAAAGTTGACAAACGCATGAAAGCGGAAGAGCTAGTTATGCGATTTCTCGCTCTCAGTCAGGATTTCGAAAATTATAAGAAACCGCTGGCAGGTTTTATCAATTCTTTCGTTGACGCGCGCCGAACGATAACAGCGCCAGAAGAAAAGAAACTTGCGGCGTTGTTTACCTCAACTCTTGCAAAAGTTCGAGCTTTATTTGGTGATTTGACATTCAAGATTTTCTCGCCAACTATGGTGATCGAGAGCAAATTCAATGCAGCGCTGTTCGACGCAGAAATGGTCGCAGTGGCGCAGCTTGAAATAGAAGGCCATCGGTTAGACATGCCGACCAAAACTGTTCAAACCCGCCTTGCAAACCTTTTCGTCCAAGATGCTGCGTTTATGCGGGCAATTAGCGTTGCAACCAGCGACGAGCTACAGGTCCGGTTACGAGTGCAGAAGATTAAGGCGATTTTGTCTTAGCCCGATGCCATGGCATATAAGACAAGTAGCGCAAGGCGCGCTTTTGATCTAGCAGTCCAAGCCTATAAGGACGTGTTGCTTCAAACTGATGCTCAGATCACTGAGCCTCAGATACGGCAGTATGTAATTTCAGCTTCTGTTTTCCTAGGGCATGCATCATTCGAAAACTTCGTAAGAGATCTATTTGACATCTTTGGCAAATCATTTTCTTTGGCGGGTGTGCAGTCAGGCAAACTACCTAAAGATCTTAGGGTTTTCATACTGTCGCAGAGCGCCCAATTACAAAGGCATTACGGGAACTACCAAGCATCGGGAGATGAGCGAAAACTGCTTCTGAGTTTAACCGCTCTGTTAACCGCACCAAAGAAAACTTTACTCATTGATTCCGAACAGACACCTCAACTTAGAGGATCTGAAATCTTGGCAGGAAAAGCATACCCTTCGAACGAGAACCTTGAGAGGGTGTTTTCAAGAGTTGGGATCGCAAACATATTTGATGCGACAAGCGCTGTGCTCAAGGCTGACAGTGCCCTATTACTTAAGGGTTTCGCAGATAAACGAACCGAGCTTGCACACAATGCGGTCATGCCTGGTACGAGCGCGCGCGATATATCCGCCGAGCTTGAAAAATTAGAGAAATTTGTCGCAGCACTTGACCGTGTGAGCTACGACCATTTGACCAAATTGGTTGGTCAATCTAATTGGTACACCGTGGCGGCTTAAAAATTTGTACTACATGCCTTCATGTCTCACCCCCAAACCATCCAAGTCTGCCTTCCCACTGGTGACTCGCGCGGGATGCGGGTAACCGAGATCACGACGCGCATTGTTCGCGTCATTGAAGTGCTGCACAGCCAGTTGGCCGACTTCCTTAAGATGCCCGAGGCGCAACCGGTGCCCACGAGTGCGGCGTCGGCAAAGAAGGGCCGGACAAAAGCCACGGCGGCATAGCAAGTTATCAAATTGAAATATGGGGAGTTGTTGATGAACGGTCATACAGCGTGGATGGTCAGGGCAGGCGAGGCAGGATTCAGATTTGAAGATTTCAAGTCGGGGTCGTATGTGAGCATTGGGTGGCCAGAGATGGGAGACTTGAGTGGACTCAAGTCGCGAGAGGATTTTGCGGCTGCAGTGTCTCGCATCTACCCTGCCATGCGGAAGGCGCAAGCGGCGGCATCTACCGGACAGCCCTTTCGATTTGTACGAGAAATCAAGATCGGCGACACGGTCGTTACCTATGACCGGAGTGAGCGGATCTATCTCGTCGGGGCTGTGAGAGCGGAATACGAATATTCCCCTTCAGTCTCCAACGAGCAGCCCAATATCCGTCGCGTGCAGTGGCGCGGGCATGTCGCGCGTGATGATCTGTCTGTCACGTCGCGCAATAGTCTGGGTGCCATCGCCACACTGTTCCAAATACCGACCGAGGTAGCAGCCGAGATCGATCAATTGCTGACTGGGGCCAAGCCTGTCGTTGTTCACGATACTCAGATGCCGCTCGACGGTAACGCTGATGAGCAAGTGAATGACCTGTATCGGGACGTGCAGGGTAAAGGCTTTGAGTTCATCAAGGACAAGGTCAACCTGTTGGACTGGGAGGAAATGCAGGAACTGGTAGCTGGCCTGTTGCGCGCCATGGGCTACAAGACACGCATCTCACCTAGCGGCTCAGACCGAGGCAAAGACATCGTGGCATCGCCCGATGGGTTGGGGTTTGAAGACCCTCGAATTGTGGTGGAGGTGAAGCATCGAAATTCAACGATGGGCTCACAGGATATCCGCAGTTTTCTGGGCGGAAGACATGAGAACGACAAGGGTTTGTACGTGAGCACGGGTGGCTTTACCAAAGACGCCCGCTACGAAGCTGAACGCGGGCGTATTCCCGTGACCCTGATGGACTTGGACGATTTGGTCAAGGCGCTGCTGGAGCATTACGAAAAGATGGACATCGATATGCAGCGCCTGATTCCCCTGCGCAAAGTGTATTGGCCAGCATGAAGTCTGATGCCAAACGTTCACCCCTTGACCGTGCCAGGCCGTTGCGGGTGGCAGGGCAGTCTCTCGATGAGGAACTAGGCGACGTAATTTACGACCATGTTTTATCTCCGGTACTGGTGACGCTGTTTGTTGTGCTGCTCGCTGGATTGGAATGGTGGCGGTATGTCATGAATGTGAAGCCATCACCATGGATATTCACTGCTGTGGCGATGCTTTTCGCCGGGTATGCGGTGATCAAGATCATGCACGCACGCCAGCGCATCAAACAGATCAGGCTGGGCCGTGATGGCGAGCGAGCCGTTGCGCAATATCTGGAATGGTTCAGAACTTCTAACTTCTTTGTTTTCCACGACATACCCACCGGCGACGCGAATATAGACCATGTGTTAATTGGTCCACCTGGAGTGTTCACCATCGAGACCAAAACACTCACGAAGCCCCAGCGTGGCCAATGCAAGATCACCATCGAAGGTGGCGTGATCCGCGCCAACGGCCAGACGCTGGACCGCGACCCAATGATTCAAGCCAAGGCACAGGCGGGATGGCTGAAGCACTTTCTGGCAGAAAGTCAGTTTAAAACGATAGTGCAACCCGTGGTGGTGTTTCCCGGCTGGTTCGTGGAGCCTTTCGATATGAAAGCGGCTGGCGCTTGGGTGCTGGAAACCAAAGCCTTGAGCAAGTTCATCGAGAATGAACCCGAGCGCCTGACACGCGAACAGACGCAGGCCATCGCGTCAGCGCTGCGTAGCCATATCAGGGCTCAGGCAAAACCTTGATATCGCTATATTTTTGGTAGCTGCTTGCGCTAATTCAACGGTGGTTAGAGGCATAAAACGTATAAATTACTATGTGACAGTCAGCGATCCGACTTAACCAAAAATAAAAACCACTGCCCCCACCATGCCCCTTTCCTGGAACGAAATCAAATCCCGCGCGCTGACCTTCAGCCGCACCTGGGCTGACGCGGCCAATGAAGACAGCCAGGGCAAGCCGTTCTGGATTGACTTCTTTGAAATCTTTGGCATCACCGACAAGCGCGTGGCCACCTTCGAGCACGCCGTCAAGAAGCTGCAGGGCGATAAGGCCCGCACCGATGGTTTTGTCGATCTGTTCTGGCCCGGCATGCTGCTGGTGGAGCAAAAGTCGCGTGGTAAGAATCTGGATGCTGCGCTGACGCAGGCGCTGTCATATTTCCCCGGTATTGTGGAGCGCGACTTGCCGCAGCTCGTCATCGTCTGCGACTTCACTCATTTCCGGGTGCAGCGGCTCGCCACCAATGAGACGTTTGAATTTGCCCTGAAAGACCTGCACAAAAACATCAAGCTCTTTGGTTTTATAGCGGGCTACAAGGCTTTGGAGATCAAGCCGCAAGACCCAGTCAACATCAAGGCCGCCGAGCGCATGGGCCGCCTGCACGATGCCTTGAAGGCCAGCGGCTATAGCGACCACCCGCTCGAAGTTTTGTTGGTGCGCCTGCTGTTTTGTCTGTTTGCCGATGACACTGGCATCTTTCAACCCGCGCAGTCGTTTCGCACTTTCATTGAGGAGCGCACGTCAACGGATGGCTCCGACCTGGGCTCGCGGTTGGCGCAGTTGTTTCAGGTGCTCAACACCGAGGACGGCAAGCGCAGCAAGGCGCTGGACGAGCAGGTCGCCGCCTTCCCCTATGTCAACGGCAAATTGTTTTCCGAGCCGCTGCCCATGGCCGACTTCACCAGTGCCATGCGCGAGGCCCTGCTGGACGCCTGCGCGCTGGACTGGTCGGCCATCAGTCCGGCCATTTTTGGCAGCTTGTTCCAGAGCATCATGGACGACAAGGCACGGCGCAATCTGGGCGCGCATTACACGTCGGAAGAAAACATTCTCAAGCTGATCAAACCGCTGTTTCTGGATGATCTGTGGGCTGAGTTTGCCAAGGTCAAGAACAACAAGAACCGGTTGTTCGAGTTTCACAAGAAGCTGCGCACGCTGACGTTTTTTGACCCAGCCTGTGGTTGTGGCAATTTTCTGGTGATCAGTTACCGGGAGCTGCGTGAGCTGGAGCTGGCCGTGCTGCGTGCCAGCAATCCGGCAGGCCAGCAAGGCATCGATGTGCACCGGCTCATCGGTATTGACGTGGACCAGTTCTACGGCATCGAGATCGAAGAGTTCCCCGCGCAGATTGCGCAGGTCGCCCTGTGGCTGATGGACCACCAGATGAACTTGCGCGTGAGCGAGGAGTTTGGTCTGTACTTTGCGCGGATTCCGTTGCGCACCTCACCGCACATCGTGCATGGCAATGCGCTGCGACTGGATTGGAACGAGGTGTTGCCAGCGGAGCGTTGCAGTTTTGTGCTGGGGAATCCACCGTTTGTGGGTAAACATTACCAGAGCAAGGAACAACGAACCGATCAAGAGTTGATCACCGTCGGGATCAAGAGTGGCTCTGATCTGGATTTCGTCGCCTGCTGGTTTCTGAAGGCTGCTGTCTACATTCAAGGCACCAAAATTCATGTGGCGTTCGTCGCAACCAACTCAATTTCGCAGGGCGAGCAGGTCTCGTTGCTGTGGGGCGCGCTATTGACTCGTTGGGGCGTCCACATTCATTTTGCGCATCGAACCTTCAAATGGAGCAATGAAGCTCGCGGAAAAGCCGCAGTCCATTGCGTGATCATTGGCTTTGGCTTGCAACAGGCCTCCCAATCACGCCTGTTTGACTATGAGAATCCAAGCAGCGATCCGCACGAGCATCTGGTTTCTACCATCAACCCGTACTTGATTGAAGCGCCAGCGGTCCTGATCCAGAAGCGCAGTCAGCCGATCAGCGGAGCACCCAAAATGCTCTACGGAAACAAGCCAAGCGATGGCGGACACTTTATCCTGAGCCCGGGCGAAAAGGCCGCACTGTTGAAGGCCGAACCGGGCGCAGCGCCTTGGCTACGACGCTACATGGGAGCGGACGATTTCATAAATGGTGTTGAACGGTGGTGTCTCTGGCTTGAAGGCATCGTGCCGCAGCAGCTCAGAAGTCTCCCCTACGTACTGGCACGGGTCGAGGCCGTGCGCGACTTTCGCACAGCGAGCACGGCGGAACCTACACGCAAGACGGCCGATACACCCACACGATTTTTCTATGTTTCCCAGCCAAAGAGCAGCTACATCGTTATCCCAGAGGTGTCGTCCGAGCGGCGGCGCTTCATTCCGATCGGCTACGTATCCGGTGAGGTCATTTGCAGCAACACAAACTACCTCATTCCCGAGCCGAGCCTCTACGTTTTCGGCGTGCTGACCTCATCGATGCACATGGCGTGGACCGGCGCCGTTTGCGGTCGACTTGAAAGCCGGTACCGATATTCAGCCAGCATTGTCTACAACAACTTCCCCTGGCCCGACTTGGCCCAAAACTCAAAGCCAAATCATCCGGTAGCCACGGTAGATAAAGCACAAGCAGCCATCGAATCCGCAGCCCAGGCCGTACTCGACGTGCGTGCCAGGTTTCAGTCGGGAGACCAACCTGCCACGCTGGCCGACCTGTACGACCCGCTGACCATGCCGCCGGAGTTGCTCAAAGCGCATCAGAAGTTGGACGCCGCCGTGGACAAGGCTTATGAGCGCAGCGGCGGCAAAAAGAGTTACAAAAGCGACGCCGAGCGCGTGGCCTTTTTGTTTGAGCTGTACCAGAAGTACACCAGCCTGCTGCCAAGTGATAAACCCAAAGTCAAACGGAAACCCATGTCCGTTCGGCCTGGGTAGGAGACTTTTTCATGTCCACCCTGTCCATTTTCTTCGGAATCATCATCCGCATGTGGCACGACGATCATCCGCCGCCGCACATTCATGCCGAGTACCAGGGCTTTGAGGCCTTGGTTAACATTGCCACCGGTGAGGTGCACCAGACAGAACTGCAAGACAATTGGCAACGTGCCCAGCGGTTCGAACCCCTGGACAGAATCCAAGGAGCTGACCGTGATTAAAGTACTCAATGCCCGTCTGACTGATACTTTCAAACTGGAGATTGATTTCTCGGATCACACGCAAGGTGTGTTCGATGCCGGTGCTTACCTGTCAGCACATTCTGGCCCCCTTCTGGACGGGTTGCACGAGCCGGGCTATTTCGAGCGCTTCTTTATCGACGCCGGTGCATTGTGCTGGCCCAACGGGCTCGAAATTTCTCCTGCGCGCTTGCATGAATTGTGCGTCGCATCCGCGACGGCCTGACCCAGGTTCCTTGTTAGCGCCACCAACCTGCTGGTTTGAACACTTGAATCACTTGGTCTTTAAGACCTGAACCGCCTTGCGCCGAACATGCACATGGACCTGGGTGGAGCCATCGCCCAGCGGCACTTCCTTGACCTCCAGATACCCCTGCTTGCGCATCAGCTCACCGAGCTTGGCAACACCGTAATTACGCGGGTCAAACGAGGGGTGATTGCGCGTCAACTGGCTGCCCAGGGCAGACAGGGACGACCAGCCATCATCCCGCGCCGTCGCATCCAGCGCGGTGAGCACCATGGGTTTGAGTTTGGGTAGCTCGGCCACCTCCACCTCGACTTCCTCGGCCTTGGGTTCGTCCGGCTTGGCGCGCAAGATTTCGGTGTAGATGAACTTGTCACAGGCCGCCACAAACGGCTCGGGCGTCTTGCGCTCGCCAAAGCCGTACACCACCAGGCCGGCCTCGCGGATGCGCGTGGCCAAGCGGGTGAAATCGCTGTCGGACGACACCAGACAGAAACCGTCCACGCTGCCGGTGTGCAGCACGTCCATGGCGTCGATGATCAGGGACGCGTCGGTCGAATTCTTGCCGGTGGTGTAGGCAAACTGCTGGATCGGCTGGATCGCCAGCTTGTGCAGCACCTCCTTCCAGCCCTTGAGGTTCTGCGTGGTCCAGTCGCCATAGGCGCGCTTGATGGTCGCGGTGCCGTAGCGTGACA
>Ga0315271_10003159_pt1 | contig 10407 bp, 11 predicted proteins | sample C3_top_MG_FD_204664 | JGI IMG/M metagenome (GOLD analysis project Ga0315271, IMG submission 204664) | Sediment microbial communities from Yellowstone Lake, YNP, Wyoming, USA - C3_top | ecosystem: Environmental > Aquatic > Freshwater > Lake > Sediment | place: USA: Wyoming | collected 2017-08-01
TGGACGCTTTTTTTGACGGGGTGATGGTCAACGCCGAGGCGCTTGATTTGCGGCTGAACCGCCTGGGGCTGCTCAAAACCCTGCACCTGGCCATGAACCAGGTGGCGGATTTGTCGCGCCTGGCAGCGTGACCTGCTGTTGCAACGCTGATAAAGGCACACCATGACCCCGATCAAGCTCGTGATTCTGGACCGTGACGGCACCATCAACGAAGACAGCGACGACTTCATCAAATCGCCCGAGGAATGGAAACCGCTGCCGGGTGCCCTCGATGCGATTGCCCGCCTCAACCATGCCGGCTGGCACGTGGTGGTGGTGAGCAACCAGTCGGGTCTGGGGCGCGGGTTGTTCGAGGTGTCTGATCTGAACGCCATTCACGCCAAAATGCACCAGATGCTGGCGGCCGTTGGCGGCCGCATTGATGCCGTGTTTTATTGTCCGCATGCGCCTGACGAGGCCTGCAATTGCCGCAAGCCGGCCCCTGGGCTTTTTGAGCAAATTGCGGACCGTTACGGCCTTGATCTCAAGAATGTGCCGGTGGTCGGCGATTCCGCCCGCGATGTCGTTGCCGGTGTCGCGGTCGGCTGTGAACCGCATCTGGTGCTGACCGGCAAAGGCGCGGTTTACAAGGGCAGGGCGCTCCCCGAGGCGTTCCCGCCCGGGACCCAGGTTCACGAGAACCTGTCTGCATTTGTTGACTTTCTGCTCGACCGGGAAGAGGAACGAGCCTGACACCATGCTGGCGCTGACACGTTCAATTTTGCACATGGCCTGGATGGTGGTCACGGTGATCCCCTGGACGCTTGCCGTGCTGCTGGTGTCCCTGTTCTCACGCCGCGCCGCCTGGTGGACCGCCGTCAACTGGTTCAGTGTGGTGATGTGGGGCACGCGGATGATTCTGGGGGTGCAGTTCAGGGTGCTGGGTTATGAGCACCTGCCACTGGGCAAAAGCAGCTCGGCGGTGCTCTTGTCCAAGCACCAGTCGGCGCTGGAAACCCTGCTGCTGCCAACCCTGATGCCGCATCCGCTGGCCTTTGTCTTCAAGCGCGAGTTGCTCAAGGTGCCCTTTTTTGGCTGGTCCATGGCGCGCCTGGACATGATTCACATCAACCGCGAGTCGCGCACCGAGGCCATGAAGCACGTCATCGAGCAAGGCTGCCGCCTGCTCTCGCGAGGCACCTGGGTGATCATGTTCCCGGAAGGAACACGCATGCCGCGCGGTCAAAAAGGCACTTACCAGACGGCGGGCACGCGACTGGCCGTGCAGTCCGGCGCCCCGGTGATCCCGATTGCGGTGGCCACCGCGCGCTGCTGGCCGCGCGAGGGCTTCATCAAACACCCCGGTGTCGTCACGGTGTCGATTGGCCCGGCGCTGCCCAGCGCCGGGCGCGACCCCAAGGGCTTGATGCGCGAAGCCGAGGCCTGGATCGAGGCCGAGATGCGCCGCATCGACCCCGAGGCTTACCCGCCGGTTTAAGTGCCTGGTCAGATGCACCTCTTGCTGCGCTTTACGCTGGATTTGTTTGAGCCGGTCCCGGAGTCAGGGAAGGGTGTTCAGGCGCCAAAGACCAGAAGAACCAAATCGAAACCCGCAACTCCGGCGAGCCCGCCCGTGCCTGTGGCGGGGCATGTGGTGCATTTTCGCCATCCCCACGCCAGTCGCGAGGTGCGTCTGGGCCATGCGCTGGTGGCTTATGAATTCAAGCGGGGCCAGCGGCGCAGCATCGGCTTCACAGTCGGGCCGCATGGCCTGGCAGTGCGCGCGCCCAAATGGGTGCCGCTGGTTGATGTGGATGCCGCGCTGCGGGAAAAGTCCGTCTGGATTTTGCGCAAATTGCAGGAAAGCCGTGAGCGCCATGCGCGTTTGTCCGAGCACACCATCGATTGGCGCGATGGCGCCAGCCTGCCGTTTCTGGGGCAAGCGGTCATGCTCAGGCTGGACCCGGAGCATGGCTTTGCCGCTGCCGGGGCCGAGCTGGTGGTGGCTGATGCCTTGTCTGCAAAGGCCGCCGGTGCCATCGACAACCTGCCGACGATGATCCTGCGACTGAGTTTGCCACGCCACGCAAGCGCGGATCAAATCCGCGATGTGGTGCAGGCCTGGCTCATGCGCCAGGCCAGGCGCGTGTTTCAGGAGCGCCTGGACCACTTTGCCCCGCTGCTGGGAGTGCAATGGAAAAAGCTGGCGCTCAGCAACGCCGGCACCCGCTGGGGCAGTGCCCGTGCCGATGGCGCGATTCGCCTGAACTGGCGGCTGATCCATTTCAAGATGGCAGTGCTTGACTACGTGGTGGCGCATGAGCTCAGCCATTTGCGCGAGATGAACCACAGCCCGCGTTTTTGGGACACCGTGCAGTCGGTGGTGCCTGATTACGCTGCGCTGCGCCGACAGTTGAAAGACGAGGCCGCGCCGCGCTGGAACTGACGCTGGTCAGGCTGCCATTGCGCAGCGGCCGCGAAGTTGCCTTGAATATGCTTCATAATTGACGTTAACGTTAACGTCAATTTACTGCAATCCATCGTCATGGCACACACCTACAGCATCAGCGACCTGGCCAAAGAGTTTGACCTGACCACGCGCGCCATGCGGTTTTACGAGGACATGGGACTGTTGCAGCCCGAGCGCACCGGTCCTGCCGGCCGCAGCCGGCTCTACAGCAGCCGCGATCGGACGCGGCTTAAATTGACACTGCGCGCCAAACGCCTGGGCTTCAGCCTGGTCGAGGCCAAAGAAATCATCGACATGTATGACAGCCCGCGCGACACCGCGGTGCAACTGGAAAAATTCCTGCTGGTGCTGGCCCAGCACCAGCGGCAGCTTGAAGCCCAGTTGAAGGATCTGCAGGCCAACCTCGATGAGATCAAGGTGCATCAGCGCGAGGCCAAGGCCTTGCTCGCAAAATCCAAATCCAGGAATGCCAAGGCATGACACACGCCGAGTCGCCGCTGCACCGGGTGCAAACCAGTTTTGAGCGCCAGGGCCTGATGTGCCATTGGGGGGCGCAGATTGAGCGTGTCGAGCCCGGGGTGTGCGTCCTGAGCTTGCCGTATTCCGACAAGGTCACGCAGCAGCAGGCCGGCTTTCACGGCGGCGCCATGGGTGCGCTGGCAGATATTGCGGCTGGCTATGCCGGCCTGACCCATGCCCCGGCGGGCATGGAGGTGGTGACGGTGGAGTACAAAATCAACTTTCTGGCATCCTGCCAGGGCGGCAAGTTGGTGGCCACCGGGCGTGTCATCAAGGCCGGCAAACGCGTGCTGGTGACCAGCGCCGAGGTGCTGCATGTGGCCGATGATGGCCGCGGGACGGTTTGTGCGGTCCTGCAACAAACGCTCATGGCCGTGCCCAAAACCTACTGAATTTTTACTTTAAGCCAACACAACCAGATCAGGAGAACAACCCCATGAATAATTTGCCCGGACTCAACTTTCAACTCGGCGAAGACATTGATGCGCTGCGTGATGCCGTGCGTGAATTCGCCCAGGCCGAGATCGCCCCGCGTGCTGCCGAGATCGACCGGTCGGACCAGTTCCCGATGGACTTGTGGCGCAAGATGGGCGACCTGGGTGTGCTCGGCATCACCGTGGGCGAAGAATACGGCGGCGCCAACTTGGGCTACCTGGCGCACATGATCGCCATGGAAGAAATCAGCCGTGCCAGCGCCTCGGTGGGTTTGAGCTACGGTGCGCACAGCAACCTGTGCGTGAACCAGATCAGGCGCAACGGCACACCCGAGCAGCGCACCAAATACCTGCCCAAACTGATCAGCGGCGAGCATGTGGGCGCACTCGCCATGAGCGAGCCGGGTGCCGGCAGCGACGTGCTGTCGATGAAGCTCAAGGCAGAAGACAAGGGCGGCTACTACCTGCTCAATGGCAACAAGATGTGGATCACCAACGGGCCCGACGCCGACACCCTGGTGGTTTACGCCAAGAGCGAGCCTGAGCTGGGCGCACGCGGTGTCACCGCTTTTTTAATTGAAAAGGGCATGCCCGGCTTCAGCATCGCGCAAAAGCTCGACAAGCTCGGCATGCGCGGCAGCCATACCGGTGAGTTGGTGTTCAACAACGTGGAGGTGCCCGAGGCCAACATCCTGGGCGGTTTGAACATGGGCGCCAAGGTCCTCATGAGCGGCCTCGACTACGAGCGTGCGGTGCTCACCGGCGGGCCTCTGGGCATCATGCAAAGTGTGATGGACAACGTGATCCCCTACATTCACGACCGCAAGCAGTTTGGCCAGAGCATTGGCGAATTCCAGCTGATCCAGGGCAAGGTGGCCGACATGTACACCGTGCTGCAGGCCGCGCGCAGCTTTGCCTACACCGTGGCCAAAAATCTGGATTTGCTGGGTGTTGAGCATGTGCGCCAGGTGCGCAAGGACTGCGCCTCGGTGATTTTGTGGACCGCCGAAAAAGCCACCTGGATGGCCGGAGAAGGCGTGCAGATTTTTGGCGGCAACGGTTACATCAACGAATACCCGCTGGGGCGCCTGTGGCGCGACGCCAAGCTGTACGAGATTGGCGCCGGCACCTCGGAGATTCGGCGCATGCTGATTGGACGTGAACTGTTTTCTGAAACCTGCTGAAGCAACAGGACACCCGGTAACATTGGCGCATGACCTCATCACTCCAACACCTGCTCGACAACAATCGTGTCTGGGCTGCGCGCATGGAAGCGCAGCGGCCCGGTTTCTTTAGCCAACTGGCGCAGCAGCAAACGCCCAAATACCTCTGGATCGGCTGTGCCGACAGCCGCGTGCCGGCCAACGAAATCACCGGGCTCGATCCGGGCGAGGTGTTCGTGCACCGCAATGTTGCCAATGTGGTGGTGCATTCGGATCTGAACGCCTTGTCGGTGATCCAGTTCGCGGTGGATCACCTCAAGGTGGAGCACATCATGGTGGTCGGGCACTATGGATGTGGCGGCGTGCTGGCGGCCTTGCGCGGTACCCGGGTCGGGCTGGCCGACAACTGGCTGCGCCATGTGCACGATGTCAAGTTGCGGCACCGGCGCCGGCTCGACCATCTGACGGTGGCCGAGCAGGAAGACACCCTGTGCGAGATGAACGTGATCGAGCAGGTGGGCAACGTCGCCCTGAGCAATGTGCTGCAGGACGCCTGGGCGCGCGGTCAAAAAGTTGCGGTGCACGGCTGGTGTTATGGCCTCAAGGACGGGTTGGTGAATGATCTGGGTGTCAGCATGACGGGTTCCCACGAAGTGGTGAATGTGTTTCGCAACGCGTTCAAGCGTTATCCGCGTCCGCTGCTGCAAAAATAGCCCGCTCGAGAGCTGACACAGGTAAAAGGGCTTTCATGTTTCCCACCCGTCTCGACTCCACCCTTGCCTACGACATCGCCAAAGCGATGATGGACGGGTTTAACCGCCACTACCGTCTGTTCCGGACCGAGTCATCGCGCGCCAAGCACCGTTTTGAGACGGCGGACTGGCATGGACAGCAGCGGGCGCAGCGCGAGCGCATCGAGTTTTATGACCTGCGCGTGCGTGAATGCTCGATGCGGCTGGAGCGCGAATTCAAGGCGGGTGAGCAGCCCATGGCCATCTGGCACCAGGTCAAGCTGCACTACATCGGTTTGCTGGTGGACCACCACCAGCCCGAACTGGCTGAAACGTTTTTCAATTCAGTCACCACCAAAATCCTGCACCGCAGCTATTTCCAGAATGATTTCATTTTCATTCGCCCGGCGGTCAGCACCGAGTACATTGAAAACGACGAGTCCGAGACACGCCCCACCTACCGCGCCTACTACCCGGGCAGCGGCAACATGGAGGAGGCCCTGCTGAGCATGGTCAGTGACTTCGATTTGCGGCGCGATTTTGAAGACCTGCCGCGTGACGTGGGCCTGGTTGCCGCCGTGCTGACCCGTCTGCTGGGTGATGCCACCTTGCGTGCCAATTTTCAGATCCAGGTGCTGACCGGTCTGTTTTTTCGCAACAAGGGCGCCTACATTGTGGGCCGGCTGATCAACGGCTTCACCGAGTTCCCCTTTGCCCTGCCGATCCTGTACGTCAAGGGTCAGGACAAACTCGCCATTGACGCGGTGCTGTACGGCGAGGACGACCTGCACATGCTGTTCAGTTTTGCGCGCGCCTACTTCATGGTCGACATGGAGATTCCCAGTGCCTACGTGCAGTTTTTGCGCAGCATGATGCCGCGCAAGCCGCGCAACGAGATCTACAACGCGCTGGGCCTGGCCAAGCAGGGCAAGACCCTGTTTTACCGCGACTTCCTGCACCATCTGCGCCACTCCACGGACCAGTTCCGCATTGCGCCCGGCATCAAGGGCATGGTCATGCTGGTGTTCGACCTGCCCAGCTTTCCCTATGTGTTCAAGGTCATCAAGGACTTTTATCCGCCGCCCAAGGAAACCAGCCGCGAGCAAATCAAGGGCAAGTACCTGCTGGTCAAGCAGCATGATCGCGTGGGCCGCATGGCCGACACGCTGGAGTACAGCGAGGTGGCATTTCCACGCAAGCGTTTCACCGACGAACTGATTGCCGAAATCGAAAAATTTGCGCCCAGCCAGCTCGAGATCAGCGACCGCGATGGCGACGGCCAGATCGAGGTGATTCTGAAGCACGTCTACATCGAGCGGCGCATGATCCCGCTTAACATTTACCTGCAGGAAGCCTTTGATGCCGGCGGCGCCGACCCCGCCAACACCAGCCCGCAGGCGCAGCGCGCCCACGAGCAACTGGAGCGCGGCGTGATCGAGTACGGTAACGCCATCAAGGACCTGGTGGCGGCCAACATCTTTCCCGGCGACATGCTGTGGAAAAACTTTGGCATCACGCGCCATGGCAAGGTGGTGTTTTACGACTACGACGAGATCGAATACATCACCGACTGCGTCTTTCGCCGGGTGCCGCAGCCGCGCAACGAAGAAGACGAAATGTCGGGCGAGGTCTGGTACACCGTGGGCCCCAAGGACGTGTTCCCCGAGACCTTTGGCCCGTTCCTGCTGGGCAACCCGGCCGTCAAGGCGGTGTTCATGAAGCACCACGCCGACCTGCTCGATGTGGCGTTCTGGCAGAGCCACAAGGAGCGGATCCAGGCGGGTTATGTGTATGACGTGTTCCCGTACGACCAGCACAAGCGCTTTCAAATTGAGCACGCCAACGCGCAGGAACGGGAATCGATTTGATTTTTTTTCAAGGAGTTTGACATGACTGATTCGATCGTGATCGTGGGCGCAGCCCGCACCCCCATGGGTTCATTCCAGGGTGACTTTGCGTCGCTGGCGGCACACGACCTGGGCGGGGTGGCCATCCGGGCCGCCGTTGCGCGTGCCGGCGTCAACCCGGAGTTGGTCAACGAGGTGCTGTTTGGCAACTGCCTGATGGCGGGCCAGGGCCAGGCGCCGGCACGCCAAGCCGCGTTGAAGGGCGGCTTGCCCTTGAGTGCGGGCGCGGTGACGCTGTCCAAAATGTGCGGCTCGGCCATGCGCGCCGCCATGTTCGCCAACGACATGCTGTCCGCCGGCAGTGCCGACGTGCTGGTGGCCGGCGGCATGGAAAGCATGACCAATGCGCCGTATTTGTTGCCCAAGGCGCGTGCTGGCTACCGCATCGGGCATGACCGCATTTTTGACCACATGATGCTCGACGGCCTGGAAGACGCTTACGAGCCCGGCCGATCGATGGGCACCTTCGGTGAGGACTGCGCCGCCAAATACGGCTTTACCCGTGAACAACAAGATGCCTTTGCCACCACCAGCGTGCAGCGCGCCCAGGCGGCGACCAAATCGGGCGCCTTCGCGGCTGAGATTGCGCCGGTCACGGTCAAGACCCGCGCCGGTGAAAGCGTGATTGCCATTGACGAGGGCCCAGGCAAGGTCAAGCTCGACAAGATCAGCTCACTCAAGCCCGCGTTCAAAAAAGACGGCACCATCACCGCCGCCAGCAGTTCCAGCATCAACGACGGCGCCGCCGCGCTGGTCATGATGCGCGCTTCCACCGCTGCCAAGCTAGGCCTGAAGCCGCTGGCACGCGTGGTGGCCCATGCCGTGCACGCGCAGGAGCCCAACTGGTTTGCCACCGCGCCCATCGGCTCGGTCAACAAGGTGCTGGCCAAGTCGGGCTGGGGCGTGAAAGACGTGGACCTGTGGGAAGTCAACGAGGCTTTTGCCGTGGTGCCGATGGCGTTGATGCACGAGCTCAATCTGAGCCACGACGTCGTCAATGTGAATGGCGGCGCCTGCGCCCTGGGTCACCCGATCGGCTGCAGCGGAGCACGCATCATGGTGACGCTGATGTACGCGCTGCAGGCCCGTGGCCTGAAAAAAGGCGTGGCCAGCCTGTGCATCGGCGGCGGTGAAGCCACTGCCGTGGCGCTGGAAATGCTCTGAACGAAAGCCTGAACCATGTTGCTCACCCAAGACCAGGAAATGATCCGCGATGCGGTGCGCGACTTTGCCCAGGCCGAGCTGTGGCCCAATGCGGCACGCTGGGACAAGGAACACCATTTTCCCAAGGCGGCGCATCAAGGCCTGGCGGCATTGGGCGCCTACGGCATTTGCGTGCCTGAGGAACTGGGCGGCGCGGGCTTGGACTACCTTACGCTGGCACTGGTGCTGGAAGAAATTGCGGCGGGTGACGGCGGCACCAGCACCGTGATCAGCGTGACCAATTGCCCGGTCAACGCCATCCTGATGCGCTACGGCAACCCGCAGCAGAAAAAGCAGTGGCTCACCCCCCTGGCGCAAGGGCAGATGCTGGGCGCCTTTTGCCTGACCGAGCCGCATGTGGGCTCGGATGCCTCAAGCTTGCGCACCACCGCCGTGAAAGAGGGCGACGCCTACGTGATCAACGGCGTGAAGCAGTTCATCACCAGCGGCAAAAACGGCGACGTGGCCATCGTCATTGCGGTGACCGACAAGGGGGCGGGCAAAAAGGGCATGAGCGCCTTTTTGGTGCCGACCAATGCCCCAGGCTATACCGTGGCGCGGCTCGAAGACAAATTGGGCCAGCATTCCAGTGACACGGCGCAGATCAATTTTGACAACTGCCGCATTCCGGCAGAAAACCTGATCGGCACCGAGGGCCAGGGCTACGGCATTGCGCTGGGTGGTCTGGAGGGCGGGCGCATCGGCATTGCTGCGCAAAGCGTGGGCATGGCACGCAGCGCCTTCGAGGTGGCGCTGGCCTACGCCAAAGAGCGCCAGAGTTTTGGTACGGCCATTTTCAACCACCAGGCGGTGGGTTTTCGGTTGGCTGAATGCGCCACCCAGCTGGAAGCCGCGCGACAACTGATATGGCACGCGGCCTCCTTGCGCGATGCCGGGCGCCCCTGCCTGAAAGAAGCTGCCATGGCCAAGCTGTTTGCCAGCGAAATGGCCGAAAAAGTGTGCAGCATCGCCATCCAGACCCTGGGCGGCTACGGTGTGGTGACTGACTTCCCGGTGGAACGCATCTACCGCGACGTGCGCGTTTGCCAAATCTACGAGGGCACATCCGATGTGCAGAAGATCATCATCCAACGGGCGTTGGGGTGAGTGTGCCGTTTAAATGGTGAGTGTCAGCAGCATTGACAGATTTGCATTTCAACCACCAAAATACAGGCAGGCACCCTCGTCACATCACCCCCTTGCTGGCTGACGCCTTGTCTGACACACCCGTGGTTGTGCTCAACGGTGCACGGCAAAGCGGCAAAAGCACCTTGGTTCAGAGTTTGGCAGGGATGGACGCCACGCCGCACCGCCTGGTTTGACGCGCATGTGCAAGCCATGTTGCAACGCGACGTGCGTGATCTGGCCAACATTGAGCAACTCACGGAGATCCCCAATTTGTTGCAGCTGCTGGCCACCCGAAGTGCGACCCTGCTTAATTTTGCCGAGTTGTCGCGCACCGCAGGCATTGCCCAAAGCACGCTCAAGCGCTACTTTGCCTTGCTGGAAGTGCTGTTTTTGGTGGCGCGCCTGCCGTCCTGGGAGCGCAACCCGGGCGAACGTCTGGTGAAAGCGCCCAAGGTGTTTCTGCCGGACAGTGGGCTGCTGTGCCACTTCATGGCCGCCACAGCCGAGGGCCTTGCCAGCAAGCCCGGTTTGCCGGGTGGCGAGACCACCGACATCCCGCGGCTGTTAGCCTGGAACAATTATTGCGTCAGTGTGTTGCCGAACAGTCATTTGACCGCATCACAGGCTAAGCTCGCATGATTTGGGCTGCTCCCTGGCCCACTCTCCTCATATTTGGAGCACCCATTGATCAACTTGAATCATTTTGCCGGTGACACCCCGCGCCCAGCGCATGACACCCGGCTGCGCATGCGCGTCGGTTTCGAGATGGAATACGAGTGCCCCGGCCCGACACCGATGCTTTTGTCACTCAATATTCACCATTCGCGTGCCTCCGATCTGGTGCGTCCGGACATTCTGGTGACCAGCCCGGCC
>Ga0315271_10003162_pt1 | contig 10404 bp, 12 predicted proteins | sample C3_top_MG_FD_204664 | JGI IMG/M metagenome (GOLD analysis project Ga0315271, IMG submission 204664) | Sediment microbial communities from Yellowstone Lake, YNP, Wyoming, USA - C3_top | ecosystem: Environmental > Aquatic > Freshwater > Lake > Sediment | place: USA: Wyoming | collected 2017-08-01
GCACACCTTTTTCTCAGTGAAACGGAGCGGTATTACCGGTCGGGATTGGGGGGGCGCTCGTCGGGTACATTCCCGGTTGCGATTACTGGAAATGGGGCTTAGGTTACAAATGATAGCGCTGCCTTCTGTAGAGGCTGCCAGACTGTACATAAATCCAGAAACCAAAGAGGAGAGATAAAATGAAAGTATTTAGTATTCTAGCATTGGGGTTGGTGGCCGGGCTCTCAGCCCAGGCCGCTATGGTTAAATTTCAACTGTCACCGCAGGGCACCGACACAGCTGTGGGGCTGAGTCCAAGCAACCAGGTGCCGAAGGCGGCGAACAGCACCGGTTCCGGCGGGGCGGTTTCAGGGGGCATCGTTTTTGACACCGACACGTCCATGCTGCAAGTGGCGGTCGGCTATGGCTCATCGGCGGGCTTCGCAAATTTGACTGGTCCGGCGACCGGGATGCACATTCACGGTCCGGCTGGAGCGGGGACGAATGCCGGGGTGCTGGTGAGCTTGGTGCCCCATAGTTTCCCCGCCACGGATCCCACCAAAGGAGGAGTGATTGTGGCCAATGTCGCCTGGCCGACTAACGATACGGCGGCCCTGCTCGGAGGTCTGACCTACCTGAATATCCACACTGCGGAATATCCCGGGGGCGAGATCCGGGGTCAGTTGGTTCCCATGAACGAAGCTCCCATCGTGGTTTGCCCGCCGCCCGCCGAGGTTGAATGTGGCACGCACTCGACGCTGGTGGCGTTGCTTTCCGATCCGGAAGGCGACCCGTTGTGGGTGGTTTGGGAGATTAACGGCACGCCCGTTGTAACCAATACCGTGCCGGCTCGCCCGGCGGGATATCCGGCGATGAACTCGATCAAAGAGGTGCTGCCGCTGGGCACCAACGTGGTCCAGGTGATGGTTGTGGACGTTGCCGGCAATACCGTGTCCTGCGCGACTCAAATCGTGGTCGTGGATACCAAGCCGCCGGTAATCGAGTCCGCGCGAGCCAATCCGGCCACGCTCTGGCCGCCCAACCATAGGATGGTGGAGGTGACTGTGCATGCGATGGTGGCTGATACGTGCAGCGACACCACCTGGAAGATCATCAAGGTGATGAGCAACGAGCGGCCTGACGGCAGAGGCGATGGCAACATGGAGCCGGATTGGGTCATCACCGGCGACCACACGGTCAAGCTCCGCGCCGAACGCTCGGGGAGAGGGGATGGCCGCATTTATACTATCACCTTGCAGGCCAAGGACGCCGCGGGTAATAAATCCCGGACCAAAGCTGTAACTGTTACGGTTCTCAAGAGCCAGGGAAGAGACTCGGATGGAGAGTCGGACGGGGACAAGGGCGGCCGTAAAGAAGTAGGCCGTTAACAGCTATTTCCGAGGCGGTTGCGCTCCCGGAGAGCTCCGGGAGCGCCCGCACTCGAAAATGTTTTCTTCACCGCGCGCCGCCATGATCCGGGACTGATTCTCCCACGATTTAGCGGCGCGCTTTTTCTTCCTCGCGGTCAGGGAGCTCCGGATCAATCCTGAACCGTTACGTTGATCAAGCCCTGATCCCGGGCGGCCAGGCGTTCGAACGCCGCGCGGGCCAGGTCGATAATCCGGCCTTGCTCGACTTGTTTGCGCGCGGGTCCGCGGTCGGTGATCGTTACTTCCACGGTATTGGTGGAACCGGAGGCTGTTACGCGAACTTTTGTGCCCAGGGGATAAAACCAGGAAGCGGCGGTGAGTTTATCCGGGTCGAACGGCTGGCCGTCGGCCATCAGCTTTCCGCGATGTGATTCTCCGTACCACGAGGCCGACCCGGTTTGAGGCGGACCCGCCAGCGCCACCCCCGCCACCCCCACGAACACGATCGCTCGCCGTAGAAACTTCCACATTGCGGCCATTCAAAAGCATTAGGCCTGCCAGCAGCGCCTGCTTCAGCTTCCGGCCGAGGAAAATCGTTCGGTGTCCAGCCTTGGAGCTGTGGCTGCACAGAAAACACCCTAAAGCGGCAAATTGTCCTTGGAATTCTCCAGGAGGTCCATCGACAGCGGGTTTATTTCCAGTGACCTTTGCGAAAGACTTTCGTTTTCGAGCGGTGGGCGTAAGTTTCCTCCCATGGACGAACCGCATGAACTGCCGATCGACGGTGTCCTGGACCTTCACACCTTCAGCCCCCGGGACCTTGGCGATCTCGTTCCGGATTACCTGGCGGCGTGCCAGGAGAAGGGCATACACGAAGTCCGGATCATTCATGGCAAAGGCATCGGAAACCTGCGCCGCAGCGTCCACGCCATTCTCGCAAAACATCCGGCGGTGGTTTCCTACACCCTCGACCACCCGCAGTATGGCGGCTGGGGCGCCACGCTGGTCCAACTCCGGCCTCCTGGTCCTTACAAAACGGGAACGGTTGTGTAATTGCGGCTTTCCGCAGGCTTTGCGATATTCAACCACAAAGGTCAACAACTATGAAACGCATCAAAAACGACGAAATCTTTCGGAACGTCACCAAGTACCTCAAGAGCCGGGGCGTTGAACTCACGGCGGGGAGCTATGCTGAGCGCATTCAAAACTGCTGCTCGACTCTCACCGGCATGGTCAACCTCAGCCGCGAGGGGATCGAGCGGGCGACCACCCAGATCGACACACAACTCGATCGCCTCCGCCGAACCGTCCACGAGGCCACCGCCCCGAAACCGGCTGAGAAAGAAACCGGTGCCAAGGCAAAAGCCAAACCTGCTGGCAAGGCGGCGAAAAAGCCAGCCGGCAAGCCCGGCGCGAAAGCCAGCCGCTAACAGCCCGTGTGACAATTCCAGTTGCGGAGCGTGCCCGTCCCCGGGCGCAGCAATGTATAGATTACCCAACGCACAGGAACCTTCTGACACCATCGCCAGTTCTGATATTGCTGCGCCCGAGGAATGGCGCGCTCCACCTCAACTTGCCCCCGCGTTCAATCCAATTCTCAAACCGCCTTTAAGGGATGACCCCCACTGCGGGTGAGTGTTTGCTGTTGCGGGAGGCGGGCTGAGGCTTACCATGGAAACGCTTGCGGATAACCAAGTGACAGCAATACGAAAACGCGGTTTTTGGCGGGTAACCGGCATCGCTCTTGCAATCCTGCTGATCGCGGGCGCCGCGCTCGTTTACAGTGTTTCGCGCCGGCTGCCGCCCGGAATCATGAAGGACATCCGGGCCGGCATCGCCGCGCGCCAGATTCCAAACGCGGAAGAGCGGCTGAATAAGTACCTCGAACTGCGCTATGGGGCACTGACCGAGTCCGCCAACCGTGAGAAGGTGTTCGTGGACTTCTTTAACATCGAGCACGTTAAAGCCCTCCAACTGATGGTCCAACACTCCCCGGAGGAGCAACGCCGCAGCAACATCCTCGCGATGGCCAACTGGGTCCAAAACTATCGCGAGTCGCTCAGCCCGGAAGATCGCGCCGCCCTGAACGCCCGGTTTCAGACCCCTGAGGGCCGCGCCATGTTGCGGCAGGCCACCGCGCAATACAATTCGCAGGATGTCCAGTATCGCGGCCAAACCGCACCCGTCATTTCGCAGTTGTTGAAAACGATCAGCAGCACGCAACAACCTTGAACCTTGCGGAATCCTTCATGACGACTTTCCAACAACCTCCGCCAGGGGTCACCTCTCAGCGAGCGTTCACGCTGATCGAGTTGCTCGTCGTGATTGGCATCATTGCCATCCTCGCGGGCATGCTCCTGCCCGCGCTCGCGCGAGGCAAGGGCAGCGCCCAGACCGTCGCTTGTTTCAGCAACCTCCGCCAGATCGGCATCGCCCTGAACGTCTATGTGCAGGACAATCGCGACCGGCTTCCGGTGTGCGCTGGCTATCTTCCCAGCCACCTGCCGCAGTTGCCTCCCATCACCACCACACTGTTTGAGCAGCAAAAGACCAACAAACTGTTCCAATGCCCGCTCGACCGTAAAATATTCCCCGTTGAACAGACGAGCTATGAATGGAATTTCTGGCTGAACGACGCCCCCTATTCGGCGCCGCAGTGGGCCACCATCTACACCAACGAAGCCAGTGTGATCGTCAACACCCTGTTCGGGAGTCGCGATGACACGCCGATTCTGGGCGATGCGAATCCGTACCACGGAGCGAAGGGGAATCTCATGGGCAAGAACGCCCTCTATTTCGACAGCCGCGTGGAGCGGGCGCGGTTTCGCTAAGGCTGGCGGAATTGAGACTGCCGCTCCGGCGCTGGCCAGGGCCGGCACGGATGGCAAGATCGGCAAAAACTGCCAATTGACACCGCGATTCCGCCTCTATCATCATCCCGTCATGTTCTGTGAGACCGCAAGGCAATTCTCCTTCACTCTCGCGGCGCCCGGTAAAAGCAGGCACGCGAAAAGCGCGCTCCTATCATCACAGGAGGTGAAAGGCGTTTTCATCTGCGGAGGAGAAATTCGCGGAGCTGCTCGAGAGGGATTTGTGTCCCGCCCCGGTTTGCCTGCCATGCGCTTCTTACGGAGAGCAACCTGCGTGCTTCTGGCCCTTTTGGGGCTAGTGACCACCGGCTGCAAGACCACCCAAACCCCAGAAACCAACTGCGCGGCGGCTGTTCTCATCAAGAACCAGGCCGCCGACGAGATCGATGCCGCCACCAAAGCGGTCTTCGCGCGCCATGCCTACAAACCTGCCAAAGCTGCGGGCGAGGAATTGGTATTTCAGAAGCCGGGCACTGCCATGAACGCTTTCGTCTATGGCGACTGGCTTGCGGGGGGGCCAATTTGGGAGCGAATCAGGGTTTATCAGCGCCCTCTGGACCCCGCTGAGGTGGTCTTGGAGGCGGATCTTTTCATGGTCCAGGAGCCTGAGGATCCTTTCTTTCAGAAGGAGCGTAAGCTTAATGGCCACCGGAGCAAATTGCAGAAATTGCTCGAGGAGATCGCCAGGCGCCTGGAACCGGGGGAATCAAAACGTCCCTGAGTCGGGAACGCCCGATAGACCGAGCGGAGCGGGATTGGCGGTGGTGTCTTTGAGGTGAGTGGCCGTGGCTTCGTTCATGGTCGGATTTGGTTCGTTGCTTCTCAGAATTGCCGTCCCGTGAGTCAACACCGGGAGGCTTTTTGCTTTCCTGGAACGGCATCCGACGCCATAGTTATTGGCATGTCAAACGCACCTTTGCTTCAACTGGAACTGCCTGGAATCCGCAAGCTCAAGAGCGGGAAAGTCCGCGAGATTTTCGACCTGGGCGAACACTTGCTGTTCGTGGCCAGCGACCGGATCTCGGCGTTCGACTGCATCATGCCGAACGGCATCCCGCGAAAGGGCGAGGTGCTGACGCAGATTTCGTATTTCTGGTTCAATCAAATGGCATCCTTCCAGCCAAATCACCTCGTCTCGAAAGCCCGGGAGCCGCTCCCGGCGAAGCTCCAGCCGTTCGCCAGCCAGCTCGAGGGCCGCAGCATGATCGTCACGAAAAGCCAGCCCCTGGCCATTGAATGCGTCGTGCGCGGGTATCTAGCCGGGTCCGGCTGGAAGGAATACCGCCACGATCAAACCGTTTGCGGAATCAAACTGCCGCCGGGCCTCCAGGAATCCTCCGAACTGCCGGAACCCATCTTCACCCCGGCCACCAAGGCGGAAACCGGTCATGACGAAAACATTTCCTTTGAACAGGCGGCAAAGATCGTGGGCGCCGACATCGCGTTGCAGGCCCGGGATGCCAGCCTGCGGATCTACAAACACGCCCGGGATTATGCCCGCGAGCGCGGCATCATCATCGCCGACACGAAATTCGAGTTTGGCATGCTCGATGGAGAACTGATTCTGATCGATGAGGTGCTGACGCCGGATTCCTCGCGCTTCTGGCCGGCCGACCAGTATCGTCCGGGCCGCGGACAGCCGAGCTTCGACAAACAGTTCGTGCGCGATTACCTGGAGACTTTGGATTGGGACAAGACCCCTCCGGCCCCCGCCTTGCCGGCGGAAGTGGTGGCCCGGACGCAGGCGAAATACCTCGAGGCCTACGAACGGCTGACGGGCAAGCCCTTGTAACTTAACGGGTGCAGACCCTGGTTGAAGATTTCCTGCAGCACCTGCGTCACGAGCGCGGGCAGGCGGAGCACACGCAGCGCACCTACGCCGCCTTGCTGGGAAAGTTCGTCACGTGGGCCGGCGGACAAGGGTTGTCCGCGTGGGAAAGTGTGGAGCTCAAACACCTCATGGCCTTTCTCGAGCACGAGCGCGATCGTCACCTCAAGACCGAGCCGAAGGATTCCACCAAACGACTTAGCAGCGAGAGTCTTTACCTGGAGATCGCCGCGTTGCGGGCCTTCTTTCGCTTTGCGGAGGATGAAAAGCTGGTTTCCACCAATCTTGCGGAAAACCTGTCGCTGCCGCGCCGCTGGAAACGGCTGCCGAAGGCTTTAACCGGCGAGGAGATTGAGCGGCTATTGACACCGGAACAGCCGGAGACGCCGCCGAGCCTTTGCGACCAGGCGATGCTCGAGCTGGCCTACGCCTCAGGCTTGCGCCTGGCGGAATTGCGCAACGTCCGGCTGGAGCAACTCCACCTGGAGGCGGGGTTCATCAACGTTATCGGCAAGGGCAACAAGGAGCGGGTGGTGCCCCTCGGCCGGAAAGCCACGGAGGCGCTTAACCGTTACCTGGAGGTGGGCCGGCCAAAACTGGTGACACCCAGATCCCCGGCGGCGGTGTTTCTGACGCGGCGAGGCACCCCGTTTGCCGCCGTCACGATGTGGCTGCGAATCAAGCAGCGGGTCCGGCGGTCAGGGATCAGCCGCAACGTGACCCCGCACATGCTGCGCCATAGTTTTGCGACCCACCTGCTGGAGAATGGCGCGGATTTGCGGGTGATCCAGGAATTGTTGGGACACGCCAGCATCAGCACCACAGAGATTTACACCCATGTGGCCGGCAGCCGGCTCCGGACGGTTCATCGGCAATTTCACCCGCGGCCATAGTGGTGGAACAAAGGCTTCAGGGCTGGGGGGTGGATTTTTCCCGATTTCTTTTCTCAGTTCCGCTTGACGCGGCGGCGGGGTTTCTTTACGTTCTTTCCTCCATGTGCGGGGGCGTAGCTCAATTGGTTAGAGCGCTGCCCTGTCACGGCAGAGGTTACGGGTTCGAGCCCCGCCGCTCCCGCCATTCTTTTTCCCCAGTTTTCCTCGGAAATCCAGGGTGTTTTCACGCGTGTTATCTGTAGACAGCGCCGTTGAAACAAATTGAAACACTTTGGGCCACGCAGACCAAAAACCATTCGGTTCTTGGCCGCTTATGGAAAAACAGAAACAACCCTCATCGATTGTATACGACGCCGATGGCGTTGAGTTCACCATCTACAAAACCACGAAGCCGACCAAATCAGGCCCAAAGGTCTACTGGGTCCTCGTGGACCACTCCACGGGCAAGCGCAGGTTGTTGAACAACAAGTCCCTTAAGGCCGCCCGGCAGCGAACGGACATAATCAAGGCCGCCCTGGCCAAGGGGCAGGCGAACCGGATGGCGCTCAGCAACGGCGAGTGGCAGGATGTTTGTGTCTCCCGCGAAATCATCCGTGGGCTGGGCTGCAACTCGCTAACTAGTGCGGCCCAAGAGTGGGCGGACTGTACGTTCAGGCTTCCTCCTGGAGCATCCCTGCTGGAGGCGACCAATTTCTACGTCAAAAACCACCATAACGACGGTGGACCGCCTCCGACACGAACACGCCTCCACAACGCCGCCATTGCCTACCATGGCTTCAAGATGAAAGCCAGGAAGTCAGAGAACCACTGCACAAACATCAAGAGCCGCTTCAAGCAGTTGAAGAAGGTACTTCCGGCAGACGTATACGTTGATGAGTTGACCGCCGGGCAGTTAGATACTGGAAGCCTTCGAGCGCACCCAGAGCCGTCGTCGCAGGATTGAAAGGTCACCTACTGTCGCTGGCCACCGTCAAACCGGTGCCACTTGCCTTTTCGAATTAAGGAACCGTACGAGACCAACCACCCCGTCAGCCAACGGCAACCGCCAGCCCGCCGGGTAATCATCTCAAATACCTACGGATGTCGCCTTGCGGCAGGAGCCGTTTGGGGCAGTCGTACTGTAAAAAACCAGAGCGGCTTGAGCAGCAAATCAATGCGCGTGCCGGTGGTGGATGTCGGGATGGTGAGGGTGGGTGTGTCGAAACGCCGCGTGCTGGTGCGAATGTGAGTGAGGCTCTCTTGCGGATTCGTCCCCGGTGTGGGCGTGCTGGTGGTGCTCGTCGTGGGTGTGGAGATGCTCATGCTCCAGCGGTTGGTGAAGGTGTTCATGTTCGTGCTTCTCGGTCAGATGCAGCCACACACCTGCGCCCATGAACGCCGCCGCGACGACAAAACCAGCCGTGAGTGAGTCGCCCAAGAGCAGTATGGAGATGGCCGCGCCTACGAATGGAGACGTGGAGAAGTAAGCACCAGTCCGGGCGGTTCCGATATGGCGTAGGGCCAGAACAAACAGCGTCAGGCTGATGCCGTAGCCAAAGAGGCCGACGAGGCCCGTGCCCAAAAGCACCAGCCCAGCGGGGAATTTGGCTCCTAGCACCAACGCCAGCGTCGTATTCACGGTCCCCGCCACCAAGCCCTTGAGCATGGCGACCTGCACAGGGTCGCCCGCCGACACTTTCCGGGTCAGGTTGTTGTCGATGGCCCATGCAAGGCACGCACCGGCGATGGACAGGAAACCCCACGGTATGCCCGTCTGCGTGCGGCCCATCCATGAGAGGCACAGGCCGCCCAGAACTATCAAGGCCATGCCTAGTGCGATACGGGTGTCGAAGTTCTCCTTGAACACAAACCATGCCAATAGGGCTGTGAACACGCCCTCAAGGTTCAGGAGCAGGGAGGCGCTCGACGCCGGAGTAGCCGCCAGTCCCCAGAGCAGCAGCACCGGCCCCAGAACACCCCCGACGAAAATGGCACCTGCCAGCCAAGGCCAGTCTTTTCTCCCCAGCGAGGCTTCCTGCGACCGCAGCACTTTGCTACGCGAGCGCAGCAGGGAATATGCTCCAAGTCCGATGCCGGAGCCGAGGTAAAGCAGCCCGGCCATCAGAACGGGTTCCACATTTGGCAACAGTAATTTCGCCAGCGGGTTGCTGGCCCCGAACAGGCAAGCCGCCAGCAGGGCGAACACAATACCCTTTTTTCTGTCGTGAACTTCACTCATGGAAGTTTGCAGCCATCTCGCAAATTGTCCGCCAACCGCTCACGGTTTGGAGAGAGACGCGGCCCGCCGTTGGCACTCCGCGTATAGGGCGTCGTAAACCACGAACTCGCGTTCGAGGATTTGGTTGTCAGTCAAGCCGAGGGCGCTGAACCCCAATGCAACCCATCGGAGTCCTTCCCCGGCAGGATGTGGATTCTTCGGGCGGGAGTCGGCAGCGCGGACGATTTCTCCGAGCAGCAGGAGTGCCGAGTCAGTCAGCTTGTGTTTCTTCAGGATGGAGTTGAAGGACACATCCTCGCCGTGATGACCAAGTTCGCAGCCGTCGATGTCGAAGGGCGTCGCCCCGAGTTCACGCGCCTTCACAGCCACTTCGTCACCGGGCACGAAAATGAACTCCGCTTTCGGGTCGATAAACTTCCTGATGAGCCACGGGCAGGCCACCCGGTCAACCTTCACCTGCTCGCGAGTAATCCATCTCATACATTGGCCTCGTGTTGTGTTTCAGACAGTCAGGATTACATTAAGGAGATAAAATGCAATTTGCGACTCCGTTATGACGATTCCGAACCTCATTTCCTCGCTCATCGGTCTGCTGGCTGCGGGTGCTGTAGCCGTGGGCGCAGAACTTGACACTTCCAAGGTCGAAGCCATCACCGGTCTTAAAGGCACCCTTAACAAGGGCGAAGGGGTTTTCAAAGTCACCGCACCACGGAGCGACCTGCCCGTGACCGTCGATGGCTGGAAGATGCCGCCCTTCATGGGGCTGACTTCGTGGGCGGCGTTCACCGAGGGCAAGCAGGCCGACGTAATGGTCATGGGTGACCTCGTGTTGTTTCAGGATGAAGTAAACCCGGTGATGAGCGCAGCCCTCGACAGTGGCCTTTCGGTGACGGCGCTGCACAACCATTTCTTCTTCGACGAACCGAGGGTCTATTTCATGCACATCAGCGGTGAAGGCTCAGTCGAAACGCTTGCCGCAGGCGTCAGGAATGCGCTCGCCAAGGTCAAAGACATCCGGGCGGCGAACCCGCAACCGGCCACAAAGTTCAGCGGTCCTCCCCTGACCGCGCAAAGTTCAATTACGGGCAAGAACATTGAAGATATTCTGGAGGCCAAAGGTCAAAGCAACAACGGCATGTTCAAAGTCGTCATCGGTCGCTCGACGAAGATGCCGTGCGGGTGTGAAATGGGCAAAGAAATGGGCGTGAACACTTGGGCGGCTTTCGCTGGCGATGACAATAACGCC
>Ga0315271_10003163_pt1 | contig 10403 bp, 9 predicted proteins | sample C3_top_MG_FD_204664 | JGI IMG/M metagenome (GOLD analysis project Ga0315271, IMG submission 204664) | Sediment microbial communities from Yellowstone Lake, YNP, Wyoming, USA - C3_top | ecosystem: Environmental > Aquatic > Freshwater > Lake > Sediment | place: USA: Wyoming | collected 2017-08-01
CCTCACCGGGTTGCGGCGTCAGCGAAACACGAATGGTGTCGCCAATGCCTTCCTGCAACAGGATGGAGAGCGCGGTCGCCGAGGCGACGGTGCCTTTGCTTCCCATCCCGGCTTCGGTCAAACCCAGGTGCAGCGCATAGTCGCAACGCCTTGCCAATTCGCGGTAGACAGCGATCAGGTCCTGAACCCCGCTGACCTTGCAGGACAGAATGATCTGATCTTCATTCATGCCGATCTCGGCGGCTCGCCGCGCTGATTGCAGCGCCGAACTGATCAAAGCCTCGTACATGACCTGCTTGACATCCCACGCAGACGCGCGTCGGCTGTTCTCATCCATCAAGCCAGCCAGCAATTCCTGATCCAGACTGCCCCAGTTCACGCCAATGCGAACCGGCTTGTTCCAGCGGATGGCGGCCTCGATCATCAGGCCGAACTGCCTGTCATGCTTGTCGCCCTTGCCCACATTGCCGGGATTGATCCGGTACTTGGACAAGGCTTGTGCACAGGCTGGAAAATCAGTCAGCAGGCGATGGCCGTTGTAGTGAAAGTCGCCGATCAACGGAACATCGATTCCCATTCGGTCAAGTTGCTCGCGCACCAAAGGAACCGCTGCGGCGGCCTCGGGTGTATTCACCGTCAATCGCACCATCTCCGATCCGGCACGCGCCAATTCCTTGGCCTGGATGGCGGTGGCTATGACATCGACCGTGTCGGTATTGGTCATCGACTGGACACGAACCGGGGCATCGCCACCGACCGTCACGAGCCGTCCGCCCCAGGCCACACGAGCCTGGCGACTGCGTCGCGCCTTCGGCGCGGCAAATTCAATCGGCTGCGGGGACTTCACTGCTTCACCTCGAAACGGGCCACATTGTCCTTGGCGATGGCCAACACATCGTAGGGTTTGCCATGCACCTCGACTGCCGTCGTATCGGCCCGGCCGACGACCACCGAGAGCGGCAAGACACCGGATGCGCCCACAACCTCGCCGGCTGCGATGTTCTTGCGCACCTGGACCACTCCGCTGGCATCCACCACCTCGACCCAGGAAAGCGCCTGCGCCTTGAATACCACAGCGCCGGTCGCCGCGCCCGAACCTGCCACCATTTGCGCCGGTTCAACCGGCGCTGCTGATGCCGGCGGCAAAGCTGGCGAAGCCAACGCCGTCTCAGCAGCGGTCGCTGCACCTGGCGAGGACGCAGCGGGCGCCGAAGGCACAGCGCCAGCAACAGGCTTGATGCTGGCCATGACTTCAGCATGCCGCTCAAAAGGAAAGAAGAACAGCGCTAGCGCGCCGGCCAGAAGCGCCGCGACCACCCACACCATGGGCTTGGCAAGCTGCTCCCCGATCAAGCCGTGCGAATGTCCGCCGGACGACTGGAATGGGACCTTGGCTCCGGATTCATAGGCCTTCCATTGCGGCGCGGCGGTCTTGGGCAATTTCTCCAGTATCGGCGCCGGATCTATCTTCAGGGAGCGACAAACGCTGCTCGTCAGCGCGCGAGCAAAAAAGGTATCCGGCAGCAGATCGAATCGGTCGGCCTCGAGCGCCTCGAGCTTCTTCACCGGAACCTTCAGTGACACCGCGAGCGCGGCAATGTGCAAGCCCAGGGCTTCGCGCGCCTGCCTCAACATCGCGCCACTCGTCAGCGGCGCGGCGGCGCCCTGCGGCGGCATCGGATCTGCAACGGGCGCCAGAGCCGGCTCACTCATCAAACGCGCCCCGCTGGTAGGAATCGAGCTCGCGTGACTGCGGAAAGCGCTTCGACAACTGCGCAGCAAGTTGCGTCATGGCGTCGGCGTTTCCCATCGCCCGCTCCACCTTGATACCGAGCCAGAGCGACTCCGAATTGGCCAGTGCGCTGTTGTTCAGACGGCGGACGTAGAACTGCGCGCGGACAAAGTCGCCGCGCTGGAACAACAGTGTCGCCAGGTTGTAGGCCGTCACGGGGTTGCCGGCATCGAGCTCGTACGACTTCAACAGGCTCCGTTCAGCTTCGGCCAGCTGGCCCGCCTTTGCCTGGCACAAACCCTGAGCCCGCAAGGTCTTGGCCCGCTCCGCATACTGCGGATTCGCCAGCGCCTGCGAAAAAAGTTGCTGCGCCTCGGGGTAACGCGCCTGCTGGCAATAAAGCCAGCCCAGGTTGTGCATGATGTTTGAATCGCGCGGGCTGATCGTCAAGGCCTTCTTGAAACTCTCCTCCGACAGGGGAAAATCATTGAGTCGCAGGTAGATCAGGCCACGCAAACTGTAGGCCTCGGCATACATGGGATCGGCCGCGAGCGACTGCTTGACTTCATCGAGCGCGATCGTGGTCTGCCCCTGTTCGAAATAGCCGACGGCCAGTTCCAGCCGGATCCTGGCGCGCCGGCGCACCTCCGGTTCATCGGATTCGGTCACGATCTCGCCATTGCTGGCGCCTGCTGACACACCATTCACTTTCGATGCGCAGCCCGAAACACCCATCAGTGCCATGAACGTGAGGCAGGCACAAAACAGGCAATGCCTGAAAGTCAACGACGCCGGTGCGTTGCTAGCCATGATGGGTCTCCCGAGCTGTCCGGTCAGATGCTGCCACCGGCCGCAGCATCACGGTCCGCTGGCGCGCAATTCGCTCGCCGACGCGGGTGCGGTCCATGACGTCTCCCGCCAGTTGACCGCAGGCAGCGTCGATATCGTCGCCGCGTGTCTTGCGCAGGGTTGTCACGATTCCGGCATCTGTCAGCACTTTGGCAAAGGCCAGCATCTGTTTTGCCGAAGATCGGCTCAGGCCGGATCCGGGGAACGGATTGAAAGGAATCAGGTTGAATTTGCACCACCCGCTGCGGCCTGAATTGCTGTGCAGCAGATCGACCAGTTGCCGCGCATGTTCGAGCTGGTCGTTGATGCCCTCGAGCATGCAATATTCGAAGGTGATGAAATCACGCGGCGCAGAGTCCAGATAGCGATCGCAGGCCGCCAGCAGTTCGACCAGCGGATATTTCAGATTCAGCGGCACGAGCTTGTTGCGCAGTTCATCGTTCGGAGCGTGCAGGGAAACCGCCAGCGCGACCGGACACTGCTCTGCCAGCAGATCCATCTTGGGTACGATTCCCGAGGTGGAAACCGTGACACGGCGCCGCGACAAGCCGTAGCCGTGGTCATCGAGCATGGTGCGCAGCGCCGGCAGCAATTCCGAATAGTTTTGCAGCGGCTCGCCCATTCCCATCATCACGACATTCGAGATCACGCGCACGTCGCGTTGCAAATGCCTTCTCAAAAAATGCTCGGCAAACCAGAGCTGTGCAACGATTTCACCGGTTTTGAGGTTTCGGCTGAAGCCCTGATGTCCGGTGGAACAGAAGCGGCAGCCCATCGCACAGCCGGCCTGCGATGAAACGCACAGCGTGCCTCGGTCCTCTTCCGGGATAAAGACCGCTTCGACCGCGTTGCCGCCGCCGACGTCAAACAGCCATTTGATCGTGCCATCCGAGGAGATGTGTTCCGAAATGACATCCGGAGCCCACACCTGCGCAGTGGCCTTGAGCTTCTCCCGCAAGGACTTTGCAAGATCACTCATGGCGTCGAAATCTGCGGCTCCTTTTTGATGAATCCAGCGAAAGAGCTGGACCGCCCGGTAGCGCTTCTCGCCCAGCCGCTCGCAAAACTGGGCCAAACCCTCGAGGTCGAAATCAAGCAGGTTGACCGTCATTGAATCAGCGCAGCGTCGGGCCGCCCAGAGCACGCCACAGCCCTCGCGGGAGCCAGCCAAATGCAAGGGGGCGTGCGGGCCATAGCTATCTGGAGTAGACGTTCATGCCAGGGAAGAAGAAGCTCACTTCCACCGCCGCGGTTTCAGGTGCGTCGGAGCCATGCACGGCATTGGCATCGATGCTGTCGGCAAAGCTTGCGCGGATGGTGCCGGGAGCCGCCTTCTTGGGATCGGTCGCGCCCATCAGGTCGCGATTCTTCAGCACGGCATTCTCGCCTTCGAGAACCTGAATCATGACCGGTCCCGAGATCATGAAATCCACCAGGTCCTTGAAAAAGGGACGCTCCTTGTGAACGGCATAAAAGGCTTCTGCCTCAGTCCGCGCCAGACGGACCATCTTGGCGGCAACGATTTTCAAACCTGCGGCCTCAAAACGCGCGTAAATTTGGCCGATGACGTTTTTGGCAACCGCGTCGGGCTTGATGATGGAGAGAGTGCGTTCGATAGTCATGCTTATATCCTGAGCTTGGTATTTTGAATATTCACCCACTGGGCAAAGTTGTGGATTTTATCGTGAAAGTCAACGACCGCGACCACCGCGACGTTGCCCGCCGCCCGCGCCGGGGCCGCCGCGTCGCTGCCCCTGATCCTGCCGCTGCCGGGTAAAACTGTCAGCGCCAATGTAGCCGAATGCCGTCTTCATCGGGTCGGGTTGGGCTGCACCGCCTTGCCGCTCGGCTGCCTCGGCGCGACCTTTGCGACCTGGCGCTGCTGCCGAGGCAAAGACCGCTCCCGCGTCTCGCGCGCCAGCGTTGGGCGCTCGGCGCGGCCCATTGCCGGTGTTGCGTTGGCCATTGCCTCGCCCGCCGCGACGTCGGTTGCGCGAAGCGGGGCCCGGCCGGGCTCCTTCGAGGCCCGGATCCTGCGCTCCTGTCGGGCTGGCTTCCTGGCCGTCTGCCCTGGAAGTTCGGGACCCGGCCGCCTGCGTCAGCAACCTGATGTCTTCCGCGTCGAGTTCCATCCAGGCTCCGCGGCGCAGGCCACGCGGCAGCACCATCGCGCCATAGCGGATTCGGATCAAGCGGCTGACCGCGTGGCCGACCGCCTCGAACATCCGGCGAACTTCGCGGTTTCGACCTTCGCTGATGGTGACTCGATACCAGCAGTTGGATCCTTCGCCGCCACCCTCTTCGATCGCGCCGAACTGGGCAACACCGTCGTCAAGTCTGACCCCCTCGATCAGTCTTTGCCTTTCTTCCTTGCTCAAGGCACCCAGTACCCGCACCGCATACTCCCGCTCCAGGCCAAAGCGCGGGTGCATCAGGTTGTTTGCCAATTGCCCCGAACTGGTCAGCAGCAGCAAACCTTCGGTGTTGAGGTCGAGGCGCCCGACCGATTGCCATTTGCCCTGAAGCAATTTTGGCAGTCTGCGAAACACGGTCGGTCGATTTTGCGGGTCATCGTGCGTCACCACCTCGCCAACCGGCTTGTGATAGGCAATGACCCTGGCCGGCGGCGCTTCGATGCGAAACCTGATCGGCTTGCCGTTGACTTTGACATGGTCGCCAAACTGGATGCGCTGTCCGATATGAGCCGGTTCGTTGTTGACCGTGATGCGCCCTTCCATGATCAACTGCTCCATCTCGATGCGCGATCCCATGCCCGCCTGCGCCAGGACCTTGTGCAGCTTCGGAGTCTCAGCGAGTGGCGCCAGTACACGCTTGAGGGGCTGCAGTTCAGCGCTATCCTGCTCCGTATCGAAGAGTCCGGACACGACTTCATCGAAGCGACTTCCAGTGATCGTCGGCCCATCGGTCCTTTGATCGAGCGGTGCCTGGACAAAGGCATCAGGTTCAACGACCTCGGGCGCAGCAGCAGCAGGCCCGGGGGCAGGCACGCCCGATGGCGCCATTGTCTCGTCACTATCTACGCTCATGTTGGAGTTCCCGTCAAGAAAAAAAGTCACCAGCAGAATCGGTCTCACCGGTCGTCCGTGCCGCAGAGCCCGCCACACCCCCATTGACCATGGGGGCGCCAAGGGCCGACATGTCGAGTTCCGTCTGACCGGCAGACGCCATGGCGCCAAGCACCTCCATGGCACCGGCCTGCTGGGCCGGTGTATCCATCGGCGGCAACTGATCGAGTGAGGCAAGCCCCAGATCGTCGAGAAAATGCCGGGTCGTGGCGAACAGGGCGGGCCGCCCAACGGTACTGCGGTGCCCTATCACCTCGATCCAGCCCCTGTCTTCGAGCTGCTTCAGCAGCAGGGAATTCACAGTCACGCCCCGAATATCTTCAATGTCACCGCGCGTCACCGGCTGGCGGTAGGCAATGATGGCCAAAGTCTCCAGAGTCGCCCGGCTGTAGCGTGGCGGCTTCTCGGGATGCAGACGATCCAAGAACTCCCGCATCTGCGGACGGCTCTGAAAACGCCAGCCGTTTGCCACCTCGACCAGTTCCACGCCACGTTCAGCCCAATCCTGTTGCAGTTCGCGCAGCAAGGTCTCGAGCGTCTCCACGCTCAAAGTGTCGTTGAACAGCACGCACAACTCTTTCGCCAACAAAGGTTGCTGCGAACAAATCAAGGCAGTTTCCAGTACGCGCTTGGCATCCACCATATCCATGGTCTTGCATCTTCCGGGAAGGGCACCATCAAGGTGCAAAATCAGCGTGATTCGTCGGGGCGCGGCAGGCAGATTGATAAATCCACAGCGCCTTCCAGCAGCTACCGGGCGGGGCGCTGGATCTCATGCCGTCAGTGGGCATTATAACGGAGGTCCCACTGGCGCAGCGCCTGTTCCAGATCTGTTGGCAGTGGCGCGCGAAAGAGCATAGGCTGTCGCGTCACAGGGTGGATGAAGCTCAACTGGCAGGCGTGCAAGGCCTGCCGCTGCAGACCGCAGGCAGCGGCGCCGCCATAGAGCTCATCAGCGAGCAGAGGATGTCCGATCGACGCCATGTGAACCCGTATTTGATGCGTTCGCCCCGTGTGCAGGGTGCAGCGCACCAAACAGCCGTGCTCGCAATTCTGCAAGAGTTCAATGTCGGTCTTGGCCAGTTTGCCGGGATGCCTGGCGATATCGACCACCGCCATCCGCAGCCGGTTGCGCGGGTCCCTGCCGATCGGTTGATCAACCTGACGCTGGGCCGCACCGCTCCAGGGATGATGCGCCAACGCCAGATACTGTCGCCCGACCTCGCGCGCAGCGATGGCCCGAATCAAGGCATCCATCGCGGCGCGCGTGCGCGCCACCACCATCAGCCCGCTCGTGTCCTTGTCCAGTCGGTGAACAATCCCGGCGCGCGGCAAATTTACGGCCCCCGCATCGTGGGCCAGCAGGCCATTCAACAGGGTACCGCTCCAGTGCCCCGGTGCCGGATGAACCACCAGGCCCGCAGGCTTGTTGAGCACCAGCAGATGTTCGTCCTGGTGCACGATGTCCAGGGCCATGAGCTCGGGCTTGAAGGCCTGGCTTTGCGGTGTCGCACGCAGCTCGATCGTCCCCTGGTCCGCGGCCTTGACACGCGTTGACGCTTTGCACAGCGCCAGCCGATCGACCTTCACGGCCCCGGCAGCGATCAATTGCTGCAGGTAACTGCGCGAGAACTCCGGCACCAGTTCAACCAGCGCCTGATCAAGCCGCAGCCCATGCTGGGATTCGCCAAAAACCAGGTGGCGCAGCTCGAGTTCCGGCCCGCTGTCGGCGCGGTCCTCCAAATCGTCGCTGTCGAGCCCGCTCGATATAATCAAATCGGAATTTCTCAAGAAAGTTGTCCTACATGCTTCGAGCCAAATTATCGGTTGTCTGCGCCTGCTGGCTGGCCGGTGCGCTATTGCTGCTGACCGGGTGTTCGTCAGTGACGCAAGACAAGGCGGCTGACTGGAGTCCCGAAAAGCTCTATGCCGAGGCCAAGGACGAAATGAGTTCGGGCGGCTATGAGAAGGCCATACCGTACCTTGAGAAACTCGAAGGCCGGGCGGCCGGAACGCCGCTGGCGCAGCAAGCCCAGGTCGACAAGGCTTACGCCCAGTACAAATCCGGTGAAGCGGCGCAAGCCCTTGCCACGCTGGAGCGCTTCATGAAATTGCACCCGGCCAGCCCGGCGCTCGATTACGCCCTCTACCTCAAGGGTCTGGTCAATTTCAACGACGACCTGGGTATGCTCAACTATATTGCGCGCCAGGATCTGTCGGAACGCGACCAGAAAGCGGCCAAGGAATCCTTCGAGGCCTTCAAGGAACTGGTGACCCGCTTCCCGGAATCGCGCTACGCGCCGGACTCCCGACTTCGCATGACCTACATCGTGAATTCACTGGCGTCCTATGAATTGCATGTGGCACGCTATTACTATGCTCGCGGCGCCTATGTGGCGGCAATCAACCGGGCGCAGCTGGCAGTGTCTGATTATCCCAATGTGCCCGCAGTGGAAGAGGCGCTGTTCATTATCGTCAAGGCTTACGACTCCCTGGGCATGGTTCAGTTGCGCGATGATGCCAGGCGGGTGCTTGAAAAGAACTATCCCCAATCCGATTACCTGACGCTTGGTTTCAAGCCCAGCTCTGATCCGTGGTGGAAGGTCTGGTAAGCGCGCTGAGCGCCTCGGTCAGCGCCTCTTCCGAACTGATCCGGCGCATCGGGGGTAATGCCGCGAGCAGTCGCTTGCCATAGCCCATCAGGGCCAGACGGGTGTCGCAAACAACCAGGATACCGCGATCCGTTTCGCGCCGAATCAGTCGTCCTGCACCCTGCTTGAGCGCGATGGCTGCCTCCGGCACAAAATAGTCGTTGAAGACGCTGCGGCCATTGGCCTCGAGTCGATTGGAACGCGCCTCCACCAGGGGATCGTTGGGCGGCGGAAAGGGCAGCTTGTCAATGATCACCAATTGCAGCGCATCGCCAGGCACGTCGAATCCTTCCCAGAAGGATGCGGACGCAACCAGAATACAGCCAGAACGACCGTCCTGGTCACCGAGTCGAAATCTTTCCATCAACTGGCGCTTCGGCTGCTGACCCTGAACCAGGATTTCCAGACCTTTGGAATCGGCGAATCGCCGCTGCAGCGCATCGCTTACCGCCCGCAAAGCGCGCAGGGTGGTGGTAAGGACCAGCGTGCGCCCCCCAATTTCCGAGGCCGCCCTGGCGACAAAGTCGGCGACCTGCACGCTGTGGCCAGGGTCGCCGGGCTTCGACAGATGCAAGGGCACATAGACGGCGGCTTGAAGCGAATAGTCAAACGGGCTTTTCACCTTGAGGATTTCAGCCTCGGTCAGGCCACACGACTCGGTAAACCAGCGCAGGCCGGCATCCTCACCGAGCGTCGCGGAGGTGAAGATCCAGGACCGCTGCGACCCCTCCTCAGAGACCGGCCCCAGCAGTCGCGTGCGGACCGTCTCGGCAATATCCAGTGGCGACTCGACCAGGCTCAGCTGCGTTCCAACGTCGAGCCATCGCACCGAATCCGCAGCGCAGGATTTTGAAAAGAATTCAATCCGTTCAAGAAAAACAGCGGCCCGATCAAGCAGTCGCGCGAGTTCAGGTGCGGCTTCGCTGACGCTGGCGAGGGCCTGCATGGCATGATCGCAGGCGATCTGCACCGTGCCGAGCCCGTCCTGCCAGTCCGAGCCATCCAACTGGTCCGGAACGACACCGACCCAGCGCACTTTGGCGCCCGCCAGTGGCTTGCCGACGACCAGACGCAAATCACGCGCGGCACGCTCGACGCCGCCGGCCAGCGCCTGCCAGTCGGCCAGTCCACGCGCCAGTTGCAAACCGGCGGCCAGCAGATCTCTGGCAAAGTCCAGCAACTGGCCAGTCGTCAATTGCTTGCCGAGAAACTGGACACCTGTTTCATTGAGTTGATGGGTCTCATCAAAGATCACCGTGCGCACCGTGGGCAGCAGTTCCGCCATTCCGGACTCGCGAACAGCCAGATCGGCAAAGAACAGGTGGTGATTGATCACCACAATATCCGCCGCCAAGGCTTCGCGCCGCGCCTGGTTGACATGACAGGCGCGAAACTGGGGGCACTGCGCGCCCAGACAATTGTCCCGCGATGACGTCACCAGCGGAATCACCGGCGAGCGCTCATCGAGGCCGGGCAATTCGGCCAGATCGCCGGTGCCGGTCTGCTGCGCCCAGGCCTCGATTCGGGCCAGGGTGCGCAACGCGCCATGACCCGCGGCATTCCATTGCTGGCGCGCCACTTGCAGCCGCTGCAAACACAGATAACTGCCACGACCCTTGAGCAGTGCAGCGCGCACCGGGAGGCCCAAAATTTTCGTCAAGAGCGGAAGGTCGCGACCGAACAACTGGTCCTGCAGCGTCTTGGTCGCCGTCGAGAGCAAAACCCGGCCACCGCCGAGCAGCACCGGCACCAGATAGGCAAAGGTCTTGCCAATGCCGGTCCCGGCCTCGACCACGAGCACCCCGCCCGCTTCGATGGTGCGTGCAATCGACCCTGCCATTTCCGTCTGTCCATCCCTGGACTTGAATTCCTCGACCGCTCGCGACAGCAATCCACCCGGCGCGAAGGCCTCGCGCGCAAGGCTTTCCAGACTCATGCGTCAGGCAGGCTCGTCGGGGTTCACGATCCGCTCGAGTCGAGCTATTTCGTCTCGCAGGCTCAGGCGCTTTTTCTTGAGTCGTCGCATCAGAAGTTCATCCAGCGGGATCTCGTCGCTGGCGCGGTCTATCATGGCATCAAGATCTC